>Ga0207421_10002291_pt1 | contig 23887 bp, 25 predicted proteins | sample SodLakKL_010_SED_4_FD_187542 | JGI IMG/M metagenome (GOLD analysis project Ga0207421, IMG submission 187542) | Alkaline sediment microbial communities from Lake Tanatar, Kulunda Steppe, Russia - 8KL_010_SED (SPAdes) (version 2) | ecosystem: Environmental > Aquatic > Non-marine Saline and... | reverse complement strand
TTAAAATAGCTGCCCATACGACCAGGGCCGATGCGGCCCCACCAAATCCGTTTAATAAAGCTACAGTTTGCGGCATGTGAATCATTTTTACGGATTGTCCCAGGATCAGACCGATCAAGCCGCCGATTACGATATATAATAAGGCTGCTAAAGGTGCTGCCTGCCCGGTAGCAACGAATGCCCAGGCAATAGCTACCAGCATTGAAAGAGCTCCCAGGCGATTGCCCCAGAGCGCGGTGCGGGGAGATTGCATTAACCTGATACCGGCCAGGAAGCCAAATATAATTAGAACGGCTAAAACAATTGTTACTGCCACGGTATTTCCTGCACCTCACTTTCTTTTGCTTTGCCTTTGAACATGCGCAGCATTCTTTCTGTAACCCAGAATCCGCCGGCTACATTTATCATGGCCAGGATCAAGGCAGCTGCCGCCCAACCTTCAGTTCCCGCTGGAGCGGTGAAAAATACGGCTATTGCTCCGATAACGGTAATGCCGGAAAGCGCATTCATACCAGACATTAAAGGAGTGTGCAGCAAGGGTGGCACAGCAGATATAACTTTGTAGCCCAGCAGTGCCGCTGCAATTAATATGATAAACATTGCTAAAATCATTAGTTATTCTCCTTCTCCTGTTTATTACTCTTCCATGCCCATAGCCATCAGGGTCCCATGGTGGACAATTTTCCCATTGTGAGTGACCAGGGTTGATTCTACTATTTCATCTGTGGTGTCGGTCTTGACAGTGCCATTTTCGATAATATAGGCAAAAAAGTTGTAAGTGCTCTTAGCAAACATGTTGGTTGCATCGACCGGCAGGGTGGCCGGCACATTCATAATGCCGCTGATGGTGATTCCTTGATGCTTATATTCTTCTCCGCAGCGGGTAAGTGAGCAGTTTCCGCCCTGATCTACTGCTATATCTACTATAACCGAGCCCTTCTTCATTTTCGAAACCATATCCTCATCAACTATTTGCGGAGCCACTTCTCCAGGCACCAAGGCTGTGAGGATTACGGCATCGCTTTGTTCTACATGAGGTGCCAGCAATTCTCTTTCTTTTTCGTACCATTCTTCAGGCAGGCGTCGGGCATAACCACCATCGCCCACAGCCAGCTCCTGGGGAACATCGAATTCTATGTTTTCAGCTCCCAGGCTGCGGGCCTGCTCATTTGCTTCCGGCCGAATATCAAGGGTTTTTACCTTGGCGCCGAGCCTTTTTGCAGTAGCGATAGACTGGAGGCCTGCCACCCCGGTGCCGATAACCAGGAACTGGGCTGGATTAATGATTCCGAATGAGGTGGGCATCATTGGAATGAAACGGCCCAGATGGTTGGCGGCAAAGATAACTGCTTTGTATCCTGCCACAGTACTCATTGAGGTTAAGGAGTCCATTTGCTGAGCCCTGGATACCCTTGGAATCCCATCCAAGGTAAAGCCGGTAATATTCCGCTCCGCCATGATTTTCAGGCCTTCATGGTTAACCGAGTGAGCCGGGTGTAAAAAGCTGATTACTACACTGTTTTCTGAAAAAAGCTCTGTTTCATGCTTTCCATGCTTTTCATGATGGCGCGGCTCTTTTACTTTAAGTATTACATTGGCCCTGCTATAGAGTTCCTGAAGGTCCTCTAATATTTCTGCTCCTTTGGCTTTGTATTCAGCGTCATCAATAAATGCGCCGGCACCTGCTCCTGCTTCAACCAGGACTTCGGCTCCGGCGGTAATCATTTTTTCTACAGTCTCAGGAATAGCAGATACCCTACTTTCTCCCGGCATGATCTCTCGCGGAACACCAACTACTACCTTTTCCAATTGCACAGCAAACACCCCCGTCAAATTATTGAAGCCATTAGTTTGAAAACTATATCCGAAGCTCTTTGATTCGAGCTTTAATCCTATTCCAGATTATTCAAGGTAATTATATCAGAGTTTACTGAAGGTTAAAACTCCAAAACGGCCAATATAGCTGATTTGCTTTACTATTGAGCTTTGCCTGTAGTTATAGTAAGCTTTCTATAAAGATTTTTATGATATTTTCTGGAGGTTTTAAGATCAGATGATTCTTTTAACCGGGGCTGCGGGCAAAACAGGCCGTGCTGTATTAAAAGCACTGGTTGAGCGTGATCAAAATGTTTGTGTGCTTGTGCGAAATAATAAACAGGCCGATGATTTGTTAGCTGCAGGCGCGGTTGATGCAATTACCGGGAATATGGAAGATGCCGGGGTTTATGAGAAAGCCTTGAAGAATGTTAATTCACTTTATCACATATGTCCCAATATGCATCCTGAAGAATTAGAAATTGGCAACACCATTATTAATGCTGCTATTAGGAATAAACTTGATCTCTTTGTTTATCACTCTGTCTTACATCCCCAAACTGAAAAAATGCCCCATCACTGGAACAAGATGCGGGTTGAAGAAATGCTGTTTGAATCAGGGCTCGGGTTTACAATTCTTCAACCTGCTCCGTATATGCAAAATATCCTTGTCAGCCGAAAAACCGTTTGCAATGAATCTGTTTTCAGGGTTCCTTACCCTGTTTTTACCAGGTTAAGCCTGGTCGACCTGCAGGATTTAGCCCGGGCAGCTGCAGCTGTCTTACTCGAACCGGGTCATAAGGGGGCAACCTATGAAATTGTTGGTACCGGAGGTTTGTCCCAGGTTGCAGTTGCAGAACAGCTCAGCGATTTTTTTGGGAGGGATATAGCAGCTGAAGAACAGCCGCTTGATGAATGGCGGAGCACTGCCGTAAAATCAGGAATGAATTTATACCAGGTTGAAACCCTGATAAAAATGTTTACATATTATTCCCGTTACGGTCTTGTAGGAAATAGCAATGTTTTAAGCTGGCTGCTTAACGGCGAGCCAGGCAGTCTTTATAATTTTATAAAACGTGATTTTGCAGAATAAATCTGAGGAGGCTTACATTAAGATGTACTTCACTGATCTGGAAAAAACAGAGGAAATTGACATAACACCAGAGCCATTAAAGAAAAAAGGCAAGGCCACTGTCCGCTGGCTGCTTGGTGAACCGGAAGGTGCTCCGAATTTTGAAATGCGTTACTTTTCCCTTTCCGGAGAAATAGCGACTGAGTGGCACAGCCATGCCTGGGAACACCAGGTTTACGTGGTTAAGGGAAAAGGAAAGGTGCGCACGGAAGACGAAGAGATAGATCTTGAGCCGGGCAGTGCGGTGTTTGTTCCAGCCGGTGAAGAGCACCATTTTGTTTGTCCGGATGGGCAATTTGATTTCATTTGTATTGTTCCCAAAGGAACCAGGCCCTGTATGATTGAAGGAAAATGTGATTAATCGTCAGTTGTTGCCCAGGCGATCACGCAGATAATATTTCCAGCAGTAAAAGTTATATTTTCTGTAGCAATTAATGCAAAGGAATATAAGTAGATTAATTTCATTTTTTTTCTTATGCGGGAAGGAATTTAAAAAATTATGGCGAAAGGAGAAAATACAAGCAAATAGCATGCGAATGAACCCTGTGGGAGAGATCCGTTAAAGGACGCCGAAGGAGCAACTTGACGCCTGGCAGGCCGAAGGGAAACTCTCAGGCTTCAGTACCATCGGGTGACGCGCCTCTGGAGAGCGCCCGCAAAAGCGGGGCACCGACGGGGAAAGCCTCTTATTTAATAGGGGAGCAATCTCTCAGGTATCAAGGACAGAGCAAAAGCCGCAGGGCTTTCTCTGTCCTTTTCTATTATCTGTGTAGGTATTAAAAAACTTGTTAAGAAAGGAGGATGGTAAGCGGATGAGTGAAGCAAAGAAAACACCATTCTACGAAAAACATGTTGCACTGGAAGGAAAAATTGTTGATTACAGCGGGTGGCTCCTGCCTGTCCAGTATCCCAAGGGGCTGGTCGAGGAGGTCCATGATACCCGCAAGCGGGCCACCATTTTCGATGTATCACACATGGGGGAAGTGAGCGTTGAAGGTAAGGATGCCGAAGCGTTTTTGCAGAAAATTCTGGTAAATGATATCTCTCGATTAAAAGATAATGCAATTATGTACAGTCCGGTCTGTTATCCCGATGGCGGGGTGGTCGATGATATCTTGATCTACAGGATAAGTGGAGACAATTACTTACTGGTAGTAAACGCAGCAAATACCGACAAAGATTATGCCTGGTTTCAGGAAAACGTGTTCGGTGATGTTAAGCTGCAGAACTTATCTCCCGAGTATGCCCAGATAGCCCTGCAGGGGCCGAACAGTGAGGCAATCCTGCAGCAGCTGACTGATACACCGCTGGCTGAAATGAGAAATTATCATTTTCTACCTTCGGTTGATGTATCCGGGGTTGATTGTATTGTCTCCCGAACCGGTTATACCGGTGAAGATGGTTTTGAGGTTTACTGCAAGAATGACGGAGCTTCAAAATTGTGGGATGCCGTCTGGGCAGCAGGTCAGAAGCATGAACTGAATCCTGCCGGATTGGGCTCAAGGGATGTTTTACGCCTGGAAGCTTCAATGCCGTTGTACGGTCATGAATTAAGCAAGGAGTTAACACCTCTCCAGGCCCGCCTGGATCGTTTCGTGGCCCTGGATAAAGAGGTTGAATTTAATGGTCAGGCTGCCCTGAAAAAGCAGAAAGCAGAAGGTATGGATAGAATGCTTTATGGCCTGGAAATGCTGGAGCGCGGAGTGCCGCGTGAAGGGTATCCGGTTAAATCAGGTGATCAGGAAATCGGCTGGGTTAGCAGCGGTTCTTTTTCCCCAACCCTGGATAAATTTATTGCCATGGCCTTTCTGGATCCTGAAATTGCCGATCAGGCGGAAGAAGTTGAGTTAATGATTAGAACCCGTTCTTACCGGGCCAAAATCATAAAACTGCCATTTTACAGGAGGAAAAAGTGATGGGTTATAACATTATTGATGGTGTTAAGTACACCAAGAAACACGAGTGGGCACGTCAGGAAGGTAACGAAGCAGTAGTAGGTTTGAGTGATTATGCACAGGATAAGCTTGGTGAAATTGTTTTTGTCGAGCTGCCGGATGTCGGCACAGAAGTTGAAGCCGGCAAAGGTTCTGCAGTGATCGAGTCAGTTAAGGCTGTTGCCGATCTTTATGCACCCGCCGACGGGACTATTACTGAAGTTAATGAAGATCTTTTAGACCAGCCTGAAGTAATCAACTCAGACCCTTACGGTGAAGGCTGGGTTTACAAGATGGAGCTTAAAGATGAAAGCCAGATGGATGAACTGATGGATAAACCGACTTACGAAAAATTTGTCGTGGAGGAGGATGAAAAGTAACCTATGGGCGGTAAACATTACCTTCCCCTCACCGATGAAGATCGGCGTGAAATGCTTGCTGAAATTGGGGTTGAGTCGATTGAAGATCTTTTCAGTGATATTCCCAAGGAAGTGCGCTTGCAACGTGAGCTTGAACTGCCTTCAGCGATGTCTGAGTACGAGGTTTTCAAGCATCTAAACGAGCTTGCTTCAAAGAATAAGCATTTTAACAACTGCGTTTCCTTCATGGGTGCCGGGGTTTATGATCACTTTATACCGGCCGTGATTAAGCATATCACGGGAAGAAGCGAATTTTACACATCTTATACTCCCTACCAGCCTGAAATTAGCCAGGGATTGCTGCAGGCTATTTTTGAATACCAGACTATGATCTGCCAGCTGACTGGGATGGAAGTTGCCAATGCCTCCATGTATGACGGTGGAACAGCTGTTGCGGAAGGAGCTGTTATGGGCTGCGGCGCAACCCGTCGCTCTAAAGTCCTGGTTTCCCGTTCAGTCAGTCCTTTATACAGGGCAGTTCTGGATAACTACTTTAACAGCCGTGGCCTTGATGTTGTAGAAATCCCGATCAAAGATGGTTATACCGATCGTTCAGAACTGGAAAAAAAGATGGGTGACGATATTGCCACTGTTATTCTTCAGCAGCCCAACTTTTTTGGTTTGGTTGAAGATATGGAAGGAATTGCCGACATGGTTCACAGCCATAAAGCATTATTGCTTGTTTCAGCTGATCCGCTTTCTCTTCCCCTGCTCCAGGCTCCCTCTGAATATGGTGCTGATATAGTAGTCGGCGAAGGCCAGGGACTTGGTGTGCCGGCATCATTTGGCGGACCGCTGCTCGGTATCATGGCGGCAAAAAGTAAGCTTGTCCGGCAAATGCCCGGCCGTATTGCCGGTGAAACGGTGGATAATGAAGGCAACCGCGGTTATGTGCTAACCCTGCAGACCCGGGAGCAGCATATCAGGCGTGAAAAAGCACCTTCCAACATCTGCTCCAATCAAGCCCTGGTTGCCCTTGGTGCTGCTGTTTACATGGCATCTATGGGTCCGCAGGGTATGCGGGAAGTGGCCGAGCAGTGCCTGCAGAAAGCGGCTTATGCCCGCGAAAGTATTACAGCCCTGAAAGGCTATGATGATGTGTTTTCCGGCAGTTCATTTAAAGAGTTTGCCGTCACAGTGCCCGGGGAACCCGCAGAACTGAACAAGAAGCTGTTGGAAAAGAACATTTTAGGTGGAGTTGACCTTGCTCCATTTTATCCGGAGCTAAAAAACACGATGCTCTTTGCTGTAACAGAAAAGCGGACTAAGGAAGAAATCGATGCCCTGGTCCGGGAATTGGAGGGATGGAAATGAGAAAATCAAAAGCCCTTTTATTCGAGATGAGTCGACCCGGGCGCCAGGGATATTCTCTGCCTTCCAATGATGTTCCTGAAAAATCCCTGGATGAATTGCTGCCGAAAAAGGTGCAGCGTACTAAAGCCCTTGAATTGCCTGAGCTGTCAGAAGTAGGAGTTGTTCGCCATTATACCGAATTGTCAACCCGTAACTTTGGGGTTGATACAGGGTTTTATCCCCTTGGCTCATGTACCATGAAGTATAACCCGAAGATTAATGAAGAAGCGGCAGCCCTGCCCGGATTTGCTTTCATGCATCCCTGTCAGCCCGAAGAAACAACTCAGGGTGCCCTTGAATTGCTCCATAACTTTGAGCAGGGATTGAAAGAGTTAACGGCTATGGATCGCTTTACCATGCAGCCCTCCGCTGGAGCGCATGGTGAGTTGACCGGTTTGATGTTGATCCAGGCTTACCACCGCAGCCGGGGGGACCATAAGCGTAATAAGGTTCTTATCCCCCTTTCGGCTCATGGAACCAATCCTGCTACGGTAAGCATGGCCGGTTATGATGTCGTCCAGATCCCCTGTGATGATCGCGGCCTGGTTGATTTAGATGCCCTGAAAGAAGCAGTGGATGAGACAACTGCTGCCCTGATGCTGACTAATCCCAGCACCCTGGGCCTCTTTGAGGAAGAGATTATCCCCATGGCCAAGGCTGTTCACGATGCCGGAGGACTTCTCTATTATGATGGAGCCAACCTTAATGCTATCATGGGTTACACCCGTCCAGGAGACATGGGTTTTGACGTAGTTCACTTAAACATACATAAAACCCTTTCCACACCGCATGGTGGTGGAGGGCCTGGCAGCGGTCCGGTCGGTGTAAAAGAAAGACTTATACCTTTCCTGCCTGTGCCGCTGGTTAGTAAAGAAGGAGACCGATTCTACCTTGATTATGATGTCCCGGAAACCATAGGGAAGATGCATTCCTTTTACGGTAATTTCGGCGTCGCGATTAAGGCTTACACTTATATGCGGATGATGGGTGCAGAGGGCTTGAAAGAGGCTTCCACCGATGCCGTAATTAATGCTAACTACCTGATGAGCCTGCTCAAGAAAACCTACTATGTACCCTATGATCGGATCTGCAAGCATGAGTTTATAGTTTCGGCCAAACCGGAGAAGAAGAAAGGTGCCGGTGCAGGTGATATAGCCAAGGCGCTGCTTGATCGTAACTTCCATCCGCCGACAGTTTACTTCCCGTTAATTGTAGATGAAGCTCTGATGATTGAACCGAATGATACAGAAGCTAAAGAAACCCTTGATGCTTTTGCTGCCACCATGGAGCAAATTGCCAGGGATATTGACGAGGATGCGGAAAAAGTTGCCCAAGGACCCTATAATACTGTTGTCGGACGTTTAGATGAAGTCAGGGCAGTGCGTAACCCGGTTTTAATCTGGGAGAAAGATAAAGAGTAACTGTTAGGATTCAAGCAGTTATAATATGGGGGCGGCAGGTAAGCAATAAATCTTTCCTGCTTCCCCTGATTTATTCTGTCAAAGCGGGATTCAGAGTTCGGGAATCAGGGTTCAGGAGTAGAGCAAAAAATAACAAGTACATTTTAAGTTGCCATAAAAGCTGCAGGTAGAGATATTTAAGTGTAAGATAATAGATAATGGTCCTTGAGTTAATTCTGACGGAGGACGTAATGGATAAAAGCGGTCAAAATATTGATAAATTGCTGGAACAGGCCTGGGAAACAAGAAAGCTCTTTTTCCCTGACCAGATTGAATTTTCTGCTCCAAACCGGACTTTGTCAGTTTCCGTTACCGGCAGCAGCTGTTCTTTAAGTTGTGCACATTGTAATGGTACCTATCTGCAAAAGATGGCAACACTGGAAACGGCACTTGCCAGCAAAAAAGGGCGGGAAAAAAGTTACCTGGTTTCCGGAGGATATGACTCCCAGGGCAAAGTACCTCTCCTTGAGAAATGGGCTGAACTCGAAGAGCTGGCATATCGCGGACCTCTTAATCTGCACACCGGATTGGTAACAGAAGGAGAAGCCAGGCGCCTGGCACAGATAGCAACTGTTGTTTCTTTCGATTTTATGGGTGATAATGAAATAATTAACAGGGTTTATGGTTTATCGGCTACGGTTGAAGATTATCTTGTTTCATACCGACACCTGCAAAAGTATGTTAGTGTGATACCCCATATTTGTGTTGGTTTAAATGGCGGAGTCGTCGGGGGAGAATATGAAACCCTAAAATATTTACAGCAAGAAGCTGTTGAAGCGATTAGCATGATTATTTTTCGACCGACTGAAGGCACCGTGTTTGAAGATTGCGAAGCACCATCTGTGGATGAAGTAGCCGGGTTTATGGCTACAGCAAGGCTGATGTTTCCCCGGACACCGCTTTACCTTGGCTGTATGCGCCCGAGCGGACGTTACCGGGAAGCAGTAGATACTTATGCTATCATGGCAGGTTTTAACAAAATAGTCCTGCCCGCACCGGCTGCCCGCCTTAAAGCTGAAGAGCTGGGGCTGGAAGTATCAATTTCCGAGGAGTGCTGTTCTTTATGATTCGCCTGTCAGCTGGAACTGCTGCCCTGCTGGGGCTATCCACCAACCGAATGGATGCTTACCCGACAACGGCCTACCTGCTGTCCGGTAAAAGCTGTCGCATGAAATGCGCATTTTGTCCCCAGGGCAATGATGATAATGAAGCTTTAAAGCGCCTTGGTAGGATTAGCTGGCCTGAATATACCTGGGATGAAGTTGAATCAGCTTTGACTAAAGCCGAAAGCAACGGCCTTGAAAGGATTTGTTTGCAATCGGTCAGGCACGATGAAGGGATTGAGCCCTTAATAGATATTGTCAAACGTCTGAGAAAAGTAACCAGTCTTCCCTTATCACTCTCAGCCTGGATCGGGAATGATAAAGAGGCCGCATCCCTTATTAATGCAGGTGTAGATAAGATCAGTGTATCGATCGATGTAATTAACCCTGCTGCTTTTGAAACTATTAAGGGTGGTTCTCAAGCGGATCGACTGGAACTGCTTTTAAACTGTGCAGAAAGGCTGCCTGGAAGGATGAGCACTCATTTAATTTGCGGGTTGGGAGAGACGGAATTTGAAGCTTTGAAGATGATTGACATGCTGTTAAAAGCTAATGTCATCATTGCCCTCTTTGCTTTTGTACCGCTCAAAGGCTCTGCTATGGAAAACCTGCAGCCTCCTCCAGTTGATTTTTACCGCCGTATCCAGGCGGGTTGTTACCTTTTAAAACAGGGAAATTCAGACTTTAATTCCTTTGAGTTTGATAATGAACGCCTGGTGTCATTTGGCCTGGAGGAACAGGCATTGAAAGATATCCTTTCTGACGGCACAGCATTTCAAACCAGTGGTTGTTCCGGGTGTAACCGGCCATACTATAATGAGCGGCCCGGTAAAGCTATCTATAACTATCATCGTGCTTTAAGCAAAGAAGAATATGATCAAGCTCTACAGGAGCTTTCAGAATCGCTGAGACTAAAAGCAGTTTAATAAGCGGTTATGCTTTTTTAAGGAGGTTGCCATAAGTGCGCTACCAGTGGCGCCTGATTCTTGATCCCCCCTTGACGGGAAGAGAGAATATGGAAAAAGACTTAGAATTGATGGGCGATGTTTCCCGGGGAGAGAGCCCTCCGATTCTGCGTTTATACCGCTGGTCACCTCCTGCTGTTTCACTTGGTTATTTTCAGGAACAGGAAGAAGTTGTTGATCTGAAAGCCTGCAGAGCAGCTGGTATTGACATAGTCCGCCGGCCAACCGGAGGGCGGGCAGTTTTACATGATCACGAACTGACCTATAGCATTATAGTGCCCGAAGTGCACCCTTTTATTAATAATGGTGGGGTAATGGATGCTTACCGGGCAATCAGCAGGGGCATAGTGACCGCTTTTAACCTCCTTAATATTACGGCTTCTCTAACCCCTGAAATGAAGGGTCAGGGAGGGCTTGCACCGGGCTCCTGTTTTGATATTCCATCTGCCTATGAGATACAGGTGGAAGGAAAAAAAGTGGTCGGTAGTGCCCAGCTGCGCCGTGATGGTATAGTTTTGCAGCACGGGGCAATAATTTATAAGTTGCAGGGAGAGCTTTATAGCAAATTATTAAAGAAGGATTATCGCCAGGCTGAGATGAAAAAACAAATAGAGCTTGACGAAAAAGCTGCAGGGTTGGAGGATCTTGGCTACGATATAAGCTATAACCTGATGACCCGGGCCCTGGTAAAAGCTTTTTCAATGGTTATCCCGGCTGTCTTTACCAGTCATGAAGAGAAGTTGTAATAAGATACTTATAAGGAGTGATGCCAGTGAGTGAAAAATATCAGTTAGTTATAATTGGCGGAGGTCCCGGTGGATACCTTGCTGCGTTGAGGGCAGGTTCACTGGGCTTAAAAACTGCAGTGATTGAAAAGGATACTTTAGGCGGGGTATGCTTGAACCACGGGTGTATTCCAACCAAGGTTCTGACTCACGGTGCTGCTATGTACCGTCGGCTTAAGACAGCGGATCAATTTGGTTTTAACATTAAAGAGATGGAGTTTAATTATCCGCAGCTCCAGAAGAAAAAGCAGGAAGTGGTCAGGGAACTGGTGGGGCATATTGATGAGTTGATGGAGAGCAAAAATGTTGATGTATACTATGGTGATGCCAGGGCCCTTAGTGCCAGGCAGGTCAGTATCAAGAGCGCAAATGGTGAAGAAATAAAGCTGGATACTGAAAATGTTATTTTGGCGACCGGAAGCGATGAAGTTTATCCTCCAACACCGGGTATTGATCACCCCGATATCATTACCTCCAAGGAAGCCCTGGCTCTTGAAAAGCTGCCGGAAACTATGGCAGTTATTGGCGGCGGGGTAATTGCCCTGGAAATGGCTTCGATCTTTATGGGCCTGGGCGTTAAAGTGAGAATTGTTCATCGCAGCGAAAGGTTCCTGCGCAAAAATGACCTCGAAATGGTTCGCCGCCTTTCAACGTACATGCGCAAGAGCGGGCTGGAGATTATGATGAATTCCCCGATAGAATTGATTGAAAAGGAAGAAGAAGGTTTTAAGCTGACTGTTAATACTAAAAAAGGCCAGGAGATTGTCAAAGCTGAAAGTCTACTGCTGGCTGTAGGTCGCAAACCGGCCTTTGGCGATCAGGATCTGGAGTCGCTTGGTGTAGATTATGATAAGAGCGGGATCAAGGTTAACAGTAAAATGGAAACATCTGTACCCAATATCTATGCTGTAGGTGACGCCACTTACCCCAACTATTTTCTGGCCCATACTGCTTACCACCAGGGAATTGTTGCCGCAGAAAACATTGCCGGTATGGAAGCGCATTTTGATGGAACTGCTGTACCAAGCTGCCTCTTTACAGACCCGGAGTTAGCCTATGTCGGAATAAGTGAAGAGGAAGCCAAGGAAAAGGGCCTGGAGAACATCAAAACCGCCAAGTTTCCATTTTCAGCCAGCGGCAAAGCTGCCACCCAGGATGAAAAAGAGGGCGCTGTTAAGATAATAACTGCCGGTGAGGATGACAAAATTGTTGGAATGCACATTCTCGGGCCTCATGCATCTGACCTTATCCAGGAGGGAACCCTGGCAGTAGCCAAAGGAGTAACTGCCAGAGAAATGGCAGAACTGATTCATCCACACCCGACTCTCTGTGAGTCAGTTTGGGAAGCAGCGATGGGGCTCGACAAGGACGCGCTGCATTTGGCCAGGCGATGAAAAAGTTAGGTTTAATTGTTAACCCCGTTGCCGGTATGGGTGGTAAAGTCGGATTGAAAGGCACCGACGGCCCGGAGATAGTTGAAAAAGCGAGGTCATTAGGGGCACAGCCGGAGTCTGCCCTTAAAGCCGGGTATGCCCTGCAGGTGGTCAGCGGGTTAAAAGATCAGGTGGAAATAGTAACCTGTCCGGGAGAAATGGGTGAAGAAGTGGCCCGTAAATACGGGTTTAAACCCCGGTTAATCGGCAGGATAAACGATCCGAGTACTCCTGAAGATACAGAACAGGCTGCCCGTGAAATGGCAGCACAGGGAGTAGAACTGATTCTTTTTGCCGGGGGTGACGGCACAGCCCGCAATATCTATCATGCTCTTGGTGAAGATAATAAACCTCCTGTAATCGGTATTCCAGCCGGAGTAAAAATTCATTCTGCCGTATATGCCACCACTCCGCGTAATGCCGGGGAACTGGCCCGCTTATATCTGCAGGATGGCAGCCTGCCGCTGCGCCGGGCAGAAGTAATGGATATTGATGAAGAAGCTTTTCGCGATGGTCGTCTCTCGGCCAGGCTGTATGGGTATTTAATGGTTCCATGTGCAGGGGACCTGATGCAGCACCTTAAGATTGGTGGAGTTGGTTCTGAAGAATCTGTCCTCGATGCTATAGCCGAACAGGTTTTGGAAGGCCTGGAACAGGACACTATTTATGTTGTCGGGCCCGGTTCAACAACTGCACCTATTATGACAAAGATGGGGCTTGATCATACACTGCTCGGGGTTGACGTTGTTAAAAACGGAAAGCTGCTTGCTGCCGACGCCAATGAGCAGCAAATCCTGGAACTTATTAAAGGGAAAACAGCAAAGATTATCGTTACTGTAATCGGAGGCCAGGGATATATTTTCGGCCGCGGTAACCAGCAAATCAGTGCAGATGTAATAAGGCAGGTTGGCAAGAAAAATATCATGGTTGTTGCGACCAGGGAAAAAGTTCTTTCTCTTGATTACGGCCATCTGCTGGCTGATACCGGGGACGAAGAAGTTAACATGATGCTCTGTGGCTATATCCGTATTATTACCGGTTACAAGGAAGAACTGGTTTACCCTTTAACCTCATAACCTTACAAAGTTTGTATTTGTAAGTTTTGCTTAAAAAGATTAAAGTGGGCAGTTATTGAAAGTATTTCTTTAATAGCTGCCCGCTTTAATTATTCAAGGCATAGTGGTATTATATTATTGTGCTTTACAGAGAACAAAGAATTACTATAAGGAGATGTAGGCATTGCAGTTAATGAAAGGCGAAAAGGAACAAATTCTTTCCTGTGTCGATGAAGTCCTCAGCAACAGCACTAAGGAAAAAGAAGAATTAATCCCTATTTTACAAAAAGTTCAGGCCAGGCTTGGTTATCTGCCGGCCCTGGCCATGGAAAAAATTGCAGATGGAACAAATGTGCCTGCGGCAGATGTTTATGGGCTTGCAACATTTTATAATCAGTTCCGCCTTAACCCGCCCGGTGAACATGAAGTTAAGGTTTGTCTCGGCACTGCCTGCTACATGGTAGGCGGTGATATTACTCTAGAATCATTTGAACGGCGCATGGAAATTAAAGAGGGAGAGACTACTTCAGACCGTCGCTACAGCCTGGAACGGGTTGCCTGTGTGGGTTGCTGCACAATGGCCCCGGTTGTGGTTGTTGATGATGAAGTTGAAGGTAAAGTGACACCGACCAGGGTTGACGGAATCATGCTGGAGCTGGAAGGTAAAAGCAATAATACTGATGCTAACGATTCTTCTAAGGTCGATCAAGATACTGAGAGTAAAGATGATTCAGATAGAGAAGAAGGTGAACAGAAATGAGTGCATCAAGTACTGAGGAAACCTATCAAAGTCTGCATGAAGAAGCCAAAAAAAAGGTTGATGCTAAAGAAAATAAGACACAGATCCTGGTCGGAACCGCAACCTGTGGAGTTTCAGCCGGTGCCCTGAAAATAAAAGAAGATTTCGAGCGGGAAATAAGTGATAAAGGTCTTGATGTCGAAGTGGTTGAAGTGGGCTGCATCGGGCACTGTTATGCTGAGCCGCTGGCAGTTATAGCCAAACCAGGCCACCCGGCAATTTGTTATGGATACCTTGACGACGGCCTTGTCCACCGCCTGGTGGAAGATTTTTTGGACGGGGACGATCCATCCTATGAGTATGCCCTGGCCGCCCTGGAGCGCAACGATGTTTTTCCGACCTTTGAAGATTTTCCCCGTGGTGTATATGAGCAAAAACTAATCTTAGAAAACTGTGGTTTTATTGATGTCCGGGATATTGATAGTTATATTGCCCGTGACGGTTATAAAGCTTTGTCTAAAGCGCTTGGGAAAGACTCTTCTGCTGTCCTGGAAGAGATTAAAGCAGCCAACCTGCGCGGGCGCGGTGGGGCAGGTTTTCCGGCCGGACTAAAGTGGGAAGCCTGTATCAAAGGTGACCATGATGAAAAGTATGTTATATGTAATGCTGACGAAGGAGATCCCGGAGCTTTTATGGATCGCAGTATCCTGGAATCCGATCCGCATCTTGTTATAGAAGGGATGATTCTTTGCGCATATGCCATTGGTGCACGGAAAGGTTATTTATATATCCGTGCTGAATATCCCCGGGCGGTGGGTCATGTCCAGGAGGCAATCGATCAGGCTCGCGAGAAGAGGCTGCTCGGTGAATCAATCATGGACACCGATTTCAGCTTCGATCTGGAAATTTTCCAGGGTTCAGGTGCTTTTGTCTGCGGAGAAGCAACTGCCCTGGTTAATTCAATGGAAGGCAACATGGGTATGCCCGAGAGCAGGCCGCCGCGGCTGGCCAGCCAGGGTTTCCGGGGCAAGCCAACAGTTTTGAATAATGTAAAAACTTTTGCCTATGTTCCTTATATCATTAACCGTGGGTCGGATTGGTTTAAAGAAATCGGCACTAAAGATAATCCCGGCACAGCGGTATTCTCGCTGGTCGGCAAAGTTAACAATACCGGCCTGGTTGAAGTGCCGATGGGCACAACCCTGCGTGAACTGGTTTTCGATGTTGGTGACGGCTTGCGCGAAAACAAGGAATTTAAAGCGGTGCAGATCGGCGGTCCTTCCGGGGGTTGCTTGCCCGAATCGGCCCTTGATGTACCGATTGATTTTGATTCTCTGCATGAAGCCGGAGCAATCATGGGTTCAGGTGGCCTGGTGGTTTTGGATGAAAATGACTGTATGGTTTCGGTTTCCCGCTACTTTCTCGAATTTACCCAGCATGAATCCTGTGGGAAGTGTACTTTTTGCAGATTGGGAACCAGGCACATGCTTGATATCCTGGACGGTATTACCAGGGGTGAAGGCGATGCAGAAACGCTGGAGCTGCTTAAGGAACTGGCTGAAGATGTTCGTGACGGTTCTCTCTGTAATCTTGGGAAAACCGCGCCGAACCCGGTTCTTACAACCCTTGAATATTTCATGGATGAATATAAAGCCCATCTGGAAGAAGGCCGCTGTCCGGCCGGGGTTTGCCGTGATCTGATTCTATACTATATTGAACCGCCCAAATGCAGTAAGCTTTGCAATGTTTGTGTCGGCAGCTGTCCAACTGAAGCAATCTTTACCAGGGATGACGGCTTGAAAGAAATCGATCAGGAGAAATGTGTTAAGTGTGATAACTGCCTGAAAGCCTGCCCACCTGAATACGATGCTATCGTTAAGTTGTCACCACCGGTACTGCCGCCTGAAAAGGAGAAGACAGCAAAATGAGTGAAATGGTAAAGCTAACCATAGACGATCGTGAAATTGAAGCCAGGGCCGGAGAAAAGCTGCTCTGGACGGCCCTGGAAAATGATATTTATATACCGCACCTTTGTGCAATAAAAGATGAGAAACGGCCAAACGCATCCTGCCGTCTTTGCTTTGTGGAAATCGAAGGAGTTGACCACCCGGTTACTGCCTGCACCAGGAAAGTGGAAGAAGGGATGGTTGTAAAAACCAGGAGTCCTCACCTGGACCGCCTGGTGAAAACGGGTTTTGAGCTCTTGCTTTCCGATCATGATCTGAAGTGCGCTGAATGCCCGGCAAATAAAAACTGTGCCCTGCAGACGATAGCAAAAAAAAGAGGTTTGAAACTTCGGCAGAAGCGGTTTAAGCTGATCGAAAGAGATTATGAAATTGATGACAGCCCTGCTGAATTTGCTTACAATCGCAGCCGTTGTGTGCTCTGTGGTCAGTGCGTCTGGGCTGACCGGGAAGAGGCAAAAGTAGGCGCCATCGGGTTTACACAGCGAGGGGTTAAGCGAGCTGTAACAACTTTTGAAGAAATTCCCCTGGCGGATTCAATTTGTACCGAATGCCACCTTTGTGTTGATGCCTGCCCGGTGGGTGCGCTTTATTATAAAAGTGATTTAAAGTAAATAGTGACTACCTGCCCTGCTTAAGAAAACTACACTTGTAGGCTCTTCAGGCTTGAAATGCAACGGTTTAGCTTCAATCCTATACCTGGGTTCCCCTTGCGATAAGCTTATCCGGGTCTCTCGGTTTTCTTAAGCAGGGCAGGTAGTTCCATGCGGTTTGGGGTGAGCAATTTTAAAAAAAAGATGCGAGTTTTATAAAGCCAACCGAATTGCCTTTAGCTGCCGTATTTTTTACAGTGCCATTCAAATATGCTATACTTAAAAGTAGTCTTCTACAAGGGTAGAAGACAAATATTTTATGGGAGTTGAAAGTTAAATGTCCGGTCTTGTTGCCATTTTTGGCAAAAAAAGCGAAGAGTCAGATATGGAACCACTGATAGAAAGTGTGAAATTCAGGGGGACTTGTAAAGGTGTACAGGCTGATGAAGACGGTTACGGCATGGCTATTTTAAACAGTACCGATCCGGAAAGTGAAAGTGATATTTCCGCAGCCCTTGATGGATACATAGTGTTTTCTGAAGAGGAAGGGACAATTTTGCAGGGCGGTGAAGGTGAAACCAGGTTCTGTGATGTTTTTAATAAGGAAGGCCTTTCCTGTTTTGAGAGCATTGAAGGCGAATTTGCCATAGCTTATTATGATGATGAAGGGAGCCCCTTTGTAGCGAGAGATCCTTTCGGGGTTAAACCTCTCTATTATGCAAAAAAAGATGGCACTTTATATATTGCTCCTGAAATAAAAGCCCTGGTAGACCTTGGCGTGGAAATAAAAGAGGCCCCACCGGGCAGTTACCTTGATGACAATCAGAGTTGGGTCAGGTATTATAAAGTTCCAAGAATTGTTGAAAACAAGGACTTAACCCTGGAAGAAGCAGAAGAAAAAATGCGACACCTGCTTTACCTTGCTGTAGAGGAAAGGATCGAAGGAGCAGATAATTTGGGTGTTTATTTGAGTGGAGGGCTTGACAGCAGTGTAGTTGCGGCACTGGCGGCTGAAATATCAACTGAGCCGATTAATACTTATACAGTTGGTGTTGAAGGAAGCGAAGACATTAGATATGCAGAAATTGTTGCAGAAAGAATCGGTTCAAAACCACATGTCTATACTTATAATGTTGATGAAATGCTGGAAGTTTTGCCTAAAGTTATTTACCATTTAGAATCATTTGACTGTGCTTACGTCCGCTCCTCAATTCCCAACTATCTAGCTGCACGGTATGCGGCCAGAGACGGGCGCAAGATTATGCTTACCGGTGAAGGCTCTGATGAAATTTTCGCCGGTTATAGCTACCTGAAAACTCTTGGTTCGGACAAAGAAATAACCGAGGAAATTGAAACCTTTCTTAAAAACCTTAGTAAAACCGGGCTGCAGCGTGTAGACCGCATGAATTCTGCACATGGTCTTGACTGCAGGGTGCCCTTTCTTAAACCGGCTCTCCTCGAACTGGTCCAGCAGTTCCCGCTTGATTGGAAACTGCATGACTTTGACAGTGATGAGCCCATTGACAAATGGATTCTCAGGCGAGCCTTTGTTCCGGAGCTTGGGGAAGAAGTAGCCTGGCGCGAAAAGCAGCAGTTTGATCAGGGGTCCGGATCTTCAGACATGCTGACAAATATTGCCGAAGAAGCAATTAGTGATGAAGAATTTGCCAGGGAGTCTGAAGAAGCGCCTGTGCCGGTCAGAAATAAAGAAGAGCTTTATTACTATCGTATTTTTAGGCGTTATTATCCGGAATCGGTTCTGCCACTGGTTGGTCGCTGGACTAAAACCAGCTAATATCGTAAAATTTGTACCAGGTATTCAAAGGAGAATAGTTGTTGAGTTATAAAGCAGTTATTTTCGATTTAGACGGAACCCTGCTTGACACCCTGGAAGATCTGGCCCTTTCTGTAAACACTGTCTTAAGAGAGAAGGGGTACAAAGAACATCCAGTGAATGCATACCGTTATTTCGTTGGAGATGGAATAGATGTTTTAGTGCAAAGAGCTTTCCCGGATGAGATAGCCGGTTCAGATCATGGACTTGAACAACTTGTTAAAGCAGTTAAAGAAGAATATAGCCGGAGGTGGGCCGACCATACCAGGCCCTACCCCGGCGTAACTGATCTGTTGAACTTTCTTGCAGATAAAAAGATCCCTATGGCGATATTCTCAAATAAACCTCATGAATTTGCCCTGCTTACAGTTGATAAGCTATTACCAGAGTGGTCTTTTTTTGAAGTCTGCGGTATCAGGCCAGGTATTCCCCGTAAACCGGATCCACACGGTGCTCTTCTTATTTCGCAAAAGATGAAGATTCAACCTGGTGAAATAGTTTACCTGGGAGATACGGGTACTGATATGCAAACAGCAAAAGCTGGCGGTTTTTTCGCCGTCGGAGCACTATGGGGATTTAGACCTGCTGAAGAGTTGAAGCGTGAAGGAGCTTTAATGCTGGCATCTTCTCCTGTTGCTTTAAATCACCTTTTTTGAGTTTATGTTTTATCATATGGAGGTAGTCATGACATCGAACGGAGCATACCTGGTAGACTTTGACGGTACAATTACCACGATTGACATTTCCCAGGAAATGGCTACATATTTTGGTGGTACTGAATATGCAAAAATCGAACAAATGTACAGGAACGGACAGATTCCTATCCGTAAATGGTTGCAGTTGACTGCAGAAAAACTTCCAGCTGATCCCGATAAATTGCTGGAAAAAGCAATGGAGTGGGCGGAAATAAGACCCGGATTTGAAGATTTTCTAAGCTTCGCCCGTGCTAAAGATCGACCTATTATTGTAGCCAGCGATGGCTTTGGTTTTTATATAGAGCCAATCCTGCGGCACTATGGTCTTTTTGAGCAAATTGATGTTATTTATAAAAATAATACTTTTTTAAACAGTAAAGGCATTTTTGAGGTAAACACTCCTTATGCCCACAGGGTTTGCCCTGTTTGCGGTAATTGCAAGTCATCTCATGTTGTCTGGCTTAAAGAAGAATGTAATGTGGTGATTTATATCGGAGATGGCAGCAATGATCGTTATGGTGCTTCCTGGGCCGATCATGTATGTGCACGAGATCAATTGTTAGATTATTGTCAGGAATATGGTTTTTCCCACTCGCAATGGTCTGATTTTTACGATATTATAAAAGTATCTATGCCTGAGCGTCATGACCGCTCACAGGGCTCTCTCTGTGACCCTAAGGGCAGCGGAGTAAAAGTTTTGAACTAATAAGGTGCTTTGTAAATTCTTTTAGATATAAAGTTTTACCAGGGGGCAAATAATATGGAATACGTGGAACAAATAAAAAAACTGGCGGATCTGCTAAAAACACATAACCAGGTTTATGCGTTAACAGGAGCGGGGATCAGCACTGATAGCGGCATTCCTGATTTTCGCTCTCCGGGTACAGGTATCTGGGAGAAAGTTGATCCCATGGCGGTATCTTCTGTTGAGGTTTTGCATAATGATCCCCGTCTTTTCTATGAGGCAGGTTTTACCCGTTTCGCCAAAATATCAGGAGCTGAGCCAAATCGTGGGCATAAAGTCCTGGCTGAACTGGAAGAAAAGGGGTTTTTAAAAGGGCTTATAACTCAGAATATTGATGGTTTACATGTAAAGGCCGGTTCAAATAATGTCTGGGAAGTGCACGGTCATCTGAGGACAGGCTATTGCCTGGGATGTAAAAAGAAATATCCCTTTGAGGAGCTGGTTCACCAGGTAGAATTAAAGAGGATTCCCCCGGTATGTCATAACTGTTATGGTATGCTCAGGCCGGATGTGGTTCTTTTTGGAGATCCCATGCCGACTTTCTTTTTTGAGCTGCAGCATAAAATCCAGATGGAGTGTGATTTTATGCTGGTGGTAGGCAGCAGCCTGGTGGTTTACCCGGTAGCAGACTTGCCCAGGTTGACCAGGAATATGGCGATTATTAACAATCAACCTACTGATTATGATCCAAGAGCCGAAGTTGTGATACGGGAAGATATCAGTAAAACTCTTACAGATCTGAAAAGAGAACTGGAAACTGCCTGATATGTATAACCGCTTTAAAAGCTTTAAACGGAGGTAGCCCCTGTGAATATCAGAAAGTGGTTTTATCCTGTATTGGTTGCAATAATATTCCTGGTCGGAGTGGTGCTAATTTATACATCAGGCCGGATTGAATTGGATCCGTACAGCCTCATTTTAACCCTGATAGTTGCCGGTGTGGCGCTTTACTTTTATATTTTTCTTAGCCGGAACCAGGAGTAAAAATAATGATTAAAATATAATTACAGATGAGTTGGTGAAAAGTGCAGTATCAATTAAACCCGCTTTTAAAAGTTGAAGATGTTGCTGCATTAAGGATAAAGGTAGGTTGGGATTCCAGGGAAAAAAAGCTAAAATGCATTCTGGGCAAGACTTACTTGTCTGCAGCCTGCTTTGATAATTCCAGGTTAGTAGGTATGATAGATGTCATCAGTGATGGTGTGGACGACGCTTTAATCCGTAACCTAATGGTTGATCCGGATTACCATCGTGAAGGTGTTGCTTTGAAACTTTTGGAAATGGTTAAATGCCAGCTCAAAGCTGACCGCATAAAAACGGTAAATGTTTTGTTTGAACCTGATTTAAAAGAGCTGTATATAAAAGCCGGATTTAAGGTTGTCTGCGGCGGTATTATTGATAATGAAAAAGAAGGGTTTTGATTTAAAAATGAAAGTTGCTTTTTTCCTCACTCCAAAAAGTGAAGTGATTTGCTTAACCCCCAAAACTACGATGCGCCAGGCACTTGAAAGAATGGAAAGGCAGAGTTTTGCAGCGGTACCATTGGTAGATGATAAAGGTTGCTATGCCGGGACTATCACTGAAGGCGACCTGTTGTGGAAGCTGAAAAACACACCCAATCTTGATTTAAACGGTATGGAAAAGATAACGCTGAAAGATATTACTCAACATGCCACCAATAAACCTGTCCGTATTGACTCACGTATTGTAGATCTTTTATCTCTGGCCAGCCATCAGAACTTTGTTCCTGTTGTAGATGACCAGGGTATTTTTATCGGTATCGTCAGACGCAGGGAAATCATAGAATACTGTGCGGATTTAATTAAGGAAAAAGAAGCAGGTAGGATTTAAATGGTGTTTAATTCTTTTTGAGGAGGGCTGCATCATGGAAAAAAAGGGCCCGGATTTTACAATGCATCCGGAACATCCGGCTGCTCTGGATTTAATTAAACCTTTCCTGGCCATGGAGATCCTGGAAAAAGCCCAGCAGCTTGAAGCCTCCGGTCGTTCAATAGTTCATATGGAAGTAGGAGAACCCGGTGGAGAGACTCCGGTAGCTATTAAAGAGGCAGCAATCAACGCTATTCGTGATAATGATACAGGCTACACCCACAGCTTAGGCAAGAGGGAACTTCGCTCCGAAATTGCCGATTACTATAACAGGACATATGGTGTGAATGTTGATCTGGATCAGGTTATAGTAACTTCAGGCTCTTCTCCGGCCATGCTGCTTGCTTTCTCAGCCTTGATGGGCGCTGGGGATCAGTTGATCATGTCCGATCCTTACTATGCATGTTATCCAAATTTTACTAACTATATAGGGGCTGAACCGCTGCTTGTTACATGTCGTGAAGAGAATGCTTTCCGGCTGCAGCCTGGCGATGTCAAAAAAAAGCTAAATCCAAAAGTTAAGGGAATTCTTATTAATTCGCCGGCTAATCCGACCGGGGCAGTTTTGGGTGAAAAAGAGCTGCAGGGATTGGCTAAATTAGGGCCATGTATTATTTCCGATGAAGTATATCATGGTATTAATTATACCGGCAGGGATCGCTCTATACTTGAATACACGGATCAAGCTATAGTAATAAACGGTTTTTCAAAGCGTAATATCATGACCGGTTGGAGGCTTGGTTATCTGATTGCACCCCGCTCAATGATCAGGAATATACAAAAATTACAGCAAAATCTTTTTATATGTGCCTGTGCTTTCAATCAGGCAGCAGGCATTGCGGCATTACGGGAAAGCTCAGAAGTGCTCGAAAAACGCTTCAGTGATTACAACGAGCGCCGGATTTACCTCTATGAAACACTGCAAAAGATTGGTATTGCCCCGGTTAAACCACCTGACGGCGCTTTCTACATGATGGCCAATGTTAAAAAATATACGAGTGACTCTTATTCATTTGCCATTCGCATCCTTGAAGAAGCAGGAGTTGCTGTTACTCCGGGTATTGACTTTGGCAGGGGCGCGGAAGGCTACATCCGGATTTCTTATGCCTGCTCCATGGAAACCCTGCAGGAAGGATTGCGCCGGCTTGAAGATTTTTTCAATAAGCTGCAGTAAAATATGATTCAATGAAAGGAAAAGGTAATGATTTCAAAGCGTCTGGTTATTGTTGCCAACGGGGATCTTGAAGATTTGGCTTTTTATGAGGCTATAATCAAGCCGGATGATTATATTGTTTGTGTCAACGGCGGGACAGGGCATGCCCTTGCCCTGGGATTAAAACCGGACCTAATTATTGGCGATCTGGACTCTCTTTCTGATGCAGATCGGGAAGAAGTAAGTAGAATTAATCCAGAGTTGATAGTCCATCCTTCCGAAAAAGATAAATCCGACCTGGAACTTGCCCTTGATCATTCGGTTAAAATGGAACCGCTTGAGATTATCATCATAGGCGCCCTTGGCGGGACCCGCTTTGAGCATGCTTTTATCAACGTCTTGCTGTTGTACATCCCCCTTCGGAAACGCATTTCAGCGCGGTTATTAAGCGAAAACCAGGAAGTCATGCTGGTCAGGGATGAGGTAACTATTCAGGGTAATGCCGGTGATTACCTTTCGCTTTATGCCCTGACCAACCGGGCAGATGGTATAGTAACTGAAGGTTTAAAGTATCCACTTAACAATGATTCACTTTATTTTGCATCTACCCTGGGCCTCAGCAATGAATTTATTGCAGCACAGGCTAAGGTCTCTCTTCAATCAGGATTGCTGCTCCTGATAAAATCTTCGGTTGAGAAAGCCGCTACCGATTTTAGTTGGACAGGGCATTAATCAATATTTGCTTATACAATGTAAAATCCCTGGTAGTCAGGATTCTTTTATTCCTGGGCCGGTCAAGCTCAATATTTTGTTCAATGGC
>Ga0207421_10002289_pt1 | contig 23904 bp, 22 predicted proteins | sample SodLakKL_010_SED_4_FD_187542 | JGI IMG/M metagenome (GOLD analysis project Ga0207421, IMG submission 187542) | Alkaline sediment microbial communities from Lake Tanatar, Kulunda Steppe, Russia - 8KL_010_SED (SPAdes) (version 2) | ecosystem: Environmental > Aquatic > Non-marine Saline and... | reverse complement strand
TCATATCCTCTGCGGCTCATGAACTCTTTTGCCTTGTCGAAATCTTCGTCCATTGAGACCAAAAGAAAATTCACGTTGTCATACTCACTAAATGTATTGTAAAGAGCATGAATTGAGGGCATTTCAGCAATACAGGGCGGGCACCATGTTGCCCAGATATTCATAAACACAACCTCACCCTCGAAATGGCCGAGTGAAATAACGGAACCCGACTCATCCGCAAAGTAGAACTCACGGCTGGCTTCCGGAAACGTGTCTGTCATTGAGGGAATATCGGGTTTGATCAGGCCGGTTGCCAGCAAGCCTCGCTGCATTGTGCCGATAACCTGGGTGTGCAAGCCTGTAAAGTAGAGAAATGCAATAACTCCAATAATGACACCCCATTCAATCAGGGATTTTTTCCGTTTCTCTTTTTTGCTCTTTTCCATTTCGGTTATTGGGTTGTCCTCTATTTTATAAATGAAGCAATTTCATGCAGCTCCTTCTTTTTGATATCCGGTACTTCTGCATTTTCTGCAGGATAACCGGCTACAAGAAGTAGAAATGGCCGTTCGTTTTCCGGCCGGTCGAGAATCTCGTTCAGAAAGCCCATGGGGCTGGGTGTGTGCGTAAGAGTGGCCAGCCCGGAGTAGTGGAGAGCCGTTATGAGCATGCCCGAAGCAATGCCAACAGACTCTTTAACGTAGTAGTGCTTCTTCTTGCTGCCATCTTCATTGAATCCATAGCTTTTTGAAAAAATGGCAATCAGGCAGGGGGCTTCCTCAAGAAAAGGTTTATTATGATCGGTTCCGAGCGGATAGAGATCTTCAAGCCACTCTTCACTCGCCCTGCTATCATAAAACTCCTTCTCCTCTTTTTCGGCAGCAGCTCTTATCTCACTCTTAATTGCTTTATCTGTAATTACGGCAAAATGCCACGGCTGCAAATTGGCTCCGTTGGGCGCCGTGCCGGCTGCGATCAGGCAGTCTTCAATTACTCCCTCTGGAACAGGACGGGTTGAGAAATCGCGGACTGTACGACGTCGTTGCAGCTCTTTTTTAAACCAATCGGCCCTCTCCTGCATCTCGCCGGGCTGATACTCTATGTATTGAGATAAAGGAAAAAATGAGGGTTGTTTCATCAGACTAATGGTTATGAATGCGGGCTTATGGCCGTATTTTTATCTCAATCTTGCTGGTGGCCGAACGGTCGCGACTCTGAATGGCGATTGTCTGCTGTATTCGATTGGCAATCTCTTTGAGCCCGATAGCTGCAGGGGATGACGGATCGGCTGCCACGACAGGCGTTCCTGAATCACTGGTTTCACGGATCTGCTGCCGCAAAGGCACTTCTCCCAAAAACGGTACTTCCAGTTTTTTTGCCAGGTTTCTGGCTCCGTGTTTGCCAAAGATGTAGTACTTCTTTTCGGGGGCGTCGTCGGGAACGAAGTAAGCCATATTCTCTACAATACCCAGAACCGGCACATTCACCTTGCCGAACATTGCAACCCCTTTACGCGCATCATCGAGCGCAACGGTTTGTGGTGTGGATACAATTACGGCGCCTGTGAGCGGTACAGTTTGAACAATGGTAAGCTGAATATCACCTGTTCCGGGAGGCAGGTCCAGGATCAGGTAGTCAAGCTCGCCCCACTCAACCTCCTGCATAAACTGCTTTACGGCACTGGTAACCATGGGGCCGCGCCAAATCATGGCCTGGTCGGTATCAACCAGAAAACCCATCGATACAAGGTGAACCCCGTGCTTCTCAATGGGAACCAGTTTTTTCTGAGTTGTTATACTCGGCCGTTCAGTAACGTTAAACATGGTTGGCACGCTTGGGCCGTAGATATCTGTATCGAGCAGCCCGACTCTTGCACCGGTTTGCGCAAGTGAAACGGCTAAATTTGCCGCAACTGTAGATTTACCGACTCCGCCTTTGCCGGAAGCCACGGCTATTATATTTTTAACGCCGCTTAAAACCTGTTCCTGTTTGGGTGGTTCCTGTGGCTGTTGCGGTGCAGAATCATCCCCGTCGAGTTCTCTCTGCTTTGATATATTAATACCCACTGTGATATCCAATATGGCATCGTTGTCGACAAACTTTTTAATGGCTGCCGAGCACTCTTTTTTAAGATGTTCGGCCAGTTTATCGTCCTTTTTTGGAAGCTCGAGGGTAAAGGCCACATATTTGTCCTGAATGATAAGATCTTGTATCAAATCGAGTGTAACCAGGTCTTTCTCATAGTGAGGGTGCAATACGTGTGAGAGTGCGCTTTTAATCTGTTCTTTGTGGATAGACATAAATGTTTTGCGTGCTTGAAATTGTTACCTTTCAAAGATAATCAGAAATGGAGGCAAACTAAACGACTTAATTGCCCCCAACATTTCCGGTTAAGCGCTAAAGTTAGCTTTTAATCGTAAACGTATTATGAAATCATCACCTGATGTCAGATTTGCAGAAACAAGACGCCTACACATTTGCTAAAACTCCAACCGACATACCCATTCCGGGTGATAAGGTGATCCAGGAGTATATTGGCAGGTTAAATAGCAGCACCGAGAGTATATCGGCAGCTAAAATGGTGGCTCCGCCGGGATGGGAAGAGCCACGTCAGATTCCTGAATTTGATGAACTGACAATCGTTCTCTCCGGAAAAATACAGGTTGAAATAGACAATGAAGTGATTGAACTTCAGGCAGATGAACCATTTATTGCGCATAAGCGACATTTTGTTCGGTATTCCAATCCCTATGATGAGCCTGCCGAGTACTGGTCAATCTGTATTCCTGCATTTTCCATCGAAACCGTAAATCGAGATAAAGAATAAGTACAGACTATGTTGAAAAGAACACCTTTCTATTCAGAGCATGAAAAAATGAGTGCCAAATTAATCGATTTTGGTGGTTTTGAAATGCCGGTACAGTATGCAGGAATTAAACAGGAGCATATGGCTGTGCGCGAAAATGCAGGCCTGTTTGATGTATCCCACATGGGAGAGTTCTATTTTAAAGGCCCTGAAGCTCTGAACCTGATACAAAAAATAACAATCAACGACGCCTCCCTGCTGGTTCCCGGAAAGGCACAGTACACGGCAATGTGTTATGAAGACGGGGGAATCGTAGACGACCTCCTGATTTACATGCTGGACGAAACCAGCTATATGCTTGTTGTGAATGCTTCAAACATTGAGAAAGACTGGGAGTGGATCGTCTCACAAAACACAATGAATGCCACCATTGAAAATCGCTCTGATGAAATTGCGCTTTTGGCTCTGCAGGGGCCAAAAGCGGTTGAGATACTTCAAAAACTCACCAATACGAATGTATCAGAAATTAAATTCTACACCTTTGAAAAGGGAACCGTTGCGGGAGAACCGGGTGTAATTATCTCCGCTACGGGCTATACCGGCGAAAAAGGATTTGAACTCTATATAGACACAACCATATCCGATCCAATCAAGATATGGAGCCAGCTATTTGAGCATGGCGAGGATTTCGGCCTTGAACCGGTTGGCCTGGGCGCGCGCGATACATTACGGCTTGAGATGGGTTATGCTCTCTATGGGAATGATATTACAAGCGACACTAATCCACTCGAAGCCGGTATGGGATGGTTGACAAAACTGGATAAAGGTGACTTTATTGGTAAAGAGGCTCTTTTAAATCAAAAAGAGAAGGGATTAGACCGTAAATTGATGGGCTTTGTAGTATCAGAACCAAGAAATGTACCCCGTTCCGGATACGAAATCTATGACGAAAAGGACAACAAAATTGGGTTTGTAACCAGCGGAACACAATCGGTCTCTTTGAATAAAGGTATAGGGATGGGTTATATTTCAGCAGACAAAGCGGTACCAGATAACGTTGTAAACATACAAATACGGAAAAAGAAAGTGGAAGCTGTTCTTACACGCCCCCCATTTTATAAAAAAAAGAGTTAATGAATAAGATTAGAAACATAGATGTATTTTTTTCTGCGCAATCCTTCCAGGAAAATGAACTGCGCAATAAGGCCGTGGTCGTAATTGATGTGCTCAGGGCAACTTCAACCATCGTTACGGCTCTGAGAAATGGGGCCAAAGCTGTTATTCCGGTTGGCGACATGGCAGAAGCGAGTAAAATTGCACAAAATGTAGATTCAGATAACTACCTGTTGTGCGGTGAAAAAGACGGTGTAAAGATTGAAGGGTACGACCTCGGGAACTCACCTCTTGAATATAATGCGGATGTGATAGGCGGTAAAACGCTGATATTTAATACAACCAACGGCACCAAAGCGATTAAAAAATCGCTTGGTTCAGCCCGTATTTACATCGCTTCATTTCTGAATTTTTCATCAGTGATTAGTGCGCTGCACAACGAAACCCACGATATCGTTCTGCTTTGTGCGGGCTGGAAAGGGCGTCTTGCATTGGAAGACACGTTGCTTGCCGGTATGATTATTCACAATTTAAATGGGGGTTCTATCTCTGAAGAGGCACCGGATGGAGCTAAAGTGGCCTTCAGTATTTATGAAAAATATGGCGGGAACATCGAGGCTGTAGTACACGGTTCGAATCACGCAGCCAGATTAAAGACACTGATTGGAGATGATGATGTGAATTTCTGCTGTAAAATCGATACATGCGACCTGCTGCCTATACTGCACGACGGAATTATTTCTATATCCCATGGCTAAAAAGAAACAGACCAATACGTTCTTAAGCAGTTTTAACTACACCCGAAAGATGGAGGTGGCAGGAATACTGATTATTGCCGTTGCTTCACTTTTACTGCTAAGTATAGCCTCATACAATCCAAACGATTACGGCGTGGTGAAGTCGCTTTCGTCCTGGTCACTGTTCCAGATGGATCAGGGTCCGGCGCTGCGAATCAGTAACTGGCTGGGATTTGTGGGCGCTTATATCTCCTACCTGTTTGTACATACCCTGTTCGGCTACGTCAGTATTATTGTTCCGATTCTGATTGCATCAATCGGATGGTACATATTCCGCCAAAAAGATTTGAGCCTGCTGGGTTGGCCGCTCGCCTATGGAATGTGGATGATGGTACTGATCAGCACAACCGTGGGGTGGTTTTATAACGAATATGAAGCCTATTCGATGGTATGGAGTGGGAATTCGGGAATCTCAGTTGCCCGCATACTTCAGAACATTACAGGGATTGGCTCAATTATCATTCTCATGGTTCTGCTCTTTGTGTCGCTTCTGATTTTGGTTGACAGAGATCTTCAAAAAACAATCGACATTTTTAAAAACTGGATATCCAATTTTAAAGAGAACAGGGAGCTCCGGAAGGAAGAGAACCGGCGAAAGAAAGAACAGAAAGCCACATTGATGCAGCAGCAGAAAGCTGAGGCCGTCCAAAAGAGAGAGTTCGTAGAAAAGAACCAGAAAGAGAATAGAAAACAGGATCCGGTAACGATCGATGATATCGTTGAGCGATCACAGAAAGAGGATCTGAAGCGGGCTGAAGAGCGAAAGAAAGAGAGCGCGGAACTTGAAAAGAAACCGCCAAGGGCAATTCTGGAGAAGAAACCGAAACAGACCGTGGGAGATGATGAAGATGACGTGGAAATCTCTGTTTTTATCGGCGAGGGTGATGAAGAGGCCAGTGATAAAGAGCTCGATCGCGTTAATAAAGATAAAGCAAGAGAGATTCCGGTAATCAAATATAAGTTCCCGGGTATCGACCTGCTCGAGTCGCCCCCCAATGAAGGGAATGAGGTAGACCTTGAGGAGATTAAAGAGAATAAGCGCATCATTCTCGATAAATTGAAACGGCATAAAATTGAGATTTTAAGCATCAACGCGATTGTGGGGCCTACCGTAACGCTTTATGAGCTGGAGCCTTCACCTGATGTGAAGATCAGTAAAATTGAAAGCTACGCCAACGATTTGAAGATGGCTACTGCAGCACATGGTCTTCGGATTATTGCCCCGATTCCCGGCCGTTCTGCAGTGGGTATTGAGGTTCCAAACAGTACCCGCGAAACGGTTTACATCAAGTCGGTCATCAATACCAAGAAGTTTGTAGAGACGAGTTTTGATCTGCCTGTAGCTTTTGGAAAAACGATTGAGAATGAAGTGTTTATGATCGATCTGACCAAAATGCCTCATCTTCTTATTGCAGGCGCTACCGGGTCGGGTAAGTCGGTGGGTATCAATACCATTATTACATGTTTGCTCTACAAGTGTCACCCCGACGACCTGAAGTTTGTTTTGATCGATCCGAAGAAAATTGAACTCTCTCTCTACAGAAATATCCAGAATCACTATTTGGCCGTGCTGCCGGGAGCTGAAGAGCCGATTGTAACCGACACCAGTTTGGCACTTGAAACACTTGAGAGCGTTACAAAAGAGATGGATGAGCGTTACGATCTGCTCAAAATGGCTATGGTGCGCGACATGAAATCGTACAATGAAAAATTTAAATCAGGTGAACTGGACGCAGACTTGGGCCATCGTCATCTTCCTTATATAGTGGTTATTATTGATGAACTGGCCGATTTGATGATGACAGCCGGAAAACAGATTGAAGAGCCGATTGCGCGTCTTGCACAGCTTGCACGAGCGATTGGAATTCACCTGGTGGTTGCAACCCAGCGCCCATCTGTAAATGTAATTACCGGTACCATCAAGGCCAATTTCCCGGCGCGAATAGCCTACCAGGTAGCATCAAAAGTGGACTCCAGAACCATTTTGGATACTGGCGGGGCCGATCAGCTCGTTGGAAGGGGGGATATGCTCTTTACCAATGGCGCAGGCATGACCCGTATCCAGAATGCATATGTTGACACAGATGAGGTAGAGAGAATTACTTCCTTTATTGGTGAGCAGAGAGGCTATAAGAAACCTTTCCACCTACCCGCAGTTAAAGATGATGAGTCAGGGATTCCCGACCCGCTCGACGATATCGACGAACTGTTTAAGGATGCAGCCAGAATTGTAGTACTCCACCAGCAGGGATCGGTATCGCTGCTTCAGCGTAAGCTGAAGATCGGATACAACAGGGCAGGACGAATTATTGACCAGCTCTTTAATGCAGGTGTTGTGGGTGCCTACCAGGGCAGTACCGCGCGTGATGTAAAAATCAGTGATGAGGAGGAACTCAATGAGATATTTCATGAAATTGGTGTTTAAAAGCATATTTACGGTATTGATAACAACCCTGCTCATTGGCAGTGCCACAGAACTGTATGCTCAGTCTGAAACACCCGAATTTGACAGGCTGAAAGGTGCCTTTGAGGACAACCGTGTTTTTACGGCCTTTTTCTCACATGAATACAAAGACTCATTTACCGGAGAGCGGCAGTACTCTGAGGGCCGGATATGGATCGGAAAAGACCGATATAAGATTGAAGGTCAAAACCAGATTATGGTTGTTGATGGAGAAACATCAACGGTTTATGATGGGTCTAAAAACAGGGTTATCGTAAGTGATTACATTGAAGAGGAAGATGATTTTGCTCCATCGCGCATGCTTCAGGGTGTTGATGAGACATTCACAGTTCAGGAAGAGAGCTTGCCCAGTGGGGAGTTCAGGGTTACTCTCAAATCGGACGACCCTTTTTCGATCTTTATGGAGGTTCAAATCTATCTTACTTCCAATGGTGAGCCCTTGCGAATTGAAGCGATCGACCAGGTAGAGAATGTGTTGGTCACGCAATTTTTAGAGGGAAGCTTTATCAGAGATGAACAGAATGAGATGTTCACCATGGAGATTCCGGAAGATGCCGAATTCATTGACCTGCGCCAGGGATCATAATGAGTAAACGGGTACTCAACATTTTGGTTTCCATTATAGTTGCTGCACTTTTTGTATGGCTGGCTATCCGGAGTGTTGATCTCACAGAGCTTTGGATTCAGATGCGCAGCGTCACATATTACTGGATCCCCTTTTTTATTGTTGCAATGTTGTTCAGTCATTTCCTGAGGGCAGAGCGCTGGAGGCTTTTGCTGATCAGTGAAAACAGGAGTGTAAACAGGTCTACACTCTTTGCGGGAGTAATGCTCGGTTATGTATTCAACAATTTGATACCCAGGCTGGGTGAAATTTCCCGGCCGGTATACGTTGCCAAACAGCAGAATATGAGTTCAAGCAATCTGATTGGAACCATTGTGATTGAAAGGCTGATCGATGTAGCAACAATGATGTTTCTGATTCTGCTTGCGGCAATTTACCTGGTAAGCGACCTGGAGATGCTCCATCAGTTATTTGGAACAGAAGATTGGCCCTGGTTTGTATACCTGGCAATACCTCTGCTTTTTGTACTTGTGGGTGCCGGGCTTTGGCTGATGTACAAACTGTTGTTAATACTTGAAAATAAATCTGATATTAGCAGCCCTCTTGTATTGAAAATTGTTGAAAAAGCCCGATCATTCAGCGAAGGAATGATATCCATCCGATATGTGAAGAACTGGCCGTTGTTTCTACTGCTGACCGCCGGAATCTGGGGTGGATATATTATTATGACATTCCTGCCGTTTTACATGATGAATTTACAGGATCTTTACGGACTTGGGTTAAGTGATGCGGTAGTTCTGACCATGGTTTCGTCGGTTGGGGTCAGTATTCCCACGCCGGCAGGAATTGGGTCTTATCATCTGCTGATGCAGCAAAGCATGTGGTTGCTTTATGAAGTGCCGTTGGTAACAGCGCTTACTTACGCAACCATTACGCACGCAATTAATGTTCTGGCAGTATTTTTAATAGGTCCGATTGCTTTATGGTGGGATAAATACAATACACTCAAACAGACCGGTATCCGTTAACCAACATTGAGAAATGTAATCATACTATTGATTACAGTACGATTGGTGAGCCGCTGCTTGAGCGATTAAACTGATTTATACTACACAGATCTGAAAATATTACTGAATTGAGGAGCAAATTCTATTTGAAATCTTCTCTGAAAATACGGCAAATTTATTTTTACTTTAAAGCTTAACAATTACAATCTATGCTAAGAATTTTCACTGTTACTTTATTCTGCTGTATTTCCCTGTTAGCAACAACTATTGTGCTTGCGCAGGATGCGCCGGCTGATCGGCAATCTTTGCTTCCGGAAATTGATCCGCAGGATATCGAGATTCGCAGCCAGTTTCAGGCCCGCTTTCCTGGATTGAGGAGGCAGCCGATATTAGGCTTTAACCCGCGTCCAAGAGTGTTTCAAATAGATCCGAACAGGCAGCCTTTTATTGAAGATGAAGAGACTGTTATGGCAAATCTGCCCATTGGCCAATTAGACAGGCCTCAAGCTCCGGTATATCAGCCGCTGGGCTATGCCGATCCGCAAAATGGATTTGCCCGGGTAGGGATGGGAAGTTACATCACGCCTGAGGCAGACGTATACGCCATTACTAAACTTGGCAACCGTAATTGGGTATCAGCAAATCTCAACTATTTATCAACGAACGGTCATCTGGATGAATTTACGAGTTCATCACGAAACGTGGATCTGAGCATCAATTCCTACAGTGCGTTTACAAAACGGATCAAGCTGGCAACAAATCTGGGCGTGAGATCAAACTTTAACCACTTTCCAGGTTTGGTAACACAGAACGGCGAACCGGCCAATATCAGAAACAGGATGTCGGGGGCAGGGTTTGATGGAGGTGCTGAATTGACATTTGCCCAAACTTCGCTCAGCGGCTTCTCCCTTTCGTTTGATGGATACGCAAATCAGCTCGAACTCAACTCTGCACTGGACAATTATGGAGGTTCTTTGAATGAATGGGGTGTGAAAGGGAAAGCAGAATACTCCCGGTTAGGTGAGAATATTCAGGAAGTTCACAGGTTGAGACTAACATCATCGGCAGGCGGTATTGAAACGTTTGGCAGCTCCATGCAGGGTTGGTCGGTGTCGCAGCTCTCAGCTCACTATGAAAGACTTTTCGATTATAAAACCGATATAAAGGCCTCTCTTGGAGTTGCGGGCGTTTCGGATGCAGTTGATGACTACTCATTCTATATAACTCCGAATATTACTGCCGTTCACACGCTATTTGATGGACTCGATGTGCGAGCTAAATTATCAGGCAGTCCTTCGCACCGCTCTCTTGCCGGCATTCAGGCTGAGAATCGATTCCTGGATCTTACAGCCCCGGTTGAGCATCAATATGAAGTTTTGGGGCTTGCAGAAGTGATACTGGAACCCTTCAGCGGTACACGATTGGTGGGAGGTGTATCCTATCAGAATGTCAAGAATTTTCTCTACTACACAAGAAATGAAAATGTGATTGCGGGTACGGGATTTACGGAAGGGTTTTACCAGGCTACATTCAGCCGGGCTAACATTACTAAACTGTATGGGGCTTTTTCACAGGATTTGCGCCCGGATATGCTTTGGATCAGGGCTGATGGTTACTGGCAAAGGCCAAGGCTCTCAGGTAACGAAAAAATTCCGTTTATTGAGTCCATAGGTATAAAAGGTACTGTTTCATTCAGGCCGGTAAGACAGCTGGTCGTGGAAGGCTGGGGCGAGTTTGTAGGCAGCAGGAAAGATTCATTTGACAATGACTTGTCCTCATTTATCTTGCTTGGTGGCCGCTTTGAGTTTTCCGTAAATGAACGTCTGGGAGTGTATGGTAAACTTCTTAACTTAACGGGTGAAGAATATGAACTGTGGCAAGGCGTTCCTGAACGAGGTTTTCAGGCTTTTGTTGGTGTCACTTATCTATTTTAATTATGAAATCTACATTTATAAAGGCTTTTAAAGAAGTATTGCGGGAACAAATCTTGAACAAAAATAGAGTGGAAATAGAAGATTTGGGAATTTTTGAAGTAGTTCACCGTAAACAACACCAGAAAAAATATGAAAATGGCCGGGTGGTAATGATTCCACCCGCCGATGTTGTTGAATTCCAATCTAAAGTGAGGAGCTCTAATGAAAATTAATAAGGAGAAGCTCATTGAGCTGCTTGTGGATAAGACAAACATGGAAAAAGTTGAGGTTGAAGAACAGCTTCAGCAGCTAATCCAACGAATTGTAGATGCCGCTGAACGTGGTAAAGCACTTGAAATTAAAGAGTTCGGCCTTTTTTATTTTAATGAAAGCGGAGATTTAACGTTCGACCCTTCAAAAGAGTTAAGCACGGAAATTAATTTTAAATACGCCGGTATGGAACCGGTTGAGTTGAAACCGCCCAGGGATTCAGCTTCGGGTGATGCCGTTGCCGCAACTGATGAAAAGGAAGAGCCCACTTCGAAAACGACCAAACCGGCTGAGGAGAGTAAACCTGAATCGGACACAGACGAGGATGATGAGGGGCTCGATGATATTTTCGGTCTTGATGATATGGACGAAGACGATGAAGAAATTACGGCTGAAGAACCCGAAGAAGAACCTGTGTCGAAAAGACCTTTTGAAACACCTGCCGATAAAGTAGACCGTGAGGATGACCCGTTCTCCGGATTGCTGGGTGATGCTTCATCTAAGCTTTCGGCCAGCGATAAGGGGTTCAAAGAGGAGTCATCTGATTCGGATGATGATGAAGTACCGCCCTTTCCGTTTATAAAGGATTCTAAGAAGGATAAGGGTACAGAAGAGCCTGTAGATAAATCTACTGAAAAAGTTCCCGAAAAATCTTCACCAAAAACACCCAAGAAATCTTCTCCAAAAGTTCCTGTAAAAGTGGAAAAGGCTCCTGCTCCCAAGGCCCAAAAAACGGCAAAGCCAAAAACTTCCTCTAAACCGAGACGCGATCCGGTGATGGTGGTTATAAGTGTTGTGCTGGTTTTTGTTCTCGTAGCAGCAGCTTTTTTCGTAATTCCGGGCCTCCTTGAAGAGTCGGAGCCGGTAGAAGCACCGGTAGAAACACCGGCAGAAGAACCGTTGCCGCCAACTGAAGCGGATGCCACAAATGTTTTGGAACCCGTGGAACCTGATGAGGAAATTACAGTTGAAGAGGAACTGGTTGAAGAAGCTCTATATGGTTTATTGGGCGAACTTGTTGATGATGCCAATGATGGATTTTCCATTGTATTGCACTCATTCAGACAGGAAGATGTTGCCAGAATAAAAGCTGCAGAGTTAGCTGCAGATGGTTTCCGGGTATTGGTTAGCGAAAGAACCGTACAGGGACAAACCGTATGGCGAGTCAGTGTAGGGCAGTTCCCAACCATAGCAGAAGCACAGGAAAGAGCCGGCGATCTTCCCTCACCATACAATACAGATAACTTTATCCAACGAATACAGACCAACTAATACCTTCATGAATATCATCTCCTTACTATTACTCCAGACTGAAGCTGCCGAGACCGACACGCTTGCTCAAATGCTTCAGGACGACACCTCCATGTCATTTTTTGAAATACTGTCTCAGGGCGGTCTTTTAATGATACCCCTCTTTATCCTCTCCATTCTGGCGATTTATGTGATCTCTGAACGCTGGAGAACTCTCGAAAACTCCAAAATGGATATTAACAGTATGCTTAATAATATTGAGTCGCTGCTCAAGTCGGGAAGTCAGGCTCGGGCCATTCAGTATTGCGAAGAGTTCGACAAACCACTGGCCAGAATTTTGAAAGCCGGTATTCGACGATTGGGACGGCCCATCCGTGATATTGAGGAGGCCATTCGCAATGCAGGCAAGAAAGAAATTTACAGCCTGGAAAATAGAATGAATTGGCTGGCTACCATCGCCGGTGTAGCCCCACTGATCGGCTTTACAGGAACGGTAACCGGTATGATCCGGGCGTTTATGGACATTCAGTCGCTGCAGGGTAATGTAAATCCCAGTGTTCTTGCAGGCGGTATTTGGGAAGCTTTGATTACCACAGCCACCGGTTTGATTGTGGGTATTATCGCCTATGGGTTCTATAACTTTTTGCTTGGCAAGATCAATCGAATGGTGTTTGAACTTGAAAATGCATCGGCCGATTTCGTAGATCTTTTACAGGCTCCATCTCCCAAAAAACGACAAGAGGTTTAGGTTTATGGACTTTCGCAAAGACAGTTTAAAAATGGAGCCGTTGGCGATGTTTTCCCAGTCGTCACTGACGGATATCATTTTACTGCTTCTTATCTTCTTTTTGCTAACCTCGTCGTTTGTAACCAACTTTGGTATTCGTGTAAATGTACCTCAGGCTGAGTCGAGCGTTACCACCGAAGCCCAGCAAATTTCTGTAGCCATAACACAGGAGGGCGACTTTTTTGTGAATGGTGAGCAGGTACCCAGAGGCAATTTATCGATCTCTATTCGAGAGGCATATCAGAATAGTCCGAATGCAACGTTAGTAGTACGTGCCGATCGTGATGCGCGTATAGATGACGCAGTTCGTGTAATGAATATTGGTCAGGCACTGAATATGAATATTGTGATGGCGACGGAACGCAACTAAAGACATGCTAGACTGGATCAATGAAAATATCGATAAAGAAGATCGCTTCGGATGGGGAGTTACCGGAGCTATACACATTGTGCTTCTGATCATAGCTCTGCTTTATACTGTCAACTTCGATATTGATAACCGCCCGGCATATATGGAAGTTACTTTGGGTGAATTCAGAAGCGGAACCATAGCCGAACAGGCCGAAGTACAAAGAGAACAGGTTGCCACCCGCCCAAACCCTGCAGAAACTCAACCCGAAGACCCTGATCCTGAAATAACCCAGCCTATAGAAACCCCGCAAACTCCTGAAGAAGAGACTACAAAACCGGTAGAGCTACCCGAAGAGGTTGAAGAGATTGTGAGTGAAGATGTGGTGGAAACTCCCGAAACAGATATTATTGATCCGCAGGTTGTTGAGGTTACCGAAGATATTATTGAAGAGGTTGTACCTCCCGAATCGCGTGAAGCCGAGCAGGTGCAGGAAGGCGTGACCGAGAGCGGAGATGAGAGAGGAACCCGGGGTGACGTTGATGTGGACCAGGGAACAGGCACCAATCCCGACCGTTCGGCACCCTACAACCTTGAGTGGGAGGGTGAGCTCGACCGGACTCCGATGGTACAGCCGCTGCCATCCAATCAAACCAATGAAGAGGCGGTCATCACAATCCGGTTTGAAGTAAACCCGGACGGATCACTCGGCCGGGTTATTCCGCTTCGAAAAATGAATCCTGAACTGGAAAGGGAGGTCATGAGAACCCTTCGAAGCTGGAGATTTTCAAGACTACCGGCAGGAGTGCCTCAGGAGGCCCAGTGGGGGGTAATTACGTTCAGATTTGTACTCGATTGAGATACTTTTCTCTCACAGATTAGCCTGACCCTGCCTCGAAGAGAGGCCTTCGATACAGAATACTTATATCTTTACTCTTTACTCTTTACTCTCTATTTCACTCGTTAACATACCTTTTGCAGCTGATACTGCTTGGGAGTAATGCCTGTCTGATCTTTGAACAGCTTGATGAAATGGCTCAGGCTTGAGAAGCCCATTTCCAGGCTCACATCCGTTACGTTCATTTTCTTTTTTCGGAGCAGGTAGCTCGCCTTCTTTACTCTTTCGTTGTTGATATACTCAACAGGGCTTATTCCAAACTCATTTTTGAAATAGCGGTAAAAGGAAGCTTTGCTCATACAGGCAACAGACGAGAGCTTTTTAGCTGATATGGAGCGGTTAAGGTTTTTATGGATATAATCCACTGCCGCTGCGATTCCATTTTTTGTGACATGATTCCGGTAATTTTTCAACAGTAGATTTCGCGATTCTGTTTGCAGCATATGAACAATCAGTTCGGATGTGTTTAAGTCGATCAGAAGATCGCGTTGATTATGGTCTTCGGTAAAGAGGTGAAAGAGTTTACGGATCAAAAGGTCTACGGAGCCCGTATTTTTAAAATGAACAGAGTGAGTTGAATCATACTCCCACTCGCCTGAATACTTGCTTCTTGGGATAAGGTCATTCATTCGGCTAACAACGCTATTTACCCGGCTAAGGGGAAGTTCAACCGTTATACATTTGGTTGGTTCTTGTATTTTAGCTTCAGGAAAGTCTATGTAAATGGATTGATCGGGGGGCAGCACCAGGGATTCGCTGGGCAAAAAATCGAATGGAACCTCCTTTCCTGAGTGGATTACCTTTCTGCCTGATATCATTCCACAATACATCGGGTTCGGGGCATACAATTCAACCCGTCTGGCTTCTTGATAGGTATCATAAATTGAAAAAACAGCATCATTGCCGGCGTAGCTGGTCCGATTTTCTACAAGTTTTTGCGGTTCGGTTTGGTGAGATTGGAAAGAGTTATTCATAACAATAATGACTAATGTGAATCCATCTTATAATCAATAAGGGGAGGATTTTAAGTATATATAATGGCATTTATAAAACCAAATTGAGAGGATAGAGCAACTTTTTGAGACCATTAGCTGAGATTGGAAGCGCTTTTTTTAACATGTTGAATACATAATCCAAATTAATATATGGAGTACAACATGTTACATGAACGCCCAAAATTTAAAGAGAAGTATGACAACTACATCGGTGGCAAGTTTGTGCCACCGGTTGATGGAGAATATTTTGACAATATTTCGCCGGTTGACGGAAAGCCTTTCACAAAAGCGGCCCGGTCAAATGAAAAAGATATTGAGCTAGCCCTTGATGCAGCTCATAAAGCAGCTCCCGAATGGAATGGATCATCCGCAGCAGAGCGAGCCTCAGTTCTGAATAAAATGGCGGATATTATTGAAGATAACCTTGAACTATTGGCAAGAGCAGAAACAATTGATAACGGTAAACCAATTCGGGAAACTCTGAATGCAGATCTTCCGCTGGCGATTGACCATTTTCGCTACTTTGCGGCTGCAATCAGAACCCAGGAAGGAGGGATCTCTGAGCATGATGGTAACACAGTAAGTATAAACCTGCCGGAGCCGCTAGGTGTTGTGGGGCAGATCATTCCGTGGAATTTTCCGCTGTTAATGGCTGCGTGGAAAATTGCACCCGCACTCGCAGCAGGAAACTGTACGGTTGTAAAACCCGCCGAACAAACACCTACAAGTATTATGATGATGCTTGAATTGATGGGCGATGTTATTCCTCCGGGAGTACTGAATGTTGTGAATGGATATGGTCCTGAAGCAGGACAGCCGCTGGCTACAAGCGAACGAATATCCAAAATTGCGTTCACAGGAGAGACTACCACCGGGCGTTTAATCATGCAGTTTGCTTCTGAAAATATTATTCCTGTCACGCTCGAACTTGGTGGAAAAAGCCCAAATATTTTCTTTGAAAGCGTAATGGACGCTGATGATGAGTATTTTGATAAAGTACTCGAAGGCGCTGCACTGTTTGCTCTGAATCAGGGCGAGGTTTGTACGTGCCCATCCAGAATTCTTGTTCAGGAATCCATCGCAGATGCATTTACTGAACGGGTTATTGAACGAGTGAAGAAGATAAAAATGGGCCATCCGCTCGATACGGAAACCATGGTAGGCGCCCAGGCTTCAAACGATCAGTTTGAGAAGATACTAAACTACTTTGAAGTTGGCCGTGAAGAGGGTGCGAAAGTGCTTGTTGGCGGTGGACGCGCAGAGGTTGGTAAAGGTAATGGTATCGCTGATGGCTATTATATTCAGCCTACAATCTTTAGCGGCAATAACTCCATGAGGGTTTTCCAGGAAGAGATTTTCGGCCCGGTAACCTCACTTACTACATTTAAGGATGTGGATGATGCCATAGAGATTGCCAACGATACACTGTACGGACTCGGGGCAGGTGTCTGGACACGCGATGCTCATGAACTCTATCAGGTGCCCCGCGCTATTAAAGCCGGACGTGTTTGGGTGAACTGCTATCATACCTACCCGGCGCATGCTGCATTTGGCGGGTATAAAAAATCAGGTTTTGGCCGTGAAAACCACAAGATGATGCTCGATCACTATCAGCAAACCAAAAACATGCTGATTTCGTACGATAAGAAAGCCCTTGGGTTCTTCTAAACAACCTTGGTCTCAAATCCAGACCACACTCCCCGGTGCAGTTAGGCCGGGGATTTTCTACTATTAAAAAACGAGGAGGATGCTATGCTACCTAAAAAGATGAAAGCTGCTGTTGCTCACAACTTTGGTGACCAGCTTAAGATTGAAGAGATGCCGGTTAAGGAACCGGGCGATGATGAGATATTGGTGAAGGTAATGGCCAGTGGTGTTTGCCATACCGACTTACATGCCATAGATGGCGATTGGCCGGTTAAACCGAATTTACCGCTTATTCCGGGGCATGAGGGTGTAGGTTATGTAGCTGCAATCGGAAAGAATGTGAAAAATGTTAAAGAGGGTGACGCTGTGGGTGTGCCTTGGCTCTATTCAGCTTGCGGAACATGTGAACATTGCATCACAGGTTGGGAAACTCTGTGTGGGGAACAGGAAAATGCAGGTTATAGTGTGGATGGTGGTTATGCAGAGTACGTAGTAGCTGATCCACGCTACGTTGGTCACTTACCATCCAATGTAAATTTTGCAGAAATGGCACCAATTCTCTGTGCCGGTGTTACCGTGTATAAAGGATTAAAAGAGACGGATACAAAACCCGGTGAATGGGTGGCAATATCAGGTATTGGAGGCTTAGGTCATTTGGCAGTTCAATATGCCAAGGCTATGGGACTTCATGTTGCCGCTATTGATATTGCAGACGATAAACTGGATCTGGCTAAACGACTGGGAGCAGATCTGGTGGTAAACGCGATGGAGAATGATCCGGGCGAATATTTAAAGAAAGAAACCGGAGGCATGCATGGCGCACTTGTAACAGCTGTTGCGCCCGTGGCTTTTAGCCAGGCACTGAGTACACTACGCAGAAAAGGAACACTGTCAATGAACGGACTGCCGCCGGGCAGTTTTGAACTTGACATCTTCAATGCCGTTTTGAATAGAATAACCATCCGCGGATCGATAGTCGGTACAAGAAAAGACCTTCAGGAATCAATCGATTTTGCTACTGAAGGAAAAGTTAAATCGAATATCAAAACGGAGAAAATTGATAACATCAACAGTGTTCTTGATGATATGCGAGGTAATAAAATTGAAGGCAGAATGGTTTTAGAAATTGCCTGATGTTATGAAAAACAGGTGCCCGGAATAGCCCGGGCACTTTCTTAAAAACCCTAATGAATACCCATGGCTGTTAAACGAGTACTCATAACCGACGAGGCAAAGAAAGTAATGGATCAATTGCGTGAAAAACACGGTGAACTGATGTTTCATCAAAGTGGTGGGTGTTGTGACGGCTCATCACCGATGTGTTACAGGGCCGGGCAGTTTCGTATTGGGAAAAGCGATGTGAAACTGGGGGAAGTGTACGGTGCACCATTCTACATGGCAAAAGATCAGTTTAAATACTGGCAGCACATGCAGCTTACATTAGATGTTAAGGAGGGTAGAGGGTCCAGTTTTTCGATTGAGATACCGTTGGGTGTGCGGTTCCTTATTAAATCAAAAATGTTTACTGAAGAGCAGCTCGAAAATCTGGAAGCGTTGGCATAAAACCTTATAAGCACCGGGTATAGAATTTCATTATCATTAGCCTTTCAAATGATAAAGCGAATTGCTGAGTTTTAATCAGCTTTAAATATTTTTAAATGGCCATTTGGGTTGCCATCCTGCTGGGGATCATCCAGGGGATATTCATGTTTTTTCCGGTGAGCTCCACCAGCCACCTTGCGTTGATGCAGCATTTTCTGATCAAAAGGGGAGTTGAGCTGCCTGATCCCGATTCGCCGGAGATGATTCTTTTCGACCTGGTTGTGCATGTGGGTACACTGGTATCCATTGCGTATGTTTTCAGAGACAGCCTCACCAAATACCTTACATGGACCCTTTCCGGATTCTGGGAGTGGAAAACCGGTGAACGTACACCCAAAGGTGAACTTTATCGCAGACTCACTTTCTATGGTCTGTTCTCTGTATTTGTAACCGGGGTTATAGGGTTTCCCATGAAAGCGATGTTTGAAGGGGTATTTGCTCAGCCGCTTTTTATGAGCGGTACGCTAATCATAACCGGTATCATCCTCTATTGGACTGATGTATTACCACCAAGAAAAATCGGGTTGAGAGAGATCGGTATCGGAATAGCAATCATCATCGGTATTGCGCAGGCTATGGCGCTGATGCCCGGCTTGAGCCGAAGCGGCATGACCATAGCCTTTGCCCTGTTCGCCGGCATGCAGCGGCGCTGGGCGGCTGAATACAGTTTCTTCATAGCCATACCTACCATTCTCGGTGCAACGCTTCTGCAGGCTGTTGAGGTGTTTGGGTATGGAGGCACCATTTCACTCGGCTGGGGTGCAATGACTACCGCTTTTATCGTATCAGCGGTGGTTGGGATTTTTGCGCTCAAGGTGGTGATTCAACTACTTTACAGGGCCAATTTCCGAGTCTTCTCTTATTATGTCTGGTTTCTCGCAGCTGTGGTAGCTATTTCTTCGTTTGCAGGTGTTCTTTGAAAGATTGCTTCATATTTGTAATCTGTACTACCTTATTTATTCGAAGTTAATGTGAGTTTGTTGTATGAAAAGGCAAAAAAAGACCCCTTCGAAGTGAGCAGGGAGATACCCTGGTATGTAAAGATTTGATTTAAATAGTCAATTTAGAGCATCAAATAAACTGCTTTTCATCCCCCATTGCCCTCCGCCGGCGGAGGGACACTCATCAACTGGTTTTTATATCGAACTCAGGCTAATATAAATTACTAACCGCTCAACTAAACAGATAATAAAATGAAAAAACTCGGAAGCTTTTTCGGAAACCTGCTTGTAAGTATAGTCTCTTTTTTGGTCATGATACTTTTGGCCATTCTCTCATTCTTTATCATTGTATTTGTTGTAAATGCAGGCTCAGCTTTTGCCGGTATTGATCCATCAGGGGATTTCCTGGTTTTGTCGGCCGCACTGATTGTAGTAGCAGCCATAATTGCCGGCGGCATATCACCAATGGCGTTTTTAACGAATATTACAGTTCAGGACCGAAATCAAATGGTTGACTAACTTTTGATAGCCAAATAATTGGACTTAATTCTGATTCCCCGAATCAATGACTAGCAGAGAAAAAAACTTCTCAAATTTACAAGAGTTGATTCAGCTCAATCCTCAGACAGATAAAGAGTCTGGATTACTTTTAAGATCAATCTTGTCAGCCGGCCGTAAAAAGGGTGTTCATCGTCACGAACTTTGGAAAACCATACTCGAATATTTCAACGTAAAAGAGAATCAGCAAAAATGGTCGGACTGGAAAAGTCTGGATGATCGCGAAGAGATACGCCTGCGATTAAAAGTACTGCAGCATGTTAGTGTACTCGATGGTTCACTAACCGGTTTTATCCGTTTCTTTTTCAGGGCATCCGACCCGGTTCTCTATCAGCTTGCGGCAAAAGTATTGGGAAGGGAGATGAAAAATTTTCCCGAATTGAAAGAATATCTGGCCGAATACTGTAAAAAAAGAAACATACCGGCTGATCAATCCATCAGGCTTAATAATCAGAGAAGCCGGCGAAGGGTTCTGCTTGTTCGCTCAGCAGCATATTCAGATGATAACAACATAAGTGAGGCATCTTTCCCACTGCCTTTTCAGGATGTTTCAGAGCTATCAGATTCCGATATAAGTATACTCTTTGCGGCTTGCAGCCTTTTACTGCAAGCGGGCCGTAAGGAGTGCAGAGAGTATGCAGAAAAGATTCTGAATGAACGATTTGATAGCAAAAGAGAGATTCGTGACAGAAATCTAGTGCGAAATGCAGGTATTTTGATTGGTCAGTTAAAGAGATCAGAACTACCTGCAGGAGATCTGTTCGGTGTCTGTTTTAAAGGTGTGCTGAACCAGTATCATCGCAGCGAAAACTTTGCATCAAGGCTTCAGTCGCTGCTGCTAATGGACGAGCTGATGGAGAGCTCCATTCTGCTCGGCCTCTCCTTTACCGGCGCTAAGAGAGACTGGCACGGTTCGGAAAGGTTTAACAAATTTTTAAAAGGAAGAACCCTGTTTTGGTCGTTTCAAAACAGAAGTGCTGTTGAATATGAGGGTTATGACACCGAAATGAAGGATTCGTCGGTGGTTGATTATGTATATAAAACACTTCCTCATGAAAGGTATGAAGATCACTACCGCCTTTTTGCAGAGGGTGTAAATTTAATTTCCAATGAGCAAAAATGGAGAACCCTAACTCTTGATGAGCGCGCATATCAGGCGTTCTATTTGATAGATTTCTGTATCCACACCGAAATTATTGATGAAGAGGAGCTCATTCTTTTGTTCAGGAGCAGTAGTTTGATTGAGCGAGAGGATACCTCTGCAAAATTGGGGGAAACACCGCTTTCGCCATTGGTCAGAAAATTGCTGGAGCTTGAACCGTCATTCAGTCGACAGCTTTTTGACCCTCAGCTTATTCATCGGCTGGACGATCCGCTACTGTTGCCTGCCCTGATACCTTCTGATGCTGATTCGGAGTTTCTACCGATGCTGGCAGATGCCGTAGAACATCAGATAAGGTTCAGGCTGATTATCGATCCGGAATTTAACCCCGACCACTATCTCTACCTGCTCTCTGTACGAAGGCCAAATCAGAAGTTTTTTAGATTTCTGGCGGAGCTGAGCCATGGCAGGGAGTACCGCAGAGGCGTTGATGGTTTTTATCCGCTTTCTGATATCTCTCAAATGCTTGCCGAAAGAGCTTCATCCGGAAACAGCCGGATGGAAAAAAGAGATAATGGAACACCTTTTTTTGAGGTGCTTGATGGGCTTAGAAGTGAACTTCTGGACCTTAAAGGTGAGCAGGACCCGCAGAAAATACTTCGTGGAGTAGTTCATCACCTTCGCGGAACAGGAGCTGAAACTGCAAGACAGGGTATTACCCTGCACGATCTTATTGAAATTGCTCAACCGTCAGGATCGGTCTGGTTTCGGGCAGGCAATCCACCCTACACTTCTAAAAAAAGTCGTGAAATAGCAGACAGAATACTGCTTCTGTCCGATAATCTTGAAGAGAAAGCCAACAGAATGGTTCCTGAGAATCTCCTGCATGAATTTCGGGTGAGCGAAACTATTCAGGGAATTGAACACTACCTGGGACTACTGAAAGATGAGTTTGTCCCACTTGCAGGATTCGTTGAATCCGCAATTTTTTCAGATCTGATTTCTGAATCAATTCAGCGCCTTCAACAATGGGATATGGCATATGGGAGCTCGGCCCAAATCTGGAAAAATAAAAAGGGCCTGGCTAAAGAAGAGCTATGGGAGAATTTGTACAGCTTGGTATTGGGCCCGGAAAATGAGGCGGTTCAGTACAAACTTCTCTCTATTGTAACGGATAGTATTCTGGAGGAGTGCGGCCGGGACAGCGACTCTTCGTGGCTTAAGAGGTATGAATTTCTGAACTGGGCAACAGGCAGTGTCAGCTCAAATTTTAAAAACAGCGCGCTAGAGGCAGTTTGGAGTCTAAGCCAGGAGAATCTTTGGAGGGAGCTCGTTGAAGAGGCGATGGATCGCAATGCGGAGGCACGGGTGGTTCAGCTGATACGAATGGAGGCATTTTCAGAGATCAGGAACAGGCCGTTAGTTAAAGAGATGCTCGGCCGGGTAAAACAGTGGTGTTTTAACAGGCATGATATTTTTCATGCCTATCAGTGCAATCGTGCAATCAATGAGAAAAAGAATCCGATTTTAAATATAGTCAAAACGATCTCACAGTATACAGGAAACTTTGCCAGGGTGTGGCTGGCGCTGCTCGTAGGCGTAATCTTTATGTTTGATTTTGGTGATCCCTGGTTTGAACTGGCAGAAATAGGAGATGTGGGCGGCGTTGCCTTTGCTTTTCTTTTTGGAGTAGCGGGCACATTTCTATACGTCTGGTCCGACCTTCGCAAAAAAATTGTCTACCTGAAGGGAGATCCCTTTCAGTGGGTATCCATTATTGGACGGGTTAGTATATTCATTCTTATAACATTCATCTATACTGCCCTTGTGGTGAGTCTTTTCTGGTATATGTTTTCGAGTACCGACCAGGTTGTTCACGGGCCCAATGCACCCTTACACCTTATATCCTGGACAGGATTTGCACTCTTTGTTGGAGTGTTTTTGGGGCTGCTTGGCCAGGGTGATTGAGTGGAATGAAAGCGGTTAAAACTATTACTCAATAACCCATTGTCATTTTTTCATACCCGGTTTGTCAAATTGAAATCCAATCATAAAAATTGGCAGGACAGATTTTCCGCAAGCCCTGATTTAAATGTATAGGAGTAGATTTGGCACAGGCTTTGCACTAAATAAAATTGAAGAAGGGTTGATAATCTACAACCACACATTCATACTTTTAATCTTTTTAACCAAAAAAAAGTTGAGGAGGTTATGATTATGTTAATGCGCAGAGATGATATGCCAACAGTGGCAAGACCAACAACAGGACTCAATGCGTCGAGAGTAAACAGACCGTTTACTCTTTCTAAATGGCTTGATGACATCTTTGAAGATGCATTTAACTGGACAGAAGGTGCGTTTGTGCCCGAACTGAATGTTTATGAAACTTCCAAGATGTTTGAGGTAACCGTGGAGCTTCCCGGTATGAACAAGAAAGATTTCGACATCAGCCTGAACGAGAATGTGCTCACCATAAGCGGTGAACGACACCCACCTCAGAGAGGTGAAGAGGATGAACGAAAATTTCACAGGGTTGAAAGCCGGTTTGGCCGGTTCAGCCGGTCACTTCCTCTTCCAAATATAGCAGATATGGAGAAAATTAACGCAAATTATGAAAACGGTGTTTTGGTACTAACGATACCAAAACTAAAAGAGAAAGCCGGCAGAAAAATTGAAATATCATGAGTGCCGGTTAAGACTGAGGCCGCCTGGTGCTTCGGGCGGTCTTAATTTAATGTGAGCTTGAGATAAGGAATAGGCTCAAATAGTCACCCCTTCGAGAGGCTGTGAGAAAACTAAAAAAACAAGTGAATTAGAAGCCCGATATGCATGGCCACGAAGACACGAAATCACGAAG
>Ga0207421_10002288_pt1 | contig 23908 bp, 23 predicted proteins | sample SodLakKL_010_SED_4_FD_187542 | JGI IMG/M metagenome (GOLD analysis project Ga0207421, IMG submission 187542) | Alkaline sediment microbial communities from Lake Tanatar, Kulunda Steppe, Russia - 8KL_010_SED (SPAdes) (version 2) | ecosystem: Environmental > Aquatic > Non-marine Saline and... | reverse complement strand
GCTGATAGATGGAGTTGTCGGTGGCCAGCACCGTGCGGGCTGCGTAGTCCGGGGCGATCTCGCCCTCGAAGCCCGCTTGGCGCAGGGCCTCGAGAAAGCGCAGGTAAGTGGAGCCGATCCAACTCGAAGGTAAAGTGGAATTCAGACGTGCGATCATAACCAGCCCACAAATCAGGAGTGTCGACTCATGGAATCATGTGGCTGGCGCCATAGAGCGCACAAATACGCCATGCTTGGGTAATATCGTGACGCCAAGATAAGTATATACTGATTTACAGGCCTCTTCGCGGGTCGATACAGACGGAGATTCGAGATCCATCAGCCACGCTGATAGGTGCCTACCAGGCGGTTCATGCCGAGCAGGTGGGGCTCGACCCGGACCAGCAGATCGTGGAGTTTCAACCCTTCAGGCAGATCGTCGGTGGGCTTGTCCAGCGCCAGCACCCAGAAATAGTAACGGTGGGAACCGTGACCTTCCGGCGGCATGGGGCCGCCGTAGCCCAGCTTGCCGAAATCATTCTTGCCGCGTCTTCCCACCGAGGTCGCTTCCTCCAGCATGTTGGTGGATGCCGGGATGTTGTAAAGCACCCAGTGCACGAAGCCATAGGTGCCGTTCTGAACCAGCGGCGCGTCCGGGTCGTGGCAGATCAGCGCGAACCCCTTGGTACCCGTCGGGGCATCCTGCCAGGCCAGCGCCGGGGAGAGATCGTCGCCCTCACCGGTGTATTTGGCAGGAATCGCCGCTCCGTCATCGAAGGCGGGACTGGTGAGTCGCATGGTCGACAGGGCAAAGGCCATCGGTGATCCTCCAAGTATAAGCTCGAGTCATTGCCGGTTCAGCGTGGGAAACAACCAAGGAGCTGTCAACATGTCCAAGCGTCTGCTGATCATCGCCCATGCCCCCTCCCCCAACACTCAGGCACTCCGCCAGGCCGCAGAACGTGGCGCCTGCCACCCCGAGATCGAGGGCGTCGAGGTCATCGTCAAGCCGCCGCTGGAGGCGGGCCCCGAGGACGTGCTGGCCTGCGATGCCATCCTGCTCGGCACCACCGAGAATCTGGGCTACATGGCGGGCCTGACCAAGGACGTCTTCGATCGCTGTTACTACCCGGTGCTGGAGAAAAAGCAGGGCCTGCCCTGCGCGCTCTATGTGCGTGCCGGCCATGACGGCACCGGTACCCGCCGGGCCGTGGAGACCATCGTCAGTGGACTGCGCTGGAAGTGGGCACAGGAGCCCCTGATCCTTCGCGGGGAGTGGCAGGAAGGATTCGTCGAGCAGGTGGAGGAGCTGGCCATGGCGATGTCGGCAGGGCTTGAGGCTGGAGTCATCTAACCTTATACGATTAAATTCCGTTGAAGGCCTCCGCGGCTTTTTCCATCGCCGACTATATTAATAAAACCCATGCACGCTCCGGGATCATCAAGCGTCCTATAAGTACAACAACCCCCCGTCGACCAGACACGATGTGAAGCCTCCCCCTCCTTCGGCTTCAGGTCGGCTCCCCATGTGTGCTTGTCTCTGGTCAACACACTCGATGCGAGGTGAGTCATGAAACCTGTTTCTGGTCTGGTGGCTATCGGCCTGACCAGCCTGCTCCTGTGGCCCTCGCCCTCGGCGAAAGCCGATGTCGCCTTGACCATCGGCACGGCAAGTCCAGCCGGTGTCTATCATCTCGCCGGGCGAGCCATCTGCCGCGTCGTGGATATTCCCTGCAACGCCGAGTCCAGCGACGGCTCCAGCGCCAATCTCAGGGCCCTGAGACAGGGAGAAGTGGAGGTGGCGCTGGCTCAGTCCGACATCCATTTCTATGCCGTCAACGGCAGCGAGGCCTTCCAGGAGGCCGGCCCGGACACCGGACTGCGTTCGCTCTTCTCCCTGCACAGCGAGCCCTTCACGCTGGTGGTGAGACGCGATTCCGGTATCGAGGGCATCGATGACCTGGTGCAACGTTCGGTGAACATCGGCAATCCCGGCTCGGGACAGCGGGGTACCATGCTGCGTCTGATGGATGCCAGAGGCTGGAGTCGGAGCAGCTTCCGCGTGGTCAACGACCTGCCGGCCGACCAGCAGTCGATGGAACTCTGCCACGGCAACATCGACGCCATGGTCTACACCGTGGGCCATCCCAATCCCTCGGTGGCCCAGGCCATTCGCCTCTGTAATGCCGCCCTGATCGACGTGGAGGGCGACACCATAGACCGGCTGGTGGAGGCCTACCCCTTCTTCAGCCGCACCTGGATCGCCGGCGGCCTCTATGGCCCCGACCAGCCAGCCGTGAGGACCTTTGGCGTCCGGGCGACCCTGGTAGCCTCGGCCGACGCAGACCCCGATACCATCTACCGTCTGGTGGCCGGCGTCTTCGATAACTTCCAGCGCTTCAAGGCCTACCACCCCGCCTTCGGGATGTTGACCCCCGAGGCGATGATACGAGATGGGCTTACCGCCCCGCTGCACGAGGGGGCCCTGCGCTACTATCGCGAGCAGGAGTGGATCGCCGACGAGGCCATGACGGCGGAACTGACCCACTGACGCTGCCATGCGCGAACGCCGGCGGCACCCCTCGGGGTGCCGCCGGCGTTCGCGCATTGGATAAGTGTAGTGACCAGAGTGCCGGCCCGAGGGAGGGGCCGGCACCGCATGCCTACTTCAGGCGCTCGAACACCGTGGCCACGCCCTGCCCCATGCCGATGCACATGGTGGCCAGGCCGAGTGTGGTATCACGCTGCTGCATCACGTTGAGCAGGGTGGTGCAGATGCGGGTGCCCGAGCAGCCCAGCGGGTGACCCAGGGCAATAGCGCCACCGTTGAGGTTGACCTTGTCATCCAGGGCATCGAGAAAGCCGAGGTCCTTGAGCACCGGCAGGCCCTGGGCAGCGAAGGCCTCGTTGAGCTCCACTGTCTGGATGTCGTCGGCACTCAGCCCGGCGGCCTTGAGCGCCTTCTTCGATGCCGGCACCGGACCGTAGCCCATGATCGAGGCGTCGCAGCCGGCCACTCCGGTGGAGAGGACTCTGGCGATCGGGTCGAGCCCCAGCGCCTGGGCACGCTCGTAGCTCATCACCAGCATACCGGAGGCACCCACGGAGAGCGCCGAGGAGGTACCGGCGGTCACGGTGCCGCTCCTCGGGTCGAAAACCGGCTTCAACTCGGCCATCTTCTCCAGGCTGGCATCGCCACGAATCACCTCGTCGCGCTGGAACATCACCTTGAAGCCGCGTTCGTCGTGACCTTCCACCCCGATGATCTCATTATCGAAGTAGCCCTTCTCCATGGCGGCCTGGGCGCGCTGGTGGGAGCGCACCCCGAACTTGTCCTGATCCTCGCGGGAGATGCCGTGCATCTTGCCCAGCAGCTCGGCGGTCAGCCCCATCATCATCGCCGCCTTGGCCGCATGCTTGCTGGCCGCCGGGTTGACGTCGACACCGTGAGTCATGCCGACGTGCTCCATGTGCTCCACGCCGCCCACCAGGTAGACGTCCCCCATGCCGGCCCTGATGTTGGCCGAGGCGATATGCAGCGCGCTCATGGAAGAGCCGCACAGGCGGTTGACGGTCTGGGCCGGCACGCTGCGCGGGATGCGAGTCATGATCGCCGCGTTGCGCGCGATGTTCATGCCCTGCTCCAGGGTCTGGTTGACGCAGCCCCAGATGATGTCGTCTATCTCGACCGGGTCGAGGCCGGCGTTACGCTCGAGCAGCCCCTCCATCACCGCGGCAGAGAGGTTTTCGGCACGCACGTGACGGAAGGCGCCGTTCTTGGCCTTGGCCATGGCGGTACGCACGCCGTCGACCACCACGATATCTCTCGGGTTCAAGCTCATCTCATCTCTCCTGTTCGTGGTGGGTTCAGCGCTGGGCCGGGGCGGGGTAGAAGACCTCACCGGCCTTGGCCATCTCACGCAGCTTCTCGGTGGGCGCATAGAGCGGCCCCAGCTCCTCGGCCAGGCCGTCGGCCAACTTGACGAAGGCGTCCACTCCCATGGCGTCGATATAGCGCAGCGCTCCGCCGCGGAACGGCGGGAAGCCGATGCCGTAGATCAGCGCCATGTCGGCCTCGGCAGCGCTTCCCACGATGTCATCCTCCAGGCAGCGCACGGTCTCCAGGCAAAGCGGCACCATCATTCTGGCGATGATCTCCTCGTCGCTGAACTCGCGGGCCTCTTTCGCCACGCTCTTGATCAGTTCGATAGCAGCCTCGTCGCTGACCTTTTTCGGCTTGCCCTTCTTGTCTTCCTCGTAGGCGTAAAAGCCCTTGTCGTTCTTCTGTCCCAGGCGATCGTTATCGAACATCGCCTGGATGGCGCTCTTGCCCTCGGCCTCGCCGCCGAGGCTACCCATGCGCTCGGGGAAACCCTCAGCCATCACCTCGCCGGCATGCACGGCGGTATCCAGGCCCACCACGTCGAGCAGGTAGGCGGGGCCCATGGGCCAGCCGAATTTCTCCATGATCTTGTCGACGCGCTGGAAGTCGGCGCCCTGTTCCATCAGCAGGCTGAAGCCGCCGAAATAGGGGAAGAGCACGCGGTTGACCAGAAAGCCCGGGCAGTCGTTGACCACGATGGGCGTCTTGCCCATGGCACGGGCGTAGGCCACGGTGGCGGCCACCGCGGCATCACCGGTCTTCTCGCCGCGAATCACCTCGACCAGCGGCATGCGGTGCACCGGGTTGAAGAAATGCATGCCGCAGAAATTCTCGGGCCGCTCCAGATTCTTCGCCAGGCGCGTGATGGAGATGGTGGAGGTGTTGGAGGCCAGTATGGTCTCCTCGCCCACCAGGCCTTCGACCTCGGTGAGCACCGCGCCCTTGACCTTGGGGTTCTCGACCACCGCCTCGACCACCAGGTCGACATGGCCGAAGTCACCGTAGGAGAGCGTGGGGCGAATGTTGGTGAGCTTCTCGGCCATCTGCTCGGTGGTCAGCTTCTTGCGTTCCACCTGCTTGGCGAACAGCTTGCGGGCCTCCTTGAGGCCGAGCTCGACGGCGTCGTCCTTGATGTCCTTCATGAGGATCGGCGTGCCCTTGGAGGCGCTCTGATAGGCGATACCGCCGCCCATGATGCCGGCACCGAGCACCGCGGCCTGCTTGACCGGGCGCGCCTGCTTCTCGTACTGGCCGCCCTTCTTCTTGACCACCTGATCGTTCATGAACAGGCCGACCAGGTTGAAGGCCACATCGGTCATGGCCAGCTTGGCGAAGGCCTTGGCCTCGATGGCCTGGGCCCGGGAGCGCTCCTCGCCGGCACCCTTCTGGATCACCTTGATCGCCTCCACCGGCGCCGGGTAGTGCGGTCCCGCCTTGCCGGCCACGTAGCCCTTGGCGGTCTCGAAGGCCATCATCTGTTCGATGGGGTTGAGCGTGAGGGGCCGATGCTTCTCTTCGCGACGAGCCCGGTAGTCCAGCTCACCGCCTATGGCCCGGACCAGGATGTCACGGGTGGCTTCCTCGAGCCGCTCGGCGGGCACCACGGCGTCCACTGCCCCCACCTTGAGGGCGGCCGATGCCTTGTTCTGGGTGCCACCTGCGATCCACTCGATGGCGTTGTCCGCGCCGATCAGGCGCGGCAGGCGCACGCAGCCGCCCCAACCCGGCAGGATACCCAGCTGGGTCTCGGGCAGGCCTATCTGGGCCTTGTCACTCATCACTCGGAAATCGGTGGTCAACAGCACCTCGCAGCCGCCGCCCAGGGCCAGGCCGTTGATGGCGGTGACGGTGGGAAACGGCAGATCCTCGATGGCATTGAAGATGCCGTGGACCCGATGAAGCATCGACTCCAGGTACTCGGCACCCTTGCCGAACATGGACTGGAATTCGGTGATGTCGGCTCCGACGATGAACGCTTCCTTGGCGCTGGTCAGCATCAGTCCCTTGAGGCCCTTGTCGGCCTGGATGGCCTTGACCGCCTCGTCCAGTTCACTGATCACCGCGCTGGAGAGCTTGTTGACCGACTCGCCCTGCAGGTCGAAGGTAAGCGTGGCGACGTCGTCGTCGCCGCGCGCCACCGTAATGGCATTGCCTTGATAGATCATCCGCGAATCTCCAGTTTCATACGGCCGTTTGAATACGCACAGCTTGGGTCACGAACGCCGTCTCGTCAACCCCCACCCACGTCGCTGCCTCGACGCTCCCGCCGAATGTTAGGCTTACGCGATGCCACCACTCAGAGTAGCCCCGCGCCATGCCGCCATCCTCCCCACGGCCTGAAAAACGACCGGAAGCCAATCGGCTCAGCCAGCTTCAGGCGCGTATCGAGGCGCTGGTCGAGCGCCTGCGTCCCTGGCGCTGGCTGTGGCCACCGGTGGCCTTCGGTGCCGGGCTGGGCAGCTTCTTCCTGGTGGAGCGCCAGCAGTGGCTAGGGGCCCTGCTGGCGCTGGGCATGCTCGCCGCCTGGTTGCTGTTGCTCTTCGAGAGCCTGCTAGGCCGGCTGCTGGCCCGCCGCGGCTACCCCACCCTGCCCCACGCAGCGACCCTCTTCATCGCCCAGATGATCCACCAGGAGACGCTGTTCTTTTCGCTCCCCTTCCTGCTGGCCACCACCGTATGGAGCAGCGGCCAGGCGCTGTTCACCCTGCTGCTGATCGGGCTGGCGGTGTTCTCCATTGTCGATCCTCTCTACTACCGGGTGGCGGACCGCTATCGCTGGCTCTATCTGGCCTTTCACGCCCAGTGCGTCTTCCTGGTGGTGCTGGTCACCCTGCCGATCATGTTGCAGCTCACCACCGGCCAGAGCCTCAAGCTGGCGCTGGGCGCCATGCTGATTTTCAGTCTCCCGAGCCTGTTGCACCTGACCGCCCAACAGCGCGGCAGACGCTGGCTGATGATGCTGGCCCTGCTGCCGTTGCTCGCCGGACTGGCATGGACGGGACGCATCTGGGTACCGCCGGCCAACCTGTGGCTGAGCAGCGCCGCGCTCTCTCCCGCCTTCGACGTGGAGGCCAGGAGCCCGCGGGGCGAACTGCGTCTGACACCCGACGCACTGGCCGGAGACGGGCTCTACGCCTACACGGCGATTCGCGCGCCGCGGGGACTGAAGGAGGAGATCTTCCATGTATGGCGACACGATGGGGAGGAGATTGATCGCATCACGCTGAATATCGAGGGCGGGAGAGAGGCCGGCTACCGGGCCTGGAGCCACAAGCAGAACTTTCCGGGCGACCCGGTGGGACGCTGGCGAATCGACGTGATGACCGACAGCGGCCAGCGCATCGGCGTGCTGCGTTTTCGAGTGGCCGACGGCGAGGACGCCAGCCTGGCGGATGGCCGGGAGCTGCTGACAGGCTTCAAGGAACTGCGCCGGCTGGTGCCCGGCCGACGCAGTGACGAGTGATATGATAAGCCGGCTTGCATTTAACGCATCGGGTTCACAGAATCGAGCCAACGCCTACGGAATCCCAAGCCCATGTATGAGAATATCGGTTTTCAGCTCAGTCGCCTGCCGCGCCTGTGGCGAGCCATCATCGACGAGCGCCTGGCCCCTCTGGGCTTGACCCAGACGCGCTGGGTCACGCTCTATCACCTGTGGCGGCTCGGCGACGGCCAGCCCCAGTGCGACCTGGCGCGTGCCATCGGCGTCGAGGCGCCCTCCCTGGTGCGAACCCTGGATCAGCTCTCCCGCCAGGGCCTGGTAGAACGGCGCCCCTGCGATCATGACCGGCGCACCAAACGGGTCTTCCTGACTCCCGCTGCCACCCCGCTGCTGCAGCGCATCGATGCCGTGGTGCGCGAGGCCCGCGGTGAAATGCTCGGCGGGCTGAGCGAGGAGGACGTGAAGACCCTGGCGGAGTTGCTCACCCGCATCGAGAACAACGGACTGGCCATCCAGGCCCGCGACACCGAGCTGCAGGAGTAACGCCTAGGCTTTCGGCTGCCCGAGGGGCACCGTGACGGCGCTGTCATCCGGCCGCCCTGCCAGTCCGTCGCGCAGCGCGACGAAATCCTCGAGGTAGGTGGAGAAGCGCGAAAAGTTCTGGGACTCCCACCACCACAGGGCCAATGCATGCCGGTGGGACTCCACGACTATCGCATCCTGGGGCAGCCGCTCCAGCAGCTCCTTCAGCCGACTTTCCAGCGCCTCGGGCAGTGGGCGCAGCGGCTCCCGCCGCCAGCGCCAACCGTGTGCGAAGGATTTCAGCGCCGCACTGGCATGGTCGTCCCTCACCAGGACGAAATCGGGTCCCGGACGATCCTGAGGATAGCGCCAGCGATAGGCCGGCATGGCCGTCTCGATGCCATGCAGAGGCGGCTTCTCCAGCTTGACGGTGAGCCCGGTCTTGATTGCCGCCGTCCGCAGCGCCGAGACGCGGCGCTGTCTCGGACTGGGCTTGAGCCACATCACCGGCGATACCACCAGCAGCAGAACAAGCAGGATGAACAGCCAGGTCATCGCCATCTCCAGATAGGGTTGATGCGTCAGGGTTGATGCGTAAGTCTTGATGCGCGTCGTTGTCTTGCCGAGTCAGCCGGCCTAGAGTGAAGGCATCCCTTCACCTCGATATCCACCCAGGAGCCCTACCATGAGCAACGAATACCGACATGTCCTGGTCGCCGTGGACCTGACCAAGGACTCCCACAAGGTGCTGGAGCGCGCGGCCCAGATTGCCGAGCGCAACAACAACGCCAAGGTCTCCATCATGCACACCCTGGAGCCGCTGGGCTTCGCCTACGGCGGCGATATCCCGATGGACCTGACGAGTATCCAGGACCAGCTCGATGAGCACGCCAAGCAGCGTCTGTCCGAGATCGCCGATCCCCACGTGGCCAAGGAGAATCAGCACGTGCTGGTGGGCATGCCCGACACCGAGATCCACCGCTTCGCCGAGGAAAACAACGTTGATCTGATCGTGGTCGGCTCCCACGGTCGTCACGGTTTCGCGCTGCTGCTAGGTTCCACCTCCACCGGCGTGCTGCACGGTGCCCAGTGCGACGTGCTCGCCGTGCGGGTGGGCAGAAAAGGCGAGAGCGCCGAGTAAAGTCTCTCTCGCTTGGGCAACGAAGGCGCCCACCGGGCGCCTTTTTCATGAGTGCGTGATCACTCTCCCGCGGCCATGGCTTCCAGTTCCATCCAGCGCTCCATGGTGGCATCGAGCTCGGACTGCCTGGCACCCAACGCTTCCAGGGTAGTGGAGACCGTATCGGCGTCCTGCTGATAGAAAGCGGGATCCGCGATGCTGGCTTCGAACTTGGCCACCTCGCCTTCGAGGCGCTCGATCCTGGCTGGCAGTCCGTCGAGCTCGCGCTGCAGCTTGTAGGAGAGCTTGGCAGGCTTCCTTGCCGCCTTCTTTTCTGACCCTGCCGGCGGGACCTGCCGGGCAACCTCGGCTTCTTCGATGCTCTGGGACGGTTCGGCCTGTTGGCGAGCGGCGCCCTCCCAGGGCGCCGGTGGCAACTTGCCGCCCTGACGCACCCAGTCGCTGTAGCCACCCACGTATTCGCGCACCCGGCCGTGGCCCTCGAAGGCCAGCACGCTGGTGACCACGTTGTCCATGAAGGCACGATCGTGGGAGACCAGCAGCAGGGTACCGTCGAAGTCGAGCAGCAACTCCTCGAGCAGCTCCAGGGTCTCGACGTCCAGGTCGTTGGTGGGCTCGTCGAGCACCAGCACATTGGCGGGCTGGGTGAACAGCTTGGCCAGCAGCAGACGATTGGACTCCCCGCCGGAGAGCGCCTTGACCGGCTGCCGGACCCGCTCGGGGGTAAACAGGAAATCCTGCAGGTAGCTCATCACATGGCGGTCGCGGCCGCCCACCGTGACCCGGTCGCTGCCCTGGGCCACGTTGTCGTAGACGGTCTTCTCGGGCTCCAGCCCGCCGCGCAGCTGGTCGAAGTAGGCGACCTGCAGCTTGGTGCCGACCTGCACCTTGCCCTCGGTGGGCTCAAGCTCGCCGAGGAGGATCTTGAGCAGGGTGGTCTTGCCGGCGCCGTTGCGGCCGATGAAGCCGATGCGGTCGCCGCGCTGGATCTCCAGCGTGAGGTCGCTGATCACCGCCTCGTCGCCGAAGCGCTGGGTGACATGCTCCAGGGCCACCACCCGCTTGCCGCTGCGCTCACCGCTGTCCACGCTGAGATTGGCCTTGCCCTGACGTTCACGGCGTTCGCTGCGCTCGCGACGCAGCTGCTCGAGGGCCCGAACCCGCCCCTCGTTGCGGGTACGCCTCGCCTTGATGCCCTGACGGATCCACGTCTCTTCCTGAGCCAGCTTCTTGTCGAACTCGGCGTTCTCTCGAGCCTCGATCTCCAGCTCATGGGTCTTCTGGGCCTGGTACGCCGCATAGTCCCCCGGATAGCGTCCGAGGCGCCCGCGGTCGAGCTCGAGAATGGCCGTTGCCAGCTTGGAGAGGAAGGCACGGTCGTGGGTGATGAAGAGCACAGAGCCGTTGAAGGCGGCCAGATGCTCCTCGAGCCAGGCGATGGTGTCCAGGTCCAGGTGGTTGGTGGGCTCGTCGAGCAGCAGCAGGTCGGGGTCGGCAACCAGCGCACGGGCCAGGGCGACGCGACGCCGCCAGCCGCCGGAGAGCGCGGACATCTCGGCGTCCTCGGGCAGGCCCAGGCGAGTCAGCACCACATCGATACGCTGGTGGAACGACCAGCCATCGATGGCCTCGAGGCGCGTCTGCAGCTCGGCCATGCGGTGCATGTCGGGCTCGTCCTCGTGAATCAGGTGGTGATACTCGGAGAGCAGCTCGCCTGCCTCGGGCAGGCCGCCGGCCACCATGTCGAAGATGGTCTGGCCGGAGGCATCGGGCAGATCCTGGGCGAGCACACCGATCTTCAGCCCCGGGGCCCGCCAGATATTGCCGCCGTCGGCCTGGATCTCCCCGGCCACCAGCTTGAGCAGCGTCGACTTGCCGGTGCCGTTGCGCCCCACCAGGGCCAGTCGCTCTCCCCTTTCCAGCACCAGATCGGCGCCATTGAGCAGCACATGGTTACCGTAGGCCAGTTGCAGCCGTTCCAGACGTAGCAGGGTCACACGCACACCTCATCCGATCTCGAAGGGGGCTAGTGTATCGCAACTCAGCCCCGTCGTGGCCCTGCCGCCATGGTGACCTTCGCCGATCCCGAGTAAACTGCGCCGCGCCCCAACGCCCCGGCCATCACGACCAGAGGAGCTGCACCTTGGCTGAACCGACCGACACCTTCGATGACTTCCTGCCCGAGGCGCTGCGCCTTCGCGCGGCGGCCCCGCTGGTGGACATCGGCGCCAACCTGACCCACGCGAGCTTCGACCGCGATCTCTCGGCGGTGCTCGGCCGCGCTCGGGCGGCCAACGTCACCACCCTGATCCTTACCGGCACCGACCGCGAGCACGCCGAGCAGGCGGTGGCGATGGCCCGGCAGTACACCGAAGCCGGGCTCGCGCTCTACGCCACCGCCGGCGTGCACCCCCACGACGCCAGCCGCTGGGACGCCGGCCTCGCGTCCGCCATGGCCGATCTGCATCGACAGCCCGAGGTGGTGGCGGTGGGCGAGTGCGGGCTCGACTTCAACCGCAACTTCTCCACGCCCGCCGAACAGGAGCGCGCCTTCGAGGCCCAGTTGGGCCTGGCGACGAACAGCGGCAAGCCGCTGTTCGTGCATGAGCGCGACGCGGGTCACCGCATGCGCGAGATGCTCCACGCCTGGCGGGACGATATCAGCGACGCCGTGGTGCACTGCTTCACCGCCGACCGTGACACTCTCTTCGGCTACCTGGATCTTGACCTGCATATCGGCCTGACCGGCTGGCTTTGCGACGAACGCCGCGGCCACCACCTGCGCGAGCTGGTCGGCGAGATTCCCCTCGACCGCCTGATGGTGGAAACCGACTGTCCGTATCTGCTGCCGCGCAATTTACCTGCCAAACTCAAGGGCAGGCGCCATGAGCCGGCGCTGCTGCCCTGGATCGTGCGGGAGATCGCCCACTGGCGCGGCATCGCCGAGGAAACACTGGCTAGCGCCACCAGCGACACCGCCCGCGCCTTCTTTCGGCTGCCGGCCACCCCGCAACCGATACACCTGGAGAACTGATCATGTCCGACCTGCCCGGCTTTATCGCCGTGGAGACCGGCGAGGAGGGCGGCCTGCCGCTGGCCATTGCCTGGACCCTGCCCGACGGACGCGTCAAGCACACCCTGATCCAGCCCGAGGACGACTGGCTGGATGCCGAGATGATCTCGCTGGGAGGATACAGCCTGGAGGAGCTCAACAGCATGGGGGTGAGCCCGCTGGACGTGATCCGCGAACTGGAGAACGACCACTTCAGCGATACCCTCTATACGGCGGGGGTCAGCGACGACGAGGCCGCCCTGTCGCGACTGTTTGACACCTACGGGCTGGACCCCTTTGTGGAGCTGGCACCCGCCGAGAGCCTCTACACCGGCCTTGCCCCCGGCGAATGGTCCCGGGCCCGCGGTGAACTGTTCGGCGAACTGGGCCTGGAACCGCTGCGCCCGGAGCACGAGGTGGAGGTGATGCTGCACCTCCACCAGCGAATGAGCGACGCCGACACCGATGGCGACATCGACGACGACACCTACGCCACCAACGACGACGCCTGACGCCTCCTCAGGCCCCGGCCAGCAGCGCCCGGGCGCGCTCGACGATCTGCGCCCGCGAGGGCAGCGTCAGGGTGGATGCCGGCCCCAGGGAGATAAAGCTGTCTTCCGCCGTCAACCGCGTCAGGCACTCACCGGCCACGCCCCTCTCCATCAGGCCGGTGATCAGCTCCTCGCTCAGCGACCCCGAGCGCCGACACTCGTCCACGATCAACACCTGTGTGCAGCCGGCCACCGCGCGATACACGGCGTCGTGGTCGATGCCCGTGAGCCAGCGCAGGTCGACGATGCGCAGCCGCTGCCCAGCCGGATCCAGCTCCGCCGCCGCCTGGCGGGCCAGATAGACGCCATTGCCATAGGTGACGATGGCCAGGTCGTCGCCCTCCCCCCACTGCCCAGGCTCCCCCGGCGACAGCCGGTGCTCTGGCCCCGGGTCGGGGCAGCACCAGAGATCATCGCCTCCTTCCAGGAGGTCTCGGGTGTGATAGAGCGCGATCGGCTCGATGATGACCACTACCCGCTGCGCCTCGTCGGCCAGGCGCACCGCCTCCTGCAGCAGCCCCACGGCGTCGGCGGCATTCGACGGGCAGGCCACCAGCAGCCCGGGGATATCGCGCAGCACGGCAATGGCGTTGTCGTTGTGAAAGTGACCGCCGAAGCCCTTCTGATAGCCGAGCCCGGCGATGCGGATCACCATGGGATTGGCGTACTGGCCATCGGAGAAAAAGCTCAGGGTGGCCGCCTCGCCGCGCAGCTGATCCTCGGCGTTGTGCAGGTAGGCCAGGAACTGGATCTCCAGGAGTGGCACCAGGCCGTTGTGGGCCAGGCCGATGCCGAGCCCCAGGATGCTCTGCTCGTCGAGCAGAGTATCGATCACCCGATGGGGGCCGAACTGGGCCTGCAACCGCTGGGTCACCCCGTAGACGCCTCCCTTGCGGCCGATGTCCTCGCCGGCCATCACCAGGTGGTGATGGCTGGCCATCAGCCGCTGCAGGGTCTGGTTGATCAGTTTCGCCATGGTACCCGGGGCGACCTCGCCCTCGACCCGGGCAGGCTGACGACGCCCGGGACGGCGCGGCGGCACAATGCTGGCCATCACCTCGCGTGCACTCTCAAGCTTCGGGCGACGAATCGCCTCCTCGGCAAGCTCGGCCACTTCCTCGCCGATACGCCGATAACGGCCGTCGATTTCATCGCGTGACAGCACCCCGTGGCGGCGCAGCAGGCCGGCGCTGAACAGCAGCGGGTCGCGGGCCTCCTCGGCGGCGATGCGTGATGCCGAGAGATAGGCCTGCTGGGCGTCAGAGCCGGCGTGGCCGAACAGCCGCACGCAGCGCATATGCAGGAACACCGGCTGCTTGCGGAGGCGGGCGATGACCTCTGCCTCCCGAGCCGCGCGCCAGGTGTCGAGCAGGTCGAGGCCGTCGCATGCCAGGTAGTGGAAGCCGGGGCGGGCCCGCATGCTGGCCTCGATCCAGCCGGTCGGCGTGGGCGTGGAGATGCCGATACCGTTGTCCTCGCAGACCATCACCAGCGGCAGCGGCGCTCCCTGGTAGGCCGCCCAGGCGGCGGCGTTCAACGCCCCCTGGGCGGTGGAATGATTGAAGGAGGCATCGCCGAAGCTGCATAGCACCAGGCTGTCCATGGGCCACTCGCCCCCTCCCCCCAGGCGCCGCCAAAGTCCCAGGCTGTGGGCAGCCCCCACCGCCTTGGGCAGGTGTGAGGCGATGGTGCTGGTCTGGGGCGGCACGTTGAGCGCCTTCGAACCCAGAACCTTGTGACGCCCACCGGAGATCGGATCATCACGGGACGCCGCGAAGCTCAGCAGCAGGTCCCACAGCGGCGTCTGACCCGCCAACTGGCGGCTGCGCTCGATCAGGAAGGCGGCATCGCGGTAGTGCAGGAAGGCGGGATCGGTCGGGCGAAGGGCACGGGCAATCGCCGCATTTCCCTCATGGCCGGCGCTGCCGATGGTGTAGAAGGCCTCGCCCCTGGCCTGCAGGCGGCGAGCCTGCAGGTCCAGGTGGCGACTCATCAGCTGGGACTCGAACAGCTCGGTCAGCGCCTCGGGAGTCAGCGCCACCTCATCAAGGCTTCGACAGCGCTCGGTCGAGGGCCAGCGGTCCCGGTCGAGGGCGTCGAGGAATCGCTGCTCCTGGAGCAGGGGTTCAGGGGAGGAGGACGAGGAAGAAGTGGCCACGGCGGACTCCGGTTGGGGCACGCCTTCAGCCTAGCCGACCTCAACCGCGCACGGATCGAAAAACCGGGCAAGTTCAAGCGTTAGCCGGCCAAGGGTTCTCGATGGGGTTCACACCGATTCGAGCCGCGCGACTGGCAGCCTGGGGCAGCACCGTAACGCGGGGCGGTGGATTTCCTGACACGCGACTTGCTATTGTTATATCGTTAGAACATATAACCACTACATCAGACGATAGGAGTAGACATGGTACGTACACTCGCAATCTGTGCCGGCGCCGCGGCACTGCTGATCTCGGCAGCCGCAAACGCTGAAAATCGGATTTCCGCACAGGACACTTACGAGCTTCTGCAGGAAGAGCGTGACAACATTCTCTTCATCGACGTCCGTGACCCGGTAGAAATCATGTTTATCGGCGCCACCAACGAGGTTGACAGCAATATCCCCTTCCGCGTCGTGGACCGTGAGATCTGGAACGAGGAGCGCGGCCACTTTGCCATGGTGCCTAACGAGGATTTCGCGGAGCAGGTTGCCGCTGCCCTTGAGCAAAAGGGGCTCGACCGCTCCGCGACGGTCATCACCATGTGCCGCTCCGGCAGCGATCGCGGCGAGCCGAGCGCGTCCTATCTGCTTGAGCAGGGCTTCGAGTCAGTCCGCTACGTGACCCATGGCTTTCAAGGTGATCCTGCCGAGAGCGGCGAGCGCGAAGGCATGCGGCTGGTCAACGGGTGGCAAAACAGCGATCTTCCGTGGACTCGGACGCTCGACGCGGACAAGGCCTTCCGCTGAGAGAGATCACGAGTCCTGAGGCCTCGTCCGACCACCCTCGCCTCAACTTCCGCTCTTTCACCTAAGTTCCGATGACGGGCAGCCTGTCATCGGAACGGGTTGTCCCCACCAGCAGTTGAACGTCGATGCCGTGCTCAGGCCGGCAAAGGCGCAACAAGCCAACCGCGCCCGGAGACGATGGCCGCTTCCAGACTGGCGCTCTCCCGGTAGAAGCGGTGCAGGGCGCATCGAAAGGCGGCGGCACGTGGCGGCAGCCCCTCGCTCTCGTAACGCTCGGCTCGCGCCTCCACCCGAGCGAGGAAGGCCTCTCGGTCCACCTCGACGTCGCCGCCCAGGTTGTCCACGCTGATATGAAAACCCAGGCCACAGGCCCGCGAGAAGAGCCGTTCCAGCGCCTGGGGAGCCACCTCCACCGCCTCGAAGTCGCGCTGCTCAACGGCATCCCGCCCGTCAGGCAGATACCAGTAGCCATAATCCTCCCACTGGCGGCGCCCCTCGCCGGCGATGCACCAGTGGCTGATCTCGTGCAGTGCGCTGGCATAGAAGCCTCGTGCGAAGATCACCCGGTGGAAGGGGGTGTCGGCATCGGCCGGCAGGTAGAGCGGCTCGTCGTCTCCACGCACCAGGCGGGTAGCGAAGGTGTCCTGGAACAGGCCGTCGAACAGGGCGATGACATCCTCGAGTCGGTGATTCACAAGGCCTCCATGGGCAAAGGGTAGGCGTCATTATAGGTTCCGGGGCCAGCGGGCCAAACCCCTGGGGCATTGCTATAGTGGGCGGCTTCCCTGCCCTAACCGAAAAGCTCGACCGCATGGAGCGCCCGACCTTGTTCAGCCCTATCGCCCGCCTGCTCGCGACCGGCCGCGGAGAAACCCGCCCGCTGCTCGCCCTGACCCTGCCGATCTGCGGCGCGCAGCTTGCCCAGGCCGGCATGAGCGTGGCCGACGTGATGATGACCGGCCGGCTCAGCGCCACCGACCTGGCCGCCGTCTCGGTGGGTTCGAGCCTGTGGATGCCGTTGATGCTTTTCATGACCGGCACCCTGATGGGGCTGACGCCAATCGTGGCTCAGCTGATGGGGGGCAGGCGCCTGACCGACATTCGACCCAACGTGCATCAGGCGCTTTGGGTGGCGCTGGTCCTGGGCGTGGTCGCGGCGGCCCTGCTATGGTTTGCCGTTCAGCCGATCTTTGTGCTGATGGCGGTACCCGAAGAAGTGGCCAGGCGCTCGACGGCCTACCTGGCGGCCGTCGCCTTGGGCATGCCCGGTGCAGCGCTGTTCCAGGCGCTGCGCGCCTTCTCCGACGGCATGAACCACACTCGCCCCTCCCTGTGGATCAGCCTGATCGGTCTGGCGGTCAATATTCCCAGCAACTACGTACTGATCCACGGGGGCGACGGTCTCACCGCCCTCTTCGGTGACTGGCTGCCGGCCTGGGTGCAGGCACTGCCGGCGCTGGGCGCCTTCGGTTGCGGTATCGCCACGGCGCTGTCGCTGTGGGTCATGTGCCTGGCCATGGTCCTCTACACCCGCCGTGCCCGGGCCTACCGCGAGGTGTCGCTGTGGCACTCCCCCTCCCTGCCGCGCCTGAAGGTGATCGGTGAACTGCTCTATGTCGGGGTGCCCATCGGCGTGGCGATCTTCGTCGAGGTCACCCTGTTTACCGTAATCGCGCTGCTCATCGCCAGCCTGGGCGAGATCACCGTGGCGGCCCACCAGATCGCACTCAACTACACCTCGATACTCTTCATGCTGCCGCTCTCGCTGAGCATGGCGCTGACGGTCAGGGTCGGCAACACCCTGGGGCAGCAGCGGCCGGCCCATGCCCGCCAGGTGGCCGCCTTCGGCATAGCGGCAAGCGTGCTGGTCGCCATGCTCAACTGCGCCCTGCTCTGGTTCACTGCGGAATCGGTGATCGGCCTCTACACCCTCGACGCGTCCGTGCAACGTCTGGCCCTTTCGCTGGTCCTACTGGCCATGATCTTCCAGCTTTCTGATTCACTGCAGGTGAACCTGGCAGGCGCCCTGCGCGGCTATCGGGACACCCGCATCATCATGTTGATCACCCTGGCCTCCTACTGGCTGGTCGGCCTCGCCGGTGGCCACTGGCTGGGAACCCGCGGCCTTTTTGGGGTGATTGAACCAATGGGCGTTCACGGCTACTGGATCGGCCTGATCGGCGGTCTCACCGTGGCGACGGTTCTGCTCGGTGAGCGTCTCAGGCGGATCAGCCGGGCAGCGGCGGAGGGAGAACACGATGCGTTGGGTATCCACTGACAGGGGGTTGGTCACCCTGCTGATCGCGGGTCTGGGCGGCCTGCTGAGCGCCTGTGGCAGCGGCGGCGACAGCAACGACATGCTCATCGACTACCAGCGGGACTTGGCCCAGCGCCTCGACCTGTCGCCCCCGTCGCCGACCAGCCCCGCCAATATCGGCGCCTTTCCCGAGCAGCGTGATCGTCTGGTGACCATCCCTGAGACCCGCGAAGGCATGCTCAACGTCTTTGCCCTGCGCGAGTGCCATATCACCACCCTGGTCGCTGAGCGCAACAGCACCCTGGGGAGGGTCGCCCCGGCCAGCCAGCAGTGGCGCTACGAATTGACACTCTGGCAACGCCTGACCGACTGCCTGGCGAGCGAGGTGCCCGAGCGCCTCGCCGATGCGGACCGAGAGAGACTCGAGCGTTTGACCGCCACCAAGACGGAGCAGCTGCCACGGGCGACCTGGAACGGCCTGTTCGGCTCCGACGAGTGGGCCGGCAGCTTCTCGCGAGTGAGCTCACCCTTGCCTGCGGACGCCCTATCGCCACCCGAGGCACAGCTTGCATCGCTCGGCTACCTGCAGGAGTTGACGGCGATCGCGGCCAAGGATGTCCCGCCGCCCGATCTGGAGGCCATGGAAGGACACCTGCGCGCCCTCAACCAGCGCCCCTATACCGCCGAATTGCTGCGCACCCTGACGCTGGCCACCCAGCGCATTGACGAGGCTTCGCGCCTGGCCGAGCTCGCCCTGGCGCGCCATGACGGCTGCCTCACGCCGGGCCTCGAGGAGAGCGAAAGCGACGAGCGCCTCGGCCAGTGGCTGGAGGCACTCAGCGGTGCCGCCCACACCTGGCTTGCGGAACTCGACCCGCTGTTCAACTCTCTCGCCTCACCCCCCGACGCGGTTGGCGCCTACCAGAGCGAGTGGCTCTCCCGACACAACCCCTCTGCACCGCTGCCTGCCTTCGAAGCCGCGCGCGATCACCATCAGGAACTGCGTCGAGCCCTGGCACGGCGCTGCCGTTGAAGTCACGGAAATACGGCAGGGCTTAACCTGCTTCACTGTCTGTGCTATTGGTGAGAGAGTGAGTGACGCAGTGCGCTTCCGAGCGGTCCGTGGAGCCCAGCTCCCCGCACCGATGCCGTGATCATGCAGCATGTGGAGAGACGTCATGGGAATCCCGCTGTCAAACCGCCCTGCCCAGGTCATCGACCTGGAAACGATGCGCCAGCGTTTGCTAGCCAGGCGGCGCCTGATTCGCCTGGCGCCCGAGCTGGATGGCCTCGAGATGGTCTACCGCCTGGCCTCGAGTCCCGACACCCTTTATGGCATGCCGCTGCTGGCCTGGGGGCTGCGGGAGGATGGCGAGGTCGTCGGAATGGTGCCCTGGATGGAAGCGCTGACACCCTGTCATCGTCTGGATGACCCGGAGCACGGCAGCTTCGTCGGTTATCGCGACCCCGAGACCGAGGAACTGTTCGAGCAGGCTCCGGAGCACAAGGTGTTCGAGCTCGAGCACGCCGCCACCTATTTCGACTACGAGGACACCGAGCAGGTCACCCTCATCCAGCAGATCCCCGAAACCCAGGGCACCCATGCCCTCTGCATGGATGAGGGTGACGCACCCTGGCAGCTCAAGCAGGTGTTCGGCTGGCGACTCTACAGCGATGGCACCGTCGAGGCGCTGCTCGCGGACGAGCGCCTGGTCGAGTCAACCCCGATCCTGCCGGGTGACGCCTGCCTCTATCCCGGCCATACCCGTCACCGTGTGGTCTACTTCTTCCAGCGCCAGATCGCCAACCGCATCCGCCGTGAAGATCCTGCCACCCTCGAGGCGCTCGCTCTCATGGTGATGCCTGAGACCGCCCCCCCTTCGTCGGGCTGAATCCGGGACAGAATTAGCCCAAGCGGATAAAGTAGCGGTAGCTGCCCTCGAGCTCCTCCTGGAGGATCAGCTCATGCCCCAGAAACTGGCAGAATTTCGGCACGTCCCGGGTCGTGGCCGGATCGCTGGCAATGATCTTGAGCACCTCCCCGGAGCACATGTCGCGCACCTTGCTGTGCATCAGCATGATCGGCTCGGGGCAGTAGAGCCCGGTGGTATCGAGTTCGACCTGAAAATCGGGAGCCGCCTCGGGCAGTACGTCACGGGAATCAACCATCGATGGCCTCGTCGTTGGGATTAACACTGTTGGGAGCAAGCTAGATGATCAAGATCATTATCGAACGTCGGATCATGCCGGGGCTCGAGGAGGAGTACGAGGAAGCCGCTCGTGAAGCGATGCGCCACTCCCTCGGCGCGCGAGGCTTCGTGGGTGGAGAGAGCCTCGTCGAACTCGGCCACAGCGACCGACGCCTGATGATCACCAAGTGGCGCGACCTTCGCGCCTGGAAGGAATGGTACACCAGTGAGGAACGCTCCCGGGTGATGCAGCGTCTGCTGCCGATACTCACCGAAGAGGAGCGCATTCGCATCTACGAGCCCACCAGCCACTGAAGCAGGCGGCCGGCGCCCATTGGCGCTGGCCGCTCACAAGGAATCTGAGCCGCCGGCGCTCAGTCCCGCAAGCGCACATGCACCGTCACTTCCTCCCGATCATGATAGAGGTGGCGACAACCAATCTCCGCGGCAACTCCGGCATCGGCCAGTGCCCCTTCCAGGCGAGACAGGCAAGCCGCCACCTCCGGCCAACGACGCTTCATCGGCAGCTTGAGGTTGAACACCGCCTCCCGGCACCAGCGCCGCACCAGCCAGCGCTCCATCATGGCCTCCACCCTCGACGGCTTGTCGACGATGTCGCACACCAGCCAGTCGAGCCGATAGGGCGGCTCCCACACGAAGCCATCTTCGCGAAGGTGTTCGACCTGCCCGGTGGCCATCAGCGCCTTGTCCATGGGTCCATTGTCGATGGCATAGACATGTATACCGCGATTAACAAGCTGCCAGGTCCATCCACCGGGGGCTGCACCCAGATCGGCGGCCTGCATTCCCTCTGCCAGGCGCGTGTCCCATTCTGCCCTCGGCACGAACTCGTGCCATGCCTCCTCAAGCTTCAGGGTCGAGCGACTCGGGGCCGACCTGGGAAATCGCAGGCGACGAATCCCCCCTGGCTGTTCGCTACGGGTGCCGGGGAAACTCAAGCCAAGCTGAACGCGATCACCGGCGCTCCACAACAGATGAAGGCGCCGCCCGCCGGCCTTGCGACGCAGGGCACCGCGCTTCTTCAGCATCGACTCAAGTGGGCGCGAGAGCGCCTTGGCCAACCCTCCTAGAGCCTTGCCGTCGTTGGTATCCGGCGTCTCATGCCAGATACTTTCGAAACTCCAGCCGGATTCGACCGCCTGCTCGATGATCGGTGAGAGTCGATCTTCCCGATCCAGCGATAGTGGTGACAGTGCCACCAGACTCTGCCGAGCAAAGACCAGACCACTGAGCGGCAGGGCCCGATGCAGGCCATTGGCCGGTTCCTCATCCGCCAGGCAGAAACGGACGAAGCCCTCTCCCGCCCCCTGGACAGCCTCACCGGCCCAGCCTGCCTCGGCCGCCTTGTCGGCAACCTCCTCGGCCAGATCGCGTTCGAACCCGGGACGGCAGTAGAGCAGCAGTTCCGACGCTGACCGGCTCAAGCGTCACCTCCCCGCTTCCCGCCGTGCGACTTTCCGGTACGCAACTGGTCTTCCACGTCCTGAAGCTGCACGTTCAAGGCGTTGGTGGAGATCTGGATCTCCCACAGGGAATAGATCAGGGAAACCGACAGGGTCACCAGACTAACGCCAAACAGCACCATGCCCATGAGTTCGAGCGACAGGAAGAGAGCAAACATCGACAGGGTGCACAGCAGAAAACTGAACACACCTGCCAGTTGCATTCGCTTGGTGAGAGAGATCCTCCGGCGCAGCAGCATGATCTGACGCGTATTGGTCTCCTGATGCTGGTTACGCTCCTCCTGGGCCAGCTTGCGAATCAGTTGGGCCAGTACCAAGAAACGATTGGTATAGGCCAGCAGCAACAGCGAAATGGCCGGGAACAGTAGCGCCGGCGTTGTCAGGGTCAAGATGACTCTCCAGAAAAGATACATATGCCCATGATACCAGCGTGGCGGCCAACGGAACGAGAGAGGTTAATCGTTTAATTATCATCTATTAAATATATTTGATGTAATTGTTTGGTGCGCGCGAATAACGCATTTTCAAGCTTTTTCGGCTCATATCAATGTCTAACCAGCGCATGGCCCATACTGTTGCTGCATAATGGTGCATTGCTTTATATTATCTGCCCATTGGATATCGCTTTCAGTCTGTCCGCTCCTGCGGCGGACACGAAGTCACCTTGTCAAACAGGAACACGCTGATGCCCTACGTCCACGATACCCTTGAAGGCCTTCGCAAGAGCAGTCCCGCCCAGATCGAGTTCTATCAGGCTGCAGAGGAAGTTCTCGAGTGTCTGCGTCCGCTGTTTCAGCGCAGCCCGCACTACCATGACCACAGCATTATCGAGCGCATCGTCGAGCCCGAGCGCCAGATCATGTTCCGGGTCTGCTGGACCGACGACGATGGCATGGTGCGCGTCAACAAGGGCTATCGCGTGCAGTTCAACTCTGCTCTGGGCCCCTACAAGGGCGGCCTGCGTTTCCATCCCAGCGTCACCTCGGGGACCATCAAGTTCCTGGGCTTCGAACAGATCTTCAAGAACGCACTGACTGGCCTGCCTATCGGGGGCGGCAAGGGTGGCTCCGACTTCGACCCCAAGGGCAAGTCCGACGGCGAAATCATGCGTTTCTGTCAGTCCTTCATGACCGAGCTCCATCGCCATATCGGTCCGACGACCGACGTCCCTGCCGGCGACATCGGCGTGGGCGCACGAGAGATCGGCTACATGTACGGCCAATACAAGCGCCTTACCGGCCGCTATGAAGGCGTGCTTACCGGCAAGGGCCTGAACTGGGGGGGCTCCCTCGGTCGCAAGGAAGCCACCGGCTACGGTGCCGTCTACTTCGCCCAGAACATGCTAGAGGCTCGCGGCGAAAGCATCGAAGGCAAGACCTGCCTGGTCTCCGGCGCCGGAAATGTGGCCATCTACACCATCGAGAAGCTTTACGAACTGGGCGCCAAACCGATTACCTGCTCCGATTCCCGGGGCACCATCCACGACTCGAATGGCATCGACCTTGATCTGCTCAAGGAACTCAAGGAGATCAAGCGCGCCTCTCTCGAGGAGTATCTGGCCAAGCACCCCGAGGCCAGCTATGTGTCGGCCAACAGCTACCCGGAGGATGGCCACGCGGTCTGGCGCATCAAGGCCGATGCCGCCTTCCCCTGCGCCACACAGAACGAGCTGACGACGGACGACGCACGCGCCCTGTTGGACAACGGCGTCACCTGTATCAGCGAGGGTGCCAACATGCCGTCTACCGCCGAGGCTGCCGACCTCTTCCTGGAAGCCGGGATCGCCTATGGCCCTGGCAAGGCTGCCAATGCCGGAGGCGTGGCCACCAGCCAGCTGGAAATGGCCCAGAACAGCGGCATGGAGCGATGGCCGCTGGAGAAGGTGGACGTCAAGCTCAAGGAAATCATGGCCAATATCCACAGGCAATGCGCCGATACCGCCGAGGAATTCGGCGAGCCTACCAATCTGGTGCTTGGCGCCAATATCGCCGGCTTCCGGAGAGTGGCCGATGCCATGATTGACCAGGGCGTGGTGTAACCCCTCCCCTTCACGTGGATGATAGACCGTAATAAAGAGAAAACCCGGGCTCCACAGCCCGGGTTTTTCTTTATTTGCTATTCAACTCCTGTGATTGTTACACAGGTTGAAGTCCGTCAGACGTACGGGAGGTAACCGCGCCTCGCCTGAGCTCGGCACTGGGTCTCAGCCATCTTCATCATTGCACTCCACAAGCCACGTAGCAGAGGCATGATGGCAGGATTAGCATCAGCGCTGTCCCAAATGGTCGGGTAGATCACCTTGGAATTACTCATAAAGGGGTCTCACATTGCGCTTTAGAATGATCAAATCATACCTTAGTATGTATACTAAAGTCTATACCCCCCCCCATCTGGCGACAATTCAAGTCGCCAACCCCCCGGCCTCGTCAGAGGCCGGGGGGTTAAAAAGCCAGGGTGCTGAAAT
>Ga0207421_10002287_pt1 | contig 23909 bp, 22 predicted proteins | sample SodLakKL_010_SED_4_FD_187542 | JGI IMG/M metagenome (GOLD analysis project Ga0207421, IMG submission 187542) | Alkaline sediment microbial communities from Lake Tanatar, Kulunda Steppe, Russia - 8KL_010_SED (SPAdes) (version 2) | ecosystem: Environmental > Aquatic > Non-marine Saline and... | reverse complement strand
AAGAAAAAAATACTAAAAAAAGAAAACAAATAATTACAATTTCTATTTTTTCTGTTATTATTATAATGATACTAATTTTCTTTTTATACTTTCTAAGAAAACCAGAAGAGCCAAAAGAAGAGCAACCTGAACAAGATAAAAGTCGTCATCCAGTTTTGATAGAGACAGAATTTTTATCTGAAGATGAATTAAGTGACTTAGGAGTTAGCTCTGATACAAGAGCACAGGTAATTAGTCGAGACCCTTTAATTTATAAAGTAATTGAAGATGATGCTGAAATTGTTGAGGACATATCTCCATATTTAGAGCCCATAAGAGAATAATTTAATAAAAAATATAATTAATAATTTAAAATTTTATCTATCTTTGACTATGTTAAAACCAAAAAAATGAAGATGTAGATGACATCTTTGCTGATACAGATACAGAATCTAATGAAAACGAAACAAGTAATTTAAAAAACTGAAAAAGAAGTAGATATATCCAATAATAGTGATCATTGTAGCTTAGAAAACAATGAATATAATTGTGGTTATACTCTTAGCGGTTTAGAAAATGATGAACTTTATGTCTTTAGTTTTTCCCTTTCAGTCTTCACGTTTTCTTTCAACTGAGAGTTTTTGCGATATTTCTGGATCAACATAGTAAAAATATAAATAATTGTTATTTACAACTAAATAAGAAAGGAGTCAAATCATGAAAAAAATTTGATTTTTGTTTTAAGTTTATTATTTTTTTTATTATCATGTAGTAAAGATGATGATTCTGAACCACTTGATCCCACTGAAGCGGTTGAATTAACTGTTAAATTTCAGTTTCAGTATTTCTCATCTGATATTTCTCTTTCAGAAGTATCAGCTAATTTAAAATATTTACAAAGCTCATCAATGATTATTGAAAGTGTTTCCTCTAATGTAAGTGGTCAGCCCGGGGAATATAAATTAGTTTTAAGTGTTAGAGGTGTTGAAGCGGAAAATTTAATTAATGAATAATCTGGTTTTTTAGAAACTAAGATTAAGTATCATGTTGACGGCACTCAAAGAGAACAAAGCACCGGTCAGGAAATTAATATTCGTGGCGGTGAACAAACCACTGAAGTTGATTACGAGTTAGTGTCGGTAGAGACTGTAGAGATTATAATTAACACTCATTTTTCTTATACTCATTTTAATGTTACTTTACGTGATCGCTTTGTTGACTTATTAAATGAAGACATGGATTTTGGTAATCCAATTTATGAGGACTATAGAACTGATATTTATGATGAATTACCAGTAAGTTTACTCTAGAAGGAGAGCAAGCTCTTGAAAACATTGGTAAAACTAGGTGGATTGTAATTAGAATTATATTTAAAGTGGTGAGCAGCATTAAAACTCATGACAAGAGTGAGCAGTTTGTTGTCGAAGAAGGAGTTCAAGAATTTGATTTTTATTTTTCACAATGATTTTAAAACTCTTTTTTTATTAAAAAGCAAAGCTCGTATAAAAATACGGGCTTTTTCTTTTTGCTTTTATAATCAATTTACGCTAAAATATTAATATCTATCTTTTTTTATGTTATAATATAAATAGCAGTATTGATTTTAAAAATATTTATCTATGCCCTCAGTTGATGAAAAATTATTAGCTCAAGAAAAAGACTCAGCTGATAGGGCTGGTGATATTAGGGAGGCTAAAAAAAACAGTCAAAGAGGACAATATGTAAATAATAATCAAGACAAAGGAGACCTACATTCACAATTAAGGCAAAAAAAACAAGAAAAAAAGAGAAAGAAAAATTTAAAAAACAAAAAAGGTGCTTCAGGTTTAATAAATCCTTTAGCCTTTTCTCTGGCTCGACTACTTCGGCAATCATGGATTAACTTAATTCAATCTTTCGGTTTGACCTTAATTTGGATTAATATTCACGTTTTAGGAAATATAGTATTTGGCCCCAAAGTGTTTTGTAATTTAGGCGAGGAGTGGTTTATGCGCCCGGGAGCGACAAATAGTCCAGAGCAAAAAAAAATAATAGAAGAGGGAGGAAAAAAAATAGGTATACTGGAAAAAATGGGTTGTGGTTGTCTTAATCTTCTTTTTCTATTAGTTGTAGTTATTTTTCTAGCTTTAATTGCTATAGTTTTAGAAATTTTTGGCGACCCAATTGGATTTATAAGCGAAGTTGCCAAAGCAGTATTAGGTTGGGTATGGGATGGTGTGGTTGGAGTATTTACTAGAAGTGAGAATTAATTTAATAAAGAAGATAAATTAATATTTTTTTTAATTTTATATAATGAAAAAATTTTTTAAAAAAACAAAAAAGAAGCAATGGTTGTTCATTGGTAGTATTTTATTTTTATTTTTATTTAGCTTCTTTTTTGCCTCACCAGTGGAAGCAAGTTGGATAACCGAATTTTTTGGTTGGATTTTTGCCGCCATTGTTTATATTTTAGGATTATTTTTAGTTTTGCTTATTGAAGTTTTGATTTATATAGCTTCATATAATAATTTTCTTGGAGTGCCAGCAATTACTGTTGGATGGTCTATGGTAAGGGATTTGGCCAATATGTTTTTTGTCGTAATTTTGTTAATTATTGCCTTTGCCACAATACTACCAGGAATTGAAAAATATAATTATAAGAAATGGCTACCAAAATTAATATTAATGGCAGTTTTGATTAATTTTTCTAAAACGATTTGTGGCTTATTAATTGATGTTGCTCAGGTGGTAATGCTTTCTTTTGTTAGTGCATTTGCAAATATTAGTGGAACTAATATTACCCATATGCTTGGTATTCTTGATTGGCATAAATTAGACGAGGGATCTGGTGATGTAAGTGGATGGGAAGTAATGGGTGCATATTTTTTAGCAGTTGTTTATGTAGTTATCTCTATAGTTGTAATTGGCGCAATGTTAATGATGCTAGTTATGAGGATTGTGATGATATGGATTTATGTTATTTTATCACCTTTAGCTTTTTTGTTAAATTCATTTCCAGATGGTAGTGGTTATGCTAGTAAATGGTGGAAACAATTTACTCAAAATTTAGTAATTGGACCTGTTTTAGCTTTTTTTATTTGGCTTTCCTTTTCAATAGTCTCAGTAGATGTTAGTGGTACTCAAGTTTTAGGAGATAATGAGGGCTTGGGAGCTGATTTAGACTCTCATGAATACGTAACTTCAATAGAAGATGGAGAAGGAGAAGATCATGGTTTTGCTTCTGGTGACCTAATGATTCAATTTATAGTTTCCATTGGTCTTTTAATTGGTGGCTTGAAAGTTTCTCAAGAAATTGGAGGAGAGGCAGGTAATGTTTTAGGTAAAGCATCTCAAAAGGGGTTTGGTATAGCTAAGCAATTGGGTAAAAAAGCTGGGAAAGCTGGGGTTGAAGGAACCAAGTTTGTAGGTAGGCAATCTTTAGGTGCAGGTTCACAAGTAGCTCAATGGACAGGAAAGAAAACTAGATGGAAAGGATTAAAAACTGCTGGTGATATTGGTCAAGCCATGCGTGGAGATATAAAAACTACTAGAAAAAAAGCTAAGGTTGAAAAAAGAGAAAAATTCCTTAAAAACATTGGCATGGGAGAGCTTTCAGGTGATGTTATTTCAACTAAAATGAAAGAAGCTGGAAAAGATAAAAAATATGAGACAATGTATAAGGCTACAGAGAAAATGGGGGCAGCGCCAAAGAGAACTAGAAAATTAAAGGAACATTTTAAAAAACCGGAAAATATAGGTGATTTTAATCCTAGTGATATTATTGAAAATGATGGTGAAATTAAAAAGGGCAATCTTAAAGAACTTTTTTCTGATGAAGATGTAATGAAAAATGTTGATAATTGGCTTAAAAATGAAGGTGAATATGGTAAGGGTGGTAGACTAAGTAAAATGGGCTACTCTGGTGATGCGAAAGATTTGGCTCGAGCTAAGTCATGGCAATCAGCAATTGAAAAATCAGAGGAAAAAGAAGTCGATGGTGTTGGTAATGCTGCTAGTTTAAAATCAACCCTTAAAGGAATGAATTTAGATACCGCTGCACCAAAAGATCCATTGGAGGCAGGAGGAAAAGATTCTGTTATTACTAAACTCAATGAGTCAATAAATAAGTTAGCAGATACCATGAAGTCAGGAAAAGGAGGAGGAATTAAATATAATAAAGGTGGCAATAATGATTTAGCCGATAACTTAGATAGCTCCAATGTTAATCAAGGAAAATTATTTACCAACTCATTTGCCTCTGGAGATAAAGATGCACTAGGTATTAGTTTTAATGACCTAAAAGCAGAGGGAGTGGATATAGATACAAGTGTTCAGGGAGCTAATTTAAACAAAGAAAGAATGGGCGATAGTTTTGATTCAGTAGTTGATGCGCTAGAAAATAAAATAAGTCAGGCACAAGTTGATTTAGATCAAAGAAAAAAATCTGGTAGTATTGGTGATAAAGATTATAAAAAAGAAATGGACAATTTAGTTGAGGCTAAAAATAGACTTCAGTCAGGCTCTCTTGAAAATATTAATTTAGTAAATACTGCTAATCCAAAATTTGGTAGAGAAATGGCTATGCGCAACGTTTATCACGAAGAGCTCCATGGATCTGGTTTAAAAGATGAGTATGTAACTAAAACAGTAGAAAATTCATTAATGGAAAACAAGCTCTATGGCAAAAATCCTGAAACTGGCAATCGTCACGCAAAAGAAATTGGTCAATTAGCCAGTGCTTTAAAGTCAGAAGGAAAAAGTGATAGTGAAGTTATCAAAAGCGCTATTTCTGAAATAAAAAATAGAAGTCAAAATGAGGCATCAAGTAGAGCTGAGAGAGTACTTAAACTTGAAAACGGCAAGCTTGAAACAGAGAGTCAGGTAACAAATAAAACTAATAATCAGATAAATGTTTATGATTCAGATAATAAATTAGTTAAAAGAATTTTAGATAAGAGTTAAATAATTTAAATATGAACTACACTTTAGAGTGTTTAGAAAAATTTGAAGAATTATCTCCAGAACTAAAAGAAGTTTTTGGAGGTGAGAAAGCATATAACTTGATTAATGATTTAGAATATCAGCACGGAGTTGATTTAGCTTTTGTTTTAGTGCTTTTAGCCATTGATGAGTTAAAGATTTCAGATTTACCAGAATATTTAAAAAATAAATATAAATTATCACCAGAAAAAGCTAATTTAATTGTTAAAGAAATTGAAAGTAAAATTTTAGAGCCAGCTAATGAAGTTATAAGTGAAATGAATGAAAAGAATGTGATGGAAAAGATAAGTGTTGACGATTTAATTCTTTCTATATTTTCAGAAAATCTATTTTTAGTTTTTTCATATTCCCAAGAGGAAGTTAAAAATTTTAATATTGCAAGTTTTGCTGCATTCAATGAAGATGATATGCTAGAGGAGAAAGTGATTGATGCTTTTTATAATAACCAAGAATTAATTTCTGATAAAAAAATTAAAATTGAAGATAAAGAAAAGCCAGCTACAGTTGCTAATTTTCTAAAGGATTTTATCAAAACCCACGGCAGTGAAATACCAAACAATTTAGTTTTAGCCAATTATTTAAATAATTCCCATAATGTTAAAAAATTAAATAAAACTGAAAAAGATATTTTAAATAGAGTTTTAAAAACCTATCGCAACCTAGTATTTTTCCCTGAAAGCATGGAAGGGGTGCCAACTGAATTGTGGGAAATTATTCCAGTTAAAGGTAGTCAAGAAGTATTTGATGTTTTAGGTGATGACAAAGAAAGTGATTTTAATAAAAATTTAAAAAAGAAAATTAGCGACAACAAGAAAACAAAAAATCTTAAATCTAAAGAAGAAGAAAACCGAAAAAAGCAAGCAAGAGAAAAAGAACTAGAAAATATTAAAAAAAGTTCAGTTTCTCAATTAGAAGAAATGCTGAAAGATTATTCACCCAACAGTTTGGGTTATAAAGCTATTAAACAAGAGTTAAATAAGTTAAAAAAAGCTAAGAAAAAATAAAGATGTTTGATTATTTAAAACAATTTAAGAGTTTACCTAAAGAATTAAAGGAAAAGATTTCTTCAGAGGTAGCCATGAAAACTTTATCTGAACTAGAAGAAAAGTATAAGGTAACTTTAGCCTCTACGGTTATGAAAGTGATGGTTAAGAAAATAAGCATTAATAATTTAGCCTCACATTTAGTCTCTGAGTTTTCCATGAACCCGGAAAATGCCAAGAAATTAAGTCAAGAATTAAAAGAAAAATTATTTTTTAGTGTATCTGGATATTTAGGACTAAAGCCAAGTTTTGATCAAGAAAAAAAACAAGCCAAGAAAATTATTGAAAAGTCTGGTATTAATTTTTCCAGCAGTGATTTATATAATCGTTGTTTAAAGGTGATAACCACCTTTCTTCGTGGGGTTCGCTCACGTATTGATACAAGATCGGTTTTAGAAAAACCTTTAGACTCAGGAGGTTTAGGTTTAGACCAGCAAAAATCTGATCATTTAATAAGAACTTCTCTTAACTTCATTGCTAATTTAAAAGAGGAAACACCTCAAAAAGAAGAAAAAAAACCGATTGAACCCAGTCCTTTAGCAGGTTCTGATGCAGTATCTAAAATACTCAACAAAGAAAAAACTGAACAAGAAAAAGGTTTTGATTTAAAAAAAGAAATTGAAACTGGAAGAACCCCTTCAATAACCGCACCAGAGAAAACCAAGAAAATAGAAGGGACTAAAGAAGAATTTAAAAAAATAAGTTTAACTCAGAAAGATAAAGAAGATAGAAAAAAAGAAGAAGAGAAAGAAGAGAAAGAAGAAAAGAAAGAAGATATAATGAGTTTTGCTCCGCCACCTAAGAAAGAGAAAAAAGAAAGTCAAGAAGAGGAAAAGAAAGAAGATATAATGAGTTTTGCTCCGCCACCTAAAAAGGGAATAAAACAAATATTTAAGGTTCCTAAAAAAGAGAAAGCAGAAGAAGAAAAAAAGGAAGAGAAAAAAGAAGAAAAAGTTGAAGAAAAAAAAGAAGAAAAGAAAAAAGAAGTTAAAAAAGAAGAAAAGAAAGATAAAAAAGAAAGTGAAGAAAAAACTTGGTCTTCTAAACCAAGGCCGGTGTCAGATAGTGGTTCAAAGAGAAAAATTGAAGATATTAAAACTGCTCCTAAAGTAATGGGTCCAATTGATGAATTAAGATATTTAAGTTTAGTTAATTTTAGAAGACTAGGTGAAGAACCTGAAGAAGCTACTCTTAAGATAAGAAAGAAAATAAATTTACTAGAAAAAGATGGTTATGATAAAAAAATACAAGCAGTTTTAGCTTGGAAAAAAAGTCCAGTTAATCGCCTCTATATTTCACTTGGTCAAGAAGCAGTTAAACAGGGAGAAAGTTTAGAAAAACTAGCCGAGCAAAAACAGGAAAAAAACAAAGAGTCATTATCTTGGGAGGAAGTAAAAGCTATTATGCAGTTAAATACTCAATTATCTTATTTTTAATATGCAAAGATTCGTAGTGCCACAATTTATTAATGTTGAAAATAAAGTAATCGGACCAATTACAGTTCGTCAGTTTTTGATTTTTGTGGGAGCAGCTATAATTTTAGCTATTTTATACGCCATACTTTTTTTTACATATTTTGTGATATTTGGTGTAATTGTAGTTGGAATTGCCGCTGTGTTCGCCTTTGCTAAAGTTAATGGTACTCAATTTCATAATTTCTTTTTAAATATAATTCAAACTTCTAAAAAACCTGGCAAAAGAGTATGGAATAATCGTGCATTATCAGTTGAGCTTAAAACTGTAAAAAATATAAAATCAGATGATAAAGAGCCACCGCAAAAAAAACTTTATCGCCGTTCAAGATTAGCTGATCTTTCTTTGGTAGTAGATACCAAAGGTCGCTATCGTGGACAAAAAAATAATTAATATGAGCAAAAAAAATAAACCTGACAAATTAGCTAGAAATAAAGTAAAACCATCTACACAACAGTATTTAGATATTGCTGAAATTAAAGATGATGTAGTTATTATGCGTGATGGTACTCTTCGAGCAGTTTTACTCGCCTCTTCTATTAATTTTTCTTTAAAAAGTGAAGATGAACAAAATGCAGTTATATCATCCTATGTTAGCTTTATAAACAGCATAGACTTTCCATTGCAGATTGTAGTTCAATCAAGAGAGTTAAATATTGATTCCTATATTGAGCTTTTAAAAAAGAAAGAAAAAGAGCAAGTAAATAGATTGCTTAAAATTCATACAGCTGAATATATAGAGTATATTAAAGAATTAACATCTATAGGCAAAATAATGAATAAACGTTTTTATTTAGTAGTTCCATACAACCCATTGACTGATAAAAGGAAAGGATTTTTTAATTTATTAACTGAAGCCATAAAACCAGCAACTATTTTAAAATTAAAAGAAAAAACATTTAAACGATATAAAGAGATGCTAAATCGTCGCCTAGAGGGTGTCTATAGTGGCATGGATTCAATTGGTGTTGGTGTCGCCAGATTAGATACACAAGCTTTAATTGAACTTTATTATCAAAGCTATAATCCAGAAGTGGCTGATAACCAACAACTTGATGATTTAGAAAATCTAAGAGTGGAAAAAGATAAAATTTAAAATATTTATGATAAATTTTGGAAAAAAGAAAAAAAAATCAATAAAATTAAATCAACCAGTATCTCTTAGCAAAAGCAAGGATTCAGAAAATATTGAAAAAGATCCAGAGTTAACCAGGGAGATAATTGAAGAAGAAAAAGCCTTTCGTCAAGGAATTTTAACAGTTAAAGACATTATTGCTCCAGCTAGTTTTAAAGTTAATCCTAGTCATGTAAATTTAGGTGGTAAGTTTGTTAGAACTGTTTTTGTTGTTGCTTACCCCCGTTATATAAATGTTGGTTGGTTTGCGCCAATAATTAATTTAAATTATACCTTCGATGTTTCCATGTTTTTCTATCCAGTTAAAAGTTCGATTATTTTAAAACAGTTAAGAGATAAAGTGGGTAATTTAGAAGCTCAAATTGTAGCTAATTCAGAAAAAGGTGCAGCTAGAGATCCTATGCTGGAAACTGCTCTTCGGGATGTTGAGGGTCTTCGTGACGCCTTAACTCAAGGAACGGAAAAATTCTATCAATTTGGATTATATATTACTCTTTATGCCAGTGACTTAAAAGAACTTGATAGAATGACTGAACAAGTTGAAGACATGTTAGGTTCAAAATTAGTTTTTTCTCGACGTGTTTATTTCCAAGCTGAGCAAGGTTTTAATTCCACTCTGCCCCTGGGAAATGATGAGTTATATATTACCTTTAATTTAAACTCCTCACCAATTGCTTCTTCTTTTCCTTTTATATCCAGTGAATTAACTAGTGACAAGGGGATACTGTTTGGAGTTAACCGTCACAATAATAGTTTAATATTGTTTGATCGTTTTAGTTTAGAAAATGCTAATTCAGTTGTTTTTGCTACCTCTGGTGCTGGTAAAAGTTATGCGATTAAATTGGAGATTCTTCGTTCTTTAATGTTAGGAACTGATGTGATAGTAATTGATCCTGAATATGAGTATAAACATTTAGCCGAAGCAGTCGGTGGTACTTATATAAATATTGCTTTATCGTCAGAGAGTAAAATAAATCCTTTTGATTTACCTAAAGGAGTTGGTGGTGAAGCTAAACCAAAAGATATAATTCGTGGCGCCGTTATTACTTTAAAAGGCTTAGTTCGCTTGATGTTAGGAGAGTTGAGTCATGATGAAGATTCTCTTGTTGATAGAGCCCTTCTGGAAACTTATGCAAAATCTGATATTACCGCTGATAGTGATTTAAGCACAATTGAAGCCCCAATTATGACTGATTTTGGTGAAGTTTTAGATGGCATGGAAGGAGGAAAAGAACTAGCTGGTCGATTAAAAAAATATACAGAAGGAACTTTTTCCGGATTACTTAATCATCCAACTAATGTAGAAATGAGCAATCAATTAGTGTGTTTTTCTGTAAGGGATCTAGAGGATGAACTGCGACCAATTGGTGTTTATATTATTATTAATTATATTTGGAACGAGATTCGCAGTGAAACAAAAAAGAGAATTTTGGTAATTGACGAGGCCTGGTGGATGATGCAATATGAAGATAGTGCTAAATTTATTTTTGCTTTAGTAAAGCGTTGTCGTAAATATTATTTAGGAGTGACTACTATCACTCAAGATGTAAATGATTTTTTAACCTCACCTTATGGTAAAGCAATTGTTACTAACTCGGCTTTGCAAATTTTAATGAAGCAATCTTCAGCTGCGATTGAGTTGGTAAAAAAGACATTTATGTTAACTGAAGGTGAGAAATATTTGCTATTGGAATGTGGAGTCGGTGAAGGAATATTTTTTGCCGGTAGCAAACATGTAGCTATGAAAGTGGTTGCATCATACACTGAAGATCAAATAATCACTTCAGATCCAAGGCAAATTTTAGAAATAGAAGAAGAGAAAAAAGAATTTAAAGAAAAACAAAAAGAAAAGGAAAACAAAGAAAATGAATAAATAATTTTAAATATATGAACAACACAAGAAAAATTGGGATTATAATTGTTAGTATTGGTTTAATACTATTAATTCTTTTAATTTATTTTGTCTTTTTTAGTTCTCCTGAAGTTGTTGAAGAGCCGGAAACGCCTGAGCCACCAACAGAAGATATTGGCTTACCAGAATCAGATGAACCAACAATTACACCAGGAGATAGACCTAAGGGTCAAGAAGTTTATGATATTAGTCAAGAAGAAGAATATACACCAGGTATAGAAGATGTATCTAGATTAGCTATGTCATTTGCTGAGCGCTTTGGATCATTTTCAAGTCATTCAAATTTTTCAAACATTACCGATGCTCAATTATTTATGACCAGTAGTTTGCGGGATTGGTCAAATGATTATATTAAACAATTAAGAGAAGAAAATCCCGAAGATTTCTATTATGGCATTACAACCCAAGCATTAAGTACTGAAACTATTGACTATAATGAAGATGCTGGTGAAGCTGAAATTAGAGTAATTACTCATAGAGTAGAAATCGGTGATGACATTGAAGGAGAAAATAATTTTCAACAAGATTTATTAGTTGAGCTTAAAATAGAAAATGATTCCTGGAAAGTTGATGCTATATACTGGCAAGATTAAAAATTAGTCCCTTAGTTTAAATTATGGCCATTAAATCATTATATGTATGTTCAAATTGTGACGCCCAGTCTCCTAAATGGAGTGGGCGTTGTTTGGAGTGTGGTGCTTGGGGAACTTTGAGTGAAGAGATAAAAGACAGTCAGAGCCAAGCTAAAGAAATAACCAAAAATATTTCCGGTGCAGATGTAACCGATTTGCGTGAACTCAAAAATCAAAACAATCAGCGTTTAAAAATAAATTGGCCTGAAGTAGATAGAGTGCTTGGCGGAGGACTTCTAACTGACTCATTTATACTTTTAAGTGGTGAACCTGGCATTGGCAAATCAACCCTAGCAGCGCAAATTGCTAGCCAAGTTAGCAAGCAAGGCATGGTTTTATATGTCAGTGGTGAAGAATCAGCTAGTCAGGTAAAAAATCGATTAGATAGAATTAATTGTTCACTAGAGAATTTGCGCTTTATTAGCGAAACCAGTGTAGAAAAAATTGTAGCCAGTGCTAGCAAGATTAAACCAAAATTGTTGGTTGTTGACTCTGTTCAAACCGTTTACTCTTCTTTTCTATCAACTGAACCTGGAAATATTTCTCAAATTAGAGCCTCGGCAGTTAAATTTTTAGAACTAGCTAAAAGCAATGAAATATCTGTTCTTTTAATTGGCCATATCACCAAAGACGGTCAAGTAGCCGGACCTAAATCACTTGAGCATATTGTAGACACTGTCTTATCAATTGAACATGAAGCTGGTAGTCACTATTCATTGCTTCGAGCTAGTAAAAACAGGTTTGGATCAGTTAATGAGCTGGGAGTTTTGGAAATGACAGGCACAGGCTTTAAAGAAGTAATAGATCCAGGAGCAATTTTTCTAGCTGGACAAGAAGATAATTTACCTGGCTCAGTAATTACCGGAGTCCTTGAAGGTAGTCGTCCATTTTTAGTCAATATTCAAGCCCTAGTTAGCCAAACAATTTTTGGTTATCCGCAAAGAAAAACCAGTGGTTTGGATGTAAATCGCTTACAAGTTTTAAGCGCGGTAATTAGTAAAAGATTAAAACTAGATTTAGTTTCCAAAGACATTATTTTAAACGCCGTTGGTGGCCTAAAAATTAATGACCCGGCCATTGATTTAGCGGTTTGTGGAGCGATTATTTCTTCTTTTTTAAATAAAAGCTTTCCACTAAACACCATATTAATGGCCGAGGTTGGCCTAGGAGGAGAAATCAGACCAGTTTTTAGACTTGAGCAAAGATTAAATGAAGCAGAAAAATTAGGCTTTAAAAAGGCGGTAGTAGCTAGTAAAGAAAAATTAAAGGGTAAAGCTGGTGGTATAAAAGTGGAAAAGATTAATGATTTAAAAGATTTAATGAATTATTTAAAAAAATAATTAATCAAAAAACTAAAATAAAAAAGAGCTCATTTTTTGAGCTCTTTTGATTTTTTTTCTACAAACTTGCCGGCTTTTTTATAGTTTTTCTTTTTTTCGCTTTTCTTTGCCTTTTTTCTCTGAGAAGCAGATTTTTGAGCATTTTTATTGCCTGGCATTTCTTTCCATTTTCAAATGCCAAGTTGTCAAATGGGATGTGCTTTGGAACAGGAATTCCATCAGCAATGTTGTCATCAATTTTTTCAATCGCAGCGATTGGTGTACCTTTTTTGTTTAAAAAGGAGTTCTCTGGTAGAACCAGAACTTCAATTCCGTCATAATAAGCGGTGATAGATTCATTCATATCAGTCATAGTTTTAAAGGTTTATAAAAGAACGATTATATATATTTTTAAATTAACTAATTTTTTTAATTTTGTCAATATTATTCTAAATGAATATTTCTTTCCCAAGTGCCTAATTTTTCCTTTATGGTTGGATTATTTTTTAATTCTGGGTCTTTGTTTATAATTTTCTCTGCCTCTTCTCTGGTTTTTTTAATTAACTCATAATCAAATAGTGAAGCTAATCTTAGTTCACTAAAGCCACTTTGGAGTTTGCCATAAATATCACCGCTACCTCTTAGATCAAGATCAATTTTAGCCAAAGACAGGCCGTCATGGTATTGGCTAAGGGCACTGAGTCTTTTAAAAGTTTTTTCACTTTTTATTTCTTGGCTAGTAAAGAGAAAGCAGTATGATTGAGTGTCACCTCTTCCAACTCGTCCGCGAAATTGATGTAGCTGAGCTAGGCCAAACCTCTCAGCGCCTTCAATCATCATAATGCTAGCATTTTTTATATCAATCCCAACCTCAACTACTGAAGTTGAAACTAAAATATCAATTTTTTTATCTAAAAAATCTTTCATTACTTTTTCTTTTTCTTGGCTTTTTAATCTTCCATGCAGTAATCCTAAATTATATTCTGGAAAAACTTGTTCCTTTAATCTTTTTAGCTCTTCTTTAGCTGATTTCACTTCTAACTTCTGAGAGTTTTCAATTAAAGGACAAACTACAAAGGCTTGTTGTTTGAGGTCTAGTTTTTCTTTAATAAAATTGTATGCTTGGTCTCTTTTTTCTTCACTAATAATTTCAGTAATTATTTTTTTCCTACCTTTTGGTTGTTCTTTGATAATTGATAGATCAAGATCCCCGTAAAAGGCTAGAGCTAGTGAACGGGGAATTGGAGTAGCTGTCAGGGAGAGAAAATGTGGGGCGGTTTTTTCTTGTTTATTTTGACTTAAATACTGTCTTTGAGCGACTCCAAAGCGATGCTGCTCGTCAATAATTGCCAGGGCTAATTTTTCTGGATGTTTTTGAAAAAGCAGTGAATGAGTGCCAATTATAATATCGCTTTCTGAGTATATTTTTTCTTTTTGTTTTTTCCGGCTTTTCTCCAGTGGAAAGTTGGCCTCCAAAGCTTTACTCAGAAGCAGAGATATTTTTAATGAATAGTTTTTAAAAAGTTCTTTTAAGGTGTGAAAGTGTTGTCTGGCTAATATTTCTGTAGGCGCCATTAAAGCGCATTTATAATCATTTTTGACTACATTTAAAATTGCAATCGCCGCCACAATTGTTTTACCACTACCAACATCACCTTCAAGTAGTCGTGACATAGTTTGTCCTTTTTTTAAATCAGAAATAATTTCCCAGGCAGCTTTTTTTTGATCATTGGTTAAGGTAAAGGCAAGATTATCTACGAATTCTTTGGTTAATTTTTCATTAAAATCAATAGTAAGGGCGGCTTGTTTTTTTAAATTATTTTTAGCGATTAAGCTTTTAATTTGTCTGAGAAATAATTCACCAAACTCTAATCTTTGCCGGGCTAGCTCTACACTTTTTTTACTTCCCGGAAAATGAATTTGTAAAATCGCTTGACTAAGGGGCATTAAATTTAAATTCTTTAGCAAATCTTTTGGTAGCCACTCAGGTATTTTTTTAGCTAAATCAATTACTTGGCTAACAAAAAAACGCATTTGTTTTTGCGTTAAATTAGAGCTTAGACTATATATTGGCACTAATCCAAAGGTATTTATTTTCCCCTGACTAATTTTTTCATACTGAGGAGAAACTAATGTTAACTGTCCATAACTATATTTTACTTTTCCAGCCAGTGAAATTGTATCGCCAGTTTGCAAGGTTTTGGTTAAAAAAGCTTGATTAAACCAAACTACTTTAATAGTTCCACTATCATCGGAGACTAATGCTTCAGTAATATATTTTTTTTGTCGCCAACTTTTTTTATTTTGTATCAATTCAATTGTACCCACCAGTGACACGTTTTCATTTTCTTTTACATGATCAATTTTAACTTGTCGGCTAAAATCATCGTAGCGAAAAGGGAAATAAAAAATTAGGTCATAAACTGTTTTTAGACCTAAAGCATTTAATTTTTTTGATAATGTTTTACCAACCCCTTTTAACTCACTTATTTGAGTATTTAAGTTTATATTAGTCATATATAAAGGAGGGCGTTTTTTAAGTGTGCCTCCGCCAGGACTCGAACCTGGATTACAAGATCCGCAATCTTGCGTTCTATCCTTTGAACTACGGAGACAGATTTCTGATTATACTATAGCCTTAAAATAGATGTCAATTGTTCAGACAGTGGTGGATCGGTTCTTTCCAGGTCCTCATCTAAATACTTAACTAAATAATCCCTAACTGCTAGCGGATTGGTTTCATTTAATGGAACGGAAAGGCGAGGATGAAAAGAGTTTTTAAACTCTAAATATAATTGTTTTATATCTTCTCTTGGTTTATATATTACACTAAAGTGTTTAAATTCATCATAGTCATAAAATTTTTTTCCAATTGTTACTCCTTCAGGATTTAAGGTGAACTTTAAAATTTTTGGTTCTTGACTTTCATTTACCAGCATAATACTAGCAGCGATAATTATAATTAAGGCAAATAGAAAATTTGAATTTGGTCCTAAAAAAACTAGGCTCCATTGGGAGATTGTAAAAAAACTAAAAAAGACTGCTAAAAATACAAATACACTCGCAAATATATACCAAAATCTAGCTCTTTTTGGTTTATTGTATTCTGGTATTTCCCAGGATAGTTCATTTTTGTTAGTTTTTTCTTTAGCCATAGTTTGACAAAGTAAGTAAGTATTTATATAGTAATTATATCATAATTAAAATAAGTTTGAAAGGAGAGGTGGCTGAGTGGCTGAAAGCGGCAGATTGCTAATCTGTTATACGTCTTTATGGCGTATCGGGGGTTCGAATCCCCCCCTCTCCGCAGATTATAAAAACAAGACAGGAAATGTCTTGTTTTTTATTAGATAAGCTAACAGTTATATTATTTTTATATTGACAATTAAATAAAAATATGCTATAAATAAATATTAATTTGTTCATTAATAAAATAGTTTGGAATTTAGTCCAACATGTCTAATCTTTAAAAATTGAAAAAAAATGGCAAAAGTTTTTATCTTTGGATCAAAAAAAGTAATTTCTGACCTTCAACCTAAATTAAAAAAGCTGGAAGAGGAAATAAAGTGCATAGAAAAAATGGAGAATAAAGTGGAGGCAATTATCAGACTCTTTCAAGTTATTTCTCCACTTCAAGATGCCGGTGGCTTTGAAAAAGAAATTGCTGCATTGAGAAAAAAAGGAAGAAGAAAAAGAAAAGAACAAGTTGAAGCCCTGGAGAATTTGCAGGTACACGTGCGGCGAGCTGGTCGTGGTGGCATCAACAGAAGCAAAGAGGGAGAAGAAGTAACTCCTGACAATGTTTATCTTGGCGACGTGTATGGCCTATTTACCAAAACTGCTAGATTTTGGCTCAGCCAAAAGGAGAACATGAAAAAAGAACTGCGCCCGGAAATCAGCGAGAATGAAAAATCACCAATTTCCAATTGGTACTTAATCAATGATTATTTGTGTGACAATTTTGTAAGCAGCCACACAAGTGGTATCTTAAAACAAATCAAAGTTTTAACGGCTGCTTAGTTGTCATCAAAGGGGTGTTTAACAACATCCCTTTTATTTACAAGAAGTAATTTTATATAGTATAATTCAAGTATCAGTTCATTATTAACCAAAAAAATAGGAGGAAAAATGAAGACTAAATTAAGCAATGGAAAACTAAGCAAGGTAGGTTTTTCCAATCAAGGCGATTGGGCGCCGATAAAGCTAAATCGAGCCTTTAGACCACTTGAAGTTAGGGATTCTCTTCCCAAGACCGAACCGGTATTGTATTTAAAAGAAACCATTACTCGTTGTGATGATTTTTCTTTTGGAGAGTATCTGGTTACAATTGTTTGCAATCAAGATCAAAGAAAAGTGGAGATTCCTCTACGACTTCTTTGTCTTGATGAAAGACAAAAAAAGGAGTTAACAGTAAATGGGATTGTGCCTGAAGATTATTTCTCAGAATTCAACGAGAATTGTCTTGAAGAGGCTTATACAAAACCCGACGATTCTAGTCTTCTTCATCCAGAGGAAGAAGAATTTTAAAAAACAAAAAAGAGGTAGTTATGAAACTACCTCTTTCTTTTTTTTCTTTTTTCTTTTTTAATTTTAGATTTTGTTTTGCTTGTTTATTTCGTCTATAAAGTCATGTTTTTTAACTTCTCTGGTTTCAAGTTTTCCCCTGTCTCTGACATTTAAAATTTCACTATCTACTTCTTTATCACCAATTACTAACATATAAGGAGACTTTTCTTTAGTAGCTTTTCTTATTTTATTACCAACTGTTCCTTCAGTTTTATCAATTTCTACTCTAATATTATTATCTTTAAACTCTTTTTTTAGTTTCTCGCAATAGTTAATATGCTCTGTGTTAACTGGTATAATTTTAACTTGCACCGGTGAAAGCCAAACCGGGAAAGCGCCGCCATAGTGTTCAATTAAAAGACCAATAAATCTTTCATATGAACCAAGTAGAGCTCGGTGAAGCATATAAGGTCTTTCTTTTTTTCCTTCTTGGTTGGTAAAGTTCATATCAAAGCGCTCTGGTAAATTAAAGTCAAATTGTAAAGTAGAGCATTGCCACTGTCTGTCAAGCACATCATTTATTTTAAAGTCTAGTTTAGGTCCATAAAAAACGGCTCCGCCAATATCTTTTTGATAATTTAATTTTTTCTTTTTAGCTACTTTCTCTAATATGTTCTCTGTTAAAGTCCAGCCATCATCACTACCAGCATATTTATCATTTTTAGGGTCACGAACTGATAAGTATACTTTTACATCTTCTAAATTAAAGCCAAAAGATTTGTAAATGAATAATATAAAATCAACTACTCTTTCTAACTCTTTCTCTACTTGATCTTTGGAGCAAATTATATGAGCGTCATCTTGAGTGAAACCACGAACACGAGTCAGTCCTGATAGTTCACCTTTTTTTTCATAGCGATAAACTGTGCCAGACTCAGCCCATCTAATCGGTAATTCTTTGTAGGAATGTAAATTATGATTGAAAATTTGTACATGAAAAGGGCAGTTCATGGGTTTAAGTAAATATTTTTCCGATTCATTAACTTTTTCTTTATTTTCACTAGCCATTAAACTTTGTCCAGCTTCAAGTGCTGGATACATGTCTTGATTGTAGAAACCATAATGACCAGAAGTTTGCCATAGTTTAGTGTTGCCAATATGAGGAGTTTTAACTAATTGGTAACCAGCATCTTCATGAGCATCGTGCCAGAAATTTTCAATAATTCTATAAAGCTTTGCCCCTTTAGGGTGCCACAAAGGAAGACCAAGTCCAACTACTTCATCAATATGATAAAGGTTTAATTCTTTAGCTAATTTTCTATGATCCCGTTTAGCGGCTTCCTGAAGTTTAGTTAGATATTTATTTAATTCATCTTTGCTATTAAAGGCAAGGCCATAAATTCTAGTTAGCATTTTGTTTTTTTCATCTCCTCGCCAATAAGCGCCGGCTAATTTGTGGAGCTTAAAGCTACCGGGTAAAATTTCTTTTGTATTTTCAATATGGGGCCCACTGCAGAGATCAGTGAAACTATCAAGACTATAGAAACTAACTTTTTTATAATTTTCTTTTTTTAAATCTTCAATTAATTCTTGTTTGTAGGGATTTTTTTCTTCCTTTGCTTCTTTTAAAGCTTGATCTATTTCTTTTTCACTTTGTTTAAAATCTAAATTTTGCTTGATAATTTTAAACATTTCTTTTTCAATTGTTTTTAGATCTTTTTCACCAATTTCAGTCTCGCCAAAGTCAATGTCATAGTAAAAGCCATTATCAATAGCTGGTCCAATAGCTAACTTTGCCTGGGGCCAAATTTTTAGCACTGTCAAAGCTAGAACGTGAGCTAGTGAATGACGTTTTTTTAAAATTTCATTTTCCATATATTTATTGTTATTTTTATATATAATTAATTATTACTTAAAAACCCCCTCCTGACAAGAAACTTTTAATAAAAAAAGTTTCTGGCCGGGACGGGGTTCTTTACTTTAACCTCGCGGTTCCACCTGGCTTCCCAGAATTAATCTAGGCACTTAATTTAACTGTCTTAGAAATTATATTAATTTTGAAGATAATTATCTTCACTAGACTTGGTAAATCTAGCAATCAACATTATTTATAATTATAAGGAAGAAGAGAAAAAAAGTAAATAGTTTTTAGGATTTAAAAATCACTGCTCCTCTTATTTTTTTGTTTGTATATGGTTTTAGACATTTAGCTACTTGATTTAGAGTCGCGCCACTGGTAACTATATCATCGACAATAATAATATTTTTATTTTGCAGAGATTTACCTTGATAAATGAATTGATTTGGATTGTGCCATCTTTTTTTAATGTTTTTGCTGGTTTGTTTTTGTTTAAATTTTTTTAAAATTAAATTATTGTTTAAATTAAAATTACTATTTTTCTTTACTAATTTTTTAGCAATTAATTGAGCTTGATTAAAATCTCTTAATTTCTTTTGCCTACTACTGCTGGGAATGTAGAAAATTTCTGCATCTTTGAGATTATAAGTATCCTTAATTTTTTCATTTAGTAGTTTAGCTAAAATATCAGCAATTTCAATAACGCCACCATATTTTAAGCTAGTTATTAAAGATTTACAGATTTTTTGTCTATAAAGGGCTGTCCAGATTAAATTATTGATATACCACTCTTTACCTTTTTCTCCTTGGTAGTAGAGGCAAATTGAACAAATCTCTCCAAACTTATTATTTTTACCACAAAGAAAACAAGTAGTTTTACTTAATTTGATTTTCTTTAAACAATCATTGCATAACCACGAGTTTAGTTTTTGGCAATTTAGACAATATTTAGGAAAGAAAAAATTTATTAATTTTTGCTTCATTGACATAACAAAAATCCGGCTAAGGGGCGCCGGATATTTTTTAAATTTTAATTTGCTTTATTTTAAATTAATACTATATAGTTGACCAGTTTTATTGTCAGTGAAATATAAGACGTCTTGATCTTCGCTTACCATAACTTCGGAGATATTACTAGCTCTGTCAGGAATTGCAATCATGTTTTTTGAACCATCATCTAAGTTTATATGATATAAATTATCATTAGTATTTTCAGCTACTTCAGGTATTAGACCAGCACCTTCTGGTAAATTTTCTGGAACTGCACAATAGACATCATCGTTTCCTACATAGCTACATTTTTCTGCCCAAGTGGCTAAATTTAAATTAGTTCTTTTTTCACCTATACTATCGCTTTCAGCATTTACTACCCAAAGATTTGGGTTCATATCAGTATCACTACTGTAGACTGAATAAAGAAGTTTTTCACCAGTTTCTGACCATTTAGGTTGAAAGCCACGACCCTCAACTGTAGTTGATTTAAAATTTTCTCCATGTTGACCAACGAAGAAAACATCTTGACGATTAAAGTCAACACCTCTAGTCCACATAGCTACCATCTGATTATTTGGAGACCAACTTGGATATACTTTATCTTCATTTTTACCTATATTTTCAATAGTTTGGGCATTTGAGCCACTATCATCAAAGGTGATCAACCAACGATTACTTGGGTCAGTGCCAATACTTTTTCCTACTAATTCATTGCTATCAGGAGAAAAGGAAAAATCATCCCAATGATCAGGTAGAGGTACTTGTCTGTCAGTATTAAAATCATATATCAATTTATTGCCTTGAGCATTTTTTACCACCGCTTTATCTCCATTGGGTGCCCAGGTTACATCTACAGTGTTAGGGAATTGGCGATCACTAAGGCTAACTAAATTACCATCATCGTCTAGTCTATAAAATTTATTATCTCGTAGATCAAGAAAGGATAGGTTGCCTTGGTTATCCATAGTTGGTTTAAAGCTAGGTCTTTGAGAAACTAGTTCGGTTTTAGTTAAACCACCGCTAGCAACTAAGTCTGCTTCTTCTTCTGTAACATCAGAATCGTCGTCAGGTCGAAAAGGATCAGTTACTCTATCAGGGTCAGGAAGACCTTCAAGCCAACCAGGTTCACCAATAATATCTAAGATTTCTCTTTGCTCAGCCTCAGGAAGAGTGCTGATAAAATCCCAAGTTTCATCATCAAGTCCTTCGGGTTTTTCATCTGGGCCCAGTAGTGGCATCCACAAAAGCCAGGCAATAATTGCACTAAAGAGCAAAAGTCCAATGATTAAAAAGATTTTTTTGTTACGACGAAAAAAGTTCATATATTAGTTTTGTTTATAAATTTTTTTGTGTTATACTTAGAGAAAGATTAATTTTACTGAGGTAAATATTTTTCTTGTTTGCTTTCTTTATTTATTATATAATATTATAAAATATATTTCAATCAATTATGGCTTTATTTTCCCCAAGTAATGATAACGCTTTTTTAGGAGTTGACATTGGTGACTCTTCTTTGAAGATGGTAGAGCTAAAGAAAAAGGGAAAGCGAGTTTATTTATCAAACTACGCTTTTTCTGAAAATGTAAAAAAAGTTAACTTTACTAAATTAAATGATACTGGTTATTTAGCTAAAGCAATTAACAAATTAAGAGAAGAATCTAATATAAAAGCAAAAAAGGTAACGGCATCACTACCTACTTTTGCTGTATTTTCTTCTATTATAAATTTATCAGGAGTAGATCAAGCTGGCTTAAAAAAAGCAGTTGAAGATGAGGCTAAAAAATTAATTCCTTTACCACTTGAAGAAATGATTTTAGATTGGAAAATTATTCCTAAAACTGAGAAAGAAAAAGAAGAGAAAAAAACTGGCACTAAAGTTTTTTTAACCGGTTCACCAAAAAAATTAGTTAAGAAGTATTTAGAAATTTTTAAAAAAGCTAAATTAGAACTTGTTGGTTTAGAAACCGAGACCTTTTCACTGGTTCGTTCACTACTGGGCAATGATTCAGCAAACACTTTAATTGTAGAAATTGGTGCCAATAGTACTGATTTAACTGTAGTAAAAAATAGTATTCCGGTTTTAAATCGTAGTTTAGAGGTTTGTGGAACAAGTGTAACTAAAGCTTTATCAGAAAAATTGGAAATCAGTTTTTTAGAAGCCGAGCAATTCAAAATGGATTTGCAGGTCACTCTTAGTGATAAGAATCAAGAAGAATTACCACAGTTAATTATTGAAACCATGTCACCAATTATTCAAGAAATTGAATATATGAAAGATTTTTTTGAATCAAAAAGAAATGAAAAAATTGAAAAAATTATATTGTCTGGTAGTGGTAGTTTGCTTTTAAACTTTGATCAATATTTGTCCAATCGTTTAGATATTCAAGTAGTGGTTGGTGATCCTTTCTCTCGACTGTATTATCCCAAAGAAATAAAAGAACTACTTAAACAAGTCGGTCCAAAATTAGCTGTGGCTACTGGACTGGCAATGAGAAATATTTTCAAAAAACAATAAATTGTAGAATAATTTAAATAGATGGAAAAAGATAAACAAAAAAATCAAGCAAGCAATGAGAAGCAGAAAAGAAAAAACCAGGAATCTGAAAATGATTCTAGTTTAAATATTTTAGATGTCGATTTAATTAAAGGAGAGCAAGAAAGAAAGCTGAATTGGAGTAAATATGTGGCTTTTATTTTTTTAGCTGTAGTAGTTGCCTCAGTTTTAGCTTTAGAAGTCTATTGGTTAATTGGTTGGTGGAAAAGCCAAGAAAACAAACGAGCTGCAGAAATTGAAAAAGACATTGAGGAAGTAAGATCAGAGGTTAGCCAACTAGAAGATGAGTATCAAACTTTAACTGAATTTAAAATTAAGGCTGACTTACTTGATGATTTATTAGCTAAACATCCCTATTGGACTAATTTTTTTACCTGGATAGAAAGAACAACTCTTTTAAACGTAACTTGGGATTCATTTTCAGCTGACTTAAGTGGGAATTATTCTTTAAATGGAGAGGCAACTACTTTTGCTGATATTAGTTGGCAGGTTCGTTCCTTTTTAGAAGATGACATGGTTAAAAATGTTAGTGTTGATAGTGGCACTGGTGGATTAAGAGAAGAGACTAGAGAAATAGAAGGGCTTTTAGATGAAGAAGGTGACCCAGTTATGGAAAGCTATTTAGAAAGCAATGTAACTTTTTCTCTAAATTTAGAAATTGATCCAGCTTTATTTTATAGAAAATAATTTATGGCTAAACAAGAAAACAACTCAAAAGAGCTAATTTACGATATTTTTACTAAATATTTTACTTTTATTATTCTTTTAGTAGTTATTTTAACTTTAACTTTTTTTTATTTTTTCTTAATTAATCCAAAGCTAGAAACTGCCACAGAAGAAATTCAACAAGATATTAATTTTCAACAAAATATTTCGAACATGGAAAGACAAAAGTTAATGCAAATGCAAGAATCACTAGATTATTATCGCCAAATTAACAGTGATGATATTGAATTTTTAGAGTCAGTTATTCCGAGTTCATATCCCAAAGAGAAACTATTTGGAGAAATTGAAGACATTGTTTTAAAAAATGGTTACATTTTAACTAATTTAAGTCTTGAAGAAGTTGAAGAAAGCCCAGAGGAAGAAATTGAAGAAGAGCAAGTAGAAAAAGACCCAAAAGAAGAAAATTTACAAACCATCAGTATTTCCCTTGAAGTCTCCGGCCTTGATTACAACGGCATGAAAAGATTTTTAGCAACCCTAGAAAATCAACTTCCTCTTATGGATATAGTTAGCTTAGAATTTTCTCCTGATGAGGAAACCTTGTCATTAAATATTTATACTTATTATTTTAAATCATAGTATGCTTTATCGCTCCGGACATATAACTACATATTTACTCGTTTTCCTTTTAATTGTCATGGCAGTTTTAGTTTTTGTTTTTCGCGATGATTTATTTATTGAAGTTGAGGATCGTTTTATAGAAGAACCAGCAGAAAAAGAGATTAGTGTAGATGTCGATGAGTTAATTGATCCGGAAATATTTCGTGATGATAGGTTGCTAGAAATGGAAAAGACGGTG
>Ga0207421_10002286_pt1 | contig 23912 bp, 23 predicted proteins | sample SodLakKL_010_SED_4_FD_187542 | JGI IMG/M metagenome (GOLD analysis project Ga0207421, IMG submission 187542) | Alkaline sediment microbial communities from Lake Tanatar, Kulunda Steppe, Russia - 8KL_010_SED (SPAdes) (version 2) | ecosystem: Environmental > Aquatic > Non-marine Saline and... | reverse complement strand
CGGGCGTCGCGGCGCCCGGGCCGGTGGAGGGCCCGAGGGCTCTACCCGTCGTCGGCGCCGTCGCGGGCGGGCGGGCCGGCGTGCTCCGGCGGGCCGGCATGCTCCGGCGCACCGGCGTGCCCCGGCGGACCGGCATGCCCCGGCGGGCCGGCATGCCCCGGCGGACCGGCGTGCCCCGGCGCACCGGCATGCCCCGGCGCACCGGCATGCCCCGGCGCACCGCCGTGCCCCGGCGCACCGGCATCCTCCGGCGCACCGTCATCCTCTGGCGGGCCCTCGTCCTGCGCAGCGGTGCCATCGCTGCCCTCACGCGGCACACGGCCAGGACGCGCCCGGTCGGCGGCGGGATGCCCCTCGGCGAAGCGATCAGCGAGGTGCTCGTGCATCTCGAGGACGAACGGCGGCGGCCCCGGGACCCACACCAACGAGGAGTCGCGGTCCGGACCGCCCGCCCACGGCGGAGGGCCGACGTCGCCCGCACCTCGCTCGGTTGGGTCGCCCTCATCGGCGACCGCGGGGAGCATGAGCCCGGCGCCGAGAACGAGCATGAGCACGAGCACGCCGGTGAGCCCTCGTGATCGACGCGGCATCATCGCCTCCTCGGCTGACTGTCGTGGACGACGACCTCCGCGACGCTCGACGCGAGCGCCACGTGGGCGCCTCCTGTCAAGGCATCGGCATCTCCGGCGCGGACTTGAGCCGGGCGCGCACCCAGCACAGGCCCCGACCGTCCCAGCAAACCGTGCACGTCGTCGACGGCAGCGGGGGTGGAGGCGGGGTCTCTGCTCGTCGTCGGCGGCGCCGGGGTGCGCGGGGCTACCAGCCGCGGCCGGCGAGCCTCTCGCCCTGCTCGAGCCCGTCGACGTTGCGGCCGACCATCGCCTCGCCGAGGTCCCGGCTGACCTTCGCGATGACGTCGGGGTCGTCGTAGGAGGTCGTCGCCGCGACGATCGCGCGGGCACGCCGCGCGGGGTCACCGGACTTGAAGATCCCCGAGCCCACGAAGACGCCGTCGGCGCCGAGCTGCATCATGAACGCCGCGTCGGCGGGCGTGGCGATCCCACCGGCGGTGAAGAGCACGACCGGCAGGCGCCCGAGCTCGGCGACCTCCTCGACGAGGTCGATGGGCGCGCGGTGCTCCTTGGCCGCGGCGTAGCGCTCCTCGGGAGCGAGCGTGGCCAGGTGGCGGATGCCGCCGGCGATCGCCCGCATGTGACGGACCGCCTCGATGACGTCGCCGGTGCCGGCCTCGCCCTTCGAGCGGATCATCGCCGCGCCCTCGGAGATGCGCCGGAGGGCCTCGCCGAGGTTCGTCGCGCCGTTGACGAACGGCACGGTGAAGGCGTGCTTGTCGATGTGGTGGGCCTCGTCGGCGGGGGTGAGCACCTCGGACTCGTCGACGTAGTCGACGCCGAGGGCCTGCAGCACCTGCGCCTCGACGAAGTGGCCGATGCGGGCCTTGGCCATGACCGGGACCGACACCGCGTCCATGATCGCCTCGATCATCTGCGGATCACTCATCCGCGCCACGCCCCCGTCGGCGCGGATGTCGGCGGGCACGCGCTCGAGGGCCATCACCGCCACGGCCCCGGACTCCTCGGCGATGCGCGCCTGCTCAGCGTCGACGACGTCCATGATGACCCCGCCCTTGAGCATGTCCGCGAGGCCGCGCTTGACGCGGTCGGTGCCGGTGACGGGGGTGGACTCGGAGGTGAGGTCGCTCACGGTCGGCGCTCCCGGGGTGTCGGAGGAGTCGAGGTCGGGTCGTGACCGGCGCGCACGGGCCGGACGCGAACGGCGGTGCCGCACCCGCGAGCGTACCGCGCAGCCCCGCGCGGGGCTACGACGAGACGACCGCCCTCGAGCCCGGCGGGACCTCGCCGGAGCCGAGCTCGAGCGCGCCATCGGCCGGCAGCAGCTCAATCCACGTCACCCCGCGCTGCAGCGGCATCGGCGACCCCGCGGCGTCCTCGAAGCGCCACGGCGCGGAGCCGTCGTCGCGCCGCCAGCGACCCTCGTGGGCGACCCCGTCGCGCAGGAGCACGAGCGGGCCCTGCCCGACGACGTCGACCTCGACGGTGGGGTTGCCCGCGCCGTCGACCCGCTCGCCCCGTCGGGTGACGACCTCGACGACGACGACGTTGGCTGCGGTCAGCCGCGCGGTGGGGGGTCCAGCGGCCTCGGCGGCGTCGCGCTGCGCCTCGCCGTCCTGAGCACGCAGCCAGGCTGAGCCGTCCCAGCGCCAGCGCACGGTATGGCCGGGGCGGTAGCGCAGGGTCGCCTCGACGAGCGGCTGGCCGCCGTCGAGGCGGTCGGCGACGTCCCACAGCGGCTCGGCGGGCGGCACCGCGCCACCGAGGGCCTCGAGCGCCGCGGTGTCGACGACGAGGTTGTGCGGGGCGAGACGGCTCGGTTCGCGCCGCCAGGCCCCGACGGGACGGCCCTCCTCGAAGACCGTGAGCTCGGCCTCGGCGAGGAGGTCGACGACCTCGGGTGCCGCGCCGCTGATCGCCATGAGCGAGCCGAAGGCCGGCAGGAGGTCGGCGTCGACCTCACGCGCGGAGCGCACCGGGCCGACCTCCGGCGGCAGGCCCGACTGGTAGATCGCCGCGAACCGCGTCACCCCGCCTTCGACCGGCTCGGTCACGACGACGTCGGCCGCGGCGAGACCGACCGACGGGCGGGCCTCCACGGCGTTGTCGATCTTGACCGCGAGCGCGCGGCGCTCGCCGACCTCGGCGCTCGCCGCGGCGAGACCGGTCAGCGGCGCGGGATCCTCGGGCGGCTCCGGCGTCGGGGTCGGGGTCGGCTCCGGCGCCGGGGCCGGCTCGGGCGTCGGGGCCGGCTCCGCCGACGGCGCCGGCGACTGCCCGGCGGTGTCGCGGTCAACGCCGGTCGTGCAGGCGCCCACGGCGCTCAGCAGCAGCAGCACGACCCAGAGCAGTGTGGCGGACCCCCGACGCAGGCGCGCGGGCATCGACGGCTCCTCGGTCGGACGGTCGGCGCGAGACTAGCCGCCTTCGACCTCGAGGGTGCCGATGCTCGGCAGGAGCTCGATCCACAACGGGCCCTCGGCGAGGGGGAACGGCTCACCGTCGGGACCGAGGAGCTCGTAGGGCTCGCCACGCTCGGGCATGCGCCACGTGCCCTCGAAGACCTCACCGTCGCGGAGGTAGCGCGCCTCGCCCTCGCCGAGCGGCTCGAAGGGTCGCCGCTCCGCGCCGACCCAGTCGACGGTGAGCACCGCGACGCTCGCGGCGACGAGGGGCTCGCCGTCGGGGTCGACGTGGTCCTCACCGTCCTGGGCGCGGCTCCAGCCCCGCCCCTCCCAGCGCCAGTCGTAGGTCCCCGCGAGGCTCGGGTACGTCAGCGTCGCGACCTCGGCGGGCTCCCCGCCCTCGGGGGCCTCCCCGTCGTGGCGCAGCGCGGCGTCGCCGGCGGGCTGCCCGGCGGCGGCCTCGAGGAGCGCTGAGGTCTCGAGGTAGAGGTTGTGCGGCCCGCGGCGGGAGGGCTCGCGGTAGTAGCCGGCATCGCCCTCGCTGACGATCGGCAGCCCCGTGCCCACGAGCTCGGGCCACACCATCGTGTCGGCGCCCGACATCGCCACGGCGGGCTCGAAGGCGGGCAGGATGTCGGCGTCGACGAGCCGTCCCGAGCGCACCGGGCCGATGACCTCGGGCCGCTCGGAGTGCCAGATCGGCACGAGCCGCGTCTGCCCTTCGACGAGCTCGACGATGACGACGTCGGCCTCGGCGAGCCCCGATTGCGGGCGCGCCGCCGGATGGTTGTCGAGCTTCGCGGCGAGCAACGGGCGCTCGAGCGCCTCCTCGTCGTCGGCCTCGACGCCGGTGAGCGGCCACGGCGGTCCGGGCTCGGGCTCAGGGGTCGGCTCAGGGGTCGGCTCGGGCGTCGGCGTGGGCTCCGGCGTCGGCTCCGGCGTCGGAGCGGGCTCCGGGGCGGCCGTCGCGACGGCGTCGTCCTCGGCGAGCTCGACGACGACGGCGACCGTGGCGCCGAGCAGGAAGACGAGGAGACCGCCGACGGCGAGCCAGGCCCGGTCGCGCCGGCTCAGCGCTGAGATCAGGGACACCGTCAGCCGCCTCCCGTCGTCGCCGAGGCACGCGGGCACGGCCCCCGGCGGTCGCCCGCCCAGCGTGCGCGGCACGCCACGGCGATCCTGTCGCCGCGGCAGTGTAGAGCCAGAGGGGTGTCAGGGACCCGACGTCGTCCCCAACCCGGGCGGACCCCACCCGTTGCGCCCGGCCATGAGCAGGGAAGGCTCGCGCCACGACCGCTGCCCGACAGCTCCGCCTCCGAGGAGGGTCGATCCCATGACCGAGACCCGCTACGACGAGCGCACCGCCCTGCTCGTCGTCGACGTCCAGAACGACTTCGCCGACCCCGAGGGCAACCTCTACGTCAACGGCGGCGACGCGATCGTCCCGGTCATCAACGACGAGATCGCCGCCGCGCGCGACGCCGGTGCGCTCGTCGTCTACACCCGGGACGCCCACCCCGAGCAGACCCCGCACTTCGCCAAGGACGGCGGGACCTGGCCGGTGCACTGCGTGGCCGGCACCTGGGGCGCGGAGCTGCACCCCGACCTGCGCCGCGTCGACGGGCCGGTCATCGAGAAGGGCACCGGCGGGGAGGACGGCTACTCAGCGTTCAGCGTGCGCGACCCCAACAGCGGCGAGGAGTCGGCGACCGCGCTCGACGGCATCCTCCGCGAGCACGACATCGAGCGCGTCGTCGTCGTCGGCCTGGCCCAGGACGTCTGCGTGCAGGACACCGCCTTCGACGCGACCCGGCACGGCTACGAGACGCTCGTGCTCAGCGAGGCGACCCGGCCCGTCGACCTCACCCCCGGCGACGGCGCGCGGGCCCTGCAGCACCTGCGCGACGCCGGCGTCACGGTGACCTGAGGCCACACCCGCCGGCCGCGGCACGCGGTGAGCGGCCCCCGCGCTAGAACTCGACCTCGACCGGCGAGCGGCTGTCGGGGTCGGCCTCGAAGTACTCGAAGCTCTTGAAGTTCGCGATCCCCGCGATGATGTTCGTCGGGATCGACTGGCGCCGGGTGTCGTACTTGCGGACCGCGTCGTTGTAGCCCTGGCGCGCCCCGGCGATGCGGTCCTCGGTGGAGGTGAGCTCCGACTGCAGCTGCGCGAAGTTCTCGTTGGCCTTGAGGTCGGGGTAGGCCTCGGCCACGGCGCGGAGGTTGAAGAGCGCCTGGCTGAGGTTGGACTCCGCCCGCGCCTGGTCCGCGGCCCCCTCGGCGGCCATCGCCTGGGCACGGGCCTGGGTCACCGCCTCGAGCGTCTCGCGCTCGTGGCTCGCGTAGCCCTTCACCGTCTCGACGAGGTTCGGGATGAGGTCGTAGCGCCGGGTGAGCTGGACGTCGATGGCCGCCCATGCGTTCTCGACGGCGTTGCGCAGCTTGACGAGGCTGTTGTAGCCGGCGGTGAACCACAGTCCGAGGATGACGATGACCGCGAGCACGATGAGGAGCTCCACGACGACCTCCAGATGATCGGTCGGCGGGCAGCACCCGCCACAGCGAGACCGCAGTCTACGCGCCGCGCGGCGATCCGGACCGGCGCGCTCAGTCGGCGGCGTCCGCTGCCGCGCGGTAGACCGCCTCGACGCGCTCGGCCACCCGCGGCCAGGCGTGCCGCTCGGCGGTCTCGCGTCCCCTCGCCGACATCGCCGCGCGCGCCTCGTGATCGTCGAGCAGCCTGCCGACGGCCTGGGCGAGGCCGAAGCCGTCACCGGGCGCGACGAGGCGGCCCTCGCGGCCGTCGGCCATGACGCTCTCGAAGCCGGGGATGGCCGAGGCGACGACGGGTAGCCCCGCGGCCATCGCCTCGAGCAGGATGATGCCGAAGGACTCCCCGCCGAGGTTGGGGGCGACGAAGAGGTCGGCGCTGGCGTGGAAGCGCGGCTTGTCGGCCTCGTCGACCGCGCCGACGAAGAGCACGTCGGGGCGCACCGACACCGGCAGCAGCCGTTCGCAGCGCGCACGCTCGGGACCGTCGCCGAGGACGACCAGGCGCAGCTCGGGCCGTGAGGACCGCAGCTCGAGGAACGCGCGGATGAGGACGTCGAGGCCCTTGCGCGCCTCGAGCCGCCCGACGAAGAGCAGGATCGGGCGCTCGGGGTCGGCGTACTCCGCGAGCGGCTCGGCGGTGGCGAAGCGGCCCACGTCGACGCCGTTGGGCACGACGTCGAACGCCGAGGGGGGCAGACCGAGGGCGGCCGCGTGGTAGCGGCGCGCGGCCTCGCTCACGGCGAGGCGGGCGGCGAGCCCACGGGCGACGTGGCGACCGTAGGGGCCGGTGCTGCGGTAGAGGCGGTCGCGGTCCGACCACGCGTGGAAGGTCCCCACGACCGGCTGCGGGCCACGCTGGGCGGCGGCGAGCGCGACCGCCGGCACGCCCGGCTCGTGGACGTGCACGACGTCGGGCGCGAGGTCGCGCAGCGTCGCGAGCGTGCGCCGGCCAGCCAGCGGCGAGGCGGCGATGCGCGCGACCGAGCGGTTGAAGGGCACCGCGACGGCGCGCCCGACGACGTGGACCGCGGCGTCGAGCGGATCCTCGCCCTCGAGCGGGGCGGAGGCCGGGGCGAGGATCGCGACGTCGTGGCGGCGGGCGAGCTCGGCGCAGAGGCTCGCGACGTGCGCGCGCACACCGCCGTGGGCGGACCAGTCGTAGGGGCACACCGCGGCGATCCTCATCGTCGTCCTCCCGTGTCCGCCGCCTGGTCGCCGCCCGACCGCCCGGCGGGCCCGGCGTCGCCGAAGACCGGCTGGAACGCGTGCCACTGTGCGGGATCGAGCCCGATGATGGCCTCGAGCGCGGCGAGCACCGCGGCGTGGAGCTCGCGCACGCTCGCCTCCCCCGGCTCGATCGCCGGCAGGACCTGCAGGTGCCAGCAGCGTCCCGGGCGCTGGAGCAGCGTGATCGGCACGATCGGCGCGCCGGTGCGCCGCGCAAGCACCGCGGGACCGAGCGGGACGCGGGTGCGTCCCCCGAAGAGCGTGACCTCGGGAGCCCGACCGGTGAGATCACGGTCGGTGAGCAGCCCGACGAGGTGGTTCGCCTCGAGCACGCGCGTCAGCCGCGCGGTGACGTCACCGCCGCGGTGCAGCGGGAGGACCTCGAGGCCGATGTCCTCGCGCAGCCTCACGAAGCGGCGGAAGACCGCACGCGGGCGCACGACCTCGGCGACGACGGCGAGGTGGTAGCGGTGACTCTCCGCCCAGCGCGCGGCGACGTCCCAGGAGCCGTGGTGGGCGAGCAGCACGATGACCCCGCGGCCGCCCTCGAGCGCGGCATCGAGGTGGGCGAAGCCGTCGGTGGTCGTGCGCCGGTCGAGGTCGCCGGGGTCGAGGTCGGCGGCACGGAAGGCCTCCACCCAGTAGCGGGCGTAGGAGCGGAACGCCGCGGCGACGGTGGCATCGAGGTCGCCCGGGTCGACGACGTGGGCGAGGTTGGCGGCGACCCGGCGACGGGTCGCCGGCGCGAGGCGGTGCGCGAGCCGCCCGCCGAGGTCGCCGAGCCCGAAGGCCACCGGCTCGGGCAGCCGCCGCGTGAGCTCCCAGACCGCGCCCCACAGCGCCCCGAGCGCCCGCTGCCTCCGGCTCTCCGGGCTCCGCGGGGCGGGGATGCGGCCCTGCGCGCCGGGGCGGCGGTCGACGGGTTCGCCAGGGTGGCCCGAGCCCCGGTAGCGGCACCGTGCGCTCATCGGCCCTCGGCCTCGGTGGAGGGCAGCGCGCGCGCCTGGCGCCACACCACGACGACGCGCTGCAGCACGGTCACGACCCCGCCGATCGCGAGCACCCACAGCGCGACGGCCACGAGGTCGAGCCACAGGCCGAGCAGGACGATGACGACCCGCTCGGCGCGCTCGAGCACGCCGACGGTGGCGGTAAGGCCGAGCGACTCGGCCTTCGCGCGGACGTAGGAGGTGAGCAGCGCCGTCGCCAGCGCGGTCATGCCGACGGCGAAGCCGAGCGGGCTCGGCAGGACGAGCCACACGAGCGCGCCGAGCATCGCGACGTCGGCGACGCGGTCGGCCACCGAGTCGTAGAACGCGCCGAGCAGCGTCGAGCGCCCCGAGAGCCGCGCGACGGCACCGTCGAAGGCGTCGAGCACGAGGCCGGCGGCCATCACCGTCGCGCCGACGACCGGCCGGCCGGACACGACGACGGCGACGCCGGCGAGGGTGACGAGCAGGCCGGCGGTCGTGAGGGCGTTGGGCGTGAGCCCGAGGCGCGCGAGCGCCCGGCCGATCGGCTGCACGGCCCGATCGGTGAGCGTTCTCGCGTGGGCGTTGAGCACGGACGGCCAGTCGGAGGTCGGTCGTGGCCCGCGGGGCGGCCACAGCGGGGCGAGGCTACCAGCGCCGCGGGCGCGGCCATCCGGTGGCGCGGCGGCGCCCGGCGGCCCGTTCGCCCACACCGCGGGGCGACGAAGGACCCGTTTGGCGGCCCCAGGATTGTCCTACAATCCACGGCCCACGAGCGGGTGTGGCGTGGTCGCGGCTGGGACCTGGCCGCCACGCCAGCGCCAACGGAGGTGATCGCGGTGACCGCCATCGACGCCCTGTCCCCGACCGCGCAGGCGATCGCCCGCGCCGAGGCCCACGGGGTCCGCAACTACGCCCCCCTGCCGGTCGTCCTGCGCCACGGCGAGGGCGTGTGGGTCACCGACGTCGAGGGGCGGCGCTACCTCGACCTCCTCGCGGCCTACTCGGCGCTGAACTTCGGTCACCGCCACCCTCGGCTCGTCGCCGCGGCGAAGGCGCAGCTCGACACGCTCACGCTCACGAGCCGGGCCTTCCACGCCGAGCCGCTCGCGCGCTTCACCGAGGGCCTCGCCGAGCTCGCCGGTCTCGACGTCGTGCTGCCGATGAACACCGGGGCGGAGGCCGTCGAGACGGCGATCAAGGCCTCCCGCCGCTGGGGCTACGACGTCAAGGGCGTCGCGCCCGACCGCGCGCGCATCATCGTCGCCGACGGCAACTTCCACGGGCGCACGACGACGATCGTGTCGTTCTCCACCGACGCCGACGCCCGCCGCGGCTTCGGGCCGTTCACCCCCGGCTTCGACGTCGTGCCCTTCGGCGACCTCGACGCCCTCGAGGCGGCGATCACCGAGGACACCGTCGCCTTCCTCGTCGAGCCGATCCAGGGCGAGGGCGGCGTCATCATCCCGCCCGAGGGCTACCTCGCCGGCGCCGCGGCGATCTGCCGCGAGCACGGCGTCCTCCTCATCGCCGACGAGATCCAGTCCGGCCTCGGGCGCACCGGCGAGACCTTCGCCTGCGACCACGAGGGCGTGACCCCCGACGTCCTCGTGCTCGGCAAGGCGCTCGGCGGTGGCATCGTGCCGGTCTCGGCGGTCGTCGCCCGCGAGGAGGTGATGGCCCCGATCACCCCGGGCTCACACGGCTCGACCTTCGGCGGCAACCCCTTCGCCGCGGCGGTCGGCGCGGAGGTCGTCGCGATGCTCGCCGAGGGCGAGCCGCAGGCCCGCGCGCGCGAGCTCGGGCCCACCTTCCTCGAGGGCCTGCGCGCCCTCGACGCCCCCGACGTCGTCGAGGTGCGCGGCCGGGGGCTGTGGGCCGGCGTCGAGATCGCTGGGGCACGGACCGGCAAGGAGTGCTGCTACGCCCTGCTCGAGCAGGGCGTGCTCGCCAAGGAGACCCACGAGACGACGTTGCGCTTCGCTCCCCCACTCATCATCAGCGACGCCGAGCTCGACGAGGCGCTGGCCCGCGTCGGCCGCGCCCTCGCCTAGGCCGGCGGGCGGCCGGGCGCGCCGCCCGCCCCCAGCGCGGCGCGCTGATCGGCGACCCCGGCGGCGACGTGGCCGGCGAGCGCCGCGCGCAGAGCCGCGGCGTCGCCACCACGGGCGAGGGCGAGGAGCCGCTCGTGCTCGGCGACCTTGCCCGGCGCGGCCACCCGCCGCCCGGCGACGGTGAGCGCGAGGCGCAGCTCGTTCTGCAGCGCGGCGTAGGCCGCGTCGAGCCGGTGGCTTCCGAGCAGCGCGACGAGCGCGGCGTGGAAGGCGAGGTCGGCCTCGACGACGGCGTCGGCGTCGGCCCGTGCGACGGCGTCCTCCATCGACGCGAGCGCGGCCTCGAGCGCACCGAGGTGCCCGGCGACCGCCGCCTCGGCCGCCGCGCCCTCGAGGGCGGTGCGCGCGCGGCCGAGGTCGGCGAGGTCCTCGGCGGTCACCCGCGTGACCGTCGCCCCGCGGTGGCGCTCGAGGCGCACGAGCCCGCTGTGGGCCAGCGCCCGCAGCGCCTCGCGCACGGTGCTGCGCGAGACCGCGAAGCGCGAGGCGAGCGCGACCTCGGTCAGCGGCGCGCCCGGCGCGAGGCGTCCCTCGAGGACGTCCTCGCGCACCGCGGCGGCGAGGCGCTCCACCGCGCTCGCCCCCTGCGGTTGCCGCGCCGCCGGGCCCATCGCCGGCTAGAGGACCTTGTCGAGGAAGTCGCGCAGCCGGGGGCTCCTGGCGTGGCCGAAGATCTCCTCGGGGGTGCCCTCCTCGACGAGCGCCCCGGCGTCCATGAAGACGACGCGGTCGGCGACCTCCCGGGCGAAGCCCATCTCGTGGGTGACGACGACCATCGTCATCCCGCCGGCGGCGAGGCCGCGCATGACGTCGAGGACGTCCTTGACGAGCTCGGGGTCGAGGGCGGAGGTCACCTCGTCGAAGAGCATGACCTCGGGGTCCATCGCGAGGGCGCGGGCGATCGCGACGCGCTGCTGCTGGCCGCCGGAGAGCTGCGCCGGCCGCGCGTCGGCCTTGTCGGCGAGGCCGACCTCGGCGAGGCGCTCCCGACCGATGCGCTCGGCCTCGTCGCGCTTCATCCGCTTGACCCGCCGCAGCGCGACCGTGACGTTGCCGAGCGCGGTCATGTGCGGGAAGAGGTTGAAGTGCTGGAAGACCATGCCGACCCGGGTGCGGACGTCGTCGATGTTCGTCTCCCGGGCCGTGATGTCGACGCCGTCGACCTCGACGACCCCGCCGGTCGGGGTCTCGAGGAGGTTGATGCAGCGCAGCATCGTCGACTTGCCCGACCCCGAGGGCCCGAGGACGCAGACGACCTCGCCGGGCACGATCTCGAGGTCGACGCCGTTGAGCACCTCGAGGGTGCCGAAGCGCTTGCTCAGGCCCTTGAGCGCGACCCGCGGCCGCACCGCGCCCGCCGGCGAGGGATCCGCCGGCGCGCTCATCGGCCCGGCTCCGCGGTCGCGGGCAGGTCGTCGGCTGGCAGCGCCTCCTTGGGCCCCTCGCGCAATCGGGTGTCGAGCCAGTTCACGAGGTAGGTGAGCGGGATCGTGATCGCGAGGTAGTACAACGCCGCCGCGGTCACCGCGGAGTAGTTGCCGCTCTGCTGGGCGATGTTCTGCCCGACGCGGAAGAGGTCGCGCTGGCCGATCGACAGCCCGATGACGAAGATGAGGCTCGAGTCCTTGATGATCGCGATGGCCTCGTTGGTCAGCGGCGGAAAGACCCGTCGCACCGCCTGGGGGATGATGACGAGCCACATCGCCTGGAGGTAGGTCATGCCGACCGACCGGGAGGCCTCCATCTGCCCCTTGTCGATCGACTGGATGCCGGCGCGGAAGATCTCGGCGATGTAGGCGGTGGCGATCGCGCCGAGCGCGACCGCCGCGGCGATGCGCGCCTCGCGTCCCCACGGGCGGATGCCCGCGGCGGGCAGCCCGAGGCCGACGAGGACGATCGTCAGGACCGCGGGCAGGCCGCGGAAGATGTCGATGTAGACCTTTGCGGGGACCTTGAGGTACCAGCGGTGGCTGATGCCCATGAGCGCGACGAGCATCCCGAAGACGATGCCGATGCTGATCGCCCCGAAGGAGACCATGAGGGTGTTCGGCAGGCCCTCGCGCAGGAGCTCGGGGAAGGTCGCGGTCATGACCTCCCAGTTGAAGAACAGCCGACGGACGTCCTCGAGCCGCTCACCCATCGCCAACCCCACCTTCGTCCACGCCAGGCGCCCCCGCTGAGCTCCAGCGGGGGCGCGGTGCGGCGGAGATTACTGGAACTGCTCGGGGACGTCGCCCTCGAACCACTCGCTGTAGATCGTCTCGTAGGTGCTGTCCTCGACGATCTCGGCGAGGGTGGCGTTGATCGCGTCGAGCAGCGCGGCGTTGCCCATCTGCACGGCGATGCCGTACTCCTCGTCGGTGTCGACCTCGGCGACGAGCTCGAGGGCGTCGGAGCCCTCGGCCTGCTCGCTGGCCACGGGCAGGTCGATGAAGACCGCGTCGACCTGGTCGGACTCCAGGGCGGTGAAGGCCTCCGGCGTGCCGGGGAACTCCACGACGGTCGCGTCGGGCTCGAAGTTCTCCGTCGCGTAGTCCGCGCCGGTCGTCGCGGCCTGCACGCCGATGTCGAGGCCCTCGATGTCCTCCACGCCGGTGATGCCGCTGTCGGCCTGGACGACCATCGCCTGGTTCGCCGCGAAGTAGGGGTCGGAGAAGTCGACGGTCTCGGCGCGCTCCTCGGTGATCGTCAGGGCGGAGATCACCACGTCGAACTCGCCACCGTCGAGCTGGGTGAGCAGGGTGTCGAAGCCGGAGTTCACGAACTCCACCTCGACGCCGAGGCGCTCACCGATCTCGTTCATGAGGTCGACGTCGAAGCCCTTCTCCTCGCCGTCCTCGATGAACTCGAACGGCTCGAAGTCGAGGTCGCTGCCGGCCACGAGCACGCCCTCCTCGGCGAGGCCGAGGTCGTCGACGGCCTCCTCGTCGACCTCCTCGTCGACCTCCTCGTCGTCGTCGACGTCGACGTCTTCGTCGACCTCCTCCTCGACCTCGTCGTCGACCTCATCGACGTCGTCGGCGTCGTCCTCGGCGCACGCGGCGACGAGCAGCGCCAGCGCCGCGACCGCCGCGAGGATCCACCATCTGCGAAGCTGCATGATGCTGTCCTTTCTCACCACAGGTTCGGAGCACGCCTCGCGCGTGCCCGCACACCACGAAGAGATATGGACCGGCTGCGGCTCGGCGCCACGCCCGGCCTCGAGTCATGTCCCAACGCCACTACGATACCGGTAGTGCGTTACGACGAGGTCAACGCCTCCGCATCGCGTCCACGCGTGGTGGCCCCGGGGGTCCTACCACGACCCCGGGGGCGCGCGTCCCGCCGGGTCAGCGGAATCGCTGCTCGAGGCTGCGCAGCCCGCCCTCGAAGACGCCACGCACGGTGCCGACCACCGCGACCTCGTCATCGGGACCGACGGCGAAGGTCGCCTGCCAGGCTGCGAACGTCTGCGCGCCGATCGTCACCGGCTCGAGCCGCAGCTCGGCGAGGTAGTCCCACAGGGGCATCGGGGAGTCGAGCATGCGGTAGGCGACGCGGTGCTCCTCGTCGGAGAGCCCGACGAGCTGCTCGCGCAGCGCCGCGCCATCGGTGAGCGTGAAGTGGCGCACGCAGCCGACGGCGTCGCCGGGGCGACCCTCCTCGATCGCACTCGTCGCGATCGCCGGGTGCCACTGCGGCAGGTCGTTGAAGTCGCGGATGACCGCCCAGACCTCCTCGACGCTCGCCGGGATGATCGCGCTCTCGAAGACGCTTGCCATCGTGTGCCTCCTCCGGCTCGCCGCGACGCGACACCGCGCCGCTGCTACGCGCTGATGGCCTTGAAGCGCTGCATGTTCTCGACCATCGCGGTCTCGGTGGGCAGGCGCTCCATGCTCGAGGCGCCGAAGAAGCCCACGACGCCCTCGGTGCGCTCGATGACGTAGGCGGCGTCCTGCGGACCGGCGATCGGCCCGCCGTGGCACAGCACGAGCACGTCGGGGTTGACGCGCTTCGCGGCGTCGGCCATCGCCTGGACCCGCTCGACGGACTCGTCGAGCGACAGCGCGGTCTGCGCGCCGATCGTCCCGCTCGTCGTCAACCCCATGTGCGGCACGAGCACGTCGGCGCCGGCTTCGACCAGCGCCGTGGCCTGCTCGGGATCGAAGGCATACGGGGCGGTGACCAGACCCAGCGCGCTCGCCTCGGCGATCATGTCGACCTCGAGGCCGAAGCCCATCCCCGTCTCCTCGAGGTTGGCGCGGAAGGTCCCGTCGATGAGGCCGACGGTCGGGAAGTTCTGCACCCCCGCGAAGCCCAGCGCAGCGATCTCGCGCAGGAACACCGGCATCTGCCGGAACGGGTCGGTGCCGTTGACCCCGGCGAGCACCGGGACCTCCTTGACGACCGGCAGCACCTCGCGGGCCATGTCGACGACGATGGCGTTGGCGTCGCCGTAGGCCAGCAGCCCGGCGAGCGACCCGCGCCCGGCCATCCGGTAGCGCCCGGAGTTGTAGATGATGATGAGATCCGCACCGCCAGCCTCGGCGGTCTTCGCCGACAGGCCCGTGCCGGCCCCGGCGCCGATGATCGCCCGGCCCGCCTCGGCCTCGGCGCGCAGCTTGCCGACAACCTCGTCGTGTCGCGTCATGTCCTGACCTCCTCGTCGTGGGGTGCCTGGGCGCTCACTCGCGCGGCGCGGCCTCTGGGCTCACCGCGCGGATGCGCGCGTCGAGGGCGTCGGCCATCTCGCGCGCGAAGTCGGGGTCGTTGATGTGGGTGTCGCGCTCGACGACGTCGACGACGGTGGGATCGACGTGCTGCCTCAGGGCGGCGAACAGGGCGGTGTCGGCCGAGGGGTCGTGGAAGGGCTGCCCCTCGGTGGCGATGAGCGAGACGCCGCCGAGGGGGATGTACAGCGCGGTCGGGCCCGTCGCGCCGTTGAGCTTGCGCGCGATCCGCCGCCCGAGCTCGGCGGTCTCCTCCGGCGTGGTGCGCATGAGCGTGACGGTGGGGTTGTGGACGTAGAGGTTGCGGTCCTCGAACTGCGGCGGGACGGTCTCGCGCGGGCCGAAGTTCACCATGTCGAGCGCGCCGAGGGAGACGACCTGCGGCAGGCCGAGCTCGCCGGCGGCCTCGAGGCGGTCCGGGCCGGCGGACAGCACCCCGCCGACGAGGTCGTCGCACAGCTCGGTCGTCGTGAGGTCGAGCACCCCGGCGAGCCAGCCGTCCCGCGCCAGCGCCTCCAGCGACCGCCCACCCGAGCCGGTGGCGTGGAAGACGAGGACCTCGTAGCCCAGCTCGGTGAGGCGCTCGCGCGCCGCGTCGACCGCCGGCGTCGTCACCCCGAACATCGACGCGCCGACGAGCGGGCGCTGCTCGGCCACCGGCGGCGCCTGGGTGGTGACCATCCCGGCGATCGCGCCGGCGGCATTGCCGAGGATCTCGGCGGAGACGGCGTTGATGCCGGCGATGTCGACGACGGAGTAGAGCATCGCGATGTCGACCGCGCCGACGTAGGGGCGGGTGTCGCCCGAGGCCATCGTCGAGACCATGAGCTTCGGGACCCCGATGGGCAGCGCGCGCATCGCCTGCGTGGCCACCGACGTGCCCCCGGAGCCGCCCATCGCGAGCACCCCGTCGCAGCGACCCTCGGCGTGGAGGCGGCGCAGGACCTCGGCCGCGCCCCGCCCCATCGCCGTCATCGCCGCGCCACGGTCATCGGCGGCGAGGAGCTCGGCGATGCTCGTGCCCGCCGCGCTCGCGACGGCGTCATGGTCGACGTCGGGGGAGATCGACGGCTCCCGCGTGCCCGTGTCGACGAGCAGCGGCGTCACGCCCTTCGCCTCGAGGGTGTCCCTGACGTAGCGGTACTCCTGCCCTTTGGTGTCGAGTGTGCCGATGAGCACGACGGTGGCCATGGCGCCTCCTGCTCGCTTCGCTCGGGGCGAGCCGCGACGCCGCCGCCACGGCCCGGGCGCGGTGGTGCGCCACCCCGCAGCATCGGCCCGCGCCGGGAGCTTGTCGAGAGGCGAATCGTCCAGGCTGGCGACCTCCTGGCCTCGCTCCTCGGCCTGCGGTGGTGCGGCTTCCGCACGAGGCGGTGAGGCTTCCGACCGAGGCGGTGCGGCTTCCGCACGAGGCGGTCCGGCTTCCGCACGAGGCGGTCCGGCTTCCGCCCGCTCTTCGGGGCCACGGCGGGCGTCGCCAGCGATGGCGAGGAGCGCACCGGGGGTGGGGCGACAAGGGCGCCGTCCGGCGCGCCGCCGGCTCACCACCCGCCGGCGCCACGCTGCGGGCCGGTCGAGGTGGTGAGTCCGCGGCGGGCCCGGGCGCGCCGGGAACGCACCACCCCACCTCAGAGGGCGACCTCACGGGCTGACGGCGCGGAGGTGGTGAGCCTGCGGCGCGCACGCACGCGCCGAGACCGCACCACCGGTCGCTGCGGGCTGTGGTCACCCCTCCCAGCGCGCCGAAGCCTCACCACCGCGCGGAGGCAGGGGCCCTCGACGGCGCAGCCGCGCCGCCGCAGCCTCAGGCGAAGGCCGCGGCGAGGCGCTCGTAGGTCTCGTCGAGCAGCTGCGGCAGGATCTTCGTCTGGCCGATGACCGGCATGAAGTTCGTGTCGCCGCCCCAGCGCGGCACGACGTGCTGGTGGACGTGCTCGGCGATGCCCGCCCCGGCGATGCCGCCCATGTTCACGCCGACGTTGAAGCCGTGCGGGCCGCTGGTCTCGCGCAGCGCCCGCAGCGAGCGCTGGGTCAGGCGGGTCAGCTCGCCGGCCTCGTCGTCGTCGAGGTCGTCGAGGTCGGGGGTGTGCCGGTACGGCACGACCATGAGGTGGCCGGGGTTGTAGGGGTAGGCGTTGAGGATGACGAAGCAGCGCTCGCCCCGGTGGAGGATGTGCGCGCTCGCATCCCCGGCGGGGTCGCAGGCCGGCAGCGTGCAGAACGGACAGCCCGCAGAGCGCTTGTCGGGGTTGCTGACGTAGGCCATGCGCCAAGGCGTCCACAGTCGCTGCAGCGCGTCGAGCCGCGTCTCGGCGCCGGCCGTCGGCGCCTGATCGGGGTCGTCGGCGATCATGCCTGCGGCGGGTGACGCTCGGCGACCTCGGTGGCGAGGTCGTCGGTGAAGGTCGCGAGCGGCACGCCCTTGCGCTGCTCGCCAACCCGCGGGCGCACCGCGACGGTGCCCGCCTCGACCTCGTCGTCGCCGACGATGAGCTGGTAGGGCACCTTGCCGACCTGGTGCTTGCGGATCTTCGCGCCCATCGTCTCGTCGGAGTCGTCGACCTCGGCGCGCAGGCCGCGGGCGCCGAGGGCGGCGGCGACCTCGTGGCCGTAGGCGGCATGGCGGTCGGCGATCGGCACGACGACGGCCTGCACCGGCGCGAGCCAGGTCGGGAACGCCCCGGCGTAGTGCTCGAGGAGGATCGCGAAGAAGCGGTCGAGGGAGCCGAAGAGCGCGCGGTGGATCATCATCGGCCGGTGCTGCGCGCCGTCGGCACCGACGTAGGAGAGGTCGAAGCGCTCGGGGAGGTTGAAGTCGACCTGCACGGTCGTCAGCTGCCAGGCCCTGCCGATCGCGTCGGTGATCTGGAAGTCGATCTTCGGGCCGTAGAAGGCGCCCTCGCCCTCGTCGGTGACCCACTCGAGGCCGGAGGCGTCGAGGGCGCGGCGCAGCGCGTCCTCCGCGGCGGCCCAGCCCTCGTCGCTGCCGACGGTGGCGGCCTTCTCCGGCCGGGTCGACAGCGCCACCCGGCTCGGGCCGTCGGTGAAGCCGAAGTCGCGGTAGAGGTCGAGGGTGAAGTCGATGATGCCCTGGGCCTCCTCGACGACCTGCTCGGGGGCGCAGAAGAGGTGGCTGTCGTCCTGGGTGAAGCCGCGGGCGCGCAGCAGGCCGTGGACGACGCCGGAGAGCTCGTAGCGGTAGACCGTGCCGAGCTCGAAGAGCCGCAGGGGCAGCTCCCGGTAGCTCCGGGTGCGCGACTTGTAGACGAGCACGTGGAACGGGCAGTTCATCGGCTTGGGGTAGTAGGCGTCGGTGTGCCCGCCCGCCCGCTCGTCCATCTCGATCGGCGGGTACATCGACTCGGCGTAGAACTCGAGGTGCCCCGAGGTCTCCCAGAGGTGGGACTTGCCGATGTGGGGGGTGTAGACCGACTCGTAGCCGCGTCGGGCGTGCTCGTCGCGGGCGTAGTCCTCCATCGCCTGACGGACGACGCCGCCCCTGGGGTGCCACACCGCGAGGCCGGTACCGAGCTCCTCGGGGAACGACAGGAGGTCGAGGTCGCGACCGAGGACGCGGTGGTCGCGCTTGCGGGCCTCCTCGAGGCGGTGGAGGTGGGCCTTGAGCGCCTTCTTCGACTCCCACGCGGTGCCGTAGATGCGCTGGAGCATGGGGTTGTCGTTGCGCCCGCGCCAGTAGGCCCCGGCGACGCGCTGGAGCTCGAAGGCCGGCACCCACTTCGTCGTCGGCAGGTGCGGGCCGCGACAGAGGTCGGGCCAGACCGTGCCGTCGGGGCGGACGTTCTCGTAGACGCTGATCGCCGCGCCCGGGGCGGCGTCGCCGGCGGCCTCGTCGGTGGACTCCCCCGCCGCGGCCTGCTCGATGATCTCGCGCTTGTAGGGCTGGTCGGCGAAGACCTCGAGGGCCTCGTCGACGGAGAGCTCCCGGCGGCGGAACGCCTGGTTCTCGCGGATGATCTCGTGCATCCGGTCGGTGATCGCCGCGAGGTCCTCAGGGGTGAAGGGCCGATCGACGTCGAAGTCGTAGTAGAAGCCGTCGGCCACCGGCGGGCCGATCGCGAACTTCGCCTCGGGGAAGAGGTCGGTGACCGCCTGGGCCATGACGTGGGCCACCGAGTGGCGCAGGACGTGGCGCCCCTCGTCGGTGTCGGCGGGCACCGGCTCGAGGACCTCGCCGCCGTCCACGGGCGCGTCGAGGTCGACGAGCTCGCCGTCGGCCTTGGCGACGACGATCTGGCCCTTGCGCAGGCCGAGCTCGGCGAGGGCGTCGGCGACCGTCGCGCCCGCCGGCACCTCGGCGCGCTCTCCAGCGGGTCCGGCAACGGTCACGGTCGGCGCAGCCACGGCAGGTCGCTCCTCGGCACGGTTGGTGTTGGGGGGTGCTCGGTTGACGCTGGGGACGCCTGAGCGGCCCGCAGGATAGCGGCGGCTACTGCTCGCCGGCCTCGGTCTCGATCTCGTCGATGAGCGCCCGGGCCTCGGCGAGCTGCTCGACGGCGACGAAGAGGCGCGTGGCGAACAGGCCGGTGTCGAGACCGTAGACGCTCGAGAGCGCGTCGCGCTCGAGGCGCACGGAGATGCCCTCAGCCTCGAGCGCCCCCTTGACGATCTGGGCGAGCGGGGCGGGCAGCTCGGTGAGCAGGGCCTCCTCGGTCATGGCCGCAGGGTAGCGCCCGCCCGCGCGCCCGTGGGGAGTAGGCTGCCACCGACCACCAGCCCGAGCGCCCCGCAGCGGAGGACGTCATGCAGCCCAAGATCGTGCCCTCGGTCCTGCCCGCCGACTACGCGCGCCTCGGCGAGGACTGCCAGGCCCTCGAGGCCGCAGGCGTCGACCGCATCCAGTGGGACGCGATGGACGGGATGTTCGTGCCCAACCTCACCTTCGGTCCCGACGTCATCGCCGCGTGCCGCCGGGTCTGCGACGTCGCCTTCGAGGCGCACCTCATGTGCGAGCGACCCGAGGAGCTCCTGCCACGCTACGCAGAGGCTGGCTGCGAGCTCACGATCGTCCATCCCGAGACGCTGCGCCAGCCGCACTGGACCTACGCCCACATCCGCGAGCTCGGCATGCGCACCGGCGTCGCGCTCTCGCCGGGCACGCCCCTCGACGTCATCGAGCACTGCCTCGACCTCGTCGACCTCATCCTCGTCATGACCGTCAACCCCGGCTTCGGCGGGCAGTCCTACCTCGCGACGATGGAGCCGAAGATCGCCCAGGCCCGAGCGATGATCGCGGCGAGCGGCTACGACATCGAGCTCGAGGTCGACGGCGGCATCGGTCCCGACACGATCGGCGGGCCCGCTGCGGCGGGTGCCGACGTCTTCGTCTCCGGCAGTGCGCTGTGGCGCTACCCGAGCTTCGCCGAGGGCGTCGCCGACCTCCGCGCCCGCGCGATCGCCGCGGCGCCCTAGCGTCGCGCCGCAAGGCGCGCAGTGCGGTCCGGTGGGCTCGGCTGGTTTCGAACCAGCGGCCTCTCGCGTGTGAGGCGAGCGCTCTCCCACTGAGCTACGAGCCCGAACGAGCGTCGCAAGGATACCGGCGGCCGCGACCGCGCACCACCGGGGCCACTACCGAGTCCGCCACCGGGGCCGCCACCGAGGCCACCACCGGGGCCGCCAGCGGGCCGGGTCTGGCCGGCCGGGCGGCGGTGGACGCCCCACCGGGATGCGACAATCGGAGGGACCCCGTGACGATCGCCGTCGCGGGCTGCGATGGGAGAGGTGCGGTGCGTGCACGAGTCTGACGAGTTCGGCCCGGCGCTGCGCGGGCGCGGCTCGCGCGTGCCCCGGCCACGCCTGCGTCGCGGCGACCGTGGCGAGCGGACGCCGCGAGCGAGCCGGCGACCGGAGGGCAAGCGCCGCCGTCGGCGCGGGCGGGGAGCACTCGGCACCCTCGGCAAGGCCCTCGGCCTCGTCGTCCTGCTCGTCGCCGGGCTCGGCGCCGCGCTCCTCCTCTACGCCTCGAGCCAGCTCGAGCGCGAGCCGGTCGACGGGCTCGCCTCGGGTGGGCGCCCCACGAACGTCCTGCTCATAGGCTCCGACAGCCGCGAGGGCATGACCCGCGAGGAGCAGAACGAGCTCACGACCGGGCGGGAGGGGGGCGACCTCGCCGACACGATCCTCGTGCTGTCCTTCCAGGGCGGGGAGACCGCGCTGCTGTCGTTCCCCCGCGACCTCTACGTCACCCGCTGCGACGGCAGCCAGGGGCGGATCAACGCCGCGGTCAACGTTGGCGGGACGAGCTGCCTCGTCGACACGATCACCCGGGTCTCGGGGATCCCGATCCACCACACCATGGAGGTCCGCTTCCTCGGCTTCCGCGACCTCGTCGACGCCGTCGGCGGCGTCGAGCTCTGCCTCGACGACCCGATCCGCGACGCCGCGGCGGGCATCGACCTCCAGGCGGGCTGTCAGACCCTCGACGGCGGCGACGCGCTCGGCTACGTGCGCGTCCGCAAGATCGACTCCGACTTCGGGCGCATCGAGCGCCAGCAGGAGTTCCTCAAGGCCCTCGCCGCGGAGGTCGCCGAGCCACGGACGCTCGTCGACGTGCCGCGGCTGTTCCGACTCGCCTCCGCCGGTGGCAGCGCGGTCACCGCGAGCGAGGAGACCGGCCCGCTCGCCCTCGCCCACGTCGGGTGGGGGATGCGTGGGCTCGCCGGCGGCGCGCCCACCTACACCGTGCCGGCCAACCCCATGACCGTCGGCGGTGCGGCGGTGCTCGCCCTCGACGACACCGAGGCCCCGCCGCTCTTCGAGCGCTTCCGCAGCGGCGCGATCCTCTCCGAGGCCGCCGCCGACCCCGACGCGGTGCAACGCGAGGACGTCGACGTCGCGGTGCTCAACGGCGCCGGCGTCGAGGGGCTCGCGGGCAACGTCGCCGACGAGCTGCGTGCCCGCGGCTTCGGGATCGCCGACGTCGGCAACGCCGACCGGACCCCGCAGACCGTCGTGCGCCATCCCTCCGGCGAGCGTGACGCCGCCGAGCTCCTCGCCCGCGAGATCCCCGTCGACGTCGAGCTCGAGGAGGCCGGTGTCGCCGCGGTCACGCTCGTGCTCGGCGAGGACCTCCGCGACTGACGATCGCGGACCCGCCCCGGGCGGGTCACGGCTGCGGGCTCACCTCGAGCCTGCATCCCCCTCGGCCCTGCATTCCCCTCGCCCCGGCCTACCGGTCGACCCTGCCCCCTCGACGCTGCCGCAGCGCCGGATCAGGCGGGCCCTTGTCTCGAGCCATCCATACGACTATACATATGGCAGTCGAGGAAAGGCGTCGAGCATGACCGCAGGGCACGCCGTCACGATGCTCGGGACCGGCCTCATCGCCGGCTTCTACACCCAGACGCTGCATGGCCAGCGCAGCCGGGACCGCGTCGCGGTGGTCTACTCCCGCACCGAGGAGCGCGGGCAGGCCTTCGCCGAGCAGTGGAACATCGCCGAGCACACCACCGACCTCGCTGGCGCGATCCGCCACCCCGACACCGACGTCGTCGTCATCGGGCTGCCCAACCACCTCCACGAGGAGGCCGTCCGCCTCTGCGCCGACGCCGGCAAGGCGGTGCTCTGCACCAAGCCGCTCGCGCGCGACGCCGCTGAGGCCAAGCGCATCCTCGACATCGTCGAGGAGGCCGGCATCTTCGCGGGCTACCTCGAGGACCTCTGCTACACCCCCAAGACGCTGAAGACCATCGACAGCGTCCGTGCCGGCGCGATCGGCGAGGTGACGTGGGCGCGCTCGCGCGAGACCCACCCCGGACCGCACTCCGCCTGGTTCTGGGACGGCAAGCTCACCGGCGGCGGGGCGATCATCGACCTCGGCTGCCACTGCATCGAGATCATCCGCAACTTCGTCGGCAAGGACAACCGCCCCGTCGAGGTGTCGTGCTGGACCGACACGCTCTACCACCCCATCGACGACGAGGACAACGCCGTCGCGCTCATCCGCTTCGAGTCCGGCGCGCTCGGGCAGTTCGAGGTGAGCTGGACCTTCCGCGGCGGCATGGACCTGCGCGACGAGGTCGCCGGCACCGAGGGCACGGTCTGGCTCAACCACTTCCTGCGCACCGGCTTCGAGATGTTCACCACCGGCGGCAGCGGCGGCTACGTCGCCGAGAAGGCCGAGGCCGACGCCGGCTGGCTCTTCCCCGTCGGCGACGAGGTCGTCGAGCTCGGCTACGTCGACATGTTCACCGACCAGTTCGACGCGATCGACGCCGGGACCGCGCCGCAGGAGACCTTCTACGACGGCTACGTCGTCAACGCGATCATGGACGCCTGCTACAAGGCCGCGAAGTCCAGGCGCTGGGAGCCCGTTGAGCTCGACTGGCGCGGCGGCGCGACCGCGCGGATCTCCCACGAGCCCGAGATCTTCGAGGGCAAGGTCGTCATCAAGTCCGAGACCCTGCCCGACGGCCGCCGCAAGATGATCCTCAAGGGTGACGACGGAGAGTTCACCGACCGCGTCGTGGATGGGTGATCCCGCGCCCGTGCGCGTCGAGGTCGACGAGGAGCCACGCTGGGCCGACGCGGTCGCCGAGCGCTTCTGCGCGCGGCTGCGCCAGCGCCCGCGACTGCGGGTGTGCCTGCCCACCGGTCGCACCCCGCGCGGGCCCTACGCCGCGATCGCCGAGCGCGTCGCCGGCGGGCAGGCGAGCCTTGCCGAGGCCGAGGTGCTCCTCCTCGACGAGTTCGGTGGGCTCGCCCCCGATGACCCGGCCCGCTGCGCGACGATGCTCGCACGAGACCTCCTCGACCGGCTCGACGCTGCCCCCGCAGCCGTGCACCACCTCGACCCCGACGCCGACGACGTCGCCGCCGAGTGCGCGCGCTACCGCCGCGTCGTCGCCGACGGCGGCCTGGACCTCTGCCTGCTCGGCATCGGCGCCAATGGCCACGTCGGCCTCAACGAGCCAGGGTCGGCGCCGGACGCGCCCACACGGCGGGTCGCGCTGGCCCCGGAGACGATCGCCGCGGCGCGCGACTACGGCGGCAGCGACGCGCCGCGGTGGGGGCTGACCCTCGGGATGGCCGAGATCCTCGAGGCGAGGGAGGTCTGGCTGCTCGTGGCCGGTGGCCACAAGGCCGAGGTCCTCGCCGAAGCCCTCGAAGGACCGGCGACCCCGGAGCTACCGGCAAGCCTGCTGCGCGGGCACACGCGCCTGCTCGTCCTCGCCGACGAACCTGCCGCGGAGAGGCTGTCGGCGTCGCTCCGGTCACCCGCTGGCAACGACGAGATCATCCACGGTGGCCCCCGCCACGGCGGCTAGGAGCTTGCGTCGGCGCTGGCGAGGGGGCGTCGGCGGCGGGCGCCGGTGGCGCTGAC
>Ga0207421_10002285_pt1 | contig 23914 bp, 21 predicted proteins | sample SodLakKL_010_SED_4_FD_187542 | JGI IMG/M metagenome (GOLD analysis project Ga0207421, IMG submission 187542) | Alkaline sediment microbial communities from Lake Tanatar, Kulunda Steppe, Russia - 8KL_010_SED (SPAdes) (version 2) | ecosystem: Environmental > Aquatic > Non-marine Saline and... | reverse complement strand
TGAATTCAGGGGAACTGCATACATTACGCCTGATTTTATCAAATTAGGGGCGTGCCTGCATTTTTTATCCTGGATGACAAGAGGGTGATAAGAAAAATAATCAATTTTTTTGCAGGAATTAAAAAAAAGCGTTACTTTGCATATTATGTTTAATTTAATTTTATAAAGATGGAAGGAAAAGTAAAATGGTTTGATTCAGCCAAAGGTTTTGGCTTTATTGAAACGGAAGAAGGGAACGATGTATTTGTTCACTACACAGGAATTGCAACCGAAGGTTTTAAAACACTGGAAGATGGCCAGGATGTGACATTTACTGTCGTTGAAGGGAAAAGAGGCCAGCAGGCAACTGATGTAAAACCTTGTTAATGAAATTGAGAATATAATTGATAAATATTTAATAGATCGTTTATAATTATATTTGTTTTAAAAAGCTCCGGGGTAAACCTCCGGAGTTTTTTTATGGGGATATGCCTTGAATGGCAGTTAATCCTGTGGTGAAAGTCTGCTATGGGGGTTTGTAGCTGTCAACCACTGGCTTAAGGCAAGGTTGTCCATCCCGGGGTGGAATCTGAAGGAAGCCGTCAATCTACAAAAAAGGTACGTAATTGTTGAAACGGGAAAGACAAAACCCGTGGCCGGCGCCGCGGGTTTTTGGCAGAAATTTCTGATAAAATCAGGAAAAAGTTTATTCTTAAGGCTGTGGACAAAGCTGAACATCAAGGTGGATTGCGTAGTAATCATAAACACCGATATTAACGGTCAGATCAGTGCCTTTGTAATCGAATTGACCGGCTGCAGGTCTTGAATCTGGGATTTCGTCATATCCCTTGATCTTGACAGATTCCTCTTCTGGAATAGGATTCCCATAATCATCCAAAACAAGTTCTCCATTTTCATACTGATAGGGTTGAAGCTCCCAGCCACCGGTGAGAGTGATTTCAACAGTACCATCAACTACTTCTACAGTACCTACATCAATATGTTGACCAGCCCAGATTGTCTGCTCGCCTCCAACAGAAGCGTCGTAGTAGAACCACCATGCAGCTCCACCACCTTCTGAATCACCACCCCAGGCAGTTTCTGTTTGGCAATCACCATTACCATTATCGAAATCACAGCAAATGGTGTAGGTGAAATAAGTTGCCCAGTTGCCTCTTTCCACAAAGCGGTCGCCGAAACCCCAGGCGGTTTCTTCCTCAATCCTGCATTCAGCATCCTTTCTGGGAATACCAATAAAGACCATTTGCTTTGCATCGCCTCTGTCAACAACCCAAGGGGGTACTGTAAAGTCGTAGTTTTCAGGACACTGATCACCTACCAAAAGTACAACTGCAACCAGATCCTCTGGTTCGGGTTCAAAATCGTCCTGTCCTTCAGCCAAGTCTAGAAGCTCATCGACATTTGTCTGGTTCCAGGTAAGTCCATAAAAATTAGTGCTGCCATATTGATTGAAGTCATAGTCATGAATCAGGCTCCACATTGCTATCTGCGCATCCCCTGAACTGTAATCAGGATACCAGTTATTCAGAATCCAATTAATGCTTCCCCAGGGTCTGTCAGCGACACACCAGGGTGTATCCTCAGGCAGGGATGTGCTTACATAAACGTTGCCATCATAGAATACACTAGTACCTGACTCAATCCTGGTACCTGCATCTGCGCACCATCCAAGACCATCATATTCTATTTCATCAACAATAATGCGGAAGGTATTAGGGTTTGCCCAGTCACGGATATTAAAATTAACTTCTTCCGGCAAGCAGTCGATTATATTTACCACTGCATGGGCCGCAATATAAACCTCATCGCCACAATCAACATCCAGCTCATCAAACGGGATACATACTTGCCAGTATGGCAATCCATCCAGCTCATCATCCCCGTAAGGGAACTGTCCGGGAATAGGGTTTCCTGGCCTGTTTGTCGGAATATCATCAAAATCTTTGGCAATGGCCAGGTGAGTCTCATAAATCAGCCAGCCTTCATCCAGAGCCCAATCGTTCAATTCATAGGTGACACAGATCTTTTCGTCATCATTCGTTACTGTAACAGTCCCAACTTCAATATCCTGGCCTGCCAGAAGTTCAACTACTAAAGGTTCACAATTTCCAGCTTCTGATATCGAGTAGCTTTCACCATCAGTACTTTTACTGACCTTTTCTAACTTCGCAATATCCTCCTTCTCGCACGAAACGGTGAAAAGGGAGAATGACATTGCCAGCAGGGCAATTAAACTTAAATTTATCCATTTTAGTCTCATAATCACAAGGTTTTAAGTTAAAAATATGTATTTAAATTGTTTAAAAATAAATTAATATGTCTTATAAATAAATACATATTCATATTATTTGATTGATTTGTAAATAATGTTTATGTATAGTTGTTATGATTAGACAAATATTTTTTCAAATTTTAATCGGTCGAGGTAAGCCAATGTAAGACAGGCTTTAAAACGAGTTGGTAAAATTTCGTCATCAATTTTTGACTGTTCGTTTTTAGTTTTTTTCTTTTTATCCAAATGCGAAACAGCTAATTGGTTTTTCATTTTGGAATGAACCCCCATCAGCCTTTGGCAGGCAAAATAATATACGGTTGATGCCCCAGGGTTTTTCTTCTCCTGTTTGAGTGTTATATTTGCTTCGAGGATGGATTGATCAAAATATTGGAACTTAAGCTCCTGCCTTTTTGTGAAGGGCTTCAAAAAGTCTAAAAGGGGCGGGCTTTTTAAAGGTGTGAGCCTTATTTTGGCAATTGGTGTTAACTGTTTTACTAAATTTATAGGAATGAGACTGCATTCGTTTAATATAACAAACTTTAAAATTGACGGCGGAGCCATGTTTGGGGTGGTGCCGAAAATTTTGTGGGAGAAGCATTATCCTGCCGATGAAAATAATTTTTGTAACTGGTCTTTGCGGAGCCTGGTAATTGATACCGGCGACAGGGTTGTTTTGATTGACAATGGATTTGGCAATAAGCAGAGTGAGAAATTTTTCAGCCGCTTTCACCTGAACAACTATAAGGGCCTTGAGGAGGGCCTGGCGGAAGGCGGCTATAAGCCTGAAGATGTTACAGACATGGTCCTGACTCACCTGCATACCGACCATTGCGGGGGAGGGGTTAAAACCAGCAAAGATGGGAATGGCTATGAGATGACTTTTCCCAACGCACGTTATATTGTGAGCAAGGACCAGTGGGAATGGGCTGTTAACCCGAATATGAGGGAAAAGGACACGTATCTTCCTGAAAACCTTCACCCGATGGAAGAAAGCGGACAATTGCACCTTATTGAAGAGGAGAGAGAGATTTGCCCGGGGGTTTCTTTGAGACTGTTTAACGGGCATACCCGTGGACAGATTATCCCGTTTATTTCATACAATGGGCGAACTATTGTGTTTGCGGCCGATCTGTTGCCGTCAACCGTACATATACCGCTTCCCTACATTATGAGCTATGATGTAATGCCTCTTGAAACGCTTAAGGAGAAAGAGTTGTTTTTGAAAGAGGCCCTTGATAACGGTTATGTGCTCTTTTTTCAGCATGATTATTACAACGAGTGCTGCAATTTGCAGGATACTCATAAGGGCATAAGGGCAAAAGATACATTTTTACTTCAGCAGTGGCTAAGGGAGATCTGAGCGGGAGCTTTGCCGGGGTGAAGTTAAGCGGCAGGTAATTTAAATTTTTTATGATAAGATTTAAAGGCTCAGACACGCTGCTCATCACTTTTAAATCCAGAAAAAAATGAGGTTCCTGAAACAAAGCAGGAAAAGCACCAGGGAAAGTGACGAATCACCTGCTGCAATTAGTTTTTTGGGTATCATATTTCTGTAGAGCGCAAAAAATGCAAAAGCGCGCATAAAAAGCTGAAGAAGGAAAAATGAAAAAAGTGGTATGGTGTTGACATTGCTCTCTCTGGCCCCGTCTAAATTTCCCCTGACCATTTGTGAAAAGCCTTCAGATAATCCGCATGTGGGACAAGAGGTGCCGGCGTATTCTATATACACACAGCGGACAGGATGAGTATTTTCGCCGGGGGTGAAAAGTGCCGAGTATAAAAAAATTCCAAGTATTATTGCAGCAATGGAAATGTTAACCGGCTGATAAGGGGTGAACATTGCGGAATATGATTCTGGCTGCATATTTTTTTTCATGGTTCACTCCGGGTTGAGCGTGTCTTTTTCTTCAATTTTCCTGATAAGTTCTTCAACTTCGCTTTCTTCTTCCTCTTCCTCTTCCTTTTCAATCCTTTTTAGTTCATCTATTTGATTTGTGGTGTCAATGCGGAATATTTCCCTTATATCGAATCCTACCTGTTCGAACCTTGAGGTGGATTGCCTTATGATAATAAACTGCCAGGTGCCGATTGAGGTGCCGAGAACGGAAATGATAAGGGCTGCAATGACCAGTCCGCGCGGCGCTTTAGCAATACCCCTGCATTTGGCAAACGCGGTAATTGCCAGTATTATGGAGATTATGCCGGGTATTAGTGCGTACATGCCAAGGCACGGAACAATTGAAACCAAAAGTGCTATCAGCCCCAGGATAAATCCTGCCGCTGCAAGGCCACTAATGGCTTTTCTTTTATTCTCTTGTTCCATTTTGGCACTCCAATATGATGATAAATAGTGCTGAAAACTGTTGCTTTTTTACCGGGAAAGGATTTGCTTAATATCCTTTTCCAGTGATTCTTCGGGAAATTCGGTTATGCGCCCCAGCTCTTTGTCCCCCTCATAGAATATAAAGGTGGGGACGTATTCAATATCAAGGCCGGATATGTCAAACTCCCCTGCATCCTCCTTGGAGCTGTCAACTCCTATCATGGCAAGACGGTGAAGGTTGAACCCGATATTTTCAAGTATTTTAAGGAAACGTGGCAATTCTCTCCTGGTGTCACTGCACCAGGTTGCTATTACTGCTATTATGTGTATATTTTCAAGCTTCCCGGTGTCAAGTTCTTCGATAGTGGACTTGTCAGTTTCATAGCTTTCGTAGCGAGGATTGAACCATGAGGCAAAAGGTTCCTTTTTTAGCCCGTCTATATCACTGTACCCCAGAAGTATCTCCTCTTCCGCATCTTCGTCGTAAATCACCTTGTTGAGCTCCTGAGTGAATGCCGCCGTGGTAAAAAGGAGGAGAAGCGGCAATATTATTATTTTTTGCATTGATGTAAATATTTTTTGAAAAACGGTGTTTTCCAAAATAACGAAATATTTAACTATATGGTACTATGCCGGCATAAAGTTTAATTTATTTCCGGGTTATACCGGGTCAGGGCATTTCTCATTATTTAACCCCTGCCTCCTTTATTCGCTTATACTCTCAATGAGTATATTTAGGATCTTTATGGCAGCTTCGGGAATCGGTGTACCGGGTCCGAATATGGCGGCTACCCCGGCATTGTAGAGGAATTCATAGTCCTGTGTCGGTATGACGCCTCCTGCAATTACCATTATGTCTTCCCTTCCCAGTTTTTTCAGCTCTTCGATAACCTGGGGGACAAGGGTTTTGTGTCCCGCGGCAAGACTTGAAATGCCCAGAACATGAACATCGTTTTCCGCTGCCTGCTTGCCCGCTTCTGAAGGTGTCTGGAAAAGCGGTCCTATATCTACATCAAACCCTATGTCGGCATATCCTGTTGCCACTACTTTGGCTCCGCGGTCATGGCCGTCCTGCCCCATCTTGGCTATCATTATTCGAGGCTGGCGTCCTTCGAGGCCGGCAAACTCCTCAACCAGCCGGGTTGCTTTTCTGAAGTTGTCATCATCCCTGGATTCAGAGGAGTAGACTCCGGAAACTGATCGTGTCACTGCTTTGTACCTCCCTACAATTTTTTCGCAGGCGTAGGAGATTTCACCGAGGGTGGCGCGCTTTTTGGCTGCTTCAACTGAGAGCTCCAGCAAATTGCCATTGCCGGTTCGGCATGCTTCAGTTATAGCATCAAGGGATGCCTGTACCTCTTCCTCGTTACGCTCTGCTTTAAGTTTTTTGATTCTTTCGATTTGGGTTTGACGGACAGCTGTGTTGTCCACTTCCAGTATTTCTATGGGCTCTTCCTTCTCAGGTTTGTAACGGTTTACTCCCACTATAATGTCTTTACCCGAATCTATGCGCGCCTGCTTGCGGGCAGCTGCTTCTTCTATACGCATTTTAGGAACTCCTGTTTCAATAGCCTTGGCCATTCCTCCCAGATCTTCTATCTCTTGTATCAAATCCCATGCTTTGTGTGCTATTTCATGGGTCAGCTTTTCAACGTAATAAGAGCCTGCCCACGGATCAACCGCTTTGCAGATGTTTGTTTCCTCCTGCAGGTATATCTGGGTATTGCGTGCTATCCTTGCGGAAAAGTCGGTCGGCAGCGCTATGGCCTCGTCGAGCGCGTTGGTGTGAAGTGATTGTGTGTGGCCCAGTGCAGCGGCAAGTGCTTCAATGCATGTGCGTGCCACATTGTTGTAAGGATCCTGTTCGGTTAAGCTCCAACCAGAAGTTTGAGAGTGTGTTCGAAGAGTGAGTGATTTGGGATTTTTGGGCTCAAACTTTTTTACAAGTTTTGCCCAGAGCATCCGGGCAGCGCGCATTTTGGCGATCTCCATAAAATGGTTCATCCCAACAGCCCAGAAGAATGAAAGCCTGGGGGCAAATGCGTCAATATCTATTCCGGCATCCACGCCTGTGCGCAAATATTCCAGTCCATCGGCCAAAGTATAAGCCAGTTCAATATCGGCTGTAGCACCCGCTTCCTGCATGTGGTAACCTGAGATGCTTATTGAGTTGAAACGGGGCATATTCCTGGATGTGTACTCGAATATGTCGGCAATGATACGCATGGAGAAATCGGGCGGGTAAATGTAAGTGTTGCGCACCATGAATTCCTTCAGAATGTCGTTCTGAATGGTGCCGGTCAGCTCTTCAAGCGATGCACCCTGTTCCTGTGCGGCTCCTATGTAAAAGGCCATTATAGGCAAAACCGCACCGTTCATGGTCATTGAAACGGACATTTTGTCAAGGGGGATCTCATCGAAAAGTATTTTCATGTCGAGGATCGAATCGATAGCAACCCCCGCTTTGCCTACATCACCTGCAACGCGTTCGTGGTCGGAGTCGTATCCGCGGTGTGTGGCAAGGTCGAAAGCAACCGACAAGCCTTTTTGCCCGGCAGCCAGGTTACGGCGGTAAAAGGCGTTGGACTCCTCTGCAGTTGAAAATCCTGCATATTGCCTTATCGTCCATGCCCTCAGGTTGTACATAGTGGAATATGGCCCCCTTAGAAAAGGCGGAACACCGGCTGCATAGTTAAGGTGCTCCATCTCCATCAGGTCTTCTTCAGTGTAAACCGGTTTGATTGGAATCTGCTCGGGTGTGAGCCAGCTTTTGTTTTCCCCGGACCCCTTTAGGGAGGAGTTTTTCCCTGAGGTCTTGCCTGATGAATGAATGGATATGTTTTTAAAATTTGGCTTCATATCTGCAAATATATATTATGTTTTCTGACAATCAGTTTGAATTGGGCCGTATATGCTTTAGAACTTTTTGGCTGCGATGTTTTTATAAGTATTCAGTTGGCTTCACCTTATACCAAGCTCTTTTTGAAACTCTTTCAACTTTTCAGGCATATTTGATCTAAGGTGGATGAAGTGGCGTACCCCCGCCTTTTCGAGCTGTTCCACCGATTCTTTGGGGTACCCGGCTACCACCACAATAGCTTTTTTACCAATTTTTTCAATGACTTGCGGAACCAGTGCGGGATATTCCTCATCGGAGCTGCATACAACCACTATATCCGAATTGCTTTCAAGAGCTGCCTGTGCTCCCTCGACCCCGCTTTTGAATCCCAGGTTGTCGATTATCTCAAAACCGGCACAGCCGAAGAATGATGAGGCAAACCCGGCACGAGCCTTACGCATGGTAAGATTGCCGCAGGTGAGCATAAAGACTTTGGGTGTGGCTTTGGATGAGTTCTCGGTTTTTAGTCGCAACTCTTCAAATGCCATTGCCCCGCGGTATAGTTTTAACGGCCTTACAAGGGGATTTGAGGCTTTTGTTTGCGGGGGCCACACAACACCGGGGTCAATTTTTTCTGATGCTTTTTCAGATAAATCAGGATAGTGGTTTGTTCCAACAAGTGTTTCGCGGCGAGTGGCAATATTTTTGTCTCTTTGCCGGGCCGTCTCCTCTATATGGTTTTGAATGAAATCATTTTTAAGGGCTTCGAAAAATCCGCCTTTTTCTTCCACTTCAAGAAAGAGCTTCCATGACTCCTCCATAAGCGAGGCGGTTAGGGTGTCTATATAGTAGGAACCGCCTGCGGGATCTGCCGTCTTGTCAAGGTAAGCCTCCTCTTTCAATATAAGCTGGGTGTTCCTTGCTACGCGTTTTCCGAATCCGGATGGTTGTTTTTTGAAGGTTTTGTCAAACGGCTGAACGGTAAAGGAGTTTATGCCGCCCAGAACGGCCGACATCGATTCGGTTGTGCTGCGGAGCATATTTACATAAGGATCGTACACGGTTTTGTTCCAGGCTGAATTGGTGGCATGTATATGCATCCTGCCGGCAATTTGTGGCGGCACATCCCATGCTTCAAGTATCTTTGACCATAGAACGCGCGCAGCCCTGAACTTGGCTATTTCCATAAAATAGCTCGGTCCTGTGGCAAAACTGAAGCGTATTTTGGCCGCCGCATCGGAGGGTGATATACCTTTTTCGCCAAGATAGTCGATATATTCACTTGCAACAGAGAGGGCGAATGCAAGCTCCTGAACCAAAGAGGCTCCCGCATTGTGAAAATGCCTGCCGTTAACTGTCAGTACGGTTAACCCGGGCATATTGCCGGAATCCTTAACAAGGGCGGCAGCAGTTTCAGCGGGGTTGTCAATTTTGCCTGGCCATGTTCCGGTTACCGAAAGATAGCCCAGTGGGTCAAACTCAACCGATCCCCGGATATCTGATAAATTGATACCCCTTTCAGCACACTCGTTTTGAAACTGGCTGAGAGCTTCTCCGGGATCCGCGGGGGTGATGAGGTTGATCTCGGCTGCTTCGGGATGAATATCCTTCAGCAGTTGTTTTATCTCGCCTTTTTTAATTTTACTTTCCTCATCGAAGATGAACCCTATGGAAGTAGCGCCCCTCATAAGCATGTCCAGTGCTTCAGAGTTGGACTCCTGCGGGTTGCTGCCCACATTTATATCCTGACGAATGTACCACTTGTTACCTTCCCGCTTAGTTCCCCTTATGTATGGGAATTCGCCGGGGGCGGCTTTTTTGTGGGGTAAATTTTCTGTATCCTCTGAGCGGTAGTAGGGCTTTACTTTTATCCCATCAATTGTTTTCCAAACGAGTTTTTTTTCGTAATCTGCCCCTTTCAGATCTTTTTCAATAGCCCTTTCCCATTCTTCAGTCGACACGGGAGGAAACTCCCGAAAGAGCTTTTCTTTTGGTTTATCTGCCATAGGTGGAAATGTGTTTGTTTTATGCAAAAATAACTCTTAAGGGCAAGTTATGCTAATGATTTTTATCATTAAAAAAAGCCGGAGAGAGTGCTTTACTCTCCGGCTTTCGCATTTTCCCAAAACTGCTATATGATTGGTTTACCACCCCCTTCCTGAACCGGGGGTTCTTTGAGGATGGCCGCTGTGCCCCCGTCCACCGGGGCGTCTTTGTGATACTGCATGACTGCCCCTGCGTCCGGCTCTTGCATCAAAGTAAACTTTCTGCTCCTCTGTAAGCTGTTCCCTGATCTGTTGCCTGTGGGCCGCCTGTAATTTCATCATCTGATTTTTGAGCTCTGTGTACTCATCAATTTTTTCATTTATGGCACCCCTGTCTGCGGGTTCTTGAGTTACCAGAGTGCGGTACCTTGCCCTGTTCTCGTTTATTTTGTTCCGGTACTCCTGCATCTCTTTAAGGTGCTCGGTGCGCAGCTCACTTAACTGCTCCTGCTGATCTTCAGTGAGATTTGGGATGTATTGGCATACAAAGGTTGTGCCCTGATCCACCCTTCTCTCAGTCATGCCCCTGCCCCTTTGGGCGAATGAATCTAATCCTGCAATCATTAAAAGGGCAATAAGGATTATTGAAAATTTTGTAATCTTTTTCATAGCTCTTGTTTTTAATGTCATTAACTAATTTGGTAATTACCGTTTTTCATCTACTTTGACATTTTACACCGGGAAAGGTTTAAAATAAAATATTGGTTGGGTCAATGCGGCAAAAGCCCGGAAAAATGGGGAGGTTATTAAATAACCGGACGGAATTTTATTTTTCAAAACCGTTCTAATTGCCTAAAAAAAGATTACAATTGCGTCTATGGCAAAGACACTTGCCGTTCGCTTAAAAACTCTAAAGCCTTAAGGTGAATATCTCTACTTTTCGGAGAGCACCCTGATGGTTTCCTGAATGGTTTTGTCTATCTCCTCCATTATGGGGTAAAATCCTTTGTTGTCTATTAGAGTTCTGGCAATATAGGCCTTTAATTGGGTGCGTATTACTTTTTCGGATTTTTTAATTTCATCTTCTCTGGGCTCTATACCCTCTTCTTGTGCAAAGCTGACAAACTGATTCACAAGGTTTTGGGCATCCAGATAATTGCTTATTTCTTTTGCTGTCTCATATTCCCTCAGGTTTTCGCGGTGGCGGTCTGCATAATCAAGGGCAAACCTGTAGATGAGTCCCTGTCGTGTTACATCTGCAAAGTAATCGCTCATTCCCGTTGTGTCTTGGGGCACGAAAATATCCGGCATTATGCCTCCTCCACCATATACTGTTTTGCCTTCGGGAGTCTCGTACTTGAGCGAATCGTGAAATTCTATTTCATCGGGCCTGTCATATTCGCCTTCGAGGAAACGTGATTCAATGTCTCTGAAATACTCTTCGACTCCTTCATCATAGGGTTTTTGGATGCTTCTTCCCGTGGGTGTGTAGTAGCGCGCCACGGTTAACCTAAGTACCGATCCGTCTGATAAAGTGGTAGGCGACTGAACCAACCCTTTTCCAAAAGAGCGTCGTCCCACTATGGTGCCGCGGTCATTGTCCTGTATTGCCCCGGCAAGTATTTCACTTGCCGATGCGCTCCACTCGTCAATGATTACAGCCACTTCAGTGTCCAGGTTGACTCCGCGGGAGGTGGCATGAACATCGGTTCTGGGAACAGACCTTCCTTCGGTGTATACGATCAGTTCTTCGTCACCGAAAAACTGATCTGCTATATTTGTGGCAGCATCCATATACCCTCCGCTGTTGCCGCGCAGGTCGATTATCAGTTTTTGCATCCCTTCCTCTTTAAGCTTTTCGACAGCTTCAACATATTCCTGGAATGTGGTTTGGGCAAACTGACTGATCTTAATATAGCCGGTCTCATCATTTATCATGTATGAAACATCAATACTGTAAAGGGGTATCTCATCACGTTCAATTGTAAATTCAATTTTTCCGGGGAAGTTAGGACGAACGATACCCACGTTAACTTCAGTGCCCCTTGGTCCGCGCAAACGGCTTACTATATCTTCGTCATCCATTTCAACACCTGCAACAACGGTATCGTTTATCTCTACTATACGGTCGCCGGGCATTATCCCCTTTTGCTCTGATGGTCCACCGGGAATAGTTTGTATGATCACCACCGTATCCTGTAGCTTGTTGAACTGAACCCCGATGCCGTCAAACCTGCCCTCCAGGGGTTCTGAAACTTCCTGCACATCTTCTGAGGGAATGTAAACAGAATGCGGGTCAAGGTTATCAAGGATAGCAGGGATGGTTTTTTCTACGATTTCGTCTATATTAACGGGGTCCACATATTTTTCATCAACAAAGTTTAATATGTTGGATATTTTATCCTGCTCGGTTTGTATTACAAATGGCCTTCTTGTTTCAACGTTGACAAGGTTTACCCCTATCAGCATACCTAGTATGAAAACAAGTGCAATGACAAGTGGAGTGTAGCTTCCTGCTTTCCCGAAATTGAACCGCATAATCGATTTATAATTGAATTTGTATTACTTCTATGCCTGCACGCTTTAATAGCTCGAAGCCTTCATTGCAGTGGTATTCATCGGAAAAAACAACCCTTTTGATACCTGACTGGATGATGAGCTTTGAACATTCTATACAGGGTGCTGCAGTAATATATAACGTAGAGTTGTTACTACTATTATTTGATTTGGCCACCTTCGATATGGCATTTGCCTCTGCGTGCAGTACATAAGGTTTGGTTTTCCCTGTTTCATCTTCGCAAATATTTTCAAATCCCGAGGGTGTTCCGTTGTAGCCGTCGGATATTATCATTTTACCCTTTACAATCAGGGCTCCGACTTTTCGCCTTTTGCAATATGAGTTTTCAGACCATATCCTGGCCATTTGCAGATAGCGGCGATCAAATTCCGGTTGCCTTTTCCCGTATGGTTTTACCAAATCTTTTTCTTGCATTTTTTTGTGAAAGAATTTTTTATGCGAGCAAAGATAATCAAAATGTAAAGTATTATTTCACAAGGTGATTTTTTAAAAATTTTTTAATGTAACCGGCCGGGAGCATTTCCCGGAAGGATTGTTGTTGTTTGTTTTTTTGCAGAATAGGCGTATAATTGTAACTTTGTTTTTTATTCCAAAAAGCACATTTACAGGGCGATGAGGGGACAGGCAGGGCGGTGAGGGAATAAGCGGCTGGATGTTGAGGGAAGCAGGGTGTTACGGCATAAGCTCTTTATTATGACAAAAAGGTTACTGATATTGACAGCTATTTTGCTGGTTGTGATCTCCTCATGTGAAAAAGAGTGCTATCACAAGCCGAAGACAATGCTGAATGCCGATTTTTTCACTATTGAAGATGAAGAGGAACTGGAAGTAACCCTTGAGGGTGTATCTGTATATGGGGTTGGCAGGGAAGACAGCCTGTTGTATGAAAATGCAGATGTTGGAAGAATATCCCTGCTTCTTGACGGCAATTCGGAGGAAACCGGTTTTGTAATGCAGGTCGGTGATATGGCTGATACTCTTACTTTTCACCACACTGAAACTCCTTTTCTCTATTCATATGAATGCGGATATATTCTTCATTTTGAAATTAAAGATTATGGTTATACCACAAATTTCATCGATTCAATTGATGTTGTAAGAACAAAAATTACTCACCGGTATGAAAAGCATATTAAAGTTTATTTTTAGCATTTTGTTAATGCTGCCTGTTGCCGCTTTTTCCGGTGAAGGGGAAAAGGAGAGGGGAGTTCGTATCGGGTTTGATCTTAGCAGTGCAGCACTTTCGTTTATGGAAGGTGAGGGGATTGATGCCGGATTTACTGCCGATATGACCTGGGGGGATGACTATTTTATTATTGCTGATGCCGGATATGTTAATCATATAAGAACCGGACCAGGCTACGAATTATCTCAGGATGCTTTGTATACAAGGGCAGGTGTAGATTACAGTATTTACAGCTTTGAAAATGATGTTATTGCAACCGGTTTCAGGTACGGTTTTTCAACATACCGACATAAAGGCAAAAATGTTTTGGTTGAAGATGATTACTGGGGCGACTACAGGGGAATAATGCCGGCCAATAATCTGCGTTCGCACTGGATTGAAGGGGTCTTTTCTCTGAAGACCGAGCTTTTTGCAGATGTTTTTATCGGGTGGACACTGAGGGGTAAGGTTTTGCTTCAAAGGGGAGAAGAGGAGAATATGGAGGAGTGGCATATTCCGGGGTATGGTTTGAGCGGCCAGTCCAGTACGCTGGGATTTAATTTTTATATATTTTACAGGATTCCTTTTTGATTTTATTAAAAAATTAAAGAGGGCGTAATTGTCTGGTTTGCAGCATATTTGTGGGTGTGTGGCCTAAAGGGTTGCAATTGTGGGGAATGTCCTAAAACAATTAAGTTCTTTTATTTGCGTTATTTTTTATCGAAAACGTTGAAATTTTTTGCAGAAAAAAAAAATATTATATATTTGCAATCCAAAATACGGTCCGTTCGTCTAGTGGTTAGGACGCCAGGTTTTCATCCTGGTAACAGGGGTTCGATTCCCCTACGGACTGCTAACTAATAAAATGATATATTAAATCAGGAGAGAAAGGAAATGGCGAATCACCAATCAGCGGAAAAAAGGATCAGGCAAGACCAAAAAAAGAGGCTGCACAACAGGTATTATGCCAAAACAACAAGGAATGCGGTAAAAAAGCTTCGCTTGTCAACCGACAAGAAGGAAGCCGAGGAAATGTACCCGAAGGTTGTTTCCATGCTTGACAGACTTTCGAAAAGAAACATAATTCACCGCAACAAGGCAGCCAATCTTAAATCGAGCCTTGCAAAAAAGGTGAAAAGTCTGTAGCGTTGATTTAATATCTTTTAAAAATGAGCCTTCCCATGCCGGGAAGGTTTTTTTTTGCCTTTTTTTTCGTATATTGAATTAAATATTCATTTAATGAAAGAAAAAAATAGGTTACGAATCAGGGAGCTTTCCGAAAATGACCGTCCCCGTGAAAAACTGCTTGCCCATGGGGCCTCTTCTCTCAGTGATCCCGAGTTGGTAGCAATTCTGATAGGTTCAGGCAATACAGGCGAAACAGCCGTGGAGCTTTCGCAGCGAATTCTCAGTGAGGCCGGGAACAGCCTCAGTGAGATGGGAAAATGGTCGGTAAGGGAATTTACCCGCTTCAAAGGTATGGGACTTGCAAAATCATTGTCAATTGTTTCAGCCCTTGAACTTGGCAGGCGAAGGCAAAACAGCGGCAACAATCTGAGACCGAAGATCACAACAAGCCGTGAAGTATATGAAATATTTCATCCCTTACTGTGCGATCTCCTTTATGAGGAGTTCTGGATACTTCTCCTAAACCGCTCGAACAGGGTGATTGAGAAAAAAAGGGTAAGCCAGGGTGGTATAGCGGGAACCGTAACCGACATCAGACTTATCCTTAAACATGCTCTTTTGTATTCGGCATCTTCGATAATCCTTTGCCACAATCATCCTTCCGGAAATCTTCAACCAAGCAGATCCGACAGGGGTATTACAGAAAAGCTTGTGGCTGCATCGGATCTTATGGAGATGAAGATACTGGACCATATCATTGTAAGCGATCATTCCTATTTGAGTTTTGCTGATGAGGGAATGTTGTAGGCAGGCAATGTGTTTAAAAGCTTCCTTAACAATCAAAGCGGTCTTACCGGTAAATTATCTTTGCATTCGGCTAAAAGTTCTGACACGCTCTTTTTGTGAACCGGATGCAACTTACCGGGAGCAATTTCGTTAAATGGGACAAGCACAAACCGTCTTTTTTCCATTCTCGGATGGGGTATGATAAGATCTTCTTCATCGATTATAAGATCGTTATAAAAAATTATGTCAATGTCTATGGTACGCGAAGAGTACTTCTCATCCCTGCGCTCCCTTCCGAGCTCTTTTTCAATGGAGTTTATGGTTTCAAGGACTTTTTTTGGTTCCAGGATGGATCTGACTATAAGCGCTCTGTTGTAAAAATTGGTGGTATCACTAAAACCCCATGGCCTTGTTTCATAAATTGAAGATTTGTTTTCAATGATACCAATGTGTTTGCTTACAAGAGCGGCGGCCCTGTTAAGATATGCGAGCCGGTCGTCGCGGTTCCCCCCCAGAAGTAGATAGAGTCTGGCCATTTATTTTCAAATTAAACCAGGTCAAAATTAAAGACAAACCTTAAATTTTTTGTATTACAGTTAAATGTTTTGCAAATGCTTTGTTAAATTTTCGTTATTTTTAATATCCCGATTTCGTCATCATCCGAAGAAAAGATAAGTGGTCATAAATAACTGAAAATTAATTTAATAACTTAAAACTTAAAGCTTATGAAAAGTTTTTTTAAATACTTGCTTGCCTCATTTCTGGGTGTTGTAGCCGCCATGGTAATCGTTTTTTTTATCTTTGTAGGGATTATCGGGGTGATGATCGCTTCAACAGATAAACCCACGGAAGTGAAACCCCAAACCCTTCTCCATCTGGAGCTTGATGACCCGATAGTGGACAGGAGCTCTAAAGATCCTTTCGACAGCTTTGATTTTATGACTATGGGCCTGAGACAAAAACTCGGACTTAACGATATTTTAAACAATATTGAGAAGGCTAAAAATGATGACAATATTGAGGGGATCTTCCTTGAGATATCGATGCCCGCCTCAGGGCTTTCAACACTTGGTGAAATCCGGGAAGCGCTGGAGGACTTCAGGGAGTCCGGGAAGTTTATAGTTGCCTCTTCCGATGTTTATACTCAACCGGCTTATTACCTGGCCTCGGTTGCAGACGAGGTTTTTCTTACCCCGACAGGTGCCATTAGTTTTCAGGGACTCAGATCGGAGATAATGTTTTTCAAGGGCACGCTTGACAAACTGGGTGTTGACCCGCAGGTTATACGGCACGGGGATTACAAGAGTGCTGCGGAACCTTTCGTTCAGGAAGAGATGAGCCCTGAAAACAGGGGGCAGATAATGACATACCTTTCTTCCATTTGGGATCACATCCTTGAGAGTATATCTGACAGCCGCGGCATTGATGTGTCGACTCTGGACGCTTATGCTTCCGACCTTACCATCAGAAATGACCGCAAAGCTTTGGAACATGGGTTTGTCGATGGACTAAAATACAGGCATGAGATTATAGAGAAACTGAAGGAGCTGACCGGCATTGAAGAGGACGAGGATTTGAGAACCGTTAAGCATTCAAGGTATATTGATGTACCTAAAAAAAGTGAAGGGAGAGGTGTTCCGGACGATAAGGTCGCGGTTGTTTATGCACAGGGACCTATAGTTATGGGTGAAGGCGGAGAGGAAATGATCGGACCCGACCGCATTTCAAGAACATTGCGTGAGGCGAGACAGGACCCCGATGTTAAGGCTATCGTACTCAGGGTAAACTCACCGGGTGGCAGTGCTCTTGCCTCTGAGGTAATATGGCGTGAGGTAAAGGAGGCTTCAAAGGAAAAAGTTGTGATTGCATCAATGGGCGATGTTGCAGCATCGGGGGGATATTATATTGTAGCCGGTGCGGACAGGATTGTTGCCAATCCCCATACCATCACCGGCTCAATTGGAGTGATCGGGATGTTGCCAAATGCGGAAGGGTTTTTCAAAGAAAGACTCGGTATAACGGTAGATGTTGCTAAAACTAATGAATTTGCAGATATGGGGTCGATATTCCGTCCGCTTGCTCCAACCGAAAGGGAGTTTATTAAAGAGCAAATAGGAGGTATATATGAAGAATTTGTAAGCCGAGTTGCCGAAGGTAGGGATATGGAAATCGAGAGGGTTGACGAAATAGGCCGCGGACGTGTATGGAGCGGGGAAGATGCCAGGGAGCTTGGCTTGATAGATGATTTCGGCGGACTAAGTAAAGCTATTGATATAGCTGTTGAAGAGGCCGAAATTGAAGAGTACCGTGTTGTCTCATTGCCCGTGCAAAAAGATCCTTTGGAGAGGCTATTAGAGCAGTTTGGCGGTAATGTAAGACAGCGGATTGTAAGAGATGAGCTTGGAGATTCATACAGGTATTTTGAAATGCTCAAGGAATCTGCGCGTTCGCAGGGTATACAGGCCAGACTTCCTTTTGAGCTGAGAGTTTATTAGACTGACGCCGGGGATCACCACCCCGGCTTTTTTTGCTTTGCCCATATGGCAAAGTATTGATTACGCCCCCCTGTGCTGGAGGTGCCAGGGGTGCTCTGGAGCATTTTAATTTCTTTTTATAAGCCCCGGTAATGGATTTTTTAGTTTACTTTAGTTAATTATTGCGGCTTTGTTTTATTTAAAATGCTTAGTTTTTGTAAATTAGCCGGTTAATTTTTACAGTTTTATGCTATGGTAAGAGAGCGTAGACCGGCTATAGTGAATGTATTGTTGTTTCCGTTCATGTTATTGTACGGACTGGCGGTGATTGTGCGTAACGCTCTTTTTGATTGGGGAGTAATTAAACCTGTGGAATTTAATATTCCCGTTATATCAGTAGGGAACATTACTGTTGGCGGGACCGGTAAAACACCTCATGTGGAGTATCTTGTCTCAATTCTGAGCCGTGAGTTTGCTGTGGCGGTATTAAGCCGGGGATACAAGCGGAAGAGTTCGGGATTTGCATGGGTTACAACTGACTCAACTGATGAGCAGGCCGGCGATGAGCCTTTGCAGATAAAAATGAAATTCCCGGGTGTGACCGTAGCAGTTGATGAAAAAAGGGTCAGGGGTATCAGGCGCCTGCTTAAGGTTTATCCCAGGCTGGATGTGGTTATACTTGACGATGCTTTCCAGCACAGATACGTTAAGCCGGGCTTGTCTATAATGCTGGTCGACTATAACCGGCCGTTTTATGAGGATCGCCTTTTGCCGGTGGGCAGATTGAGAGAGCCGGCATGGGAAAAGAAAAGAGCGCCGATAGTTATTGCAACAAAGTCGCCTAATTCGCTGAAACCGATCGACCGCAGGCTGATGGTGAAGAATCTCAATCTCTATCCTTTTCAGTCACTTTATTTTTCCACCTATTCCTACGGCCATATGAGACAGGTGTTCCCGCCTCATAACCCTCATCCTGATGAAGACTCTTTAAGAAGGAGCAAGCCCCGAATAATAATGGTGACCGGCATAGCCACACCCCGTAATTTTAAAAGGTATCTCAGGGGAATTTCCACGAAAATCACTGAGTTAACCTTCCCGGATCATCACCGGTTCAAAAAAAAGGATATATTGAAGATAACTGAAAAGTTCAATGAAATTGAGGATGAGAATAAAATAATCTTAACAACCGAGAAGGATGCAGTACGTTTGTTGAAGTTTGATGATATTCCCCCGGAAGTTAAGGATTTGTTTTACTATGTGTCAATTGAGGTTGCATTTGCCGGAAATGAAGGAGAACGTTTTAATAGTCAAATAATCAGGTATGTTAGAGAAAATAAAAGAAGCCACCTTATTTGTTAAGCAAAAAACAGGGTTTGAACCTGAGGTAGGTATCATATTGGGTACCGGACTGGGGCGTATGGTCGATTTGATGGATATTAAAACAACGCTTGATTATGAGTCCATTCCGCACTTCCCTTTGTGTACGGTTGAGGGGCATACCGGCCGACTGGTTTTCGGTATATTGGGCGGCAAAAAAGTTGTTGCAATGCAGGGTCGCTTTCATTATTACGAGGGTTATACGATGGAACAGGTTACTTTCCCTGTAAGGATCATGAAATTTATGGGTATCAACTACCTTCTGATCTCAAATGCCAGCGGAGGTATGAATCCTGATTTTGAGGTGGGCGACCTGATGATACTCAATGACCATATAAACCTGATACCCAGTCCGCTTATCGGAAAACACCACAAAGAGCTGGGGGCGCGTTTTCCCGATATGAGCGAGCCTTATGATTTGGATTTGATCGCAATGGGGTGTGAGATTGCCCGCAAGAACGGTATCAAGGCTCATGAGGGATGTTATGTAGCGGTGACCGGTCCGGCTCTTGAAACCCCAAAGGAGTATGAATTTTTAAGGACCATCGGGGGTGATGCTGTCGGGATGTCAACGGTACCTGAAGTTATAGTTGCCCGGCAAATGGACCTGCCATGTTTTGCCCTCTCAGTTATTACCGATCTTGGCATTCCCGGGAAAATTGTTAAGATTACTCTCGATGATGTAAAAAAGGCAGCCGAAAAAGCAGAACCTCAAATGACCCTTTTAATGAAGCAAATGCTTGCCTCACTTTAGATTGTTTGCCCGCTTATTCAAATCTGTCTCCCAGCACCACGGTTTTTTTGTAGTGCTTCACATCGCCGTCGGGATGAAAAATTTCCATGTGGATAAGGTACATGCCAATTTTTGACTGCATATTTGCCTCATTTCTACCGTCCCACGAAAACACACCCGAGGTACCCAGCAGCTTGTTTCTGACAAGACGTTTGATCCGTCTGCCGCCGGTGTCATATATTGTTATGTTTGCAATATAGCCGGGTTTATCGAATTCGTAGCTGATGTTGGTTATATCGTTGTATCCGTCATTGTTTGGCGAGAATATAGGGGGGTCAACCGTAACCTCACCCACACCTTCAATGGCTATAGCGGCAAATTGGGAATTTATATAACCGGGAGTTGCAAAGCCGGCATTTTGGGATGCCGATTGCCAGTTTGTGCGATCCGATGAGGGGCGGTCGAAATTTATCCGCTCCAGCGAGACTCCTTTGAAATCAGTAAGCAAAGGGTGATGCATCCTCTCCTCATATTCAAACTCGTCAATTACTGTAAACCCTTTGTCTGCTAATATGATCCTTCCGCGGTCATTGTTTAGCCTTGTGAGTCTTTCAATTTTGATCAGCACATGGGGGCTTGGCACATAATAGTGGTTTATTAGCGTTTCCACACAAGTGGTCACTACGGCATACTCTCCGGGGAAAAGCAGGTATCTTTCCGGTGCTATTGTATATGCCCTTGTGAACTCATCTTCCTGTTCATTTATCTCAGCAAGAACCAGGTCGAAAAGATCGATAACCTTCCCGGAGCGGTTGTATAGCTCAATGAATTCAACACCGTTCACCGGCGGGTTAAACAGCACTTCATTTATAACTATATCCCCCGGTGCGGCCTTATCGGCTATGGCGAATCTTGCCCTGTTTACCCCTTCAAGCCGGTTGCCCGCACAGTCATACAGCCGGTTTTCGACGGTTACTGTATATGTGGTGTTCCTGGAGAAGGGAGCGGAGAAGTACAGGTCTGCCTGTTTGAAGTGAGGGGGCAGATAATTTACCGAATCAGGGTGCCCTGCCTCTTTGTTAGCAATATAATCTGAGGGTGCCTCTTTTGTACCCGGATGAAGTGGTTTGCTGAAAAAAAGCCGGACTGTGGAATCTGACAATGTTGCCGCCCTTACAAGCCGGGGAGGTGAGTTGTCGGGGTTTTCGTTTTTGACCGAGTTTGCCTGCCCCGGGGTGCCGCCGCTTATGTTAACAGATGCAGTCCAGTTACCCTTTCCCCCGCAGGGATTGGCGGGATCTATCTGCTCGAGCGACCATCCACCTTCAGCTTTGTAATCGTTTTTGTACCAGGTATCGCAGTAGGTAACTGCAGATATTATCTCACCCTTTGTGTTCTGCAAAGTGATTGTTTGCCCTCCCATGGGTATTAGCGGGAAGTTCTCCACGGCTGCGGTGAGCCCGTATTGAGACATTTTACCGTATGCTTCCGGGTGACACAGTATAAGGTATTCACCCGGGGGAATTGTATAATGGGGAAGCACTCTTACCCTGTTTCCCACAGAGAGGGTCCAGTTTCCGATATCAACCGGATAACCTGTACGGTTGTAAAGCTCCACATACTCATATTCGGGCAGTTTCACAACAGGATAGGGGCGGGCCATTATCTCATTTATAACAATATCAAGGGGTTGTCCGAGATAGTAGATAAATTTATTTTCACGCGTTAAAATCATATTGCCGTGTTCGTCTTCTAAGTTTTCCAGTGAAAGAGTATATTCTGTTTTTTGAATGAAAGGTTCGCTAAATGTAAGCAGGACTGCTTCAGGGTTGCCTATCTCCTTTTCTGCAAAAGCGGGATTGATACCGCCCGGATCAAGAATGTAGTTGCTTGTCTGTGTAGCACCCGGATCAGCTACCGGTTTTGTAAATTCAATCCGCAGCCTTTTCTCCGAGAGGACTTTCAGGTTTGAAAGCCTGAGTGACTGAAAGGTAAACCGGAATTTTTCCGGCTCCATCAGATTGCCGGAAGGGTCAGTTATATTTTTTACCTCCAGAATATTTGTATCTGAGCAAGCAAAGGGCGGGCTAAAGTATAGCAAAATCCTTGACAGATCATTGTTTTTAAACACTGCAGAATCCGGATTAAACTCTCTGTTTACAAGATAATTGTCTGTGTTTAAGGCCGGGGCGGCTTCAAGTTTTTCCGAGAATTCAAGTTTTATCCTGTGTGGAGTTTGCACCTGCATTTTTGTTATATACGGGGCAACAGTGTCGGCTATTGGAGGTCCGGAATAGATATCGTCAAACCAAAGCAGTCCGGCTCTGGTTGGTGTGTAAACAAAGACCGCTCCTAACCAGTTGGCTTCAGTGTGCTTTTCTGCAACCGCTTTGCCGGCGGAGGTGAAGTTGGCAAATTCTCCATTGGTGTTGTATTTTAGCTCCCACTCGCCCCCGGGTGTTCTTGTGACTTCAATAGCTGCTTTGGAGGCGGAGCCCCATTTTAAGCCGGATTCTATCACAATCTCCCCGGGTGTGCCGTTTGTAACTTCCCATATTTTCAGGTAATCGTCGTTACCGGTCATATTTACCCCTGCAGCGTACCCGTTTACGGGCCCCGATGTAAGGTCTTTATTATCTGAGTAAAGATAGAACCAAAATTTGTTGTTTCCCGAAGGGATCCAGTTACCGTTCTTAATGGCAAAACGCCATGCAATGGTGTCTTTTGAAATATCTTCATGGTGCAGGGCACGGTAAATATAGCTTACTCCGTTGCCTTGCTCATGTTTAAGAGATTGAAGTCCGTTCAAAGGCTCTTCTGTGCTGTTTGACCAGTCAGCGGTATTTATCCATCCTTCGAGTGTTCCGTGTTCAAAATCGTCTTTTAAAATAAAAACCCCGCTTTTTGGGGAAGAGGAGAGTGAACTACCTTGATAGTTGGAGTTTAAAGTATAGTTTTTTTCAATTCCAGGGGTATACGGAATGGGAAATTCCATTACCGGATCAATGCCGGGAGTTTTGAATACATTAAATGAGGCCTTGCCGGCAAAAGTAAAGCTAAAGAAAAACGGTAAAAAAAACAGTAATTTTAGCACCCCGTTTAATTTTGTTAAAAAACGGGAGGTTTTTACAATACACCTCCTGTCCCCCTTGTTTCAATAAAAAGAGAACACACTGCTCTTTGGCAGTTATAAGTGTTCCCACTATATAAAATTGTGCTTTTTACTCAAGTACAAAATTAATGGGGAAAGTGAAACGAACCCTCACAGGCTCGCCTCTTTGCTTGCCGGGCTCCCATCTCGGCGAATTTTCTATAACACGAATTGCTTCCTCATCCAGCGATCTGTCAACACCCCTTACTACTTCCACGCTGGAAATGCTTCCGTCGGGCTCAACAACGAACTGTACTATGACTCTTCCCGAAATACCAGCTTCTGCTGCTCTTTGGGGATAACGCATGTTTTCCTGTATCCACTGGCGGAAGTATTCATGATCCTGACCCTGAAATGTGGGCATATCTTCCACGATAAAAAATATTTCACCCTCTTCCTCCTCTTCCTCTTCAAATTCAGTTGTAATGATCCTGAAATCTTCCCTTACCCTTCTGGTTTCGGCATCTTCTATAAAAAACTCGTCTTCAATTTCAACATCATCATCTACAATTTCAAATACTTCGGATTCCACGGGTGAAGGTGGTGGCGGAGGCGGCGGTTCCTCCTGCCTGGTGATAGGGATAATCTCTTCCTCAACTACAACCTCATCAATTTGACCAATGTTACTGGTCCTGATTTCGCGTGTTGTCCACTCAAATGCAATAAGGATGAGAATCAGCACTGTAAGCAACCCTATCTGCAAAAAAAGACCCTTTTTCTTTTCAATGTCGGCCCTTTCGGTTTTTTTAGGTTCCATGGCTTTTAATTTAAAATGTTGACATATTATGCTTACAAAAGTTATTAAATTCAAAACAAAAAGTCAAGTAAATACAAAGAAAAATAATTATACTTGAATTATTGTCTTATAATAATTTTTCGCTGCGTTCCTTATGCTCTCTGCCAATAAGTGGAGCTTATAATGTACTCACTTAAATTGAAAACGTGTTTCCTATTATTAAAAGTATCTTTTTGGCTGTTGTTTTTGAGATTTTTTATTTAATTACAACTTAAAAATCCAAATTGAAAATTTAGCGCCGGGATTCACCCGGTTTTTGAACAAAGGCTACTCAATCGTGGCCAATTTGGTTTAACTCCACCCT
>Ga0207421_10002284_pt1 | contig 23925 bp, 20 predicted proteins | sample SodLakKL_010_SED_4_FD_187542 | JGI IMG/M metagenome (GOLD analysis project Ga0207421, IMG submission 187542) | Alkaline sediment microbial communities from Lake Tanatar, Kulunda Steppe, Russia - 8KL_010_SED (SPAdes) (version 2) | ecosystem: Environmental > Aquatic > Non-marine Saline and... | reverse complement strand
CGGAGACGGAGCCGTTGACCAGGGCGCACTGAATGAGAGTTTCAACCTTGCCCAACTCTGGAAACTCCCGGTTATCTATGTCGTAGAAAACAACGGGTATTCCATGGGAACCGCCGTCCAGCGTCACAGTGCCGGTGTCCTGGCTGATCGTGCACTTGCCTATGGCATGAAAAACGACCGGGTCAACGGTATGGACCTGTTTACCATGATTGAAAAAATCAAGGAAGTGGGTGAAGAAGTGCGGAAAACCCAGGAGCCCTATTTCCTGGAAGTACTGACCTATCGCTATCGCGGTCACTCCATGAGTGATCCGGCCAATTACCGGAGCAAAGAGGAGTTGGCCGAGTATAAAAAAATTGATCCGATTGAGCGTCTCAAAACCTATATCCTGGACAAAAAAGTGGCCAAGGATAAAGATCTTGACAAAATCCACGAACGAGTGGACCAAACCGTTCTTGAAGCTGTTGAATTTGCGGATGACAGCCCGTTCCCTGATGAAAAGGAGGTCTTTACGGATGTCTATGCAGAAGACGATTTTCCCTATCACAGCTGATTCCTCACCCGATAACACAAAACGATTTAAACAGAAAATTCAGTAACTGATTCATTATGTCGCAGAAACAATTCAGAGAAGTGATCCGCGAGGCCATTGGTGAAGAAATGGAGCGCGATGAGAATGTCTTTATTATGGGCGAGGAAGTGGCCGAGTATAACGGCGCATATAAGGCAACCCAGGGACTGCTTGACCGGTTTGGGTCAAAACGTGTGATTGACACCCCGATTTCGGAGTTGGGTTTTTCCGGACTTGGTGTGGGCGCCGCGATGAACGGATTGCGCCCGATTGTAGAGTTTATGACGTTCAACTTCGCGGTGGTAGGAATCGATCAGATCATCAACAATGCAGCAAAAATTCGCCATATGAGCGGTGGACAGGTGAAGATTCCCATCGTTTTCCGTGGCCCCAACGGATCGGCCGGCCAACTTGGCGCTACCCACTCGGTCGCCTACGAAAGCCTCTACGCACACTTTCCGGGCCTTATCACCATCCATCCCTCCGAACCCTACGATGCCAAAGGATTGCTGAAAGCCGCCATCCGTAACGATAATCCGGTCATTTTCCTCGAATCAGAGCAGATGTACGGAATGAAACAGGAGGTACCGGATGAAGAGTATGTGCTGCCGATCGGTCAGGCAGAAGTGAAGCGGGAAGGATCCGACGTTACCGTGGTCGCCGATGGGAAAATGTATCATGTCGCCAAACAGGCAGCCGATCAGCTTGCCAAAGATGGCGTTGAAGTGGAATTGATTGATCCGCGAACCATCAAACCGTATGATATTGAAACCGTCATAAAATCGGTGAAGAAAACCAACCGCTGTGTGGTGGTTAATGAGTCTCATCCCTTTGCGGGAGTAGCAGGAGAAGTTGGTTTTCTGATTCAGCGGGAAGCGTTCGATTACCTCGATGCCCCCGTTCAGCGCGTAACCATCCCGGATGTGCCGTCACCGTTCTCCAAAAAGCTGTTTGATGCCTGGTTGCCGGGACCGAAACAGGTTATTGATGCGGTCAACACCGTTACTTATCGAAATTAATACATCTATTTAAACCCATCAGAGGAAGTCATATGGCTACAATTATTGACATGCCCAAGCTTAGCGATACCATGGAAGAAGGAACCATCGCCAAGTGGAATATCAAAGAAGGCGACAAAGTAGAAGCGGGTGATATTGTTGCAGAGGTGGAAACCGACAAGGCGACCATGGATCTGGAGGCATTCGACGGCGGAACCGTATTGAAGATCTTTGTCAAGGAGGGGGATGCCGTGCCGCTTGGTGAAAAACTCGCAATTCTGGGTGAGGAAGGGGAAGATATTTCCGATCTCGAAGGCGGTGGAAGCGATGCAGGCGGGTCGGATGAGAAAAAATCGGATGACAAGGCCGAAGAAGAGGATTCCGGGGAGAAGTCTGAGAAGGCGGACTCCGGTGAGGAGAAGGATTCTGATAAAGATGAGGAGTCTGACAAAGATGAGGACTCCGCGGAGAAAAAAGGCTCCGATAATAAAGGGGATGAAAAAGCCGGCAAAGAAGAGGAGTCCGGTGACGCCGATGCCGGAAAGTCTGATGAAAACGGGCGCGTCAAAGCTTCACCGCTGGCCCGGAAAATTGCCAAAGAGAAAGGAATTGATCTGTCTAAAGTCTCCGGCAGCGGCCCGCATGGCCGAATCATAAAAGCTGATGTTGAAGACTTTAAAGAGGAAGCACCGGCAGATAAGCCATCCACCGAAAAGCCCGCTGCTGATAAAGCTTCTGCAGAAAAAGCCGACCTTCCGAAACCGTCGGTGACCGGTGCCAGTATGCGTGAGGATGAGGATATCAAAGTTTCCCAAATGCGCAAGACTATCGGCAAGCGACTGGCGGAAAGCAAGTTCACCAGTCCGCATTTCTATGAGACTATCGACATGGACATGAAAAAGGCGATGGAAGTGCGGTCGGCGCTCAATGAAGTGAGTGATGTGAAAATCAGCTTTAATGACCTGGTGGTCAAAGCGTGTGCCGTGGCGCTGCGTCAACACCCATGGATAAACGCTTCGTGGAAAGGGGATGTGGTCCGCCTGCACGGAGATGTAAATGTCGCGGTGGCTGTTGCGATTGATGAAGGACTGCTGACCCCGGTCATTCGTCACGCCGATCAGAAAGGGTTGCGGGACATCTCCATTGAGACCAAGGATTTTGCCGCAAAGGCGCGTGACAAAAAACTTCAGCCCGAGGATTGGGAGGGCAGCACCTTCACCATCAGCAATCTCGGTATGTTCGGTATCGAAGAGTTCACTGCGATTATCAATCCGCCGAATGCCGCAATTTTGGCAGTTGGCGCCATCCGGGATGTACCGGTGGTGGAAGACGGACAGGTGGTTCCCGGCAAACGGATGAAAGTTACGCTTTCGAGCGATCATCGCGTTATAGACGGAGCCAAAGCGGCCGAATTCCTCAATACGGTACGGAAACTGATCGAAAATCCGGCATCAATGCTGCTGTAGTGGTGGCAGCCGGCCGGATTTATGCTATCCCGTTACCTGCGAAAGCTCCCCGACATAGTGGTCCACATACTCCGCCATCCGTTTTGACCGGTACTGCACCACAAATCGGGGATGATCCAGCGGGACCACCTCATCGAACCACCCCTCTTTTCTATTCAGCGCATTGAAATATTTGAAATTCTTGCCTCTGCCCATGCAGAAACACCGGTCAGTCGCCCCGCAAATTTCGATCTGCTTCTCGATGCATGTTTTAATAAACGGGGTGACCGCCTCCTGCAAGTGACGATCATCGTAAAAATTGTAGTTCACCTCGTTGCCCTTCTCGTTCAGCCGCGTGAATCCCAGCGGACACACCGAGTTGATATAAAATCGTTCATAGAATGGAACGGGGCCGCCGAACGCATCAACCACCTCATAGACAAATACCGACGATGGCTCGTGGGTCGGATCGATGGCCAAATCGATTCCGCAAATATCGCGCATCCGTTTGGTATCGGTAAACGGCACTCCGGTCACACCAGCTCCAAACCGGCCCGGATTGATTCCCAGAATCATATGTCGCGGCTCCTTGTCGGAGTAGAACTTTCTGTAAAACCGTGCGGTGACTTCCCGGATCGTATCCGAGTGCTCCCCCCGGAAGGGGTTCATCACGGAGATGCCACCGGGCAGCAGGGATGAATCAAGGTTGAGGTTGTCATTAAAGTCGAGAATCTCTTCGGCGATCGTCATAAGCGGAGGAAAGGATGCGTATTCACTGATATGGTGGTGGTTGATATAACATATTGTTTCGGGATGACGCGTGTATGGCGACATACTTCCGGACTGTTGCCGGGACAACATCAAATGGAGCCAATGTAAGAAGTTATCTGCTCCCGGGTTAGGGGAAAACCCGAATTATGATTAGTATACGAAGTGGCAGCGATCTGAATCCGGATTTCTAAACGGACATTTGTTCATGAGCAGAGTACATAGTTTACTGGCCCTGATTTTCAGCATCATTTTGGCACAGTCGGTGGGGCTGATCGGCTCATGGGCTACCCGTCCCAACATAGATACCTGGTACCGCGCTCTTGATAAACCCGGTTTTACTCCGCCTGACGGGGTGTTCCCGGTGGTCTGGCCGGCCCTCTATCTGTTTATGGCGGTGGCAGCGTGGCTGGTTTACCGCAACGCGTCCCGCGAACAACAATACTGGCAGCAACAGGATGTCTCGTATGAAAGCATGTTGCTCGGTAAGCGGCCGTCCCGCAAAATTGCCCTCGGGTTTTATGGCGTACATCTTCTTTTTAATGCGCTCTGGTCTTTTCTCTTTTTTTACTGGCAGATGCCGGGGGTGGCATTAATCGAGATTCTGGTACTTCTGACCCTGATTCTTATCACAACCCGGCTGTTCCACCGCATCCGTCCGCTTGCCGGCTATCTGATGATCCCCTATATCCTCTGGATCTGTTACGCCACGGTGTTGAATGCATCCATCTGGTGGCTGAATATGTGAGAGCAGGCGGACTTCCCGCCGGGGCAGTCCGTTATCCAAATTTCTGAATCAGATTCGTTTTTTCTTGCCGTTATGAAAGGGATTCTGTTATTTGAAGCGAAAAGTTGTGTGACCGGTGATCAGGCCGTGTACAGGCGGCCGGCATACAGAACCACGATACAACCCAATCGAGACATGAAATTTACCGTAAATCACATAAATCTCTGTGGAATGTCGTCCCCGTTGCCCACCGTTTCCCCGCTTTTGGTGGTCATGCTGTTGCTGTTGTTCGGAACCGGTACCATGACGGCAGAATCATCATCCGACGAGGATCGCTACACGCAGCAGCGTGAGTCGATGGTACAGCAGCAGATCGCCAACCGTGGAATCGAGGATCAGCTCACTTTGGATGCCATGCGCAGTGTGCCGAGGCACCTTTTTGTTCCTGAAAGCCAGCAGCGACGTGCCTATAATGACAATCCGCTTCCCATCGGACACGGTCAGACCATCTCACAGCCCTACATTGTTGCCATGATGACCGAACTCATTGAGCCGCGATCCGATATGCGGGTCCTGGAAATCGGGACCGGATCCGGATACCAGGCTGCCGTTCTGGCCGAATTTACCGATGAGGTGTATACCATCGAAATTATCGGTGACCTGGCACAGTTTGGGGAAAATAACCTGCGTGATGCCGGATATGATTTTGTAAACGTCAAACATGCGGATGGCTATCACGGCTGGGAGGAGCACGCTCCGTTTGATGCGATTGTGGTTACCGCTGCCGCGGATCATATTCCGCCGCCACTGGTTGAGCAGTTGAAAGATGGCGGACGGATGATTATCCCGGTGGGTTCCCCGTTTCAGACCCAAAATCTGATGCTGGTTGAAAAAGATGGGGAGGATATCCAGACGCGCAATCTGCTTCCGGTCCGATTTGTGCCATTCACCCGAGAAGACGATTAACTCTTGATGAAGGATTTTTTTGCGCGCATTCCGCTCTCCATCGGCATCACCTCTCTGGCGCTGATTGCGTTTCAGCTGGTGATCATGCAGATTTTGTCGATCACACAGTGGCACCATTTCGCCTACATGGTGATCTCCATGGCGATGCTCGGTTTTGGCGCAGCGGGTACGTTTCTGGCACTGTTCCGGGAGTGGCTTAAAAAGCATGTTGTGACGGTGCTGCCGATCCTTTACGTGCTATGTGCCGTCTCCATGGCGGCAACCAGCTGGATGGTGGGTATTTTCGGGGATTTTGATGCCTTCCTGCTCTTTTTTGAGCGGGCGCAGATCGGGGTGATGGTGTTCTCGTATCTGGTCTACTGTCTGCCGTTTTTTTTTGGCGGACTGGCTATTACACTGGTATTTTATCATCAGGTAGAAGAGATCGGCCGGCTCTATTTTTTTAATCTGGGCGGATCCGCGTTTGGTGGTGTCGCGGCGATCGCGCTGTTTTGGATCATCCCGCTGCCCTACATTGCTTCGCTGCTTGCCCTATTGGTGCTTATTGCCGCCTGGCTGGTGAAGCCGCCGGATCGCCGTTTCGCTGTTGTCCTGGCCGCCGGCCTGCTGCTGCCCGTTGCCGGTTTCCTCTATCCGGTCACGCCGCAAACATCGGAGTACAAGGCGATATATGCATCCCTGCAATTGCCTGATGCCGAAGTGGTTCACGAGAGTTCGAGTCCGTTTGGCCTGTTGCAGTCCGTCAGCGCTCCGGCACAACGGTTTGCACCCGCCCTCAGCCTTCAGTATCGTGGGGAACCGCCGGTGAGGGATATTCTCTTCAACAACGGCGAATATTTCGGCACCATGCTGGGACGTTTTGACAGCGATGAACGGCATATTCTGGATTATACCACACGCGGGTTGCCGTATGCGGTCCGGAATCCGGAATCGATGCTGGTTTTAAAATCCGGAACCGGAAACGACATATCTCACGGTTTGACGCATGGCCTTGACCGGATCGATGCCGTTGAGCCGCATCGTCAGGCAAATAACCTGCTGATGAACCGGCATCCGGAATGGATCGATTCGCTCTACCATCAGCCGGGTGTTACCGTTCACGGAAGCAGCGTGCGGACGTGGCTGGCGGGGCATCCCGGCCCGGAGGTGGATCTGGTTACGCTGCCGGTACTGGGAGCATTTGGCGGGACATCCGGGGTTCATGCATTGCAGGAGCAGAATCATCTGACCCTTGAAGCCTTTCATGAAATCTGGGACCGGCTGGGCGATACCGGGATGATTGCAGTTACGGTATGGACCGAACATCCCCCCCGGGCCCCGCTCAAACTTGCGGCCACATGGCGGCAGTTGCTGGACGACCACGGGATCACTCATCCGCAGGAACACATAATGGCGGTACGCAGCTGGGGCACCATTACGTTTTTGCTGAGCCGCACACCCTTTACTGGATCCGAGCGCGAGGCGGCACGCAATTTCTCCGGATCACTCAATTTCGATCCACTTTTTCTGTCGGATATCCGCCCCGAAGAGCGTGAGCGGCATAACCGCACCGAAGACCGTTCTTTCTTCGAGCAAATTGACCAGCTGATCCTCGGTGATCCCGGGCCGCTGTTTGCAGAGTACCTGTTCGACATACGGCCGGCCACCGACGATCGTCCGTTTTTCTCACATTTTATGACCTGGCAAAGCATTCCCGAACTGCGTGAGATGTACGGCGACGATCAACTTCCCTATATGGAGCTTGGTTTCATCCTGGCCGGGGTTACACTGATCCAGATTGTGCTGGCATCTCTCATTCTGATACTGCTTCCGCTGTTCCGGGTGGGGTGGAAGGGGACCCGCCGCCGCTGGACGTTCCTCTATTTTTCAGGAATCGGTATCGGATTCATGTTCTTTGAGATGGTGTTGATTCAAAAACTGGTGCTCTACCTGGGCCAGCCGGTTTATGCCACCGCAGCCGTTCTCGCAGCACTGCTTCTGTTCTCGGGGATCGGCAGTTTCTACTCATCCCGCCTTGATACCGTCCGTCGAACGCTGCTCCGGACCGGGGGCATTATCGTCGCCCTGATTCTGCTCTATGCATTGCTGCTGATGCCGTTATTGCATCTGAGCATGTCCTGGCCATTGATAGCCAAAACGATCCATGTTGCGGTTCTGCTGGCTCCGCCGGCGTTTTTTATGGGGATGATGTTCCCGTTCGGACTCCGGCTGCTGTCGGGCAGCAATGAAACACAGATCCCCTGGGCCTGCGGTATTGACAGCTGTCTCTCCGTCTCAGCCACAGCCCTTGCCACCCTGATCGCATTGGGGTCGGGCTTTACCCTCGTCATGGGAATTGCGGCTGCAGCTTACGGGGTAACAACCCTTGCATCATTGCGGATGGGCGAGGGGAAATGACGGGAAAATCGATTCCGGAAAACCCCTATATTGAGCCTCACTGTATGGGTGTTTGTATACGGATTTGATTTCAGTACTGAAACAGATTTTGGATCATGGAGCCACTGGCCGCCATAGCTTTACTGGTTGTAAGCCTGATCATCGGAGTGGTGATGCAGCACATTTCCGTTTTTCCGGATAACACCCATGTTGTGCTGAACCAGTATCTGATATACATCGCACTGCCTGCACTTGCGATGATTCATGTTCCGACCATCCAAATCGACAAGGCGCTGCTTTTTCCGGTGGCTACCGCCTGGATCGTTTTTTTGTTCGCGGTATGGATCATCCGGTTGCTGGCCGGATGGATGCGCTGGAGCCGTCAGACAGCAGGATGTCTTATTCTGACTGCCGGTCTGGGCAACACCGCGTTTGTCGGATTCCCCGTAGTGGAAGCGCTCTATGGAGCGCAAGGGCTTCAGGTGGCCCTGATGGTGGACCAACCCGGTACGTTCGTTGTTACGGTCACGCTGGGAGTGATTACCGCCACGCTTTACTCCACGGGCCGGTCCAGGAAACGGGACATTTTCAAGCAGGTGGTGACGTTCCCGCCGTTCATCATCTTTGTGTTCGCAATCGCTTTGAATCTTCTGGATATTCAGGTAACCGGTGCAACACTTGGTGTGCTGGAGCAATTTGCCGCCACACTGACCCCCATCGCACTGATCTCCGTCGGGCTCCAGCTGAAATTTGCCTCGGCCGGATCACAATTCCATCCTTTGTTCCTGGGACTGATCTACAAATTGGTTCTCGCCCCGTTTGTCATTTTTGTACTCTATGCACTGCTCTTCGGAGCAGAGGGACTGACTCTGGATGTCAGCATTATTATGGCGGCCATGCCTCCGATGATCACCGGCTCCATTCTCGCGACAACCTATGGCCTCAATCCGAGACTGGCCTCACTTATGGTCGGCATCGGTGTACCTGCATCAGCGGTTACCATCACATTGTGGTACTTTTTTATGATATGGTTCGGGTAATCAACCACAGCTTGATGACGGTAACATAAAGCAACCCTTTCCAGAAAAAGGATCCGGTCCGTTAATCGGCCAGAGCCTTGATGATGGCCCTGCAGAAAGCAGGCAGGTCATTGGGGTTCCGGCTGCTGATCTGATGCCGGTCCACGACCACTTCCTTGTCGACCCATTCGGCTCCGGCGTTGATCAGGTCGTCTTTGATACCCGGAGTTGATGTACAGCGAAATCCGTTCATCACTTTGGCAGAGATGGGGATCCAACCGGCATGACAAATATGGGCCAGCGGCTTCTCTTCTTCATGAAACTCGAGTGTGAGTTTCAGCACGTGGGGATCACGGCGCAGTTTGTCAGGGGCAAAACCGCCGGGAAGAACCAGTGCGTCAAAATCACTGGATGCCATGTCGAGAATGGCGGCATCGGAACGGCAGGGATACCCATGTTTCCCGTTGTAAACGACTCCTTCCTCGGGCCCGGCAACGACGACTTCGGCCCCCTCCTCGATCAGGCGAAGTTTTGGGTACCAGAGTTCCAGGTCCTCATAAACATGGTCGACAAACATCAAAATACGTTTTCCGGTGAGTGTGCTCATAGTTCTTCGGATTAGGGTGTCGGGATTGTCACCTGTTCAGGATGCTCTTTCTTAAAGCAACACTTAAACCAGTGCTCTCATTCGAAAGGTACACAATATTTTCCGGCTTTCTTCAGGTCATTCATCAGCAAACACCTTTGAGAGAAATATGATGTGATCGCCTAGATCTGCCCCGATCAGTTCGGCTCCCTTATTAATGTCATCCCGGCTGACATTGGCGGCAAATCGTTTGTCTTTCATTTTTTTGGTGACGGATTTGGCTTTCATGCCGGAGAAACCGTCCGGGCGCATCAGTGCCACCGCGTGCATGAATCCGCTGATCTCGTCGCAGGCAAAGAGATACCGCTCGATTTCCGTCTCCGGTTCCGCGCCGGTTCGCTCGGGAGCATGGGCGCGAATCGCTCCAATTACCTCATTGGGCAGGTCTGTCTCCGGAAACAGATGTTCCAGGGCATAATTGGGATGTTCGTCGGGTTTTTTTTCCCAGTCCAGGTCGTGTAACAGTCCCGCCAGCCACCAGTTGTGGGTCGTTTCGTCGTCCTTTCCCAGATGCCTTGCATATGCTTCCATGGCTGAGGCGACCATTCGGCAGTGATGCTGCAGGTTATCGCTTGGGATCCATTCTTTGAGTAGTGCTTCCGCTTCGTTTCGGGTCATGGGATTTATTCCTGTAAATTGTTTCAGGTCAAACCATTTCGACAGGATTGCCGCTTTTTTTGTAGTTTAAAGAATTCCGACCAGACTAACAATATCAATGTATTGATATAATTATATGCGTAGTGTATCTTGCCGGTCAGAGCTGGCTGGCAATGGGGTATTAAGCCAAATACTCAGCAACCTCGTAACTACCCTATTATGGATCCTGATATTCTGATTGTATTGGCCATCACGGGGGTGACCATCATCATGCTGGTCACCGAAGTGGTCCGTATCGATGTTACTGCGATTCTTGCGATGCTTGCGCTCAGCTGGACCGGTATCCTTACTACCAGTGAGGCACTTTCCGGCTTCTCCAGCAATGCTGTTGTGGCAATGATTGCTGTCATGATTTTGGGGGAGGGTATAGCACGAACCGGGATGATGTCCCGGTTTACCAAAGTGGTACTTCGCAAAGTCGGGACCGGAAAATCGGGTATCCTGGGAGTATTTTCACTCTCTGTCGGGACACTCTCAGGGGTAATCCAGAATATTGGTGCCGCCGCGCTTTTTCTGCCGAGTATTCTTGATGTATCCCGCCGCACCCGCATTCCGGCTTCCGAACTTATTATGCCGATAGGTTTTGCTGCGATCATTGGAGGAACATTGACTATGGTGGGATCGGGCCACCTCATACTTACCAATGACCTGCTGGAAAGTGCGGATTTGGATCCGTATGGACTTTTTGCCGTTACTCCGGTGGGTATTGCGTTGCTTTTGGCTGCCATTGTTTTTTTTCTGCTGTTCGGAAAGTATATGTTGCCGAAGAGTTCGGGGGAGGATCGCCACGACCTGACCGAACAGGAGAAACTGATCGACGCCTTCAAGCTGAATCAAAATATCCGCTATTTTCGCATCCCGGAGGGGAGTCCGCTCATTGATAAAACCGTTGAGGAATCAGGTGTGTGGCGCGATTACCACATGAATATTCTCGCACTTTCGCACGACCAGTATGCCGATTACGCGCCCTGGCGTGAGACACAATTTGAGCAGGGTCAGACCCTTGCACTGAATGGGGCTGACGAAAACATTCAGCAATTTGTTTCGGTTTACGGGCTTGAAGAGACCGGGGATCATCAGATGTTCCACTCACTGGATGATCCGGACGAATCCGGTTTCGTGGAGGCGATTGTACCACCGCGCTCGGAACTGGTCGGTCAGACCATCCGCAAATTTTCTATGCGCAAGCGCTATGCGGTAGAACCATTGATGATCTATAGCAAAGGGGAAAAGGTGGAAGGGGATTTCTCGGATCATGAAATACTTCCGGGCGATACGTTCATAATATACGGGCCCTGGGCACACATCAAGGAACTTCAGAACAGCGATCCATTTGTGGTGGCCACTCCGTTTGATATTGAACCGCGCGACCGCTCCAAAACCTGGCCGGCTGCCGGAAGTTTTTTGCTGGCGATTGCCCTGGCCATGTCCGGCTTCTCGATATCAATCGCATTTCTTACCGGGGCGCTGGCGATGATCCTGTCCCGGGTCATATCCATACAGGAAGCCTATAAGGCGATTGAGTGGAAAGTGGTTTTCCTGCTGGTCGGATTAATTCCACTGGGTGTTGCCATGCAAAACAGCGGTACTGCTGAGTTTCTGGCCCGGAATGTGATGGTGGTGGTTGAGGGGAGTCATCTCATTTTCCTGTTGCTTACGGTCGGAATCCTGTCGACCGTCTTTTCACTGGTGATGTCGAATGTCGGTGCTGTTGTGGTTCTGGCACCACTGGTGGTCAGTATCGGTACCCTGGCCGGTGTCGATCCACGACCACTGGTACTGCTTGCCGCTGTATGTGCCGGTAACTCCTTTGTGCTCCCCACCCACCAGGTCAACGCCCTGCTGATGACTGCTGGTGGATATAATACCCGCGATTATTTTAAATCCGGTGGGGGTATGACGGTGGTTTTTCTGGCTGTAGCCGTTTCATTTTTCTATTTCGCTTACTTCTAAATAGCAATCCGATTCGATATCGTCCCGATTATCACGTATTTTACAAATCTGTCACATTTGCAGTACCTATGCACTGCGTGTATCATCAAAACCGAATCAGGACTGAAACATGCCATCGCGGAAACCAATAGTTGTAGTGAAGTACGGCGGCAACGCCATGACCGAAGAGGCTCTCAAGGAGCAGGTCATCAACAATATCTGCTTGCTGCAGAATTATGGGTACAAGGTGGTCATCGCCCATGGAGGCGGGCCTTTTATTAAGGAGGCATTGCTTCAGGCCAATATCGAATCGGAATTTATTGATGGCCACCGTGTCACCACACCCGAAGCGCTTGAACATGTTGAGAAAGCACTCAAAGGGCAGGTAAACGGGTCGCTGGTCAAGCTGATCAACAAACTGGGCTACAAAGCGGTCGGATTGTCAGGAAAAGACGGCAAAATCGCCACCGCCATCAAACGGATGCACCGGAAAGAGGTCGACGGCAATGTCGAGGAGTACGACCTGGGTCAGGTGGGCAACATTGTAAGCATCGATACCGGTCTGCTTGAACTGTTGCTGGACAACGATTACATCCCGGTGCTGGCCTGCCTTGCGGCGGATGTGGACAGCAACGAATACAATGTCAACGCCGATATGTTTGCCGGCCATCTTGCCGGGGCACTCAAGGCGGATAAATTTATCGTATTAACCGATGTGGACGGACTGATGAGGGACAAGGATGATCCATCCACCCTCATACCTGAACTCAGCGTTTCCGACATCAAAAAACTGGAGGAAGACAAGGTGATACAGGGCGGAATGATGCCCAAAACCGAAGCGTGCGAAATTGCACTCAAAAATGGTGCAAAAGCGGCGGTTATCATCAACGGAACCGATCCCGAACAGCTGCTGGCCGTCGGAAAACGCGAACCAACCGGAACCACTATTGTTTCATAACACCATTGATCACGAAACCGAATATCATTACAACACCGGGTAAATAATCCAGGCCATATTTTGCATCATCCCCCGGAATAACCGTATTACCAGAACTTATGAAAAAGAAAAAAGTTGGCGTCATTGGAGCTACCGGCTACACCGGATCCGAAATTGTACGAATATTGTCACAGCATCCCGGAGTGGAAATCGCCCTGATTACCTCCGAATCACGGGCCGGAGAGAAGTTTTCGGATGTCCATCCGTTTTTTCAGGGTATTGTGGATGATATCCTCTATACCGCCGACAAGGTCGATGATACTGATCTTGATCTGGTTTTTCTGGCACTTCCGCACGGTGTTTCGATGGATTATGTACGGCGATTTGCCGGGCGGGATTTCCGCATCGTTGATTTTTCCGGTGACTTCCGCCTCGCCTCGCCTGAGATTTACGAACAGTGGTATCCCAAAAACCACTCGTACCCCGAGGGGTTCCGGGATGCGGTATACGGGCTTCCCGAGCTGTACACCGACTCCATTCGTGATGCGAAACTGGTGGCCAATCCCGGCTGCTTTCCGACCGGAGCGATACTTTCGCTTGCCCCGCTGGTCCATGCCGGGGTGATCAAAAAGGAGGGCATCATCATCGATTCCAAAACCGGGGTAACCGGAGCGGGAATCAAGGCGTCGGCCACGAATATGTTCTCCAATGTGAATGATAACTTCAAGGCCTACGGGGTGAAGAAGCACCGGCACACCATTGAGATACAGGGAATTCTGGAAAATGTGGGCGGTGCCCTTGGCCCGGTCCAGTTTACCCCGCACCTTCTTCCGGTGGATCGCGGTATTCTGACGACCGTTTATGCCCGGCCCGACTCCGGCGGACGCAAGCTGATCGGAGCCGGATCGGGTGAGGACCCGGCGAAAACCGTAGAGGCATCATCCAACGGTAAAGCAAAACTGGAAGAGCTGTACCGGGAATTTTTCAGGGGCAAACCGTTTGTGCGGATCTGTGACAATCCACCGACACTGAAAGATGTCAGGGCCAGCAACTATTGCAACATTTATGTCGATTACGATGACCGCACCGGTAACATCATTGTGATCAGTGCCATCGACAACCTGGTCAAGGGTGCGGCAGGACTCGCCGTTCAAAACATGAATGTGATGTTTGGTTTTGATGAAACGATGGGCATAAGCCATATTCCGGTCAACCCGTAATAAGCCCGGTGACAAACCATGAATCAAAAAAGCAGTACTTCGTTATATTATGAATTCGGATTCCACTAATCAGATTGACACCACATCTGCTATGATTAAGAATATTACCAATGTTCGAGGATTCACCTGCTGGGGCGCCCACTCCGGCGTTAAATCGCTCCGCAGGGATCTTGCCATTATTTACTCCGATGTCCCGGCCAGCGCCGCTGCGGTATTTACGCAAAACAAGGTGGTCGCCGAACCGATCAAAATTTCGCGCGAACATCTGAAAAACGGGATTGCGCAGGCGATCGTGATCAACGCCGGAAATGCCAACGCCTGTACTGGAGAGCAGGGCTACAAGGGGGCTCAGGCGATGGTGAAAGCACTTGCCGAGTCACTTAACATCGACGAAGACCTGGTCCTGGTCTCCTCGACCGGTGTCATCGGCGAGCCGTTTCCCACCGAAGATATTGTCAATGGTATCAAAGAGAACGCGCCGAAACTGAGCAACCGCTCATCAGCCGGATCCTTTGCGGCGAATGCCATTCTGACCACCGACACCTTTGCCAAGGAGGGGTTTATCGAGTTTTCGTTGGATGGCCGCGAAGTGAATATGGCGGGTATTGCCAAAGGTTCCGGAATGATTCATCCCAATATGGCGACGATGCTCGGTTTTATTTTTACCGATGTTGATATTGAACCGGAACTGCTCCAGAAAGCGGTCTCCGAAGTGGTGGATGATACCTTTAACATGATTACCGTGGACGGTGACACCTCGACCAACGACATGGTAGCGGTATTGGCCAACGGCCAGGCCGGTAATGAGCGGATGACTTCGACGAAAAGCAAAGATTACAAAGTGTTCCGGAACAGGTTGCATGAAATGATGCAGCATCTGGCCAAGCTGATTGTATCGGATGGGGAAGGCTCCTCCAAGTTTGTCGAGTACCGGATTGAAAATGCACCGGACAAAGCCATTGCCCGGAAACTCGCCCGTAATATTTCAAGTTCGAACCTGGTTAAAACGGCGATGTTTGGCCGTGACCCGAACTGGGGACGGATCGTGTCGGCGGCCGGAAATGCTGGTGTCCCTTTTGATTACACGAAGGTGGATCTTTATCTGGGTAATGATAAAGAGCGCATTAAGGTGCTCGAACAGGGCTCCCCGGTAGCCTACGACCGGAATTTCATGAAAAAACTGCTGCGTGAATCACATATCAGTGTCAAGATGGACCTGTGTGACGGGGATGCGGTAGCAGTAGCATGGGGATCCGATCTGACGACCGATTATGTGCTATTCAATTCGGTGTACACGACGTAATGTTTATCTGGTATAACGCAGCCAGGAAGCCCCGAGAGCGGCAAGTGATGCCGGAAGTGCACCAATGAGTATGGTCAGGGCGAAGACCATCCAGGATGCCGGCAGTTCCAGCAATGCTGCCATCCGCGGAATCAGTACCGCAGAATTGGTGGCGGTCAGATAGAGCGTAACCGCCAGCCAGAGCAGGCCGATTGCGGAAAAAACAATCAGGAAGGTTTTCCATGGGGAGAACCGGCTGAGAAGGCCCGCTGCAAAGCCGATTGCGACCACAATCCACCAGGGAGAAAAAAGTTGGAGAACCAGGGCGCTTGCTGCAACCAGGATAAACAGGGTCGGAGCGGAGTGAATGGAATTCATTTTCGGATTAATTCGGTGAAAGTGTGAGGGTGGATGTTGTCTTATTAGGTTCATCATCCACCGTCTGCCAGAAGTTCAGATCATGCAACGTCCCGTCTGCCCAGTTATCAAGCGGCCGATCGTAATCCGGGTGGCCGGGATTCCCGGACTGGCCGCCGGAGTAGTGCCCCCTGGCGCGGATTTCCGGCCCAAGCTCCACAACCATCCGCCAGGAGGGGGCGAATGACCCGCTTACCGCATTGATCGCCTGTCGTGTCCCTCCAACTTCGAGACCGTCGCGGCCGAATCCGGGCAGCATCGCCAGGTGGCCGATAGAAAACCGGCGATCCCGACCGTAGTGCCACCGTTCGGGATCCCTGCCAAAATCTTGTGCGGTGGCTTCATAAACCGTACGGAAAGATTGTGTAAGGGCCTCGTCCACATCCGACGGGAACAGATCCTCGTGGCCATCCAACAACAGCGAGATGATCGTTGCCATATCCGGATTTGTGATATAGCGGTCGTGTTGGTGGATCAGCGGGCCGATCAACCGATCCCGGAACGCCTGTTGCCATCGGTTATAAAAGAGTGCCACCGGACTGCCGGCATCAAAATTGTAATCCCACAACTCCAGCAAGCGGGCCAGTGTATGCTCCGGCTCATCAAATGCCGTCCGCTCGAGCCGTTCCAGCATGAATGGCAGGCCCTTTTGCGCTTCGGGGGCCCGGTTATCCATCATCATCTCCTCAAAAAAATCCGTGGTAATCCCGTCGGAAGATTCCAGAATTTCCTTGATGCGCGAGTTACGGTTGAAATCGGCGTAAAACCGGCCGAGATAGTAGGGGTAGTCGGCTGTTACCGGCGCCTGGTTGGCCGTACTTACATATCCACGCTCCGGATTGACACTCCGGGGCAGGTGTTCAAACGGGATGTAGCGGTCCCAGTCGTAGGCCGGATCGCGCCCGTCGCTGATGTAATCCCCCTGTCCGTGGAACCGAAGCGGAAGCTTCCCGTAATGTCCGACCGAAATATTGCCGTCGCGGTCGGCATAGGTGAAGTTCATCGTCAGGTTTTCATACTGCCGCAGGGCCTTTTCAAACTCCTGCCGGTTCCGGGCGCGGTTGTATTCGTACACGGACTTGAGAATGTTTCCCGGCTGAAACGCGATCCATTTGATGGCGTGTCCTTTGGGATACTGTTCGCCGGTCACCTGTTCCCCGGGGGGGTTGACCACCGGGCCGTGATGGGTGTAACGTACGGTGTCACGGATGGTCTCGCCGCCCCGTACGCGGATCTCTTCGATCCGGCGGGTGACCGGTTTCCACTGGCCGTCATGCCGATATTCGTTGCGATGCTCATCCCGGAATTCGATTTCATACACATCCAGTGTGTTGGATCCGCCATTGGTGATTCCCCATGCAAGAAAGTCATTGAAACCGATGGATATGCCGGGGGCTGCAGGCAGACTGACTCCGTAGGTGTTGATACCGTCGCTGTTCAGATGAATTTCATACCACGTGGAGGGAAGGGTGATACCGAGGTGGGGATCGCTGGCCAGGATGGGGTGGCCATTTGCCGTATTGCTGGCGTCGACTGCCCATGAATTGCTTCCGATATCCGGATCGCTTTGCGTTACCGGAAGGTCGCGGACAATCTGCGGTACGAAGCCGGGGTCGGGCCGGCTGGGTTCAAGCGGTTCAAAATCCCAGGCCTGATCTTCGGGGATCATCGTGCGGACCCATGGTAATTCGTCGGGGTAGAGCAGATTATAGGTCTCTTCATCCAGCAGTGCGCGGGCATTGCTCTGAGAGTGGGCCCGGGTCCGGGAAGTGAGCGTCTGGGACATGCTCATCAACACCAGGGCCGCATGTTGTGTTGTGAACGGTTCCGGTTCGATATTCAGGATTTTATACTCTACCGGGTACGCTTTTGGTGGGAGCTGCTTCAGCCAGAAGTTGTATCCATCCTTATACGCTTCCAGGATCATGGCGGACAGTGAGTCTCCGGTCATCATCGCCGCATTCAGCTCAGCTCCGTACAACATACCCATCCGGCGTTGTGCCCGGTCATATTCAATGGCCTGCGGGCCAACTATTTCTGATATCCTTCCGGCGGCGCCACGTGCCTGGAAATCAATCTGCCAGAGCCGGTCACGGGCGGTGACATAACCCTGGGCAAAATAGAGATCATAATCGTTATCGGCGAAAATGTGTGGAACGCCGCGCTCATCATAGCGGATGATCACTTCGGAGTTGAGCCGGTCGGCCGTGATGTTCAGATCCGGGATCCGGCCGGATTCCATATTCTGCCAAAAACCGGTAAAAGGGTTGGTGAGAGGACCCAGGGGAGGGATGGATCCTAATTGGGAGTTCAGTGCCCAGGTTATGCCGATGACGGCAATGAGCAGTATTCCGGAGGTGAAATATCGAATCATGCGGAATGTTTTCATAGAAAGGAATGCAGATAACGAGCGTTTCCGGAGATGACCGCATTCTGTGCTGGTGCAGCAAAAACCAACATCATCCAGAAATCGGTTTGAAAAGTCATGGATTTATCTGTATATGATATGTAACCCAAAAAAAATATGCGATTTGAAACGATGAACCGAAGGTCACGAAGTGCTATGATCATGACCGGGCTAAAATCCGGACAAACAGGCGCAAGATTAAAACCGGTCATGGAATTGCATGTGTCTGCTTAATCTAAAGTTTTAAACACATGAAATACAATCGGTTTTCCGAGGGGTCCATCCAGGAACTACCCATCCTGTTTGCAGTGCTGATGGTACTTGTGCCGGTTTTTGCGGCGTGTGATGAGGCCGGCCCGGAGAATGGGCTGCGATCTGCAGAACGGCAGGATCACCCATCCGAAATGAATTACAATACTCCGAGACAACCCGAAATAGGAACGGGGTACACTCCGAAACCGGGCTGGGAAACATCGGAGTTTGCCGTAGCGGCGGCGAATCCGCTGGCGGCCGATGCCGGGTATCAGGTTTTGCAAAACGGCGGGTCGGCTGTCGATGCCGCGGTTGCTATCCAGATGGTGCTGACCCTGACGGAGCCGCAGTCGAGCGGAATTGGCGGCGGGGCGTTTCTGATGCATTGGGATGGTGAAACCGTTGGTGCCTACGACGGGCGCGAGATCGCACCAGCCGGTGCCGGTGAAACCCTGTTTCTGGATGATGACGGAGAGCCGTTGCCGTTCGATGAGGCAGTGCATAGCGGAAGATCGGTTGGGGTTCCGGGGACCCTGGCTATGCTCAAGACTGTTCACGAAAAATACGGCCGTCTTCCCTGGGAGGAGCTGTTTCGTCCGGCGATTACCCTTGCCGGAGAAGGGTTTTCTCTGAGTCCGCGCCTCCATCAGCAGCTTACCCGGGAGAAACGATTGCCTGAGGATGAAATCGCAAGGAACCTCTTTTACGATGAAGATGGCAATGCACACCCATCCGGATACACTATGAAAAACCCGGCTCTGGCCGAAAACTTCCGGAAAATTGCGGAAGAGGGAATTACTGTTTTTTATGAGGGGGCGATTGCAGAGGATATTGTCCGGCGGGTACAGGAACACCCGGATCCGGGCCCGATAACCGTTGATGACTTGGCCCGATATTCGACTCAGAACCTAACACGTGATCCCATCTGCACACCCTGGCTGGATTATACCATTTGCGGCTTTCCGCCGCCATCCTCCGGGCACCTGACCATGATGCAGGCTCTGGGCATTATGGAGCACCTGGATGCACCGGAAGTCATATTACAAGACTCGGTTCCGACAGCCGAATGGCTGCATCATTTTTTCGAATCATTCAAACTCGCCTTTGCCGACCGGAATCGATACATCGCGGATCCCGCTTTTATTGATCCGCCGGGTGATTCATGGGATACGATGTTGCGCCCGGAATATCTGCAGTATCGTGCCGCACAAATTGGCAATACCAGTATGGGAATTGCCGAACCCGGTGATCCCGGATCCACCGGCCTGCAGAAGGGCCGGCATCCCGAACAGCCCGATCAGGGAACCAGTCACATCAGTATCATCGACCGGTATGGAAATGCGGTCTCCATGACCACCACCATTGAACAGGGATTCGGCAGCCGTATCATGTCCGACGGCGGCACCGGGCTTCCCGGCGGTTTTCTGCTGAATAATGAACTTACCGATTTTTCGCTCTCACCGACCGACTCAGACGGAGTGCCGATTGCCAACCGGGTCGAGCCCGGAAAACGGCCGAGATCGAGCATGAGTCCGACACTGGTATTTGACCGGGACGGCGGTCGGTTACTGGCAAGTGTCGGCTCCCCCGGAGGCGCGGCTATCATCCACTACACCGCAAAAACATTGATCGGTATGTATGTTTTCGGACTCAATGCACAGGAGGCGATCGACCTTCCAAACTTCGTAAATACTAATGGCCCGTCGGTCCTGGAAGAGGGGCGTTTTCCCCGGGAAATCATGGACACGCTGGAAGCAATGGGGCATGAGGTCGCTGTGCGATCCCTGACCAGCGGGATACAGGCAATCCGGGTTACAGAGGACGGCTTTTTTGGTGGTGCGGATCCCCGCCGGGAGGGAGTCGTAATGGGTGATTGAATCGTAAAAAAAAGCCCTTTTTTTCAATACTTAATAATTGAAAAAAAACGTTAAATTACAAAGGGGCGAGTGCTGTCTGGTAGCCCATCAACAGGTGGGATTCTTGCAGTAGGGAGATCACATTTCAATCTCCTGTTAGAATCCGGTGATTTTTTAACATGACATAGCTGTGTTTTTGAATAAATAACCGGGAGTAAATAACAATGAATATATTTGATCGCAGAAAACCCAATGCCAATCTGCAGAAGTTTTATCTCATCAATCTGCAAATCGGGTTTATTATAACATTGTTGCTGTTGATTGGCTTGTTTCGTGTGAATTTGAATATGGCCTCTGAATTTGAGATTACCGTGAAGGAACAAGAGGTCATCGAGATGGAAGAGGTCGTACGAACAGAGCAGCAGCTGGCACCGCCTCCACCTCCAAGGCCCCCTCAACCGGAACCCGTGCCGAATGAAGAGATTATTGAAGATGTATTCTTTGATCTGGATACAGACCTGGATCTGTCGGCACCGATGAGTCTCCCGCCACCGCCGCCTCTGCCGGTAGACGATAATGAAGATGAAGAACCGGAAGTGTTTACGATTGTGGAAGATATGCCTGAGCTTATTGGTGGTATGAATGCCATATACCAACACCTGCGCTATCCGGAAATCGCACGTCAGGTAGGAATTGAAGGACGTGTTGTGGTTCAGTTCATTATCGACGAGCAGGGAAGGGTCGTCGATCCGGTTGTAGTTCGGGGAATCGGTGGCGGATGTGATGAAGCGGCTGTTGAAGCGGTCAAAAAGGTCGAGTTTACACCCGGGCGCCAGCGTGGACGTGCTGTTCGTGTTCGCTACTCGCTTCCGATCGTATTCCGGCTGCAGGGCTGAAGCGCAAACTGTTACTCCAGAATATCGTTCACCCAGGTCATCGCTGCCATCATATTGGGCAATCCAATCGTAGGCAACGATAGCAGAATGGCATGGCGAATCTCATCATGTGAGCATCCGGCGTCCAGCGCTTTCCGTACATGGGAGTGCAGGGCGCCTTCCATTCGGGCACCCGCAGAGATCCCGAGTTTGACCAGTGCCCGTGATTTTTCGTCAAGCGGGCCTGCTCCGTGTACCGCGTCCCCCATGTTTTCATAGGCATTCAGGACGTCCCGGTATTTTTCCCCGAACTTCAGATATTGCTTGGGTTTGTCAGACATGAGATCTCACCTTTTCAATGATTCGAATTTGTTATTTGTTGATATCACAGCATAGTTTACCATTTTCTTTGCAGGTGTTCCAGGTCACTGCGCACAAATCGGCTGGTGGCTTCCGCCAGCATCGCATAAAGTCCGGTTTCATCACTTTCCCTGACCTTATTTTCAAATTGCGCAATCCAGCGGGCCAGATGCTGCTCCAGGAATGATCGCTGTTTTTTACGCCAGTTCCCCGGGTCTTCGGCCTCATGCTCCCGGATAATCAAATAACAGACAAACTCCAGCTCGATCCGGATATGATCAGGCACATCATGAATAGCCAATTCCATACCCTCCGACTCATACCACTGTTGGACATGCATGGTCGATTCGGCCATCAGATGTTCACTTTTCTCCATATACACTGAACCGTAGGGTGGAGCCTCAAGGGAAAACGGGCCGACAAATAACCGGGCATGTTCGACTTTGAGCGACTCCAGGCCGGGCGCGTCAGCCACTCCCTTGCCCAGGTCCGGAAAACGGTTCTCCGGATATACTTCGGTATCGGGGTATCGCAATGCCAGCGCCTCCTGCAGTTGCCCGATCCGGGTATGAAAATCCTCATCCGGTGTCACAAAACAGTCAGCCAGCAGTTTATAGATTCCACCACGAAGTTCGGTGATTCCCTCCATCTTTTCTTCACTTTGTATGTGCGGGTTCGTCATTGGTTCCCCGGGTTTTCGGTCTGATAATTAATGTATGGGCTTTGTTCCGGCTGGTCAACCGGGTCAGATTTTTTCCACACGGATCCGTACCACACCGTAAAACGCCGATGAGCCGCTCAACCGGTCATAATCCGCCGGAAGCACCTGGTTGTTATTGCCACCGCGGGGCGATTTGCCAAACTCTTTGGAGGCATGACGTCCATATGCCCAGTGCCCCTGGCCATACGCCTTGACCACCGTCCCCGGGCGGACCCCCTCCCAGAGATTGGCGGTACACTCCAGCTCGCCCGCCGCCGAATAGAGCCGGATGGGGTCACCGTTTTTCAAACCCAGCCTGTCGGCATCGATCGGGTTGAACTGGGCGACATCCTCGCCAACGACATTCCCCATGTCAATATCCTTCATTTCGTAATACCAGGAGCAGTTTTGTGAACGGCCCTCACGATTGAGGCGCGATTTGTAATCCACCAGATGGAAGGTGTTTTCCGACTCTTCCCCGTGCACAAAGGGTTCTTCGTAGTGGGGGATGAATGCCGTTTCACCGCGTGCCAGATAGTGGGTGGATTGAAGCACCTGATCGATACTGGTATTGTGCCGTTCGGCATGGCTGCCAAGCGCATCCTTCAGCGTCTCCGAATAAAACTCGAATTTACCGGTTTTGGTGGCCATGTTGCTCCATCGTGCTTTGTAATTGTACGGATCGGAGTTCCATACGCCTGCTTTATAGAAATCCTCCCATCCGTCAAACCGGTCGCCACCCTTGTAATGTGCCGGATCCCAGAGATCTCTTGTTGCATGCTTGAGGGCAAAGAGATCAAATTCCACTTCATTTTGCGGAGCGGCTCCGGTCTCCGGATCGCGATACTCCTTGTAGTGATCCAGCAGATTCGTGAATCCTCTTTCAGCCAGCTTTTCCGCTATCAGCCAGGTGAATTCGGTCTCATCGGTTTTTACATCCCATACCCGGTCGATTACCGGCCGGTTCATCGGCAGTTGCCGGTAGCCGTTTCCGATACTCTTCATGAATCCGTGCCGCTCAAACATATGGTGCGTGGCCGGAAGCACGATATCACAAAACATGCTGTATTCCGCGGCATGGGTAGTGAGGTGGACATTGAACGGCACCTTGCTCATCGCCCGTTCCCAGCGTTCGATCTGCGGATTTGAAAACGCGAAGTTATTGAAATAGGCGATGATCATTTTGATGTCATAGGGATCTTCATCCAGGATCCCGTCAGCCGCACGGTTGGTTACCACGCCTCCGCCTGATCGTCCGCCGTTCAGTGCCGGATACTCCAGGGTACCGCGCTGGTCGATTTTGGGTCGGGCGATACCTTCGCGTGCGATATCATCAAGGAACGGATCTGCGGATGGGAAACCGCGGGAGTACTCCGGGTTGGATGCCAGGGGCCCGCCCACATTGTCAACAGAGCCGACCAGGCCGTTAAGGACATGGGTAGCCAGGGAGTTGTAAGCACCACGAACCTGCATGGTCGGGCCACCGCCAACCCAGCAGATGGCATGGGGTGCCG
>Ga0207421_10002282_pt1 | contig 23950 bp, 19 predicted proteins | sample SodLakKL_010_SED_4_FD_187542 | JGI IMG/M metagenome (GOLD analysis project Ga0207421, IMG submission 187542) | Alkaline sediment microbial communities from Lake Tanatar, Kulunda Steppe, Russia - 8KL_010_SED (SPAdes) (version 2) | ecosystem: Environmental > Aquatic > Non-marine Saline and... | reverse complement strand
GGAAAGCCCGGTCAGGGTGTCATTGAATTTGCCGGTACCGCTTCCCATCTCTACCTTGTTTCCCGACATCCGGGGCCTGTGATGTGTACCCCAGTAAACGCCGTATTCCGTTACTTCGTATCCGCTGTCATCTATTACCTCACCTCCTACAACTGCAGAAATGCCTGTAATATCAGAAACTTCGGCCGTTGTAACAACAGGAGTCCTCACGGGCTCTTCTTTTTCACATGAGTTAAGGAGTGTTGCCAGTATAAACAGGATGAAAAGAGGACATATCTTATTGATTATTTGCCTGCTTTTTTTTGATATTATTTTAACTTCCTGAAAGGGGGAGGAACTCATTGTTGAAAGATTAAAGTGGATACAAAATAATAATACGGATATTATCAGATAAATATTTTGCCATATATGAGTAAAACAGTTATTTCTGCAAATTTATAATATGGATTCAAAAATGTTCGATTATGATTTGTTTTTGCGGGTACGTGAGAGAATATATACAGGTATGCCTGCAATCAGGAAAAGCGAGCCTATAAGGGCGCCTGTTCCGGTGAATGTCAGACTGGAGTATAACATATATCCGCAGGATGCCAAAAATAGCAGCGGAATCACCGGGTATAAGGGTACCTTGTAAGGCAGGTCTTCTTTAGAGTACCTGTATCGGAATATAAAAAGTGTTATTGTTGTAAGCAGCATGAAAAACCAGAAAACCGGAGCAGTGTAGTCAACCATTGTTTCAACCGCCGTTTTTGACCAGGCCCCGAGTCCTATCAGGAACAGAGTTATGAAACCCTGAAGAAGCAGTGCATTGACAGGGGTGTTTTTGGAAGTGTTCCAGCTGCCTATAAAATTAAACAGCTTAAAATCCCTGCCCAGGGCGTAATTGGTGCGGGCTCCCGTTATTATGGTAGCATTCGCGGTAGAAAGGGCTGCCACAATAATTATGAATGTAACAATAATAGAGCCGGCAGGACCGAAGATCTCTCCGGTAAGATCAGCCCCAACGGTTTCTGACGCCTTTAGTTTTTCAAGGCCCAGGACATGGAGGTACGCAGTGTTTACAAGAATATAGAGGCCTGTTATAACTCCGATTCCTGTTATAAGGACCTTAATTATATTTTTGCGAACATTGATCAGCTCACCTGAAAGGTAGGCAGCTTCGTTCCATCCCCCGTAGGTCAGAAGCACGAATATCATGGCCAGCCCGGCCGCCCCCTGTGAAAATATCGATCCTTCACCGTTAGCCTGAACAGTTTCTGCAGGAGTGGCTGACGGTACAGAAACGAGTCCCGATACAGATACCGCTATAATCACTAAAACTATCAGCGAAGTGAATACCATTTGTATTTTTCGGGAATGTTTAGTTCCCATTATATTTATGCCGGTAAGCAGTATTACTGTTAGGGCAGCATATATGGCTGAGCTGTATTCTCCAAGATTTAAGAGCAACGAGGCATAATCCCCCAGTATAAATGCAGCAAGGGCAATTGAGCCAGTCTGGATCACCGTCATCCTTCCCCATGAAAAAAGAAAGCCCAGTGCAGGCCCGAAACCTTGCCTTAGGAAATGATATTCACCTCCTGCGTCGGGTTTGGAAGATGCAAGCTCTGCATAACAAAGTGCCCCCAGAAGGCAAACAATGCCGCCTGCCAGCCAAAAAAACAAAAACTGAAATTCATTTGCCGAGTGGCCGGCAACGATCGGAGGCAGGCGAAAAATTCCGGTGCCGACAACAATTCCCACTATAACTGCAATTGAACTCAGGGTGGTAAAAGAAGGTATCGGTCCCTTTCCGGGAAAGGGCTTCATGGATTTCTGCATATTGAATATAAATTTTTATTTACCGGATGTGGCCGTCCAGTTTTCCACACTTCTGCTGTTCTCCCTGCGGATCTGAACAGTTCCGTTTATCGTATCTCCTTCAACCTTTCCGCTGTAGACATAATTGTGTCCGTTGGATGTGTTCACAGCGGTAAAGCTGATCCTTTCACCTGAAAGTACACTGTTTTCAATTTTCAGGTTTCTGTTTCCCGATTTGGCAGTGATCTCCTGAAACTCCTGTTTGATTGACATTGAGAAATTGTTTCCACCAGAATTCCAGCTCCAGTTGCCTTCCACATCCGCCGGTATAACCCAGTAATAGATGTCACGGTTGTCAACCCTTACATGTATATCGGCTTCCCAGTCGCCCATATTGAAGTCATGCGATACGACACGTGTTCCCGGGTCCAGGTTCTCAAGAAGATCGGGGCGAAGCTTAAGGTTTACTGAACTCAGCAGGTACATTGTTATAACGTTTGCCCTGCTGAAGTCAGTTTCAAAAATATTTTCTTCCAAAAACATTACTCTGTTGGCTACACCTTCTTTCAGGGCATTATCTTCTCCTTCTTCAACCCGCCTTGGATCAATGTCTACCCCGTGACCGAAGGCGCCCCGCTTTGCTGCGGCAATAACTATGCGTCCGTCACCCGAGCCCAGATCTATCACGTAATCTCCAGGTCCTACATTGGCAATATCCAGCATTTTTTCGACCACGTTATTAGGGGTGGGAACATAGGGAACATCCAGGTCCTGTGCTGTTACCCCGTGGGTAAAGGCTAACAGGAGAACCATTGCTGCCAGTGCTTTGCCTTTTGACTCTGCTGTTTTGCAAAATGTATGCTTTCCCGGTAAACCTGCCAGAAAAGAGACAAAACAAGAGCAAATTTTTTTCTTAAGGGGTTTTGGTTCCATTTCTATAAATTAAAGATTATAGTGTATTTTTAATAATTCAATTTTAATAATAATAATTTAAAAGACAAATTACAGAACAGAATAAAGTGTAAATTTTTTTAAATTTAAATACACTTAGGGTTTAAGGGGTAATAAAGTTTATACGGAATAAACTGGCTGCGTGCAGGATAATTATTTTAAAATATTTAGTATATTTATTTTTTGAACTGTCAAATAATCAAACCTATGAGAAATTTAGCCTTTTCAGTTTTTGCAGTTTTTCTGCTTTCCATATCTGTTGACGAATCCCAGGCCCAGCTTTACACAGGCGGCAGTGTTGGACTGCATTACAGGGACGGGTTTTATATGGATGCATCACCTTTGATCGGTTACCGTTTCGGAAAAATCGATGCGGGCGTATCTCCATTTTTCTCCTATCGCGAGTACAGCGACAAAAGCAGCAAGTATTCCTACGGCAACAGGTTATTTACCCAGTTCACCATTATTCCCAATGTTTTCCTGCACGGTGAGTTTGAAGCAAGCAATATTGAGGTTGCAGGTGACCGGAAGTGGATTACTGGTCTTCCCCTGGGAGGGGGGTACCGTTATAGTTTAACTGACAGGACAAGGGCCTACGGAATGGTTTTGTATGATGTTCTGCTGCACAGGGACAGCCCTGTGCAAAACCCAATTGTAAGGGGCGGTATAACTTACAGTTTTTAAGCTGGCGGGAATAAAAACGAAGATTTTTCAATTTTTGAAAAGCTTTCAGGTTAAAAAAAGGCTGCTGAATCATTTCCTTAAGAAGCCGTAAAATAGCCTTTAGCAATATGTTTTTATTTTTTAAAGCAGGTTGAGGAGTAAAGGCAAAATGGCACTTGTTTTATTTATCACGTAAATCTGTATGCAAATAAAAAAGGGCTGCAACCTGTTAAAGCTGCAACCCTTTGATTTTGAGGTGGGCGATGCTAGATTCGAACTAGCGACCCCCTGCTTGTAAGGCAGGTGCTCTGAACCAGCTGAGCTAATCGCCCCAAATGATGTGCAAATATAATATATTTAATTTTTACAAAAAAAATATATCCGATTTTTCAAATAATTTCTGCAACAACATAAGTGCTTCCGCCCACAAAAATAATATCTGAAGGAGATGCCTGCTTTTTTGCCTGATTGAGAGCTTCATGAGGGGTTTTATATGCACTACCCTTTAATCCTGCAATATGGGCTTTTTTCATCAGCTTATCGGCTTTCATAGCCCTTGGCAGTGATGCATGCGTGAAATAGTATGTGGCGTTGTTTGGGAGCAGTTTTAGAATATTGTCAACTTTTTCATCATCTGTAAACCCCAGCACCATATGCAGATGATCGCCGGCACAGTTGCGAAGCTGGTTTATTACTTCCTTCATCCCTTCGGTGTTATGTACTGAATCACAGATTATTTTGGGGTTTTGACCCAAAATTTGCCACCTTCCAAGCAGACCTGTATTTTTAACAACACTTTTAAAACCCCTGTAAATTTCTTCTCTGCTTATTTCCAGATTGTGCCTTTTTAAAACTTCAAGTGTCTGCAGTGCAGTAACGGCGTTTTTTTTCTGATACTCTCCCCTCAGGTCGGTTTGGAGGTTTTTATATCCCGCACCGATCTTGTTTTTGACCTGAAATACCTGCCTCTTTTTTTGTTTTCCGGCTGAGGAGGTACAGGTATAATTATCGGATGCAAAAACAATCAGTGATTCGAACTCTTCGGCTTTTAAATCGAATATGCCGGCTGTTTCTTTTTGCCTTTCACCTATTACTACGGGTATTTTGGGCTTTATTATACCGGCTTTTTCCGCTGCCACCTCTTCAGGTGAGTTTCCAAGGAATTCAGAATGATCAGTGCCAATATTGGTAATGACCGAAACAATCGGGGTTATAATATTTGTCGAATCCAGCCGTCCCCCCAGGCCTGTTTCAACAATGGCAATATCCACTTCCTGGTCTGCAAAATATTCATATGCCAGTGCTACGGTCATTTCAAAAAACGAGGGCTTGATGGCATCGAAGGTCTCCTTGTGCTCAGCGAAAAACTCAACCACGTAGTCCTTTGGTACAGGCTCCCCGTTGATCTTTATTCTTTCGCGGAAATCCTTCATGTGTGGGGAAGTATAAAGGCCGGTCTTCCGACCTGCTTCCTGAAATATGGAAGCCAGAATGTGAGAAACGCTGCCTTTCCCGTTGGTTCCTGCTATGTGAATGGTATTGAACTGCAAATGAGGATGGCCGAAATATTCATCAAGAGCCAGGGTATTGCTCAGGTCAGCCTTGTAAGCGGCTTTGCCGATACGCTGGTACATTGGCAAATGCTCGTAAAGGTATTCGATTGTTTGCCTGTAACTCAACCGTTTTTTTAATATTCCTCCCATCGGTTTCTTTTTATTCGATCCGGCCTGAAACGTTCAGGCACTTCTTTTTCTTCATCAGGCATACCTATTGCAACCAGGGAAAAAGGTTCAATATTGTCCGGGAGACCGAATATTTCCCTTATTGCTTTTTTTCGTTCGGTCCGCGGGTGAATTCCCAGCCATACGGTTCCCAGTCCGATTGCATGAGCTGCCAGCAAAATGTTCTGGGTGGCTGCCGCGCAATCAACCGGCCAGTAGTCGGGACTCAGCTCAAGGTTCTTGTCTCCGCAGACAAGTATGGCTGCCGGGGAGTCTGAAAGCATTTTGGCATGGGGATGTGCCTGCTTGATCTGTTCTTTCAGCCGGCTGTCATCGATTACGATAAAATGCCAGGGTTGTTCGTTGCGGGCTGAGGGAGCATACATTGCCGCTTTTAAAACAGTTTCTATTTGTTTTTCGGCTACCTTTTCCTGTTTGAATTTTCTTATACTTCTTCTTGTGAGAATGTTTTCGATTGCTTCCATTTTTACCGCTGTTTTGTTATACAATCAGAGAGGTTTTTAAAAAAAACACTAAAATGCTCTTCATTAAAAACGTATTGTTTTCAGGGTATTTTGAGAAAAAAATAAAAAAGAGTCTTCCGTTACTCTCATTACAAAGAAACAAAAAGTTCTTCATATATCAATTATTAAATTGTTGATACATTAATTAAAAATCGTCGAGGGTGTATTTAAAGGGGAAACGGGTAAGGAAGTCGTTTGCCGAAGGTTCGTGTTGTTATCCTTCTCCGGGTGCTGAATTAATTTGATTATTTTTGCAAAAAGAATTTTCAAAAGGTGGAGAAAAAGATAGATAAAACAGATAATTATCCCCGTGTGGCTTTTTACACGCTTGGCTGCAAACTGAATTTTTCCGAAACATCGGTCATTGAGAAAACCTTTATGGATAAAGGGTTTCAAAAGTGCGAGTTTGGAGAGAGGGCAGATGTTGTTTTTATAAATACGTGCATGGTTACCTCAAAGGCGGAGAAAAAGTGCAGGAATATTATAGGAAGGGCCTTAAGGACTTCCCCGGATGCTTTGGTAATAGTTGCGGGGTGTTATTCCCAGCTAAATGCTGAAGAGATAGCCGCAATGCCCGGTGTTGACCTTGTGCTTGGAAGCGGGGAGAAATTCAACGTTTTTGATTATATAGACAAAATAGAGAAAAAAGAGGCTCCGGCTATTTATTCGTGTGAAATTGAAAGGGATGAAAAATTTTATCCGGCCTGGTCGGTATCTGAAAGAACACGTTCTTTTCTCAAAATTCAGGATGGTTGTGATTATTTCTGTTCTTATTGTACAATTCCGCTTGCAAGGGGAAGAAGCAGGAATATGGCCGTGAAGGATGTTTTGGAGAGTGTCAGTGATATAGCCGGGGCAGGGGTGAAGGAGGTTGTTCTTACCGGGGTGAATATTGGTGATTTTGGAAAAACCACGGGTGAATCATTTTTTGAGCTTATCAAAAAGCTTGATCAGGTAAAGGGTGTTGAACGTTTCCGTATATCATCAATTGAACCCGACCTGCTTACCGATGAGATTATAAGATTTGTTTCCGGTTCTAAAAAATTTGCCCCCCATTTTCACATACCTTTGCAATCGGGTTGCAATACCATTCTCAAGAAGATGAACCGCAACTACACAAGAGAGCTGTTTGCTTCAAGGGTTGAAAAAATTCGCACCATTATCCCCTTTGCCGGAGTGGGGGCCGATGTTATTACCGGCTTTCCCGGGGAAACAGAAGGGTGTTTTGAAGAAACCCTGAAGTTTCTAAAGGAGACAGATATTTCCTATTTGCACGTGTTCACTTATTCAGAAAGAGAGCATACAAGAGCTGCCAGGCTGACCAGTAAAGTAGAACCCAAAAGAAAAGAGGAGAGAAGCAAAATTTTGCATAAATTGTCTGACCTTAAACTCACTGATTTTTACAGGCGCAATATATCCTCAAATTCAAGGCAAAATGTTCTTTTTGAGAGATGTACACAAAAGGGTGTTATGTATGGTTTTACGGGAAATTACATAAAAGTTGAGGCAAAGTGCGACCCTTCACTAGTCAACCGGCTTTCACCGGTCGAACTGACAGGGATAAGCCAGGAAGGAAAGGTTTTTTGCAGGATAACTTAAATTACTCATTTTAAAATTTTATATTATGGATCTTGAAAAAATTTGCAAACAAACGGTTTCAGCAGTAAAGGAAGCCGGAGAATATATAGCCTGCGAGAAAGGCCGTAAAAATTCAATAAATATTGAAGAAAAAGGGCTGCACAATTTTGTAACCCGCGTTGATACAACAGCAGAAAAGATGCTTGTGGAAAGATTGTCGGAAATACTTCCCGGAAGCGGGTTTATAACTGAGGAAGGTACCGCTGAAAAAAAGGATGGAGAATATAATTGGGTGATAGACCCACTTGACGGGACCACAAATTTTATTCACGGACTGCCTCCTTATTCAGTCAGCGTTGCCCTTCTGGAAGAGGAAAAAGTTGTGGCAGGTGTTGTCCACGAGATAAATCTCAACGAGTGCTTTTATTCATGGAAAGGGGCACCTGCATTTTTGAACGGCAGGCAAATAAACGTTTCCGAAACAAAAAAAGTAAACGACTCCCTTATAGCTACCGGCTTTCCCTTTACCGATTACAGTCTTATCAGACCGTTTTTAAAATGTCTTGAACATTGTATGCAAAAATCGCGCGGTGTAAGGCGTCTCGGTTCGGCAGCAGTTGATTTGGCATATCTGGCATGCGGGCGCTTCGATGCTTTTTATGAATACGGCCTTAGTCCATGGGACGTGGCAGCCGGCGGATTTATAATTCAGCAGGCAGGGGGGAAGGTGACAGATTTTTCGGGCGGCGACAAATTTTTATACGGTGGTGAGATCATTGCCGCAAATTCTTTTGTATTCAAAGAATTTTTCCAAATGATCAACGGGTTTATGGAAAGGGAGAAAAAGTGAATGTTGCAATGTTTCGTTTAACGGTTTTTTTAATAAGGCTTGCAGCGTTGTTCCCGCTTTCTTTTTTATACAGGGTTTCAGGATTTTTATACTGCCTTGTCTACCACGTACTTTGTTACAGGCGTAAAATAGTTTCGGCCAACCTTAAAAACTCTTTTCCCGAAAAAGACCGGGCTGAAATAAAAAAAATTGAAAAGGGTTTTTACCGTCATTTCTGCGATGTGATAGTTGAAACCCTTAAAATGCTTACTATTTCATCTGAAGAGCTCAAGGCCAGGGTTACCTATAAAAATATGGAGGTGTTTGATAAGTATTATGAAGAGGGAAAGCATGTTGTTGCACTAATGTCACATTACGGAAATTGGGAATGGATGTCCGGTTTCCCCCTTGTAAGCAGCTTCAGAATATTTTCTGTTTACAAACCGCTGAAAAGCAAGGTGTTCGATCAATTCATGCTCAATCTCCGCGGCCGGTTTGGCTGCCGCCTTGTCCCCTTCAAAAGGGCATTACGGCATATTTTAAGTATGCGGAAAAGTTGCCTCCCCTCCGTTACGGCATTTATAGCCGACCAGTCGCCCGTGCGCGAGGGAAGTTACTTCATAACCCGGTTTCTTGAACAAGACACACCGTTCCATTCCGGACTGGCCCGTATTGCAAAACTTGATCAGTACGCTTTTGTGTTTATGAAGATGCAAAAAAGATCAAGAGGATACTACGAAGTTGAAGTGGTTGATATAAGTAGCTGCGACACCTCCACCCAAAAAAATGAGGCTCTTGATCTTTATGTGAAACATCTTGAGAGCCAGATAAAGGAAAAGCCTGAATACTGGCTTTGGAGTCACCGGCGCTGGAAAGAGCCGCCCGGTGTAAGGTGAAAAACTTTTTTATATTTGCATTTTCGAGCAGGTTGACCGCTTCAGAGGTCGATGAAGTGTTTAAATATGATCAACAATTTGATTTTTAGTATATTTTACGGAATTTGCAGGCTCTTTACCCTTTTGCCTTTAAGGATCCAATATCTGGTTTCAGATATCTTTTATCTTTTTGCCTGCTATTTTCCCGGTTACCGCCGAAAGTTGGTTTATGAGAATCTTCGCCGCGCTTTTCCTGAGAAAAGTGCAGCCGAGATAAATTCAATTGCCCGTTCCTTTTACCGCCATTTGTGTGATTCCCTCGTTGAGACTTTAGCGCTGATGGGACTGGGAAAGAGGCAAATAATGAAAAGATTCAGATACCGGAACCCCGGGGTGCTTAGCCGTTATTATGCCGAAGGAAAAAGTGTGACTGTTGTTTTCGGCCACTACGGCAACTGGGAATGGCTAGCAGGGTTGCCTCTTATTACTCCCTACAAGGTGCTGGCATTGTATAAACCTCTGAGGAGCAAAAATTTCGACCGCCTTGTCCTGTCATTGCGTCAAAAATTCGGAATTCGGGCGGTGCCTGAGAAAAAAGCGTTAAGGGTCCTTATGGAATACAAAAAGAAAGGGGAGCAGACACTTACACTTTTTCTGGGCGATCAGAGGCCCAAATTAACACGTATTCATCACTGGACTACCTTTTTTAACCGTGAAACACCTGTTTTTATGGGGGTAGAAAAGATCTCCAGGAAGCTGGACCAGCCTGTCCTTTTTTTTGATATTCAAAAAATTAAAAGAGGGTACTATGAAGTTGAAATAATTCCCCTTTTTGATGATCCTGGTTCAACCGCTCCCTTTCAAATTACCGAGGAGCATACAAGGATACTGGAGCGCATAATACGTAAAAAGCCGCAGTACTGGCTTTGGTCACACAAAAGATGGAAATATACAAAAGAAGAGGCGGAATGATAAAAGTTGCTGTGGTTATACTGAACTGGAACGGCAAAAACTACCTTGAGAAGTTCTTGCCCGATGTTGTAAAAAACACTCCCGGTGAAAACTTTGAAATATGGGTTGCCGACAACGGGTCGGCTGACGGCTCGATTCCTTATGTCATGGAGAATCATCCTGAAGTAAAGATCTTAGAGCTCGGGCAGAATTACGGTTTTGCCGGAGGTTACGTAAAAGCGCTTGACATGATAAGTGCAGGCTACTATGTGTTGCTGAACTCAGATGCAAAAACCTCGCCCGGTTGGCTGGAGCCTCTTATAAGGTTAATGGAAAGTGATACTTCGATAGCCGCATGCCAGCCCAAGATCAAGTCGCTGGAGGATTCTGGCTATTTTGAGTATGCAGGTGCAGCCGGAGGGTTTATTGATTTTTTGGGCTATCCTTTCTGCAGGGGCAGAATATTTGATGTTACAGAAAAAGATACCGGCCAGTATGACAGCACCTGCAGGATTTTCTGGGCAAGCGGGGCATGTATGGTTGTAAGGGGTGATCTTTGGCACGAAAACAGCGGTTTTGACGAAAAGTTCTTTGCCCATATGGAGGAGATAGATTTTTGCTGGAGACTCAAAAACCGCGGATACAAAATCATGGTATGCCATGAATCGCAGGTCTTTCACCTTGGAGGTGGTACTTTGGAACAGGCCAGTCCGCGGAAGACATTTCTCAATTTCAGGAACAACCTGCTTTTGTTATATAAAAACCTGCCATCGAAACAAATGCCGTGGGTTTTGCTTTTGAGGCTCGAGATGGATATGCTTTCCGTGTTAAAATTTCTTTTTTCATTGTCGTTTTCAAATGCTTTTGCAGTTATAAAAGCCCATTTCGCATTCTTTTTTTTATTGCCTTCTTATTCAAAGATCAGAAAAAAACTTCAGAAGGAAAGAAAAGTTGATCTTCACCCACAGATCTACAGGAAAAGTATTGTTGCAGATTTTTTCATCAGGGGTAAAAGGTATTTCTCCTCCCTTAATTTTGGCAAATGATCTCTATGACCGTTAAGGGCTGGATGAAACATTTCAGGTTTTTAATAAGCGGGCGGCCTGTTTGGGGGGCTGCCTGGAACCATAATATGGTGCGGCGGGTTGAGCCCCCCATATAAGCAGGCAATTTGTATGAGGCTGCCGGGAACCATAACCTGATGCGGTAGGTTGACCCCACCATATAAGCAGGCAACCTGTATGAGGCTGCCTGGAACCAAACTCCGTTTAAAAAGTCAGGGTAAAAGTGGCACCTTTTTCAGGCTCCGATTGGGCAGTAATAGCCCCCCCGTGCAGCCTCATTATCTGGCGCGAAAGGCTGAGACCTATTCCTGACCCTTTGGGTTTCGTGGTGAAAAAAGGTATGAATATCTTGTCCAGAACATCTTTCAGGATACCCTGACCATTGTCGGTAACCTGAATTGTGCCTCTGCCGCGTTTGTTTATGAAAGCCCTTATTCTGATCTTCGGATCGGAACTGGAGGAAAGCGATTGTATGGCGTTCTGCATAATGTTTATCAGAACCTGCTCGAGAAGTTGTTCGTCGGCCGATAATTTCAAATCCTCAGGCTGTACCGAAACTTCAAGGTTAACATTGTTCTCTTCCAGCTCTTTGTCCATAAAAAGCCTTACATTTGATATAAGGTCTTTAACCTTGAAGATCCTGAAGTTGGGCTTGGGTATTCTGGTAAGGTTGCGGTAGGTATTAACAAAATGGAGCAATCCCGTACTTCTTTTGTTTATGGTCTGAAGTGCCTGTTGTATCTCATTTATGCTTTCACTGTCAAAATTTTCCTCCCCTTCGCTAACCCCCGCACTTTTGAACATAATGTCAAGTGTTGAAGAGAGTGAGGCTATGGGGGTAATTGAGTTCATGATCTCGTGGGTGAGCACCCTTATTAATTTTTGCCATGCTTCGGTTTCCTGTTCTTCCAGAACGTGCTGTATATTTTTAATGGTTGCAAGCACTATCTCCTTGTTGTGTATCTTCAGCTCAGTTGCGTAGATTGCCAGCTGAAGTATATCATCCTCTTCCTGAACCTTAACCAGCTTGCTTTCCCCGGCTTTTATTTCAAGGAGCGTTTCAACCAGTTGCGGACTCAAGCTGTTGAGCTTTTTTATGTTTTGCAGACTGCCTACCTGAAAAAGCTTGATGGCCGATTTGTTTATCATCTCTACTTTTCCGCTGCGCAGGTAGGCAATAATACTTACATCGATATTTTGTACGATGCTTTGAAGATACTGGTAATGTTCTTCCTTTTCGGAGCGTACTTTTTGAAAATCCCTTATCACATTGTTGAAAGCATTGCTAAGCTGGTCGAATGACGAACCGAGCCTGTCGATCTCAAAAGAACGGGTGAATTCCGAATAGCGGATGGATTCAAGAAAACTTGCCAAATCCCGGTTGGTCCTGTCAACATGCTTAAATAAAAGGTATACCTGCACAACAATGAGCAACCCTATCAGCAAAGGTGTAACAAGCAGGCTGTAAAAAAACAGGGTGTAAAAGAAAAGAAATATTGTTGCAGCAATCAGTATTATCCTGATCAGGCTGACTGTCCTGAAGTTTTTATAAACCATATTTTTCCATTCTCCGGTACAGGGATGTCCTTGTAAGCCCGAGCTCGCTTGCGGCCTGAGAGATATTTCCCTGGTTTTGTTTCATCACTTTTGAAATAACGCTTTTTTCTATTTCTTCAAGATTGAATGTGTCAAGTTCCATTTCTTCCCCTTTTTTTCCGGCAGAAGAAAGCAGGAAATCCTCGGGGTGAAGTATTTCGGTCTCGCTCATAATAACAGCCCTTTCAATTGCATGCTGCAGTTCCCTCACATTGCCGGGCCAGTGGTGCCGCGAGAGCTTTTTCATTGCATCCTGGCTGATCTTTGAGATATTTTTTTTATATTTTTTACAGTAAGTTTTCAGAAAATGCCCGGCCAAAACCGGCAAGTCTCCCGTTCTTTCCCGCAGGGGAGGCAGCTTGATTTCAACCGTGTTTATGCGGTATAGCAAATCCTGGCGGAATTTTTCGTTTGCCACCAGCTCATGTATGTCGTAATTGGTTGCGCATATTAACCGTATGTCAACAGGAATCGGCTTGTTGGAGCCAACTCTTATAACCTGCCGGTTTTCAATGACCCTCAGCAGCTTGGCCTGAAGCGGGAGTGAAAGGTTGCCAATTTCATCCAGAAACAGTGTGCCGCCGGAGGCAATTTCAAAGCGGCCGGCTTTTTCCTTTATGGCATCGGTAAAGGCTCCTTTTTCATGGCCGAACAGCTCGCTTTCGAAAAGGGTTTCACTTATAGACCCAAGGTCAACGCTTATAAACACCTCGTCTTTACGCGGAGAATTGCGGTAAAGAGCTCTTGCGACCAGTTCTTTGCCGGTACCGTTTTCCCCGAGGATCAAAACATTGGCATCTGTTTTGGCAACTTTTTGTATAGTTGAAAAAACCTCCTTCATTTCAGGAGAGACCCCTATGAAATCATGGAAAGGCTGGTCAAGCACCTTGCTTATCTCTTTTTGCTTTCTTCTTAATCCGCTGGCTTCTACACGTGACCGCCTTAATTGTACTGATGAGGATACTGTTGCTATCAGCTTTTCATTTTGCCAGGGTTTTAGCACAAAATCAATAGCACCCGACTTTATTGCTTTTACCGCTTTTTCGGCATCCCCGTATGCGGTGATAAATACAACAACCGCTTCAGGATCTATCTCAAGTATCTTCTCCAGCCAGTCAAATCCTTCCTGTCCGCTTATAGCATCCTTGGTGAAATTCATATCCAGGAGAATAACGTCGAAGTCGTTATTCTTCATCAGTTCCGGTATTTCAGAAGGATCCGATGTGGTTTTGATCAGCTCCGCATGATGCTTTAACAGCAGCTTCAGTGAAAAAAGAATGTCTTCGTTGTCGTCAACAGCAAGCACTCTTCCTTTCTTTTTTTCCTTTTCCATTTTGTTTTTATTTTTTGATATTTTTATTATATCAATCAGGAAAATCGCATCCCGGCAATATTAAACAGTAAAAGCTTGTATCAATTGCATATTGTAAATATATTACTTAATTTGTTTCAAAAGGGAGTTTATTATTAAAAAATGTTCGGAATCGTACGTTGCCTGTTTCATTACCGTACACAGCCATGCTTTTTTTGTTGCTTGCTCATGCGGCAAAATTCTGATAAATAACACTATGTGGGTTTTGGCATAATTCGTGATCATTGTAAAGAGAGAAAACATTTTAATTTGCTTTATTATGGGAATGGACCGTAAAATAGAAAACAAAGCCAAAAAAAGAAGAATGATTATCTGGATCTCGGTATCGGCTGTTTTTGTGGGTGTCGTTTTTTACCAGATTATTTTCGGCGACAAAAGTTCGCGGCTGAATGTGGATGTTGACAAAATCACAATAGAGGAGATACGCGAAGACGCTTTTTTGGATTATATTGCAGTTAACGGAACAGTTGAGCCTATACAAACAATTTTCCTTGACGCGGTGGAAGGAGGAACAGTTGACAGCATCTTTAAAAGGGACGGTGATGTTGAACAGGGCGACAAACTGGCCAGTTTAAGCAATATTAACCTTTTGCTTGAAATTTCACGCCATGAGGCTGAAGTTACCAGGAATGTTAATGATTTCCGTATGACCAGGATACAGCTCGACCAGCAAAATCTGCGATACAGGAACGATCTTCTGGATCTTTCCTATTCCCTCCGGCAGGCTGAAAGAAGGTACAAAAAGAACAGTGTGTTAAGGCAGGAGGAGCATATTTCACAGGAGGAGTTCGAGCTGTCAAAGGAGCAGTACGAGAATACAAAAAGGAGGTTTGAGCTGCTTCATGAGAGTTACCGGCACGATTCAATTTACAGGGTGGCCCAGCTTGAATCGATGGAGGAGTCCCTGCAAGCTATGGAGAGCAATCTGGAGCTGGTTTCAACGCGCCTGGAAGCCCTTGACGTGAGAGCTCCTGTTGACGGTGAGCTGGCTTATCTGGACCTTGAAGTCGGACAGATTATAAACCGCGGTCAAACCCTTGGAAGGATAAATGTGCTTGATTCATACAAGCTGCGGGTTGAGATAGATGAGCATTATATTTCCCGGGTTGTATCCGGATTGCAGGGTGAGTTTGAGTTTGCCGGCGACAACTATGAGCTGGAAATAACCCGCATATACCCTGAAGTTGAAGCAGGGCGCTTTGCGGTTGATATGGAATTTAACGATAGTGTACCCGGGCAGATAAGAATAGGTCAGACTTTTCGTATTCGCCTGGAGCTTGGGGAGTCAAGGACCGCCCTTTTGATCCCGAGGGGAGGTTTCTATCAGAGCACCGGCGGACGATGGGTGTATGTGCTTGATCCTTCCGAAAGCGTTGCTTCCAGGCGGGAGATACGCATTGGCCGTCAAAACCCGAGGTATTACGAGGTTCTTGAAGGCCTGGAGCCCGGTGAAAAGGTTATTGTATCAAGCTATGATAATTTTGGAAATGTAGACAAGCTTATGCTAAGATAAACCCAACGGTGCCGTAGGCAGCACTAAACCCGCCGAATTTGCAGCCGGGGTATTATAAAGTTAAACGGGCTATGTTGCCAGGGGGGGGTAAAACCTTAAGTTTTGATGCAAAAGAAGTTTTAAAAATAATTAATAAGCATTTAAAATTTTAAAATCATGATTAAAACAAATGATCTTGTAAAAGTTTTCCGCACAGATGAGGTGGAAACAACTGCACTGAACAAAGTTAACCTGGAAGTGGAAGAAGGTGAATTTGTTGCAGTAATGGGACCTTCAGGCTGCGGTAAGTCAACCCTGCTCAATATAGTCGGTTTGCTTGACAATCCCACTGACGGGGAGCTGTGGTTTAACGGCACCGAAGTTTCCGGTTTTTCCGAAAGGCAGCGTACCAATATGCGAAAGGCAAACATAGGATTTGTTTTTCAGAGCTTTAACCTGATAGATGAATTAAATGTATATGAAAATGTTGAGCTCCCCTTGCTTTATTTGAATATGCCCGCCTCGGAGCGCAGGAAAAAGGTTGAAGCCGTAATGGATAAAATGAAGATTGGTCACAGGGCAAAACATTTCCCCCAGCAGCTTTCCGGCGGACAACAGCAGCGTGTGGCCATATGCCGTGCTGTTGTTACAAACCCGGCCCTTATCCTTGCCGACGAGCCTACCGGTAACCTTGATTCCGCAAACGGCGAAGAGGTGATGAATCTGCTTACCTATCTTAACGGTGAAGGCACTACCATTGTAATGGTTACCCATTCACCCAGCGATGCGGAAAAGGCAAACAGGATTATCCAGCTGTTTGACGGACATATTGTTACAGAAAACGTAACAAAGCTCCTTTGAATGAGTTTTTAGTGCACATTTTTACAAAAAAGCAACAAAAATCAAATATTTATGAGCAGGCTCTTTATCGTTTTGGTCGTCTTTTTGTTTACATCTATGGCTGTGAGTGCACAGGAGTACTGGACACTGGAGGATTGCATAGATTATGCCCTGGAGAAGAATATCCGCTTAAAGCGGCAGGAGCTGCAGGTAGAACACGGTAAATACAATTACCGTCAGTCCTGGCTGGATGTGTTGCCCGGAATCAGTGCCGGAGGATCACACACATATTCCAGGGGGCGCTCTCTGGATATGATAACCTACGAGTACATTGATATTCCACATGGCTCCGGAAATGTTTCAATGTCGGCCAATATGGATCTTTTCAATGGTTTTTACAACCGTCACAATATAAGGAGGCAGTATTACAATCTTCAGGCGGGACTCTATGAAGTCGAAGGAGCAAGGGATGATATTTCCCTTAACATTGTCGCCGTCTTTTTGCAAATATTGTATGAGAAAGAGCTTCTGGAAATTGACAAACAGCAACTGGAGCTGAGTAATATGCAGGTGGAGAATGCAAGGTTAAGTTATGAGCTGGGTGATGTGCCAAAAAGAAGGCTTTATGAGCTGCAGTCTGAAAATGCTGCTATCCGTCATAGGGTTACATTGTCCGGGAACCGGGTGAAGTCGGCATACCTTGAGCTGAAGCAGATGCTGCAACTGGATATGGAAGTGGACTTCAGGGTGAAGGGTCCTGAGATGAACGCTGAAACCGACGCAAGCGTGTTGCTTAATCCTGTTGAGGCAATATATGATGAAGCTCACAACAGGGTTCCTCAGGTAAGGAGTGCCGAATATTTACTGAAAAGTTCCGAAAGATCACTTGCGGCTAGCAGAAGCTTTTTGTATCCAACCCTTTCGGTAAGCGCAGGTTTAGGCTCCAGGTACAGTGAGCTTGCAAGGGACCCGAGACAAAACAATTCCTCTAATGATTATCCTTATGACCTGCAATTGCGTGACAATTACGGCCAGTATTTAGCTGTCTCAGTAAGTATTCCCATATTCAACCGCTGGCAGGCAAGGACCCGTATAAACAGGGCCCGGACCGATCTTTTGGATGCAGAATACAGGCTGGAGGAAATCAAACAAAATTTGTACTCTCAGGTTCATCAGCAATACAACGATGCCGAAGCAGCAAGGGATAATTTCGAATCAGCAGAAAAGGCCGGAGTTTTTGCCCGGGAAGCTTTCAATCATGCCAAACGGGAATTCGAACTCGGACTGATAAGTTTTGTCGATTTCCGGCATGCTCAAAATAATTATATCAGCGCAGAATCGGAGCTTGCAAGAGCAAGGTACGATCTTATGCTCCGGCTTGTTTTTCTCGATTATTTTATGGGAAAACCAATAAGCCTGGAGTAGACTTTTTCATGGTTATAAGTTGGTTTTTAAAGGATTGTGCCGGTATGAGAATTTGGTGCAATCCTTTTTAACATTTAATATAAATGTTTGGTGATTTACTTAAGAAAGCAGACATACGGCAATTGACAAATAAAAAACCCCTGAAAAGAAGCCCCCGATAATTGTAGATATTAAAAAAAGGGGCTGCCCTTTTTCAGGCAGCCCCTTGCATGCTTTATGAGAGAAAATGAGTCCGGTGTGACACCCTTTCCCATTTCCTTTTCCGGTATTTATTCAGCTGCTTCAGGTGAAATATTTACCCGGAAAAACTTGTAGTTTTCGCTCGGTGCCAGGTCCCTTTCCTCAAGCACGATGAACAGCTCAACATCTTCTGTGGGTGTCAGCTCCATGCTCAGCGAGCCGAAGCTGCTGTTTGCGGGGATTGTTATAACGCCCCCGTCGAGAATGTTGTAGTCAACCCCTTCTTCAGCGGTTGTTTCCATAAGCTCCCATTCATCGTGGTCGGGCTGTTCCACCCTCAGCCTGTTGGCGTCGGTGTCACGATAGAGCTGATCGGCCACATAGTAGCTTATTTCATTGTCCTCCGCCTGGTGCGGTCCGACCAGTGCAACCTGTATGGCGGCATCCGGGTCGTCGCCTTCAATAACGGCCGACCAGTGCGCACCCACGGATGTCCAGCTTGCGTTGTCATGTGAAAGGTTGGAGAATTCCACTACCGGCGGACCGTCATAGGTGAAGTCGTTAAGCCCGTCGAAGCACGATTGGGTTACAAAACCCATGGCCACAATAATTGTAAGTGATATAATGATTTTTCTCATACTTCTGAATATTTTAAATTGTTTGTTATTGATTAATAACCAGGGTTCTGGATAGCGTTTTCGTTTGCTTCCATTTCCGCATTCGGTATTCTGCCCACTATTCTGTAGTCATCAAATTCAAGAGGAATGCCTGGATCTTCATCGGGACATCCTTTGGGTATGCCCATTCCCCTGCGCCTTAGATCGAACCAGCGGTGCGACATTTCACAGAAAAACTCTACTCTTCTCTCAGTCAGAATAAGATCAATCAACTCTTCTTTTGTATCCACTGTTACTTCTGCGTTTTCCTGATCCATTCTGTGCTCGCGGAAATCTGTAAGAATGTTACGGGCATCTGTCAGCTGATCAAGTTCTGCATACGCTTCGGCTGCTATCAGGTACATTTCGGCCGTGCGTATAACCGGATAGTCGTCCCAGTAAGCATGAGGCCCTGCATAACCTGCAAACTTGTCCTGGAAGACTACATCTTCTCCAACCTTAGTGTATTCATATGTCATCTCGGGACGTACATCTCCCTTAGTACGGTACTCTTCAAGCAGGTTAATCAGGTCTCTGCGAAGAATTAAGTCGCCGTAGCCTGTTGGGGGATCATACCAGGCAAGACCTTGAATACTTTCATTCATGCCGGGCCTGTCATCAGAGGTGTAGCCCATCTCCAGTATTGATTCACTGCCGGGAGTTTCCGCAAAAGCATCAATGTAGTTATCAGTACCGGTGAGGTTAACATTACCGTCGGCTATCACATCTTCTGCATAGCTGGCTGCTTCGGTCCAGTTACCCATATACAAATGAATTTTTGCCAGAAGCGCTTTAGCTGAGATATTTGTGAACCTGTAGGGGAAATCATCATTTGTTTCCGGCAAGAGGCTTATTGCCATTTCAAGTTCATCAAGTACAACCTGGTAGCCTTCATCTATTGTTGCACGTGGTTCAAAACTGTCCTCGTCAATACCCATAAAAGGATCAAGCTTTATTGTTACCCCCAGAGGCTCACCCTGAACAAGAGGTGTCTGATACATATATGGCCGTGCGTATACCTTAAGCAGATTGAAGTATATATATCCGCGCATGGCATGCGCTTCACCCTTTAGCCTGTTAAGCCTTGTTTCGTCAAAATCACCTTCCAGCTCATCGACATAGTAGAGCATCATGTTTAGCCGGTTTATATCGTTGTAGCGCCCGGACCATGAGACAAAGGAAGAGGTGTTTTCCTGGTTTGTCGGATAGGTTATCATACGCCCCGAGTTTGCAGCTGCCACTTTGAGCTCATCAGTCAAAAGTCCGCCTGCAAGGTAATGTGTGGCAAGATGCCATCCCTGCATCCTGTTGTACAAACCGTATAGGGTAGCTTCAATACCTTCCAGGTCTGCCATTGCAAGCTCCGAGGCCATGGAGGCCCTTGGGTATTTTTCAAGATAATCCTCACACGAGGCTGCCCCTATAAGAATTGCAGCCGTAAGGATTAATGAGTAAATAAAATTATGTTTATGCATGATAAATCAATTTATTTGTGTATAAAATTTTTGTTAAAAATTAGTCCGGATCCCTACGGTAACAGTTCTGCCCTGAGGATAGGTGAAAAAGTCCGAGCCGGTAAATTCAGGGTCCCAGCCAGAATAGTCATCCCATGTTAAAAGGTTCGTTGCCCTTGCATATACAGACAGTCTGTCAATATTGTAACGCTGTGTGAATGCCCTTGGGATCGTATAGGATATATCCACATCCTTAAGTCTTATATAGTCAACTCTTTCAATAAGACGGGAGCTGTAGCTTGTTGGAGTCATTACATCACCTGCATAAACATTTGCATGAACAGGTCTAACCATTTCCGTCATATCTCCGGGGTCCTGCCACCTCTCTGTCCATACCGAAGCAAGCTGGTTCAGATTCATTGTATTGTGCATCTGCACATACCTGTTATGATTAGCATACCTGTAGCTGCCACCTGAATACTGGAAAAATATTGAGGCAGCAAAGTTGCCGATTTGGAACTCATTGGTAATACCACCGTATCTTGTAGGCTGTACCGGACCCATCCAGTGCCTGTCTTCGTATACCGGGTTATAGGTAATATTCCAGTCAGCATCGTAATACATCGGTCTTCCGTCAGCCGGATTTACACCTGCCCATTGAGGTATATACCAGTCATTTATTGCCCGGCCAACCTTCCTTCGGGTACTGAAAAATTCCTGTCCTGGCAGAAGCTCAAGTATTTCGTTTTGAACAAATGAAATATTGAAGTTTGTGCTCCACTGGAAATTATCAGTTTGAATATTCACCGTGTTAAGAGATATTTCAATTCCTTCGTTAACAGTTCTTCCAATATTCTCCGTTATACTTGTCCAGCCCGTAGTTGCGGGCAAAGGCCTTCCCAGCAGCAGTCTTTCAGACCAGCGGTTGTAGAGGTCTATTTCCATGTTTAGCCTGCCTCCGAATGCACCGGCATTTATTGCAAGGTTCAGCGTCCTGCTTTCCTCCCATGTCAGGAAGCGGTTTGGCAGCTGTGTGGGATATATGCCAACGTTTCCTTGGTATTGGGTTCCTCCGCTCCAAAGTCCCAGGGCCGCGTAACTGCCTGCAGCGTCTGATCCTGAAACACCGTAGCTCAGTCTCAGCATCAAATTGTCAAGCTGGTCTATTCCTGCCATGAAAGGTTCGGAAGAAATTCTCCATCCTATTGCCGCAGCCGGGAAAAAACCCCATTTGTTGTCGGCACCGAACCTGGAGCTGCCGTCATAGCGCCCCGTCATAGTTAACATGTATCTGTCATCGAATGTATAGTTTAACCTGCTGAAAACACCCATGCGGGAGCGCTCGGTTTCATTTCCACCGAAGCTTGTAACTTCAGCTGCCGCGTTCATAACATTCATATGATGATTGGGAAAATTAATACCGGTGGCGGAAGAACTTCTCGAAATCATGCTGTATGTTTCAAAACCTGCAACTGCGTTAAAACTGTGGACATCTCCAAAAATATTGTTGTAATTAAGCGTCTGGGTTGTCTGGTAGGAAAAGTCGTTACTTTCCGAATCGGTCAGCATGCCGTTGTTGTCCATTCCGTCACTCCCCCGCGGGTCATACCAGTACTCATTGTCGTAGAAATTGAAATCAAGCCCGAATACGCTCCGGAAAGCCAGATGGTCGGTCAGATCGTACGAGGCACCTAAATTCAGCAAAGTTTTAACGTTAGTGGTTATGAAATGGTCTACCTCCATGCTGTAGAGACTGTGCGAGGGCACCATTCCCCAGAGACCGCGTGGATGATTTGTAAAATTGCCATCCTCGTCATATATTGCATTTATCGGTGGCACAAAGTATGCCGAGAGAATGGGGTTTGTGAATGCTCCTCCGCCTCGTGTTATATCTCTTGAAGCTACGTTGGCATTGGCCTGAACATCGACTGTAAGCCTGTCTGAAGCGTCATGGTCGAGATTCAACCTGAAGCTGCTTCTGTCAAAGTCATATCCGACTATGTGCCCTTCCGTCCTGTTGTGAGAGAGAGACGAATAAAACCTTGTATTTTCGGAACCGCCTGAGGCGTTCAGCCTGAGATCTGTATAATTACCCGTGCGGTTTACAGCATCCACCCAGTTGTGATTTGGTGTGTTGGAAAAATCGTATGAGCCGTCTGCTGCTACTTCCATCCACCCAAGGTTTACTGCATCTTGAATCCGGTCCTGCGTGAACCAGTGGTCTTCACCAAGCCTGTTTTTATAACCTTCAAGGTAAAGCTCTACAAACTGGGTGCCGTCCATCATGTCAAGATCAGTTATCCCCTGGCTGTAACCTCTTGATACATCAAGGGTAAAATTGGTCTCTTCAGCTTCTTCCCCTCTTTTGGTGGTTATAATAATAACACCTGCCGCGCCTCTTGCGCCGTAAATTGCTGAAGCCGCCGCATCTTTCAGGATGTCGATCGTCTCCACATCGTTAAAATCAAGTGATGAGAGTCTGCCGGAGATTTCAACACCATCAACAATCCATAGGGGTGTGTTGCTGGAAAATGAGCCTATTCCACGAATAATGGTTGAAATTCCTCCACCGGGAGCCCCTGAACTGGATGTAACCTGTACGCCCGCAGCGCGACCCTGGATAGCCCTGCTGACATGTTCAACGGCCATACCTTCGATCTCAGTCGAGCGAACAGATGCAACCGATCCGGTAAGATCTCTTCTGCGAATAGCCCCGTAGCCGGTTACAACGACCTCATCCAGACCTACGATGTCAGGTTCGAGTTCAACATCAATTGTCCTTTGGTCGCCTACCATGATCTCCCTGGAGAGCATACCGACAAAAGTGAACTGTAATACAGATTCCTCTGAAGGAACTTCAATGGAATAGGAACCATCAATATCGGTTGCAGTTCCGATTGTGGTTCCTCTTACAGCAACAGATACACCGGGGATCGGCTCTTCGTCCTCAGCCGAGGTGACCGTACCTGTAACTGTAATTTCCTGTGCAATTGCTGCCGAAAAACTCATTATCAGCAATAACAGAATACTAAACAGCAGTTTTTTCCTCATGTTAAAAAAATTAAAAGATTAATAATAAAAACAAATAAATGATCCGGCACCCAACTGGTCGCTTCAGACCATTTTTATTCTTTTATTTAATACTGTGTCTCTATTTAGCATTATTTTCAAATAGCAATAAAGCAATGCCATACCATATTGGCTTGCCGTTTTTAAAAATTAACAATATGTAAGGAATTCTTAGCCTGGATGTGTAACATGATATATATATGGTTGCTAATGTTTATATATTTATGAAAAAAACAATTTGATGGGAAGTTATATAGGTGTATTTATACATAGATTGCAAAAAACAAACAATTTGGTGGAGATTGTATTGGTATATTTATATATGTAATTTTATAAAGTTGATTTTTTTTGATTATTATTATCCCAAAATGTTTCTTACTTAAAAGATGCATAAAAATAATAAAAAGTTGCAGTAAACTGCAAAAAATTGTTAAAAATGTTAATATTTTATAAAAAAAACATATTGAAATCCGCGTGTATTGGTAAAAAAAACACCTTGCATCTTTTATGCAAGGTGTTTTAAAATTTAATCAGTATTTTATTCTTCAGCTTCAAGCGGTACCATGCTCACAGATGAAGCTGTTGTTATCATTCCGCCGGCATAATATTAAGGCGGAAAAACTTGTAGTTTTCGCTCGGTGCCAGGTCCCTTTCCTCCAGTACAATGAACAGCTCTACATCTCCTGTTGGGGTCAGCTCCATGCTCAGCGGGCCGAAGCTGCTGTTTGCGGGGATTGTTATAATGCCCCCGTCGAGGATGTTATAGTCAACCCCTTCTTCAGCGGTTGTTTCCATCAGAACCCACTCGTCATGGTCGGGCTGTTCCACCCTCAGCCTGTTGGCGTCAGTGTCACGATAGAGCTGATCGGCCACGTAATAGCCGATTTCCTTGTCCTGCGCCTGGTGCGGT
>Ga0207421_10002281_pt1 | contig 23958 bp, 19 predicted proteins | sample SodLakKL_010_SED_4_FD_187542 | JGI IMG/M metagenome (GOLD analysis project Ga0207421, IMG submission 187542) | Alkaline sediment microbial communities from Lake Tanatar, Kulunda Steppe, Russia - 8KL_010_SED (SPAdes) (version 2) | ecosystem: Environmental > Aquatic > Non-marine Saline and... | reverse complement strand
GCCCCGGCGGCCACCGACCCCACCGTATCCACCACCGTACTCCGCGCCGCCTTCCACCCGCAGGAGCGTTTCCGGCACTTCCTGCAAGAAACGCGAGGGGCTGCACTCAACGGTTCGGCCATGGACCCGGCGGTACCGGCAGGTCGTGAGGTAGAGCTCGGTACGCGCGCGGGTGAGCGCTACGTAGAACAGACGGCGCTCTTCCTCGAGCTCGGTGGGGTCGTCCTGCTCGCGCGGGAACAGCCCGTCCTCGAGACCGGTGACGATCACGCGATCGAACTCGAGGCCTTTGGTGTTGTGCATCGTTATTAGCGTGACCGCTTCGGCGCCGGGGTCTTCGAGCTCGGCTTGCCGCTCGGCGTCGAGCTCGAGCATCTCGAGAAACTCAAGCAAGCCCTCCTCGGTGCCGGCGTACAACGACGCGGCGTTGTGTAGCTCCTCGAGGTTCTCTTGCTTCTGGCTGCCGGCGATCTCGTCTTGCTCGGCATGATACGTCGCGAGCCCGGAGCGCTCGAGAATCCGCTCCACAAGCTCCGAGAGGCGGCCCGCGCCGAAGCTCCGGCGCACCTCCGAGAGAATCCCGAGAAAGCCCTCGAGTGACGCACGCGCCTTGCCGCGCTGGGCCTTCGCCGCAACCGCGAGCGCCTCGTCGAACGCTATACCGCGCCCGGTCGCGATCTCGGCGATCTGCGAGAGCTTCGCCGGACCGATTCCGCGCGAGGGCTTGTTCACGATACGTCGAAACGCAACCTCGTCGTGGGGATTCGCGAGAAACTTCAGAAACGCAACCGCATCTTTGATCTCCTCGCGCTCGTAGAACCGTACGCTGCCTACCACGCGGTACGGAATCCCGGCGCGCAGGAAGCCGGTTTCAAACAGCCGCGACTGCGCGTTGGTGCGATAGAGAATCGCGGTGCCGGCGGCCGTAATACGCCCGCCGGCGACCGGCGACCCGGCGACCGGCGACCCGGCGGAGGTCGCGCCGGCCGATACCCCGTCCTGCAGCAGGCGCACACAGAACTCCACCTCGGCATCCTGATCTCCCAGCGCCGCGAGGACCGGGGTAGGGCCTGCCTCGCGGTCGGTCCAGAGCGTCTTGCCGAGACGGTCGGAGTTGTTGCCCACCACCGCGCCCGCAAGCGACAGAATCGGCTGCGTGGAGCGGTAGTTTTGCTCGAGCCTCACTACCTCGGTTCCGGGGAAGCGATCGGGAAAGGTCACGATGTTGCGCACCTCCGCTCCGCGGAAGCGATAGATCGACTGATCGTCGTCTCCCACTACGCAGAGGTAGGTCTGCTCGTCGGCGAGCCGGCGAAGCAGCTCGTACTGCGCAACGTTGGAGTCCTGGTACTCGTCGACCAAGATCACCCGAAAACGCGCCTGAATGCGGCGGCGCACCTCGGGATGATCGCGCAAAAGCTCGATCGGGTAGAGAATTAGATCGCCGAAATCGAGGTTCCCGATCTCGCGCAAGCGTTTCTCGTAGGCGCCGTAGATCTCGCGAAACTCAGGATCACCCGAAACCTGCGAGAGGTCGTCGTGCGCGCGCAGCCCGTAGTCCTTGGCACGCGAGATCACGCGCGCCCAGCGCGCGAGCACCCCGCGCTGTCGCTCGGGATAAAGCGTGCGCAGCAAACTGACTTGATCGTCGTCGTCGTAGATCGTAAACCCCGCAGGAAGACCCAGCAGCGCCGCGTTGCGCCGCACCAGCCAGGCTCCAAACGAGTGAAAGGTGCGTATGAAGACCTCAGCGGCCGCCGGACTCAACTCCGCCGCGCGGTCGCGCATCTCGCGCGCGGCCTTATTGGTGAAGGTAACGGCGAGGATAGAACTCGGGTCTACCCCGAGGCGGTCAACCAGGTACGCGATCTTGACGGTGATGACGCGCGTCTTGCCCGAACCGGCGCCTGCAAGGATCAGCAGTGCGCGTCCGCGATGCAACACTGCGCTGCGCTGCTGTTCGTTGAGACTTTCAAGATACTCGGGGAGCTCGTGAGGCGGGGCCTGCGTGATACTCATCGCAAGCTCTTGTTAATAGGCGGGGATAAGCTCGAGACGATAACGCCCGTCGTCGGTTTCGGCGTAGCGCAGCGCACCGGCGACCGGCTCACCCGGATCGCCGAGGTCAACCTCGGCGCCGTCTACCCGCAGAAGCGTTGCGCCGGCGTTGGAGGACCACACGCGCACCGGCGTGTCGAGACGCTCGCCCCAACTCTGGCCGACGGTGAAGAAGGTTTCATCGCCTTGATCGATCCCGTCGCCTTGATCGCCGGCTCGATAGCGAAATAGGGTGGGCGCGTTGAACTCTACCGAGAGGTCGATTGCCTCACGCGACGGGCGGGTTGCGATCTCAGCCACAGCGCGCTCACGCGCCGCGACGGTGGTGCTGCCGATCGCATCACCGAGCTCGCTACCCTCGGCGCGTTCCGCCGAGGGCTCGCTCAACGCGGCCGGAGAAGCTACCAGCCGGTCGAAGCGGAGCACCGCCTCGGCGGCCTCTCCGGCCCGGTCCACCGATCGCAACAGCACCGCGATATCGGGCTCGCCGTCGTTGCTGATGTCGAGGTTGCGCTCGGCGTCGGCCCCGAGCACCTGCCTGCTACCGGCGGTGTCGAGCGTAACCTCGTCGTTTATCGCGGCGATGCGAATCGGGAATTCCTCGCCGTTGAGCGGAACCACAACCGTGTCACCAACGCGAAACCGCTGTTCCAGGAACTCGTCGCTGAACTGAAACTCGTTCTCGGCAGTGCTTGCGGCCGGCGGCTCGTCGGCGCTCTCGGCGTTTGCCGCAAAGAACAGCTGAAACACCAGAAACGCAATACCCACCAGCAACGCGATACCGGCGATCGCCCCGAAAACCAAGCCCTTGGACGGACCTCGCTTAGGCGCGACAAGCTGATCTATAGGCGGCGGCTGCTCCTGCAGCTTCATGTTTCGATACAGCTGCACCACTTCTTCGGGATCTATTTCAAGAAACTCGCAGTAACTGCGCAAAAACCCCAGCAGATAAGGCTCGGCCGGAAACTCATCGAATCGTTCTTCCTCGATTGCGACGATGTAGCGCTTCGCGATATGGGTGTCGCGCGCCACGTGCTCCAGAGTATAGCCTTTCTCTTCGCGTAGGTTCTTGAGTTTGGCGCCAAGTGACTCCATAGGACTCCTTCGGCCGGATTAGCCTTCGCGATCGAACAGAAAGTTGTGGTACCGGTTTGCCGATGAGGGCGGCTCGTAATCAAATCGGCTTGAAGGGACGTTATCGTTCACGCGTACGTCTCGAAAATCGAACTCGATCTCGCGATAGTTGGCGGTTACACCTACAATACGGCGAATTCGATGGTCCTCGTCTACCGAGATAACGAGCTGCCTATAGCCTTCATTCGGTGAGCGCCAGTTTAGCCGCAACTTCACGACCATTTCGTCGGAGTCTTCATCTAACGGAACCGGGTTTGGAGACTGCTGATACGCGATGCTGTAGTTTCGTCGCAGTAAGTTAAGGCCCTGCTCGCTCGCCAAACCCGCCATACCCTCGGCACCGCCGACGGTCTCTTGGCCGCGCAACTCCTGCTGCAGCGTCACGTTATACTGCGGGATATGGATCTTGAGCTCCCTCCCGTCGGACACCAAGATTTGCCCTTCAGGCTCGGCAAAATCTATCCGCACCTTGTCGGGCTCGGCGTAATACAGCGTGCCGCTCATTTCGTCGTCGTTGTCGGAGGTGATGGATATCTCGGCAACGTAGTCTTGTATATTGCCGTATTCCTCGGCCATGCGATCAAAAAACTGCGTAGCGGTAAGAAGCCGATCGTCGTTTTGCTGCTGTGCAAACAAGCTACCGCCTGCGGCCACCATCAAAACGAGGATACATAACACTGTTCTTCGGACAACTGACACGGTTATCATCACCTTCGCGCGGGATTCGGGGGATTCGGCCAGTATCTTGTATGATTCGGAATGCTTTGTCAAGTTTCTCTGCTCCTTATAGTTACGTCGCCTGGAGTTACGTCGCCTGGAGTTACGCGACTCGAGTTACGCGACGACCGTGGCTCTCTCTCATCATATCACGGAGAAAGCTCGCGAATCCGGTCACGAAGCTCCGCGGCACGCTCGTAATCCTCGGCCGCAACCGCGTCTTTGAGCTCACGCTCGAGCTGCGCAACCACACTCGGGCTGAGTTCGTCGATCTGCTTCGCAGCCGAGCGCAGATACTTCAGCGACCGAATCCGCTCAAACTGAAACGCCGGCGCCTCGATCTCCGACAGCCCCTCGATCTCCTCGATCGCGCTCTCGATGATGTGCCGTGCGACCTCGCGCAGGTCGTCGTTGAGCGAGATCATCGCGCGCGACATCGCGTTCATACGAATAATATAGGGACGAAACTGCAGAACGGCGTTACGGTCTTCCTCGCTGCTGCAGTGCTCCTCGAGCACACGACAGAGGCGCAGGTTGTGTTCGGTATCGCGCGACACGCGCTCGAAATCGTTCATCTGAAATAGCAGCAGGTAGCGGTAATAGAACAACACACCTTCGTTCTGCAGCCGAACCGCCTCGTCGTGGTCGATCTCGAACCCGTCGTCGCCTCCTTGGATTCGAACATGGTGGTTGAGCCGCTCCTCCACCTCGGCCAACACGGTGTCGTAGCCACGCGGTCGCTCCCCGTCCGGCCGTCCGTCGAGCTCGTACTGCTCTACCCCAAGCGGCAGCCGCACCTGCAAGACACTACGCCCGTCCTCGGCCTCTACAATTCGCATCGTATGGTCCGGATCGTATTCCCATGCAGAGAGAAAACCCGTTAGATCACTACTCATGGTCTCCCTCCTTGCGTTTCGCAACTACAGCATCTCCACAGTTAGAATATACTATCGACGGGCTTGTTTTCCCAATCGGGAGCGGTGCTCGCGCCGGTTCACGGCGCGGGCCCTTGTTTAACGCCGTCCGGTCCACGCCGCGCGCCCTTGATTCTCGGTGCGCGCGTGCGTAGGATGAATCAACCCGCCCGGAGGAGCGCTCTATGACTCATGTTCTCTCGCTTGGGGGCTCGATTGTTGCACCCGAGCAACCCGATATCGATTTTCTCACCCGGTTTCGAGACACCGTTCGCACGCATATCTCGGCCACCGGCGATCACGTGGTGATGGTGGTAGGCGGTGGAGGCCCTGCACGCGCCTACCAGAAGGCCTATCGCGAGATGGAGCCCGACTGGGAGCACCCCGAGGCCGACTGGATAGGGATCGCAGCCACTCGACTAAACGCACAGCTACTAACAGCGCTGTTCTTGGAGGAGTGCCGCGACCCCGTGGTGACCGACCCCACCGTCGTGAACGGTATGAGCGGCTCGGTGCTGGTGGGCGCGGGTTGGAAACCCGGCTTCTCAACCGATTACGACGCGGTACTGCTCGCCGAGCAGTTCGGCGCCGACACTATGGTGAACCTCTCGAACGTGGCGCAGATCTACTCCGCCGACCCCAAGGTCGACCCAAACGCGCGACCGCTCGAGCGTGTAACTTGGGCCGAGTTTCGTAAGTTGGTCGGCGACGACTGGACGCCCGGCAGCAACCTGCCGTTTGACCCGGTTGCCACACGCAAGGCCGCCGAGCTTGGGCTGCGCGTAATCGCCGCGGGCGGGCGTAATATCGAGAACCTCTCGCGCATTCTGCGCCGGCAGTCGTTCTTCGGGACGACAATCGGGCCCGAGTGACGAACGATGCATCACAGCGCCGCGATTCGCGCCGCAATGATTTGTAATTCCTCGGTGTTACGCGGTAACCGGCCGTCGTTTGCACGTGCTTGGAGTACGCCGATATCGGCAAGCGCCCGCGAGATTCCGTGCGCGCTCTCGATCTGCTGCACCACCTCGAGACCGCGCTTCCCCTCGCCGATCTCGGTAAACGCCGTTGCTACGCGGCGGCGCAAGGTGTCTTGCAGGAACTCGCCGAGATCCGCGGCATCGAGCGCGCGCTCGAGCGCCTCAACCGCTTCGGGATGCCGATCGGCCGTCGAGAGCTGTTGCCCGATCGCGATAAACAGCTCGGACCGCAGGTAGGAGTCTTCCAGAGCCTCGGCGAGCTCCGTCACCAGCGCTACCGCGTCCTCCTCGATATACACGCGCAGGATCGTTTGGTAAATCGCCGCCTGCTGATACTCATCGTCCAGCTCCGCAGCGGCCGAGCGCGCGAAATCGGCGTTCAGGGCCGCCAGTTGCAGATCGCCCATCGTGAGATAACGCGTCGCGACATCGGCGTAGACCTCGGCGCGGCGGTACGCGTCGGGACTCTGTTCACCCTCGCGCACGGCCTGCGAAAGCATCACAAAGGCCGAGCTTCGTGAGCCTTGTCGCGCGTACGCCGAACCAACCTCGGCCAACCCCTGCGCGTGCAGATGGTGGAACGGAATCTGCTGCAATGCCGCGACCCCGTCGTCGTGACGGTCTAGCTCCGCGAGGTTGGCCGCGACGCGGATCAACAGCCGAGCGTCGTCCTCCGAAAGCGCGAGTACCTCAACCGCTTCCAGCTCGGAGATCGCTCTTCGGGTGTTGCTCGCCGCGGTGCGCTGGTCGCCGGTCTCGCGCGTGATCAGCGCGATCTCGGTAAACGCGAGCGCGCGTTGCCAGGGATTTTCGAGACTGCCGGCGGCCGGAATCGTCTGCTGCACCATCGCGTTCACCGATTGGCCGAGCCCTGCACGCTGGTACCTTCTGGCGGTATTGGTAAGAATAGAGACGCGCGTCCAGAGATCGTCTATCACAAGGGTACGATTGACGGCACGCTGCAGCACCTCGAACGTCTCTTCCCCGCCCTCGAAGCAGGCTTGGATGATTCCTTCGATGATTACACCACGGTTCCAGTCGGACTCAATATCGCCCGAAGCGCGGAGGGCCGACTCGAGCAACTCGTTTGCGGTCTCGATCTCGTCGTTCGCAATGTAGCGCCGCGCCATATCGATCCGAATCTCGGCGCGCGCCTCGGCGGAACCCACCACCTGTGCGCTCTGCTCGAGGTGCTCGAGGACCGCGAGAGACTCGTCCCACCGCCCGGCGAGGCTGTAGCCCTCGGCAACTCGAGTGTAGATCGCAAGGCGAGCGAAGGTGTCCTCCACATGATCCGCCGCCCGTAACGACAGGTACAGCGAGGAATCGTTATCGCCGAAGCCCCGAAACCGGAACGACGGAACCTCATCAGGCGCGTCGGTGCGCATTGTGGCACACGAGAGCGTTACGCTCGCGATGAGAGAGACTACTATGCTACGGAGAAACAGATCTCTTGTGCGCATGCGCGCCTGTGTGATTCCACTGCTATCGGCCCGATGGTGTCGGCGCGCCGATCGGGGTCTATGTTACGCCGGCTGCAACAGCAACCGGCCGTCTTGCAACACCAGCACTATCTTTCGAGGTTTTCCTAACCGCTCAACCGTCCGCAGACTGAGCTCCACGGTATTTGCTCGGCATTCGTTCTTTAAGTGTATCACGCCCGCGGTTGCGTTCGCCGTGCCCGCTTCAAACTCGTCGTAACTGCACCCCGCGCAGATATCAACCGCGTGCTGCGTGGTCATCAGCCCCAGATCAAACCCGTCGTTCGGGTGGATGTTGATAGTCTTATCGTCGAAGGAGTAGTCACCCATTACCGCCAACGGATCGCTCTGCTTCATGCTCGACCTCCGGGAAACTTGACGGTCATACTATGCCGCCGCTTGCCGTTCGTCAACCGGAGCTGTTTGGCCGACTGTGGTCCAACGGCAGCTGCAGGTAGACCGCGTCGTACCACCGGCCGAACTTGAAGCCGACCCGCTCGAGCCGACCTAATGCGGAGGCTCGCATTGAGCGGTGTCGTCATGACCAAGGATACTACCCCAAACGCCCTCGACCGCGCATCGCGTGAAGCCATTGACACAAGTTACGGTCGAACATTACTCTACCGTTACTTAGACGAGGGTTCAGCACGTTACCTGAGTTTGCCGGCGTGGCGAAATTGGTAGACGCACCAGACTCAAAATCTGGCGGGGTTCGCGCCCCGTGCCGGTTCGACTCCGGCCGCCGGTAGTTTCTCACTCACCATTCTCTCGGCATCGTGACGTAGCGTTCCGGGATCTCCCAGATCACGATCTCCGGCGGAACATCGGCGATCGTTTCGCTGCGGAGATAGTTCTGCATAGGCCGAAACGGACCTCGCCCTTCCTCGGCTACGTTCAGCACCTCCACCTCCGCCTCGGCACGCAGCGCGTCGGAGAAACCCCAGAGATCGCCTGCGCTATAGCTCGTTCCCACGAGCGCGAGCGGATGAAGCACCTCATCGAACAACCCAACCGACGGGGGCTCTAAGTCTTCAAGGCGATACTCGGCGACGATTTCCGGCACACCGCCGACGCGCCCCCGAAACGGAGCTACCGGGAGAAACGCGGTTAGGTCGCCTTCGTACTCGAGCTCTCCCTCGTGGCGCAGCGCGAAACTCCGCCGGGCTGCGTTTCGCCGCGATAGCTCGGGTTCAACCGCCGCCGCGAGTACCCGTGCCGCGGCGCGTGCGCCTTCGGGCGTCCAGTGCGTATCGGTGCGCAGAAATACCTTCTCTTCGGCTCGCGCCTCGAGCAGCGCAGATTTTATGTCGGGCGCCGCTACCCCACGCCGCTCGAGCTCGGCACGGAAGCTGCGGTAGCGCTCCGACAGCGCATCCGGCATGCGATAGCGGCCGAGCCGATCGGGGTACACCCGTGCCTTAGCCGGCACCAATGCGACCACAAGCGCTATCCCGCGGTCTTCGAGCCTACGGCCGACCTCCGCGACATACGCCGCGTGATCCGCCGCATGCCGCGGGCTCTCGGGGGTATACGAGAACTCCTCGGTCGTGAAAAGCCAATCGTCCTCGCCTACCAGCACGCCGGGGCGCCCCTCGCGAAACAGCGCATACTGCATAAGCGCCCAGATATTCGTCGCGGTCTCTCGAATCGGTAGCGCCCGTTCGTACGCCGTCTGGTATTCAGCCATCCAATCTCCCGAGAGGACCTCATCGAGCACCGGGGTGCCTACTCCTTCGCGGCTCGGAGCCTGTACCGCCGGATTCAGTGTAGAGAGAAGAAGCCCCCCGATGAGAATCACGAGCATCGCGTACCCGAGGGCTCTAATCGTGAGCGGGCGTTTTGGGTTTGGGTTTGGGTTTGGGTTTGGGCTGTTCATCGGCTTCGCTTAGAACTGGAAATACAAAAAAGGTGAAAACGCCTCGGCGGTTAGCTTCAGCACGCTGAGGAGAAACAACGGGACAACCAATGCGCGCCCGAGCGCCGTCACCCGCGCGCCCGAAAAAGCGCTGAGCAGCCTCAGCACCGGCACACCCTCGCGCACTGTGCCGAGGTACGGCGCGCTGTAGATCAGTACAAAACTCACGCCCAGCATCAGGATCGAAAAACCGCCGATCTGCCACGAAAGCTCCGAAAGCGGCCCAAGCCCGTCGAGCCCAAGCATTCCGCGGTACATCTCGAGCGCTATCGAAAAGCTCGGCGCCCGAAACACCACCCAGCCGATCGTCACAAGCAGCATGGTCCGCGCGGTCGCCCATACCGTGTGAGCCGCAGTGCTCCGGGGGTCCGCGCTCCGGCCGACCGCAGCTCGGCTCGCCTGAAGACGCTCGAGAACGAGCAAGCCGCCGTGCCACGCGCCCCAGACCACAAAGGTCCAGGCGGCGCCGTGCCACAGCCCACCGAGCAGCATCACGGTCATGATGTTGAGGTATGTGCGCCGCGGGCCGAGCCGGTTGCCGCCGAGCGGGATATAGAGGTAGTCGCGCAGCCAGGTTGAGAGGCTGATATGCCAGCGCCGCCAGAACTCGGTGATGCTTTGCGAGATATACGGATAGTTGAAGTTCTCGATGAATCGAAAACCCATCATGAGGCCGAGCCCAATGGCCATGTCGGAGTAACCGGTGAAATCAAAGTACAGCTGCGCGCTATAGGCGAGCGCACCGAGCCACGCGCCGACGAAACCCGGCGTTTCGAGCGCAAAAGCGGTGTCGGCAATCACCGCAACGCTGTCGGCGATCAACACCTTCTTGCAGAAGCCGAGCATGAAGCGCAGCGCACCCTCGGAGAACTTCTCGAAGGTATGACTGCGCGCGCGGAACTGCTCAGCGAGATCCTTATAGCGGAGAATAGGCCCGGCGATCAGCTGCGGGAACAGCGAAATATAGGCGGCAAGCTCTACGTAGCTGCCGGCCTCGGGAGCGTCGTCGCGATAGAGGTCCACCAAGTAGCTCGTCGCCTGAAAAACGTAAAACGAGATCCCGATCGGGAGTATCACGCGCCAAGCCGAGATCGGCTCGCCTCCGAGCGACTGCAACAAGGCGTTGAGGCTTTCGACCCCGAAATTGAAGTACTTGAAGTACGCCAAGATCCCGAGGTTGAGAACGCACCCGAGCGCAAGCGCGGCCTTGGCACGGCTCGGCCGAGCGAGGCGCTCCCGCGCCACCACCGCGCCCAGGCCGTAGGTCCAGATCGTGGTCGCAACAATGAGACTAAGGAAATCGAGACGCCACCAGGCGTAGAAGACCCAGCTTCCGAGTAGAATCCAGCCGGAGCGGTGCCGGAACGGCAGCAGATAGTACCCCGCCAGAAACAGCGGCAGAAACAGAAAGACGAAGATCGTGGTACTGAAGATCACCGGCGGCTACTCCACCACGAGCTCGGCCTGAACGACGAGGACGCGCACCTCGGCGCGGTCGTTGTGGTCGTCGCGGTCGGCGCGGCCCGAGGGCTCGCCGCGGTCGTCGCGGTCGGCGCGGTCGGCGCGGTCGGCGCGGCCCGAGGGCTCGCCGCCGAGCACAAAAACGCCGTAGGACTGTCCCCGCTCGAGTCCCGGGTCCCCAACCGCCTCGAGCAGCTCCCCGCCGTGATACACCGCAAACGCTATCTCGATAGGGTTCACTTCGGCGGCGCGGCCTCTACCACGAGGCACGGCCTCCACCGCGGTGGCATCCCCGGCGGCGGTGCGAAGCTCGAGCCCGTCCCACGGCGAGAAGTTGTAGAGTACGAGCTGCGCGCGGTCGGGGCGGGTATGCTCGATATCCTCAACCACAACGAGCTCGTCTGCAGTCAACACCACCGTGTAGTACTCGCCACGATCGGGGATGAGCTCAGTCTCGTGGCCCCCGATGCTGAGCCGGTGTATGCCCGGAAAGATCGGGCGATACGGCGAGACGGTGTAAGGATCTAAACCGCTAAACTCGGTAGCTGCAATCCAGACCGAGCCGAGATCGTCGCGCTCGGAAGCGTTCACCAACCGAACGAACGCCGCGTCGTCGGGCGCGGCCTCGCCGTACAAGCCGTCCTGAGCCCGGGCGGCCGGCGCAGTCAACACCACACACAACAGCACGAGTACCAACGTACGCCCCCAGTTCGGCAGGCGCAGCGCCACCCATCGCGGCGCCGACGCCGTCGCGTAGCCGGCTCCTGTTCCGGCACCGGTGCTGAGTTGTGGAGGGCTCTGAACTCGACACATCACACGTGCTGATATACCGCAGCTGCTCGAAAATTTCATCCGTCTTGATGTACGTCTTGACATTCGTCCTCGAGTTCCGCACTTATAGGTTATAGAGTTACGCATGCTGAGTTCCCGCACACTGCTCGCCGTCATCATACTAACCTTTACGCTCACGCTCAACGCCCATGCAGCCGCCGGGACAATTGTGGAGGTTGAGTTCGAGCGAAGTTACCGCGTGGCCGAGGTCAACCGCGCCGCCGAGCAGGTGTTCGGCGACCAACCGGCGCCGGCGGCCGAGTACGAGGTAGATGTCTACCGCATGCAGTTCTACAGCACCGCCCTCACCGACGAGGACACCGTAGTCACCACCGAACTCTACGTTCCGCGAGCGCCCGGAGTTGATCGCGGCGCGGCGCCCGAAGTTCGGCGCCACGCCGGGCCGCAACGCCTCGACCCGCGCGCACGCCGCCCACTGTACGTGTTTGCCGCCGGAACCACCGGCCTCACCGACAGTTGCCGGACCACCCGCGAGTACCAGGTTGGGGTGAACTGGGGTCGCTACCGGCAGCATCTGCTCACGCACGCCGGTCAAGGCACAATCGGCATGCTCCCCGACTACATGCATTTCGGCGAACCCAACCGGCTGCAGCCGTACTTCATTGCCGAGGCTGAGGGGCGGGTGCTGTTGGACGCCGTGCGCGCCGCCTACACCTACTTTTCGGGCTCGGCACACGGCGCGCGCGTACGCCCGGCCGAAGGTGCGTTTCTCGCCGGCTTCTCGCAAGGCGGGCACGCGATCTTCGCCGCCGCCGATATACGCGAGCGCTACGCTCCCGAGGTTGAGCTCGGCGGGCTCATTGGGTACGGCCCCACAACCAATGTGGAGGCGTTGTTTCGTGAGTTCTCGGTGGTAGCCCCTGCCATCATCTACACCTACGCCGAGCACTACGGCTCAGACCGCTTTGACCCAGCGGTCATGCTCGCCGACCGCTGGCTGGCGAACCTCGAGCACGACGTAACACGCCTTTGCATTCTCGGCTACCAATCGTACTACCCCTGGGGACCACACCCGCTTTTTCTTCCGGAGTTCGCGGGCGCGTTGGTCTCGGGGACGCTCGCCGCCCGGTATCCCGAGATCCATCAGATTCTTAGCGAGCAACAGACCGGGCTCGCCGGCCACGGCGTTCCGGCGCTCATTCTGCAGGGAACCAACGACGTGGTAATAGATCAAAACGACCAAACGCGCTTCGTGGCCCAGTTGCGCGAGCGCGGGAGCAACGTCCGCTACCGTATCTTTAACGGGGCGCCCCACGACACCCGCCAACTCGGTTTCTATGAAGCCACAGATTGGATGAACGATCGCTTGCTTGAACTCGAGGAGAGTAACAGATGAATCGAATCGCCGTACTCAGTTTCACAGTTATGGGAGCACTCGCCGGAGTGTTCGGCACTACCGGCGCTGCGTTCGCACACGAGCCGGGAACGCTGCTTGAAGTTGAGGAGCCGAAGCGCTACTCGATCGAGGATATTGAGCTCGAGACCGAGGTGCTGTTCGGCGAGTTCGCCGGTGCGCCGGTAGCGCGCTACGAGGTAGACAAGTACCGCATTCGCTACCGCTCAACCGATGTCGACGGCTCGGGCGCCGAGATCATCGCGCGGTTGTTTGTCCCGATCTACACCGAGCCGGCCGAGCGGCCGGTGTTGGCGTTCGGCTCCGGCACTACCGGGGTGGCGGAGCACTGCGCGCCGATCCTCGAGGTGCCGGAAGAAAACCGCTGGGGCAACTTCGTCGCGAACATGCTTGGGTACGCAACCGAGGGATACATCGCGATCTTTCCCGACTACCTGGGATTCGGGGATCCCGATACGCCGCAGCGCTACTTCAGCGCCGAGGCGGAGGCGCATGTGTTGCTCGACGCGATTCGCGCGGTGCACAACTTCTTTGAGGAGGATGAACTCGCCTGTCTGCGGTGCACCGCGGTTCGCCCGTCTCGCACCCATTTTGCGGCCGGGTACTCACAGGGCGGGCACGCCGCGCACGCCGCGGCCGATTTCCGCGACGCGTATGCGCCGGAGATAGAGCTTGCCGGACTCATCGGGTTCGCCCAGACGAACAACGTCGCGACCCTGATGCGCGAGATGGCCTACTACACGCCCTACATCATCTATTCGTACGCCGAGATCTACGGCTACGACGAGATAGACCCGGCGGAGTACCTTCAAGAGCAATGGCTCGACACCTTCGAACAAGACGTAAACCGCCTCTGCGTCGAGGATTTTCAGTATCACTACCCGCGCGACGGAGCCGAGCTCTACACCGCGGCGTTCTACGAAGCGCTACACGCCGAACGGCTTGAGGAGGAGTTTCCGGCGATGGCGGCGCGGCTCGAGGAGAACCTCACCGGCTACTCAGGGCACGAGCTTCCGTCGCTGGTGCTTCAAGGGGAGCACGATATCATCATCAGCACTGCGGAGCAGGACCGCTTTGTTGCCGACCTCTGCCGGCTCGGCAGCCCGGTACGCTACGAGGTACTGAACCGGGCACGCCACCGGGACGTACGCTCGGCCGGATTTCGCAAATCGGTGAACTGGATGAACAGAATCATGGACGACGACGCCCCGCCGAGCGACTGCGACGCCTTCTAGTGCAGAGCCGGAGAGCCGGCGCCGAGGCCATTGACAAGCCCGAGTGTTTTTTTCAAGATACGTGCCATCCCTTAAAGTGCAACAGTGCAAATGCCGAACTCAGCCCCAACGCGGGGGCACGAAGGAGGGGTGCGTAATGACACCAGGGGATGTGAGCGTACTCGCCACGGCCGATCAATTCTTGCAGGGAGTGCTCGACGACAACACCACGCGAATTCTCAACTCGATCTTCGACGGCGTCTATATCACCGACCACAACCGGCGCATACTATTCTGGAACCAGGGTGCCGAGCGGCTCACCGGCTTCACCGCCGAGGAGGTGCAAGGCCGCTGTTGCTACGATAACATCCTCAATCACATCGACGCCGACGGCAACCTGTTGTGTAACAACCGCTGCCCTTTGCTGCGGACAATAGAAACCGGGGAACCTTCGCGCGGCAAGGTCTATCCGCTCCGCAAGGACAAGAAGCGCTTCGCGACCACGACCCACGTTGGGGCAATCAAGGATCCCTCCGGGCGAACCGTCGCCGGTATCGAGGTCTTCCGCGACATCACCGCCGAAGAGAAGTACCGTAAGCTGCAGGAGAAGTTCAAGGCGCTGATTCGAAAATACGTCTCGAAGAGAACCTATGACGAGATCGTCGATCAAGTGAGCTCCGGTCAGGCCAATACGGCGCGATCATGCGAGATGACGGTCCTATTTCTCGACATTGCCGATTTTACCTCGTTCTCGGAACACCACACTCCCCAAGAAGTGTCTGAGCTTCTCAACGACGTGTTCGGCATTTGTGAGGTGATCACCACCGAGGCGCACGGAGATATCGATAAGTTCATCGGCGACGCGGTCATGGCAACCTTTGTAGACCCCGACGACGCGCTGAACGCCGCCCGCAAGATGCTCGGCGCGCTCGAAAAACTCAACGTTGTTCGCAGCCGCGTTGAGAAAGACCCGGTGCAGGTGCGCATCGGCATCAACACAGGACATGTCATACTCGGCGAGGTCGGCACAAAAGCTCGTAAGGATCGCACGGTGCTCGGAGACCCGGTCAACGTCGCCTCGCGTTTGCAGGAATCCGGCGGCCTCGACGCTATAACCATCTCCGACTCCACATACCACCGACTCAGCGACACCTCCGGCCTGCAGCCACACGGGTCGGTCGCGGTACGCGGCAAGGAACAGTCGGTTACGGTCTATCAGTACCGGCCGGTTGAGCCCCGGTAGCCCGGGCGACCGCGACGAGCGAGATCGCGTTCACTGCGATATGCAGACCAACCGCCGAAAGGATGTCTCCCGAGAGCGCGGTCAACGCCGCCAGGGCCGCGCCCATGACAAGCGCATAGAGCGGCCAGACACGTAAGCGGCGGGTCGCCGGGAAATGCACCGCCGCGAACAAAAGCGTCGCGAGCGGCGCTCCAAGCAGCGGCTGCAGAGCACCGCGAAACAGGGTCTCCTCAGCGACACCGCTCACCACCGCGAGCAGCAGGCAGACAGATACCGGGACGCCGCGGAACACCTCTCCCAGTTCCTCGTAGAGCGCCGCAACCGATCTACTGTACCGAACCCCCCACCGCAGCAGCGCCAGTTGAAACGCGAGCGCGAGCAGGATTATCGCCAGCTCAGCCGCTACCGCCGGGCGCGGCCAAACCGGCGGCGGCAGCGGATCGCCCTCGGTGAAGTAGCGCACGCCCACACCTGCGAGAAACATCAGACCGTAGAACACCGCCGCCGGACGCAGCAGGAGATAGCGAGCGCGGTCGTGCTGATCCATCGGGGCTATACTGCGTGCTGGGCGCAGCTTGGTCAAGATCGCTACTGCAGATGCTATTGCACTACTCCTGAGGCTCCTCTACACTCGGAGCCCGTAAGCCCTTAAAAGGATGGAGCATCATGAAGAAGCAGCTACGCAGCACAACCTCGACCGCGGGCCGCCGAATGGCCGGCGCGCGAAGCCTCTGGCGCGCCAACGGGATGCGCGAGGAACAGTTCGGCAAACCGATCATCGCGATCGCGAACTCCTTCACGCAGTTCGTCCCCGGCCACGTGCACCTGCACGAGATCGGTCAGGAGATGAAGCGCCGTATCGAGGCGCGCGGTATGTTCGCCGCCGAGTTCAACACAATAGCGATCGACGACGGCATCGCGATGGGACACGACGGAATGCTGTACTCGCTGCCCTCGCGCGAGCTGATCGCCGACAGCGTCGAGTACATGTGCAACGCGCACCAGGCCGACGCCTTGGTCTGTATCAGCAACTGCGACAAGATCACGCCGGGAATGATGATGGCGGCGATGCGTCTCAATATTCCGGCAATTTTTGTCTCCGGCGGACCGATGGAGGCCGGACGGGTGGGCGAGAAGCGCTATGACTTGATCGATGCGATGGTCCGCGCGGCAGATCCCCATGCCGAGGACGGCGACGTGGGCGAGATCGAGCTCGCCGCCTGTCCCACCTGCGGCTCGTGCTCCGGCATGTTCACCGCAAACTCCATGAACTGCCTCAACGAGGCGCTCGGGCTGGCCCTACCGGGTAACGGCACCGTGGTGGCGACGCACAGCAAGCGCACCGCGTTGTTTGAGGCCGCCGCCGATCGCGTCGTGGAGCTCGCGACCGCGTACTACGAACACGGCGATGAATCGGTGCTGCCGCGATCGGTAGCAACCCGCGACGCGTTTCTCAACGCGATGAGCCTCGATATCGCGATGGGCGGGTCCACCAACACCGTACTGCATCTGCTCGCGGTAGCGCGCGAGGGCGAGGTGGCGTTCACGATGGAAGACATCGACCGGCTTTCGCGCAGCACGCCTTGCCTCTGCAAGGTCGCCCCGAGCTCGGCGTATCACGTGGAGGATGTGAACCGCGCCGGCGGTATTCTCGGTATCCTCGCCGAGCTTGACCGCCTTGGGAAACTGAACACCGCCGTGCGGCGCGTGGACGGGTTATCGCTCGCCGAAGCGATAGAGCGCTACGATCTCGCCTGCACACCCTCGCCCGAGGCGCTCGCGTTGTTCAAGGCCGCCCCCGGCGGCGTACGCGGGAACCTCACGCTCGGCTCACAGTCGGCGGAGTACGACGAGCTTGACACCGATCGTGAGCGCGGGTGCATCCGCGACGGTGAGCATGCTTACGCGCCGGACGGCGGGCTTGCGGTACTGTTCGGAAACATCGCGCGCAACGGCTGCATCGTCAAGACCGCCGGCGTCGCCGCCGAGGTTATGCAGTTCAGCGGGAGCGCTCGCGTGTTTCACTCACAGGACTCGGCCTGCGACGCGATCCTCGGGGGGAAGGTGAGCGCGGGCGACGTAGTCGTGATCGCGTACGAAGGGCCACAAGGCGGGCCCGGGATGCAGGAGATGCTGTATCCCACGAGTTACATCAAGGCGATGGGGCTCGGAAGCGAATGCGCGCTGATCACCGACGGACGGTTTTCCGGCGGTACCTCCGGCCTCTCGATCGGCCATGTCTCGCCTGAAGCCGCCGGCGGCGGCGAGATCGCGCTTATACGCGACGGCGACCGCATAGAGATAGACATCCCGGCCCGGCGCATCGAGCTCATGGTCTCGGAGCACGAGCTCGCGGAGCGACGCGCCGCCGAGGAGGCTCGCGGCCAAGACGCCTTTCGCCCGCAGCGCGAGCGTGAGGTTTCGGCCGCGCTGCGCGCCTACGCCGCGCTCGCGACCAGCGCCGACCAAGGTGCTGTACGCCGCGCGCTGTAACGGCCTACAGCGCGCGCGCATCCTCGAGCCGCTGCGCGGGGTACTCGTTTCTGAAACTGTGCACCGCGTCATGCGAGATCGCGACGCGAACCTCGCCTCCCGGCTCCACGCGGCGCCGGGCGAACGCATCGGCCGAGAGCTCCACCTCGAGCCGCTCACCGTGCGGCGTCGGCTGCAGCAGCAACTCGTACCGATCTCCGGTGCTCTGCACACGCTCCACCCGTGCCGCAACGAGCCCAATCGCGGTGCGGCGTTCGCCGCGCACCGCGCCGGTAGCGGTAACCACATCGAGCCTCGACGGGCGCATGCACAACGTGATCGGCGTGCCGACCGGGTACGGCTCGGCGATCTCGAGCTCCAGCCCGCCCTCGGTGCGCACCCGCGACCCCGAGGGCCTCATCTCGCGCGCCGCTGCCTTTCTCGTTTCCGCCGTCCTTCTCGTTTCCTCGGCGACGCGGTCCACCACGGTGCCGTTGAGGATGTTGCGCGTGCCGACGATTCGCGCCACCCGATGCGAAACTGGTCGGCGAAACACCTCGTCGGTCGGGCCGATCTGCAGAAGCTTGCCCTGCTCCAAGACCGCCATGCGGTCCGCGAGCGCGTAGGCCTCCTCGATCGCGTGCGTGATCAGCACGATCGGGATGCGGTGCGTCTCGTGCACCTCGCGCACGAGGTCGAGTAGCCGCATCCGCACCGTCGCGTCAACGGCCGCAAACGGCTCATCGAGCAAGAGAATCCGCGGGCGCGGCGCGAGCGCGCGTGCGAGCGCCACTCGTTGCTGCTGCCCGCCCGAGAGCTCCTGCGGACGCCGTTCCTCGAGCCCCTCGAGGCGCATCTCCTCGAGCAGCCTCCGCACCCGCTGCCGGCGCTCGCCCTCCGGGACGCGCTTAAGACCGAACGCAACATTCTGCCGAACGCTCAGATGCGGAAACAACGCGTAGTTCTGAAACACGATCCCGACGCCCCGGTTTTGCGGGCGCACGCGCCGGCGCGTCGCCGAGTCGAACCAGATGTCCCCGTCGAACTCAATACGCCCACGCTGCGGGTGCTGCAGGCCGGCTATGCTCGCGATCGTGAGCGTCTTCCCGGCTCCCGACGGCCCAAGCAACGCCAGCACCTCGTTCTGCATCGAGAAGCGCACGTCGAGGCTGAAATCGTCGAGCTCGAGCTCTATCTCGGCACGCAGCACCTCAGCGCCCTCCTCGCGAACGGTACGCGTCGTGCCGGCCGCCGAGTTGATTCAGCAGCACAATTACGACGACCGAGATCGCGGTTAGGATCACCACCAACGCGTTGGCGCGCGCCATATCCTGCGCCTGCACCGCGTCGTAGATCGCGATCGCCATCGTCTGTGTGCGTCCCGGGATGTTACCGGCCACCAAGAGCGTAGCGCCGAACTCACCGAGCGCGCGCGCCCAGCACAATACCACCCCGGCGAGCACCCCGCGCCATGCAAGCGGGAGCACAACACGCAGAAACACCGCGAGTTCGGAACGACCGAGGGTGCGCGCCGCGCCGACGAGTGTCGGGTCCACGTCCTCGATCGCGGCCCGCGCGGCGCGAATGAACAACGGCATCGCCGCAACCACCGCCGCGATCACCGCCGCCTGCCAGGTGAACACCAGACGCAGCCCGAACACCTGCTCGAGCCAAGAGCCGACGGGACCTCGACGGCCGATCAACAGCAGCAGGTAGTAACCAAGAACCGAAGGCGGAAGCACTACCGGCAGCGTGATCACCGCATCGAGCACGTTGCGCCCCGGAAAGCGTTTGTTCGCGAGCAACCAGGCCGGTCCTATCCCGACCAGCACCGCGATCACCGTCGCGATCGTCGAGACCCGCAGCGAGAGAAACACCGGAAACAACTCGCTCGCGCTCATCTATAACGCTCCTTACTCACCGGCCATACTCATCGCCTCCGGCATCCGGAGTCCCGAACCGATAGCGCTCGAGCACCTCGCGCCCAACCTCGCCGCCGACAAACTCCAGGAAGCGCCGTGCGGCCTCGAGGTTCGCGGCACCTTCAATCGTGACCGCGGTCTGCTCGATCGGCTCGTGTAACTCGGGCGAGAGCTTCTCGCCGTCCACACCCTCGGCTGCATCCAGAAACGCGAGCGCTACAAGCCCTACGTCGGCGTTTCCGGTCTCTACCAGCCGCAGAGCGTCGAGCACGTTCTCCCCGTACACCAATCGCTCCTCGAGCGCCGATTTCAACCCAAGACTCTCCAGTGCCTGCTCCGCCGCCATACCGTAAGGCGCGTGCGCGGGGTTTGCAATCGCGAGCGCCTCAAAGCGATCTTCGCTCAACGCCTCCGGAGCAGGCAGCGGCTCACCGCCGGGGACCACAACCGCGAGATAGCCGATTGCGTATGCCCACGGCTCGTCGGCCGCAAACCCACCCTCTACCAAGCGATCGATATAGGCTCGGTTCGCCGAGAAAAATACGTCGAACGGTGCCCCGTTCTCGATCTGCTGCGTCAAGAGGCCGGTCGACCCGAAGTTGAAGGTAACCCCTACGCCGCTTTCGCTTTCGAAGCGCTCGCCGAGCTCGGCAAACGCAAAGCGAAGGTCCGACGCCGCCGCTACCAGAAGCTCATCCTCGCCTCGCACCGAGTCACGCGCCTCATCAACTCCGGCGGCAACCAAGAATCCGAGCATCAGCATCGGCCCCAGCACCAGTACACCAACCGGGAGCGCGCGCCTCGCAGCCGATAACAAGGCGGAGGATTGTTTAGAGAACCGGGTAAACCTCATGAGGCGCATACTATACGGGAGACCGCCGGCTTTGGAAGTAGCGCCGGTCGGCCGGTGTGTCTCGAGCCGCGTGTAGCGGCCGGCGTGTGTCGGCCGGCGTGCGACCTGCTGCGCGGAGTGGCGTGACGAGTGACGACGTCACGTGGTGTTGTAGCGTGGTGAGTGTGATAGACTCAAGGCGTGCAACACCGAGCTTTTTCGCGCCTGCGCGGGCGGCGCTCCGCGCTTGTCTTCTCAGTCGCGTCTGCGTGCGTGGCAGTCACGGCCTTGAGTACCGCAATGCTGTTCGCAGGAAACATAACGGCTATAGCGGCAGATACCGAGCTTTCGCTCGAGCAGCGCCGCGCGCGTGCGCTCGACGCGTACTACACCGGAGACCAGGAGCGCGCGCTCGCGGAGTACCTCGAGATACTCGAGCGGGATGCCGCCGACACGCACGCACGCTTGCAGATCGTGTGGCTCCTGCGCGAGCTCGGAAGACACGATGAGGCGTTCGAACACGTCGTACGTCTGCGGGCCACCACCGACCGCGAAACGCCCTCCGAGGACGATCGCGCCACCTCTTCCGGCCCATCTCGCCGGCAGCTTACCGCGTTACACCTTGAGACGGCGGCGCTTGCCGGCGAGCTCGATGCGGCCGGCACCATCATCACCGCCGAACCGGAAGCCGCCGATGCGCGCTCCCAGCTCTACCTCGGCCTCGCCGAGTATCTATCCGGAAACAACGAGCGCGCCGCCGAGGCGTTCGAGGCCGCACGCGACGAGCGCGGGACCCGCCCGCACGCCGAACGCATGCTCGGCGGTATCGCGGCGGCGGAGGGGGAGTACCGACGCGCGGTTGACCTCCTGCAGGCCGCCCGACGCGAGGAGCCGAACCTCACCGCCACACTCGTACCGCTCGCCGAGGCGCTGCTCGCGCTAGGCGACACCGAAGAGGCGCATAGCGTTCTCACTCGCGCCGAGCTCAGCATGCCCTGGGACCCGGCCGCACGCGAGCTTAACGCCGACCTCATCGCAGAGCACCCCGAGATAACGGCCGCCGAGGTTGAGCGCCGCGAACGACGCATCGCCGACCTGCGCTCCGCTCCTGCCGATCCGATAGCCCCGCATCGCGACACCGTTCCACTGGTCCGCGTCGGCCTCGCCGAGAATCTTTCACGCCTCGATCTCAAAACCGGCGGGCGCTTCCTGCTGCGCTCCGCCGAGGGCAAGATCCTCGCGACCGGCGAGCCCGAGACAGTGATCCGCGTCCGCTCTGAGGACGACGGGTTCTTCGTGGCGCTCGAGTCGCCTGCCGGCGGCGGAACCGGGCCGATCGCGGTTGAACCGATCGCGGTTGAAGAGGTGGTGCGCATAGAGTACCTGGCCCCCGAGGACACAACCGCCGTTTTTCAGTTTGCGTTCGGCGCCGGCCAGTACTCCGCCGGGCATGAAGACCGCCGCTACCGAGGGGCTATGGAGCTCATGCCGAGTGCCGACGGCGGAGTAACGCTCGTCAACGAGGCAAACATCGAGGAATACCTCTACTCGGTAGTGCCCTCCGAGATGCCCGCGTCCTGGCCGAGCGACGCCTTGAAGGCTCAAGCGGTTGCGGCGCGCTCGTACACCCTCGCCGGACTGGGTCGCTTCGCAGAGCGCGGGTTCGACCTGTTCGGCTCCGTCCGTTCGGCGTTCTACCGCGGCGTCGAGGGCGAGCACCCAAACGCGGTCGCCGCGGTACAGGCTACGCAGGGCGAGGTCCTGATGGACGGTTCACGCCCATTGAACGCGGTGTACTCGGCCAACGCCGGTGGGCACACCGAGAGCAGCGAGATAGTCTGGGGGTCGGCCTCGAGCCTCATCGGCGTAGCCGATCCCCAAACGCAGCGCTGGATGCACGGCCGACGCGAATCGCGTGACGGCACGATCGCGACCGACCGCCACGGACTGCCGCGCGACGCGTGGCTGCCTCCCGCGGCGTTGCAGGAGTGGCTCCGCACGCGGCCCGAGAGCTTCAGCGGCGACCGGCGTTTTGCGGCGTATCACGCCTACCGGTGGCACCTGGTAGTAGAGCGGAGCGAGATAGAAGCGCGCCTCGAAGCCGGCAACGAAGGAATCGGCGAGCTTCAAGCGGTAATCCCTCGTGGCCGAGGAGCCGGTGGGCGCGTGCGCAGCGTGGAGCTACGCGGCAGCGAAGGGCGCCGCGTTCTCACCGGCGACACGATTCGCCGGCGCCTCGGCGGCTTACGAAGCACCTTGTTCGTGGTTGATCCGGTGTACAATGCCGACCACCTGCCCGAGTTCTTTGTGTTCAGCGGCGGCGGTTGGGGTCACGGCGTCGGAATGTGCCAGACCGGAGCCGCCTCAATGGGACGCATGGGCTATCCGTACCAAGCCATCCTCGCACACTACTATCCGCGCGCCGAGCTGAGCTCTATCTACAACTCCTCAGGCCCCTAGAACAGCCCCAATAACGGCTTGCAGAAACGCGCCGCGAGGCCGTTATGCGATTTCCGGGCATCATCGTCGGGAACACGCTCACGCTTCACAAAACCGTGAGCGAGTCCGACACATCCGGCCTCGTGGGCCGCGGCGAGCACGTGCGCACTATCGTGAAACGCCGTGGGTCCTCGGTGCAGCCCTACTTCGAGCGCACGTCCTCGCTTAGGCCGATTCCGGCAGCACCTGCTGCAGGATAATTCCGGCGACCGCCGCCAGGACCATCGCGCTCAACTCGAGCCCTTCAAACGGCTCAAGCGCAACGCCGCCGACACCGATGATCAATACAACGCTCGCGATGATCAGGTTACGCGGCTTGAGTAGACTCACCTTTGCCTCAACCAGAGTACGAATACCGACACCCGCGATCATACCGTACAAGAGGATCGAAACACCGCCGATCACCGGGCCCGGAATCGACTGAATCAGTGCTTCTACCTTGGGAATGAACGACATCACGATCGCCCAGACCGCTCCCATGCTCACGACAAAGGTCGCGTGCACGCGGGTGATCGCAAGAACGCCGATGTTCTCACCGTACGTGGTGAGCGAAGGACCACCCAACAGACCCGAGACCATGGTCGCGACACCGCCCCCGTAGAGGGTGGGGTGAATACCGGGGTCGACCTTCACGTCGCGGTCGATGGTGTTACCGATCGCGAGAATATCGCCGATATGCTCTATCACCGAAACGATCGCGGCCGGAGTGACGATCAACAAGACCCGCGCGTCGAAGCGGGGCATGGTGAAGCCCGGGAAGCCGAGAATGCTCGCCTCACCGATCGCGCTGAAATCAACCAGGCCGACGATCGACGCACCGATGTAGCCGATCAAGAGCCCCCCGAGAATCGGGACAACCTTGATGATGCCTTTGCCGAACATCGTGATGCCGATCGCGGCGAGTAGCGTC
>Ga0207421_10002280_pt1 | contig 23969 bp, 26 predicted proteins | sample SodLakKL_010_SED_4_FD_187542 | JGI IMG/M metagenome (GOLD analysis project Ga0207421, IMG submission 187542) | Alkaline sediment microbial communities from Lake Tanatar, Kulunda Steppe, Russia - 8KL_010_SED (SPAdes) (version 2) | ecosystem: Environmental > Aquatic > Non-marine Saline and... | reverse complement strand
GTGCGCAAGGATGCCCAGCAGCGTGTCCGAGGCCAGTTCCTGACGCCGCTGCAGAAAAACCAGAATCAGCGCGACGGACACGCAGACCAACGTCACCAGCAGATTCAGGTTCATGCCCAACAGGAAGCCGAGGGCCACCCCCAACAGCGCGGAGTGCGACACGGTGTCGCCGAAATAGGCCATCCGGCGCCAGACCACGAAGGCCCCGAGCGGCCCGGCCACGACGGCGACCATCAGGCCCGCCACGATCGCCCGGGTCAGAAAGTCATCGAACATCGTCGGCCTTCCTGGGCCCCGCGCCGGCCGGCTGAATGCCACCGGTCAGGTCGTGGGTGTGATCGTGGCGGTGCGTGTAGAGGCCAATCCCGAGCACGCTGGACGCCGGGAACAGGCGCTGATACTCGGGATTGCGGCTGACCTCCTCGGGGCGGCCGGTACAGCACACATGCTGATTGATGCATACCACCACATCGGCGGCGGCCATCACCAGATGCAACTCGTGCGACACCATCAACACGCCACACCCGGTGCTCTTGCGCAAGCGATCGATGAGTTCGAAGACCTCGCCCTGCCCCACCACATCGACACCCTGAGCCGGTTCGTCCAACACCAGGAGGTCAGGATCTGCCAGCAGGGCCCGCGCCAGCAGCACGCGCTGCATCTCGCCGCCGGACAGCGTCTGCACCGGAACGTCCAGGAGTTCCGGCACCCCGACCTGGCGCAGAAGCTCGCGCAGTCGGGCTTCCGGGGCACGGTGGCGCAGGGTCAGGAACCGGCGCACCGACAACGGCAGAATCGGATCGAGTTGCACGCGCTGGGGCATGTAGCCGATGCGCAGCCGGCGCTGGCGGGTCACCCGACCGTGTGTGGCCGGCCACAGGCCCAGCATCACGCGCAACAGGCTGGTCTTGCCAGCGCCGTTCGGTCCGATCACCACCAGCACCTGCCCCCGCTCTACCGTCAGCGACACGTTCTTCAGGATCGTGCGGCCACTGCGTTCCAGGCCGACCCCCTCGACGGCGATCAGGGACGGATCCGGCGGGCGGGCGGTGGGACGGGGCGATCGGCTGGTATCAAACATGGCGATATAGTATAACGTTTTGGGGAATAGGCCGAGTGCTTGGAACCCACGCGCCCGGTCCAGCGGATGCGCTGCGCGCAGACCCTGGCGTTGTACGCGCCCGGGCCGCCGGCTGGCATCCAATCATCAGAAACGGAGACTGCTCACAATGCGTAGGCACGAAACTCGTATTCCAAAAACCCGCATCCACCGGAGCTTGGGCCTCGCCTCGATTCTCATCGCCGGTCTCTTCGCTCCGGTATCGGCGCTGGCGGAATCCCGCACCGTGGTCACCACCATACTCCCGCTGCACAGCCTGGTCGCGGGTCTGGTGGACGGCATTCACGAGGCCGAACTTCTGCTGCCCGCCTCCGCCTCGCCGCACGGCTACGCGATGCGGCCCACCGAGGCCCGGCGTCTGCAGAATGCCGACCTGCTGGTTTGGGTCGGCCCGGAACTCGAAACCTTTCTCGAACGCCCCCTCTCCGAATCGCGGGCCACGCGTACGGTGATCGGCCTGATGGACGATCTGGACCTCGAACTCCTCTCGACCCGGGAAGGGGGCGTATGGGAGCCGCACCTTCATGATCATGGCCCCGCAGACGACCATGGCAACGCGCACGACCACGGGCATGACCACGGCAAGGCGCACGGGCATGACCATGGCAAGGCGCACGGGCACGACCATGGCAACGCGCACGACCACGGGCACGGCAACGCGCACGGGCACGACCATGGCAAGGCGCACGACCACGGGCACGGCAGCGCGCACGGGCACGACCACGGCAAGGCGCACGACCACGGCAAGGCGCACGACCACGGGCACGGCAACGCGCACGGGCACGACCACGGCAAGGCGCACGACCACGGGCACGACCATGGCAACGCGCATGACCACGGGCACGACCACGCCGATCACCGCGGTGGCGGTCATCCGGACGCGCATGTCTGGCTTTCTCCCGAGAATGCTCGCCGCATCGTCAGCGGCCTGAGCGATCGCCTGTCGGCCTGGGATCCGGCGAACACCACCGCCTTCGAGCGCAACCGGGATGCGCTGATCACCCGGATCGATGCCCTGGATGCGGAGCTTCAGGCACAACTGGAGCCGGTTCGGGATCGGGCCTTCATCGTGTTTCACGATGCCTACCAGTATTTCGAGCACCACTACCGCTTGAATGCCGCGGGTTCGATCACCCTTGACCCGTCCCGGGCGCCGGGTGCCCGCCGCATCCAGGACTTGCGCGATCGCCTGCAGGGCGACGATGTCGTCTGCCTCTTTACCGAACCGCAGTTTCGGCCCACCCTGGCAACGGTCCTGGTCGAAGGCCGTTCGACCCGCCTCGGTGAACTGGATCCACTGGGCAGTGATCTGGAAGCAGGCCCCGATGCCTGGTTCCAGCTGATGCGCGCCATGGCCGACGGCCTGACGGACTGCCTCGGGTCGCAAGACCGCTAAGGCCCAGGACCGCTAAGGCGCAGGACGGCTGAGACGCGGGTCCGCGGAGTCGTAGCTCCGGGGGCGCGGACCCGCGGCGGCGCCCTCCCGCCCGGAGCGAGACGGGCCGGTGTTGCCCCAACGACAGGGATCAGCCGGGGCGGGAGCTCCAGAGCCAGGATCAGCCAGCGATGGCGCCCCAGAGACCGCGATCAGCCGGTCGTGCCGGTGCGGGCGGTGGCCGGGGCTTCGACCTCCGGGCGATAGACCACATCCAGACGCTTGGCGGCGGCGACTTCGTTGAAGCGCCGATTCGGCAGGCGGTGCGGGGCGCCCTTGATGGTGTCGATATCGGTTTGCGACTCCGCCAGAATTTCGGCCATGGCCGCGACGAAACCGTCCAGGGTCTGCTGAGACTCGGTTTCGGTGGGCTCGATCAACAGGCACTCCGGCACCAGCAACGGGAAATACGTGGTCGGCGCGTGGTAGTCGTGATCGAGCAGCCGCTTGGCGACATCCATCGCGGTCAGCCCGGTCGCCTTGGCCTGGCGCTTCAGTGTCACGATGAACTCGTGGGTCGCGCGACGGTTCGGGAACGCCAGATCGTAGCCGGCGCGTTGCAGTTCGGCCATCAGATAATTCGCGTTCAGCGTGGAGAACTCGGCCACCCGGGTCATCCCGTCGCGACCGAGCATGCGCATGTAAATATAGGCGCGCAACAGTACCCCGGCATTGCCGGCGAAGGCCGACAGCCGGCCGATACTCTGTGGAAAATCGGCCTCAGCCGCGTGGCGATACTGCCCGTCCGCCTCCCGGATCACCACCGGCACCGGCTGGAACGGCAACAGCCGCTGGCTCATCCCCACGGCCCCGGCCCCCGGCCCGCCGCCGCCATGCGGGGTCGAGAAGGTCTTGTGCAGGTTCATGTGGATCACGTCGAAGCCCATGTCGCCCGGACGCACCTTGCCGAGAATCGCGTTCAGGTTGGCGCCGTCGTAATAGAGCAGACCGCCGGCCTCGTGCACGATGGTCGCGATTTCGCGGATCCGGCGCTCGAACACGCCGACGGTCGACGGATTGGTCAGCATGATGCCGGCGGTGTGCGGGCCGACGGCGGCGCGCAGCGCGTCCAGGTCGACATCACCGCTGGCGTCGGTCGGGATTTCCCGCACCTGATAGCCGCACATGATCGCGGTCGCGGGGTTGGTGCCGTGGGCGGCATCGGGAACGATGATCTCGCGCCGCTGATCGTCGCCGCGCGAACGGTGGTAGGCGCGGATCATCGCCACACCCGCGAACTCGCCCTGGGCCCCGGCCATCGGTGTCAACGACACGCCGGCCATCCCGGTCACTTCGCGCAGCATCTCCTGCAGCTCGAACATCGTCTGCAGGAAGCCCTGGCTGTGGGCCGGCGGCGCCAGCGGGTGCCGGTTCAGGAACCCCGGCAGCATCGCGAGGCTATTACACGCCCGCGGGTTGTATTTCATCGTGCACGAGCCCAGCGGATAAAACTGGGTGTCGATCGAGAAGTTCTTCTGCGACAGCCGGGTGTAATGCCGCACCACCTCGAGTTCCGACGCCGCCGGCAGCCCGGCCGGCTCGCGACGGCGCAGGGCCTGGGGCAGCCCGATCGCCCGCGGCTGCGAACGCGGCAGCTGCGCCGTGGCCGATCGACCCGGGCGGGAACGTTGGAAGATCAGGGAATCGTCAGGGGCACGCATGGCATGGACTCTGGAAGAAATGGGGTTCGAACGGCCGCAGGGTCATCCGCTGCGGCTCAGGGCACAACCGGATCCGACCCCATCGGGCCGGATCCGGGTCGGGGCCTATGCGGCCTTTAGCGGGGCAAGCACCGCATAGGCGGCCGCGTAATCGGGTTCCTGACCGATCTCCGGCACCAATTCGGTGTGCAGCACCTTATTGTCCGCATCGAGGACCACCAGAGCCCGCGCGGTCACCCCGGCGAGCGGCCCGTCCTGGATCAGCATCCCGTAGTCCTTGGCGAAGTTTCGCGAGCGCATCATGGACAGGGTGTGCACCCGGTCGGTGCCCTCGGCCCCGCAAAATCGGTTGAAGGCAAAGGGCAGATCCGCGGCGATCACCAGCACCACCACGTCGTTCTGGTCGGCCAGCCAGGCGTTGAGCTTGCGTGTGGACTCGGCACAGATTCCGGTATCGATACTCGGTACGATCGACAGAATCTTGCGCTGACCGGCGAAGGCATCGAGGCCGACGTCCGCGAGGTCCTTGTTGGTCAGCCGGAAGTCCGGTGCCTGCGAGCCCACCGCCGGCAGATCACCATTGGTGTGAATGGGGTTCCCTTGCAGGGTCACTTCAGCCATGTTCCATCTCCTTGTGCATCGGGTGGGTACATCGGGTCGTACTCAGGCGGCGCGGGCCAGGCCCAGCGCTTCGACATAGCGCGCCAGATCCGCGTCGGTCTTGGTCTCGGTGGCGCAGGCGAGCACGCCGTGGCCGAGTTCCGGATATTCGGTCGTCAGCACATGGCCGGCGAGGACGCCGCGCGCCGCCATCTGCGCCACGGTGGTTTCAGCGTCAGGGCCGAAATCGAAGACCATTTCGTGGAAGTGCTCGGCCTCGAAGCGCGGCGCGATGCCGACCGCCGCGAGCCGCGCCTTCAACGCCTCGGTGTTCGCCCAGCAGTCCTCAGCCACCTGGGTCAGGCCGGCGTCGCCGAGCAGCGCCATGTGGATCGTCGCCGCGGTCACCACCAGACCCTGGTTGGTGCAGATGTTCGACGTCGCCTTGGAGCGGCGGATATGCTGCTCGCGCGCCTGCAAGGTCAACACGAAGCCGGGGCGGCCGTCGGCATCCTCGGTGCGCCCGACGATGCGCCCCGGCATCTGCCGGATGTGCTCCCGGCGGGTGGTCATGAAGCCGAAATAGGGGCCACCGCTGGACAGCGGCGCGCCCAGCGGCTGGCCCTCGCCGACGACGATATCGGCCCCGCGCTCGCCCCAGTCCCCGGGCGGCTGCAGCAAAGCCAGCGACACCGGATTGACCACACCGATCACCGGCACACCCCGAGCCTCGGCCCAACGCGTCAGCGCATCGGCATTCTCGATCACCCCGAAGTAATTCGGCTGCGCGATGACCAGTGCGGTCACGTCCTCGTCGTCGAAGGCCTGCAGGCGCTCCGGATCCAGCGTGCCGCGGCGGTCGTCCCAGGGCAACTCGACCAGTTCGATGCCCTGATTGCAGACGATGCTGCGCACCACCTTCCGATAGGCGGGATTCAACGCCCCCGGCACCAGCACCCGATTGCTCTTCGAGCGGCGGTTGATGCGCACCGCCATCAGCACCGCTTCGGCCAGCGCCGAGGCGCCGTCGTAGAGGGAGGCATTGGAAACCTCCATCGCGGTCAGGCGCGCCATCATCGTCTGGTATTCGTAGATCAGCTGCAGCGTGCCCTGGGAGGCCTCGGCCTGATACGGCGTGTAGGCGCTGTAGAATTCGCCGCGGGTCGCGATCTGCCAGACCGCAGCGGGAATATGGTGCTCATAGGCCCCGGCGCCGATGAAGTTCAGCGGTGCGCCATCCTGTGCCGCCCGTTCCTGCATCAGGCGCGTGACCGCCATCTCGGACAGGCCCTCGGGAATGCCGGTCAGTGGCGGTGCGCGCAAATCGGCGGGGATCTCGTCGAACAGATCCTCGATCGCGTTCACGCCGACGCGTTGCAGCATGGCCTGGATGTCGTCTTCGGTGTGCGGGATGAAGGGCATGGCTCGACTCTCACTGGTTGGAATGGGACTCGGCGATCTCCGGCGCAGCGCCAGGATGCGATGGCGTCAACATCGGATCACGACAACGGCACGATGGCAGCACGCTGGTGGTCGCCATGGCGGCACGATGGCAGCTCGCTCACGTCACGACGGCGGCACGCTGGTGGTCTTAATGGCGTCACGGCGTATCGCCGACGGTGCTGTCTTGGCACTGCAGCGCAAATCCCCCACCGCCCACCGCGAAACGCTATCAGGACTCGCTGGCGACCATCTCGGCGTATTCCTCGGCCCCCATCAGGGCCTCCATCTCCGCCGGATCGGACGGGCGGATGCGGAACAGCCAACCGGTATCGAAAGGCGACTCGTTCACCTGCTCGGGGCTGTCGGTCAGCTCCACGTTGGTGGCGACGATTTCGCCGGACACCGGCGCGTAGACGTCGGAGGCCGCCTTCACGGACTCCACGGTCGCGCAGACTTCGCCCGCGTTCGCCGCACTGCCGATCTCGGGGGTCTCCACGAAGACCAGATCGCCCAACAGGGCCTGGGCATGATCGGTGATGCCGACCGTGACCGAACCATCGGCCTCGCTGCGGACCCATTCATGGCTCTTGGTGTATTTCAGATCCTGCGGTGTATCGCTCATATACGATTCCTTGTGACGGTCTCAGGGGAACGGAACTCAGAAAAACCTACCGGGTTCGGCACCCGGGCCCTGCCCAAGCCTACCGACCTGCGCCTCACTCCAGCTGGGATTGGCCATGGCGCACGAAGGGTGGCTTCACTATCCGCACCGGCCAGGCCTTGCCGCGCAGGTCGGCGGTGCATCCGGCGCCGGTGGCCGCCGCGGGGATCCGGGCCAGCGCGATCGACACGCCGAGGGTCGGCGAGAAGCTGCCGGAGGTCACCCGACCGGGACCCGCGTCGGTATCGATGTGCACGCCGCCGCGCAGCACCCCGCGACCCTCGAGCACCAGCCCGACCAGTTTCTCCGGCACGCCCTCGGCCCGCTGACGCTCGAGCGCCGCACGGCCGATGAAGTCGCGCTCCGCCGGCTCCCAGGCGACGGTCCAGCCCAGATTCGACACCAGCGGCGTGGTCGTGGCATCCATGTCGGTGCCGTAGAGGTTCATCCCCGCCTCCAGGCGCAGGGTATCGCGCGCGCCCAGCCCGATCGGCTGCACCCCCGCGTCGAGCAACGCCGCCCAGAGGGCCGGCGCCTGTTCTCCCGGCAGCATGATCTCGAAGCCGTCCTCGCCCGTGTAGCCGGTGCGTGCGACCATCCACTCCGCGTTCCAGACGGCACGGAAGGCGCGCAGCTCGCCGGCGGTCTGCAGGTCGTCCGGCAACAGCGGCAACACCTTGGCCACCGCCTCCGGGCCCTGCACCGCCAGCAGCGCCAACTCCGGACGCGGTTCGATCCGCACCGCGCGGCCGCCGGCCACGGTTTGCAGATGCGCGATATCGGCCTCGGCGGTGGCGGCATTCACCACCACCCGATACCCGAGAGCACCGCGCTGGTAGACGATCAGGTCATCGAGCACGCCGCCATCGGCATTCAACATGCAGCTGTACAGCGCGCGACCGGACTCCTGCAGCTTCGCCACATCGTTCGCCAGCAGGTGGCGCAGAAAGTCCCGGGCCGCATCGCCCTGAATATCCACCACGCGCATGTGCGAGACATCGAAGACGCCGGCCGCGGTCCGCACGCGCTTGTGTTCCTCCAACTGCGAGCCGTAATTCAGCGGCATCTCCCAGCCCGCGAAATCCACCAGGCGGGCATTGGCGCGTCGATGGGCGGCGTGCAGCGGCGTGGTCTTCAAGGTCATTGCGGCTCCTCGTTACAGCGAATCCCAAAAAAAAGGGCGGCCGACAGTCTGAAACTGTCGGCCGCCCCTCTGTCCTGAAACCTGAGAGTTTGCGTTGTAGACAACGCCCCCTTCGGTGGGCCGCTTACGGCCGCTCTCCAGAGTCTGCCTGTGATCACCGTCCCGGTCCGGGTGGCCTGAGCGATTCCGGGCGGACGTTGCGCCTTCGGCGGCCGTTCGCGATAGCGGACGGCACTCTTCCAGGACGGTGCGACCGCGAAGCAACTCGCGGCCGGCAGATGCCCCAGTCTAGCCCAAGCCCGCCCCTGAACGAAAGCCCCGACCGGATCGCCTGACCGGATCGCCAATCGAATCGCCAATCGGGTCGCCCGAGCCGGGGTGCCCGTGCGACTGCGTAGAAAAGGGCCCCGGCGGATGCGGGTGGTACGACGGGGGATTCCAACGCCCAAGCCGCCGAATCAGGCGCCGGCGACCGGTAAGTCACTGAGGCGAAACCCTCGGACCGGTTGTCCACAGATTCTGTGGATAACTCTGTGGATGCTTTGTCGCTAACTCCCCGAAACCCTGGCTGCCACTACCCTGCGGCGTGTCTGGGCAGTTTTTGCCCAGTGCTGCAAGCCATTGTTTTTTCAGGCCTAGGAATTTTTCTCATGCCACAAGCGAAACCTGCTGGGGACGCCGCGCGCCGGCCTGCGAGTGCATAAAACCATGTGCATAACAAGAGGGCGCCGCACTCCTTTTCAAGCGAAATCGGACCGTTTTCGCGCTACCCCAGAGCCTGCCGGGCGAAAAAACGTTTCAGCGACGGATGGTGCTCCACCTGCTCCACGCCGAAGGCGCGCGCGACGGCCACCGGCGTCAGCGCGGAATCGAAGAGCCAGCGCAGGCCCTCCATCGAACGCAGCATCAACTCGTTCTGCATCCGCCGCTGTCGGGTGTACGCCCGCAGCGGGCCGGGATGACCGGGATCCTGGCTGACCCCCTGGGGCAGCCCTTCCAACAGAGCCTGCACGTCGCCCAGCCCCAGGTTCAGCCCCTGCCCGGCGAGCGGATGAATGGTGTGGGCGGCATCGCCCACCAAGACCAGACGCCCACGGCTGTAGTCCTCGGCGTGACGCCCGATCAGCGGAAACGCCGCGCGCGGCGACACCGACTCGATGGCCCCCAGGCGGCCGCCCAGCGCCTCGGACAGAACCTGGGAAAAGGCTGCATCGTCCAGCGCCAGCACCGACTCGGCGGCATAGTCCGGCTGGGACCAGACGATCGAACAGCGACCATCGGACAGCGGCAGAAAGGCCAGGATGTCGGAATGGTCGAAGCGCTGCCAGGCCGTGTCCTGGTGCGGGAAAGCGGTTAGGACCGTCGCCACCACACCGCTGGCGTGATAGGGATGCTCGCGCACCGGAATACCGGCGCGCTCGCGCAACGGCGAGCGGGCGCCGTCGGCCGCCACCAGCAGCCGAGCGCCCAGGATCCCTTCGCCCCGCAGGTGCACGTCGATGCGGTCGGTTCGCCAGTCCAGCGCCCGCCAGTCGGTTTCCGGAAACAGCACGGCCGGGCTGGCGGCGAGCGCGTCCCACAGACTCGCCTCCAGCGCCTGATGCTCCACCGTCCAGCCCAGGCACGGTACGCCGAGTTCATCGGCATCGAAGTGCAGGCTCGCCCGGCTGTTCGCGTCCCACACGGCCATGCGCCCAAAGGCGTGCGCGCGCCGCTGCTGCACGGCCTCGGCCACACCCAGGCCTTCCAGCAACGCCATCGACGCCGCATTCAGCGTGGCGACGCGCGTCACCGGCGTCGCCGCACTGAATTCGGGGCGCGGGTGGCGCTCCAACAGCGCCACCCGACGCCCGGCCTGCACCAGACCGAGGGCCGTGGCGGCGCCGACCGCACCGCCGCCGACCACCACCACATCGAAATCCTGTCGAGATCCACTCATGCCCAACCCTCCATGATGCCGAGCCCTCGTCCACTGCGATCCCGATTCATGACGCATCCCCGTTCATGACGCATCCCCGTTCATGCCGAATCCCGGCTGGCGTCGAACGGCGGCAACGCGCGCAGGGTGTGTCGCGGCAGGGGCTGCAGGCCCATGGCCTGCGCGGCAAAGAACCGGCGCAGGGGATCGATGCGATCGAGCGCCAGCATGCCGCTGCCCAGCACATGCCCGAGCGCACCGGAAAACCCGTCCCCGCTGATCAGCAGACCGCGGGCCAGGAAGTCGGTGACCGCAGCCACCCGGTCGATGTCCGCCGCACGCGCCCGGGCATAACCGACGAGCAGCTCCGGGGCACCGGGATCGGCGGCATTCAGCACACGGCCAGCGAGCACCGCCACATCGCGCAGCGCGAGATTCAGCCCCTGCCCCGCCACCGGGTGCAGGCCATGAGCGACGTTGCCGACCAGCGCCAGGCGCTCGGCATACAGCCGCTGGGCGCGGACCTGTTCCAGTGGAAAGCGGGCAACCGGTCCGAAGGCCCGCAGACGGCCCAGGCGCCACCCGAAGCGTTGTTGCAGCGCCGCCATGCGCGCGGCCTCCGGCAGCGCCAGGCGGTCGTCACAGACCTCCGGTGGGGCCACCCAGACCACGTTCATACGCCCGCTGGCCTGCGGCAGCAGCGCCAGCGGGCCTTCCGGGGTGAAGCGCTCGAAGGCGCGGCCCCGATGCGCCCGAGCCGGAATCACATCGAACACCAACGCGTCGGCCGCATAGCGCCGGCGCCGCACTTCGATACCGGCGGCAGCTCGGGTGGCCGACTGCGTCCCGTCGGCGGCAATCACCAGCCGCGCCGCCAGCCGCCGCTGCCCGTCGGGACCCTCCAGCGTGACCTCCCGGCGCATCCCAGCCTCGGCGGCCAGGGCCGTGCACTGCGTCTGCTCGAGGACCCTGGCCCCCGAGAGCGGCAGCGCCCGGGCCAGAATCGCCTCCAGATGGGCGGCCGGCACCACCTGCCCCAGCGCCGACACGCCGTGACTGCGGGCATCCATCGTCACGCTCCCCAGGCCGCCGTGGCGGCTGACATGGATCTCCCGGATCGGCGCCGCCTGCGCCGCGAGCGCGGCCGCAAAGCCGAGATCGTCCAGCAACTGCATCGATCCGGCCGACAGAGCGTAGCCACGGGTATCCGGTCTGGCACCCGGGTCCGTCAGGCCCGAATCGGCCGGACTCGGGTGTGCCGCGCTCGGGTGTGCCGCGCTCGGGTCCGTCAACGTCGGCTCTGCCGACCCCGAATTCGCCTTCAGCCGGCCGCGTTCCGCCAGCACCACGTCGAGCCCGCCGCGCGCGAGCGTACCGGCCAGCAGGGTCCCGACCGGACCTGCGCCGATGATCAGGATGTCGCAGGGCTTGGGCTGCGCTGCCATCAGGCCGGCTCGCCCGGGGCCGGATCCCGCGCAACCACCCGATCCGGCGCCTCGGACCCGGCCATGCAGGCCTCGATCTCGGCCACCGTCTTCGGGCAATCCCCGCTCAGGATATCGTGCCCCGAGCGCGTCACGGCGACATCGTCCTCGATCCGGATGCCGATGCCGCGCAGGCGCTTCGGCGCCGGAGCCCGCGGCCCGAAGTACAGGCCCGGCTCGACCGTCAGGACCATCCCCGGCTCGAGCTGGCGCCAGGCGTCGCCGACCCGGTAATCGCCGACATCGTGCACATCGAGGCCCAGCCAATGCCCGGTCCGGTGCATGTAATACGGCTTGTAGGCCTCCTTGCGGATCAGGTCCGCGGGCTTGCCCTTCAGCACGCCGAGTTCGCGCAGGCCGCGGGTGATCACCGCCACCGCGGCATCGTGCGGATCGTTCCAGTGATTCCCCGGCGCGACCTTGGCGATCGCCGCCGCCTGCGCCTCCAGCACCACCTCGTAGACCTCGCGCTGCGCCGGCGTGAAGCGACCCGACACCGGAAAGGTCCGGGTGATGTCCGACGCGTAGCCCTGGTATTCACAGCCGGCGTCGATCAGCAGCAGATCGCCGGCGCGCAGCACCGCGCGGTTCTCGATGTAGTGCAGGATGCAGCCGTTCTCGCCGCCGCCGACGATCGAATGGTAGGCCGGCTCGGTGCCATGGCGCCGGAACTCGTGCAGCAGCTCGGCCTCGATTTCGTATTCGGCGAGTCCTGGCCGGCAGGCCTGCATCGCGCGCCGGTGCGCCTGCGTGGAGATCGCCGCGGCGTGGCGCATCATGCGCAGTTCGCCGGCCTGCTTGAACAGCCGCTGCTCGTGCAGATGGTGCTCGAGTACCACGAAGTCGTGCGGAGCCCGCACGCCGGCCCGGGCCTTCGCGCGCACCTGCTTGACCCAGCCGAACAGGCGCTGATCCAGCGTCTGGCTGGACCCGAAGGGCGCGCACAGCGTCGCGCGGTTCTCCATCAGCCCGGGCAGGATGTCGCCGATGTCCGCGATCGGAAACGCACAATCGGCGCCGTGGTCGGCCATTGCGCCGTCCGGGCCGGCGCGCCGGCCATTCCAGGTCTCCATGTCCGGATCGCGGTCGCGCACGAACAGGATGTATTCGCCGGCCTCGCGCCCCGGCACCAGCACTGCGACCGCCTCCGGCTCGCCAAACCCGGTCAGGTACAGAAAGTCGCTGTCCTGGCGAAACGGGTATTCGACATCGCGGTTGCGCAGGCGCTCGCTGGCGGCCGGGATCACCGCGATGGCATCGGTGCCCAGCGACTGCATCAGGCGCTTGCGGCGATCGGCAAAGGCCTTCGGGGTGATGCGCGGGGCCTTGGTGCCGGCGCTCATCGGGGCGCCTGCAGCGCGGCGCTCATCGGATTAACGTTCATCGGGTTCTTCCTCGGCGTCGGCTTCATCGCAGCGGCAGTCATGGGGGCGTTGATCGGGGCACTCATCGCGGAACGGATCGGCGCGGCACTCATTGGAGGGCGATCGGTGCGTTGGGCGGCGGCGGCGGATTGAGTTCATCGGACAACAGCATCACCCCCATGCGAACGTATTCGCAGAGTTCGGCGAAGGCCTGTTCGTCGTCCTCGTCGCCGCGGACCTCGGCCTCGATACGGGCGATCTCGGCGAAGTCCCGCAGGATTTCGGTGGCCTCGGGCGAGGGCTTCAGGCCGCCCAGCCGGCGCGTCTGGCCAAGACCACCGAGGAAGCCCTCGACCCACTCGCCCAGCGCCCGGCTGCGCTCGGACAGGTCTTCGCCATCGTCCGGCAACGGCAACGCAAAACCGAGCCCGGGGTCGTTCAACGCCCGCAGCACCTGGAGCCGCAGCGCCTGGACCGCCTGCGCCAAGGCCTGTTCGTGCTCCAGCGAGTCCGGATCGGCCGCGCCGAGCACGGGCATCAGGCTCGCGCCGGACTGTCCGGGGTCGGCCACCAGCGATCCGGTCAGCAGGCCCTGCGCGGCAGCGGCCGAGCAGGCCCGTCCGGTGGCATACAACAAGGGTTCCAGGGTCTGCGGATCGACGTGCTGCGGGCGATCCTCCGGCGACGCCGGGTCAAAGTCCGGGTCCAGCGGCATCAGAAGGCCTCCAGGCGTGCTTCGTAGGGGAACAACAGCATGCGGTAGACCCGGTCGCCGAACTGCATGTGGGTGAACGCGGGCTCACCGAGGCGTATGGCGTTGCCGCCCGAGGCGGACAGGCCGCGCAGGCCGAAATGCCCCCCGGCGATCAGTTCCTCGAGCACGGCCTCGAGTTCCTCGCGCGCGATGGTGCCGGTGTTGTCGACGATCCGGCAGGGGTTGCCGTTGTGGGCGACCGATTCCAGCACGGTTGCATCGGGTCCCGGGGCAGGTATCGGTGTCATGCGGCGTGCGCTCATGGGAAGTCATCAGGCGGTCAGTCATTGTGGCGACGCGAAACCGCCCCCGCAACCGCCCCCCCTCGACGCCCGGAAAAGACCGCATCGGGCCGCCGGCCGGCCCGTCCGCCGCGGGCGCCGCCTGGGCCACTGTCAGGCCCCCTGCCGGACCCCTGCCGGACCTCTGTCAGGACCCCCTGCCGGGGCCACTGTCAGGGGCCCCGGGCCGAGTCTCCGGTTGACGCTCGGACGGCGGCACTCCTAGACTCTGTCGAGGACGTGCACGCACCGCTATTCAACCGGGCCCGGGGAATACGCCAATGGACACCACTCATGCCGCGGCACTCGATGCCGCCGTCGATCATGTGGAGGGCGCCGTGCGGCGCCTGTTGGATCGCTGTGCCGCCCTGCAGGAAGAGAACGCCTTGCTGCACGAACAGCTTCGGCAGGTGCGCACCGAACGTGCAGCCGCGAAGGAACGTACCGAACAGGCCCGGCAACGGGTCGAGAGCATGATCTCCCGTCTGCGCACCATGGAGCACCCTGAATGAATCGCCCCGCCGAACCGGTCCGTGTCAGCATCCTGGGCAAGGAATACCAGGTCGCCTGCCCTCCCGAGGAGCGCGCCGATCTCTATGCCTCCGCCGCCCTGCTCGACGAACGCATGCGCGGGGTGCGCGATGCCGGTCGCGTGGTCGGTGCGGACCGCATCGCGGTGATGGTCGCGTTGAACCTGGCGCACGAAATGCTCGAGTGCCGGCGCACGCTGGAGCACCTGGAGACCCAGGCCCCCAAGCGGCTGAACGCCCTGGCCGACGCCGTCGAAAAAAACCTCCAGGACCCTACACGCCACGTCTAGAATGGGTCATACTACGGGCTCGGGCGGGCGTCTGCGGCGTTCGTGACTGACCGGGTGGTACCCTTGAGCCTAATTGTTTACCACGGGAAAAGAGAACTTCTGGGTGGTTGAGCAAGTCCGCCTTGAGCGGAAAGCCTAAAAATCCGGAGTCTCCTCCCACCTGAACCCCTGGTTCAAGGTCGAAGGTCACCACGGCGCCTGCGGTGCCCGCCCACTTGTCTGATGCCAATCGCCCCCCCTGCCATAGCCAGCGAATCCCCTCGGACACTGCGCCTGCGTTTGCGCCGGCTGCGGGCGAGCCTGCCCGACGCCACCCTCGCCCGCCATTCCCGCGCCATCTCGGCGCATGCCCGGCGCGGCCTGCGTTGGCTGCAGCCACGCACGCTGGCCGGGTACCTCGGCATTCGCGGCGAAATCGACATTACGGCGGTGCTGGAACCGCACGCGGCCGCCGGCGTGCGCATCGCGCTGCCGATCCTGGACACCCACCGCCCCGGCCACATGCACTTTCGCCATTGGCATCCGGGGACGCGGCTGTGCCGCAACGGCTTCGGCATTCCGGAACCCTGCCGGACTGCACCGCGAATCTGGCGCCGGGAACTCGATGTGGTGTTGCTGCCGCTGGTGGCCTTCGACGCGACCGGACAACGCCTGGGCATGGGCGGCGGCTATTACGACCGCTACTTCGCGTGCCGCCGCCGGGGTGCAGCGAACCGGCCCCGCCTGATCGGCATCGCCCACGCGTTCCAGCAGGTCTCCCGGCTCGACGCGCAGCCCTGGGACGTCCCGCTCGATGCGGTGATCACCGAACGGGGCTGGCACTGGTTTCGAAGGTAGCCGGGGGGCGTCGAGGGCGCCGGGACAACGCGGCGTTGTGTTTGGCGCGTGGCCGTAGCGCGCGAAACCGCATTCCTGCGTCGTCACGCGGGGTTTCCTGCTCCTGACGGGGCTTTCTGCCAAAATGAAGCGATTGCCGAACGGCAACCCGCACACGTCGACAAGGAATCTCGATGGCCCATTGGTTGATGAAATCGGAACCCGATGTCTTCGGGATCGACGATCTGGAACGGGTCGGCGTGGAGCCCTGGGAGGGCGTGCGCAACTACCAGGCGCGCAACATGATGCGCGACACGATGAAAGCGGGCGATCTGGCCTTCTTCTACCACTCGAACACCGCAGTGCCGGGGATCGTGGGGGTGTTGCGCATCCATCGCGAGGGGTACCCCGACGATGCCGCCTTCGACCCGGAGCACCATTACTACGACCCGAAGAGCGACCCGGCGAACCCCCGCTGGTACCGCGTCGATGTCGCCTTCGAGGAGAAATTCGCCGAGGTGATTCCGCTCTCCTGGCTGAAGACCCGCCCGGAACTCGAAGACTGCCCGCTGGTGCGCAAGGGCAACCGCCTGTCGATCCTGCCGATCACCGAATGGCAATGGCAGTTCATCCTGGATCATGCCCAGCGGTCATGAGCCCTCCATGGCGTTGGAGGCACCCGTAGGGTGCGCCAAGCGCAGCGGGCCCACCAGGGCGCTCCCCGGGCGCAGCGGGCCCACCAGGGGCGCTCCCCGGGCGCAGCGACCCCACCAGAGCGCCTCCTGAAGCCGAGCCCGGCGCCTCCAGCACAGGGACAGCGATGACCACTCTGTACTACTTCACACCCACGCCGCAGGCCCACCGCCTGCGGCTGCTGCTGGGCGCCAAGCAGGTGCCGGTGACGCTGCATCGTGTGGACTGGTTCGACGACGAGACCTTCTTCGAGCTGGGCATCGCGCGGCAGTCGCCGGTATTACAGACCGACGACGGCCACCTGCACACCGACAGCCTCGCGGCGTTGTGGGAGGCCGACGCGTTGTTTCCGACCGGTCCCGCGCTACGCGAAGGCATCGTCGACGCTGCGGCCTGGGCCGCCCTGCTCGACTGGCGAACGCGAGTCGATGCGGTGCTGGAGCGGCTGTATGCGCCGCTCGCGCCCGGCTTTCGCGGCATCGGCGATCAACCCGAGGCCCTGGCCGACTACAAGGCGGGCATCCAGCGGCGCTTTGGTCTGAGCCTGGAGCAATTGGCGAACGACCGCTACGATGGCTTCGCCCAGTTCACCCGGCTGTCCCGACTGCCCGAACTGGCCCGCCACCTCGCCGACCAGCGCTTCTACATGGGCCCGTTGAGCATTGCCGACTGCCTGCTCGCGGGCGACCTGTACCCGCTGCAGATGCACGACGGCGTCAGCCTGCCGGTGGACCTGCTTTATTATCTGCGCCGGGTCGAAGACGCCTGCCAGATCCAGCTGAACCACGACGAGCTGGCCGCCTGAACCCGCCGCATCCGCCGATTCCGCCCACTCGTCCCCTCCGCCCAGCGCGCCCCACTCGCCCAACCTGTCCCACCCACCCCACTCGCAAGGAACCCACGCGATGAACCTCGAACGACTGGTGAACTACCTCGATTACCACATGGACCATGCCCTGCGGGACGGCGACGCCGCGGAAACGCTCGCCAAGGCGCGCGCCGGTGGCCATCGCGACCCCGTCGTCGCCGAGGTGCTGAACGCGCTGATGGACGGCGCCGGCAGCGACGACCCCGCCACCGAACTCGATCGCGCCACCGCGGTGAAGTCGATCGGCCCGGTGCGCCTGAAGTACATGAAGGACGACGCGCCAGTGGAAAGCTTCCGGCTGGTCGAAAAAACCATCGTCACCATCGACGCCGCCTTCAACGAAGAAGCCCTGGCGGCCAAACAGCGCTAACCGTCCACGACACCGACGCCCTGTAGGGTGGGCCAAGCGCAGCGGGCCCACCGGGGCGGCCCCGAAGGTCAAGGGGTTGGCCCCGCTGCGCTTAACCCACCCTTCGAGGGTTACCGGAGAAACAGGGGGTAGGCGGGGTTGTCGGACTCGTCCCACCAGGCGTAGCCGAGTTCGTCGAGGAAGACCTGGAAGCGTTCGCTGTCGGCTTCGGGGACTTGCATGCCGACCAGCACGCGGCCGAAGGCGGCGCCATGGTTGCGGTAGTGGAACAGGCTGATGTTCCACTTCGCGCCCATGCGCGCCAGGAAGTTCATCAGCGCCCCCGGGCGTTCCGGAAACTCGAAGCGGTACAGCGATTCGTTCTTCACGTGGCTGGCGTGGCCGCCGACCATGTGCCGCAGGTGCAGCTTCGCGACTTCGTTGTCGGTCATGTCCAGGATCGCGTAGCCCTCGGCGCGCAGGCGTTCCAGGACCTCGTGCTTTTCGGGATCCCCGCCTTCGACCTTCAGGCCGACGAAGACATGCGCGTCGGTGTCGTCGCCGTAACGGTAGTTGAATTCGGTGATGCCGCGCTTGCCGATCGCCTTGCAGAAGCGCCGGAAGCTGCCCGGCTGCTCGGGGATCGTCACCGCGAACACCGCCTCCCGGCGCTCGCCGATCTCGGCGCGCTCGGCCACGTGCCGCAGCCGGTCGAAGTTCATGTTCGCGCCGCTGAGCACCGCGGCCAGCTGGCCGTTCTTCAGCCCCTCGCGCACCACATACTTCTTCAGACCGGCGACGGCGAGCGCGCCGGCCGGCTCGGCCATCACCCGCGTGTCCTCGAAGATGTCCTTGATCGCCGCACAGATCTCGTCGGTGTCGACCAACAGCATCTCATCGACGAACTCCCGCGCGAGCCGAAAGGTCTCCACCCCGACCTGACGCACCGCGGCGCCGTCGGCGAAAATCCCGACCTGATCCAGCACCACCCGCTCGTTCTGGCGCAGCGCCTCGTACATCGACGGCGCATCGACCGGTTCGACTCCGATCACCCGGATGTCCGGGCGCAGGCGCTTGATGTACACGGCCATGCCGGCCAGCAGCCCGCCGCCGCCGACACACACGAACACCGCATCGAGCGGCCCGGGGTGCTGGCGCAGCAACTCCATCGCCACCGTGCCTTGGCCGGCGATCACCGCCGGGTCGTCGAAGGGGTGGATGAACACGTAGCCGTGCTTCTCCTGCAGCATCCGCGCGTGCAGCGAGGCTTCGTCGAAGGAATCGCCGTGCAGCACCGCGCGGCCGCCGAGCCGGCGCACCGCGTCGACCTTGATGCGCGGCGTGGTGACCGGCATCACGATCACCGCCTTGATTCCGAGCCGCGACGCCGCGAGCGCGACCCCCTGGGCATGATTGCCCGCCGACGCCGCGATCACCCCGCGTTCCGCCTCCGCCGCGCTCAGCTGCGCGATACGGTTGTAGGCGCCGCGCAGCTTGAACGAGAAGACCGGCTGCAGGTCCTCGCGCTTGAGCCAGATCGAGGTGCCGAGCCGCTGCGACAGGATGGGCATCGCATCGAGCGGCGTCTCCCGCGCGACGTCGTAGACCGAGGCGGTCAGGATCTTTTCCAGATAGGGGTAGGTCATGCGCAGCACGATACCACGGCGCCCCACAGCGCCCCAGACACGCGCCCGAGCCAGGGAAGTCTGTCGCCCGTTGTCACCCGCTGTCGCCCTTGTAGGAGGCGAGCCCTCTCGGCGACACGGCGTCGCGGCATTCACAAACCCATCGGCCAGAGGGCTGGCCTCCTACAGGAGATCTCGACGCCTTCCCCGGGCGCTGCCGCGCCGCTTGGACAGGTCCGTTCGCCCTCGGTATGCTCAGGCACCTTCCGCCACCCAGGGACTCGACATGACACAGGACGAAATGAAGAAGGCCGTCGCCGAAGCCGCGCTCGACTACGTGCAAAGCGGCTGGATCGTCGGCGTCGGCACCGGCTCCACCGCGAACCTCTTCATCGACGCGCTGGCCCGGATCAAGGGCCGGATCGACGGCGCCGTCGCTTCGAGCGAGGCCAGCGCCCAGCGCCTGCGCGGCCACGGCATCGAGGTGCTGGAACTCAACAGCGCCGGCCCACTGCCGATCTACGTCGACGGCGCCGACGAGGCCACCGCCCACCTGCACCTGACCAAGGGCGGCGGCGGCGCCCTCACGCGCGAGAAGATCGTCGCCGCGGCCTCGGAGCAATTCATCTGCGTGATCGACGAGACCAAGCAGGTCGATCTGCTCGGCGCGTTCCCGCTGCCGGTGGAGGTGATCCCGATGGCCCGCAGCCAGGTCGCCCGCGCGCTGGTGGCACTCGGCGGCAACCCGGTGCTGCGCGAGAACTTCCGCACCGACAACGGCAACGTGATCCTGGACGTGCACAACCTGCGCATCCTGAACCCGGTGGAACTCGAGAGCGAGATCGATCACATCGCCGGCGTGGTCACCAATGGCCTGTTCGCCCGCCGGCCGGCCGATGTGCTGCTGGTGGGAACCCCCAGTGGTGTGACCCGAATCGTGCGCTGAGGCGAAACGCGATCGGGCCCTGATCTTGCGCGAGCCAACCGGCACATTGCCTACGGCCGTTCCAATCGCTTGGCCATGCGTGTCTGCCATCCGGGGCCTGTCGCCTTCCAACGCGCGAGGACATCGGCCGGAAGACGGATCGTCACCTGAAGCTTGGGGTTAGAGGATACGGGACGGCCCGCTTTTTTGATCACAGCACGGGACAGCATCTCCTCCGTCACCTCTGGCAACTCTTCGTACTCCGCGTCGGCCACTCGATGGGCGTCGACCCGCTTCAGGTCAGAGCCCAAGGAGTGGCCCAACTCGGTTTTTTTCTCGGACATTCGCCTTCCTCATACTGAACACGTGGCGCTCGGTGCCCCGCGGGGTATACCCGACGACAACCAAGCGATCGGCCAGGGTTCCGTAACAGATGACGCGCTTTTCGCCGTACTCACGGCGCCTGCCCTCCACTTCAAGCGTCAGCCCCTCAAAGACAATCGCCGCGTCAGCGAAATCAAGCCCTCGCTCAGCGAGAGTTTTTTCACGCTTGGCCGGATCAAAACTGATCTTCACGTTATTATTGTAGCTACAACAATCGGTTTGAACAAGCGGCACTGACGAGGTTCTGCATCCGCGTATGGAATCGCTGCACGGTACACTTTCCCACGCACTGAATGATCCGGAAACCCCCAATGGTCCAGCAAGGATTTCGAACCGCCGGAGGCTGGCACAGGCACCCATTCCCCCTTCCGGCTAAACCCATCCGCGGGAGGAGTTGATCGGGGTACGACCCGGTCTTATCGTCGGTTGCAGGAGGCCCGTTCATCAGCGGCGAGACGATGGACACGCGCATCGATGCGATGGTCGCCGACATCGGTAACGGCCCCGTGGGACAGGCGCTGGCCAGCGCCGAACCGCCCAAGCACGTGCACCTCAAGCGGACGTCCGGAGAGTCTTGCGATGACTGACGTTGAGGTGCACATCGACCTTGCCGGGCGCACGCGCCCGATCGGACTGGCGCGCCGCCATCGCGCCCGAGGCATGGATACCATCGTCTTCCTCTTTTTTTCCTGGTAGACGTCGCCCCCCGTAGACCCCATGGATTGCATCGCAATCCATGAAGTCTTGGGGATCGGCCAACATCTGCGCCAAAAAAAGGGCCTTTTGGCACAGATAGTTGCGATGCAATCCATATCAGGGTGGGCCAAGCGCAGCGGGCCCACCAAACCCCCGCCCGCAAACCCCCGCGCCCAGGTATCTATTCAAACCCCGCGGAACAACACGCACAAACCATTCGTATTCAGCCGCTTATCCGTATAGTATCTTCTCAGTAATCTTCTCACTAACGGCCTGAAAGGCATGCAGAACAAGCGCAAGGTGGCCCACCAGCGGCTGGCGCTGGCCCTCGCAAAAGCCGCGCCGGCGCGCGCCGCCGACTTGGCTCGCGAGCTGGCAATCTCCGTACCGACCCTGCATCGGCTGCTGCAGGAAACTGCCGAACCGATCCTCGCGGCAGGGCGTGCCCGGCGCACCCGGTACGCCCTGCGCAGGCCCCTGCGCGGCGACCTTTCGCCCATTCCCATCCACGTCATCGACGAAACCGGCCACCCGCAGGAACTGGCGATCCTCTCACCCATCCAGCCCCAGGGATGCTGGGCGGATCTCACGGGCTCGGACTGGCCCGTCCACGAAGCTTCGCGCGACGGTTGGTGGGACGGGCTGCCCTACCCGTTGTACGACATGCGCCCGCAGGGGTATCTCGGGCGCCAGCTGGCACATCGCGTGCAGGATACGCTGGCGGTCGCGCCCAACCCGGCGGCCTGGACCGACGACGACATCCTCTGGGTCCTCAGCCGCATCGGCGTGGACCTGCCGGGCAATTTGATCGTGGGCGATGCCGCGTACCAGCGTTGGCAGCAAACCCGCCTGAACCCGCCTCCCGTGCTCGGCGCCGACGAAATGGGGCCGATGTACGCACTGGCGGCGGAACAGGCCATTGCGCTGGGCAGTGCAGGATCCAGCGCCGCGGGCGAATTCCCCAAGTTCACCGCGTTACGGAAAGCCCCCGACGCGCACACGCCCCACGTGATCGTGAAATTCTCCGGCGCCGACCCCTCGCCCGCAGTGCAGCGCTGGGCTGATCTGCTCGTGGCCGAACACCTGGCGCACGAAGCCCTGCGCAGCCTTCCCGACGTCGAGACCCCGCCCAGTTGCATTCGCCGGCACGGCGCCCGCACCTTCCTCGAGGTGGAACGCTTCGACCGCCACGGTGCCTTCGGCCGCAGCCCGGTGGTGACGCTCGAAACCGTAAACGCCGAGTTTCTAGGCAAGCCACCCGGTGCCTGGGAGTCTTTGGCAGACGCCCTTCACGAGGCCCGGCTGCTCCCCGCCGAACAGGTTATTGCGGTCCACCGCATCAATTGCTTCGGTCGCCTGATCGCGAACAACGACATGCACCTGGGCAACCTCGCCTTTCGCCCCACGGACGGCGGCCTGCACCTGTGTCCGGTGTACGACATGCTGCCGATGGCCTACGCGCCGCTGCCGGGTGGCGAACTGCCCCAGCCCGTCTTCAACCCGCCGCTGGCGCCGCCACGGCATCAGCCCCTCTGGCTCCAGGCCTGCCAAGCGGCCATCCACTTCTGGGACACGGTGGCGAACGACGAGCGCATCAGCGCCCCCTTCCGCCGGATTGCAGAAGCCAACGGCGCCCAACTCACGCGTCTGCTCGCGTTGTAAAGCACGCAATAGGCCCCGCTCCCGCCGCCCCTGTACGGTGGGCCAAGCGCAGCGGGCCCACCAGGGACGGGCACAGGGCCAGGTCAAGGTGGTGGGTGCGCTTCGCTTCACCCACCCTTGTATGTTGAAGCTGTCTGGTTTGGCCCGCAGGCACTCAGGCGCGCGGGGTATGGGATGTTCGGATGGTCAACAAACGGTGCAGACGTCGTGGACGCGTTGTTTACTTCGTGCTACATATACCCTTTATATGTAGCACGAAGGTGACAAATGCCAACCCCTCACATGCCTCCCGCTGCCGTGCGTCGCGCGCTGCGCAAGCTCGGAGCGGACATCCGTGATGCCCGTCGGCGCCGGCGGTTGCCGATGGCGATCGTGGCCGAGCGCGCTTTCACGTCGCGCTCGACGTTGCAGAGGGTCGAGGCCGGCGACACCAGCGTCAGCATTGGCATTTATGCGAGCGTGCTGCAGGCACTGGGTCTGCTCGACGGTCTGAGCCAGATCGCCGACATCGGTAACGACCCCGTGGGACAGGCGCTGGCCAGCGCCGAACTGCCCAAGCACGTGCACCTCAAGCGGACGTCCGGAGAATCCCGCGATGACTGACTTCGAGGTGCACATCGACCTTGCCGGTCGCACGCGCCCGGTCGGGCTGGCGCGCAGCCATCGCGCCCGAGGCACGGATACCATCATCTTCGAGTATGACAGCACCTGGCTCAGCGACCCCGCTCGGTTTTCGCTGGAGCCCGCCCTCGCCCTGACCCGCGGCGCCTTCGCGCCTCCAGCCGGGCGGGCGACTTTCGGCTCGATCGGCGACTCCGCGCCGGACACCTGGGGCCGCCGCCTGATGCAGCGTGCCGAACGCCGCCGCGCCGAGCGCGAAGGCCGCGCGGTCCGCACCCTCACGGAAAGCGATTACCTGCTCGGGGTCGCCGACGAGACCCGGCTGGGCGCTCTCCGTTTCCGCCGGGTCGGAGAAGAGATCTTCCAGGCACCGACTCGGGCCGGCGTTCCCGCCCTGATCGAGCTGGGTCGACTGCTCCAGATCACCGAGCGGATTCTCCGGGACGAGGAATCGGACGAAGACTTGCAGATAATCTTCGCACCCGGCTCCTCTCTCGGTGGCGCAAGGCCGAAGGCGTCGGTGATCGACCAGCATGGGCAGCTCTCTATCGCCAAGTTCCCCAAGGAGACCGACGAGTACAGCATCGAGACCTGGGAGGAGATCGCGCTGCGGCTGGCCGATCAATGCGGCATCGAGACCCCGCA
>Ga0207421_10002279_pt1 | contig 23972 bp, 25 predicted proteins | sample SodLakKL_010_SED_4_FD_187542 | JGI IMG/M metagenome (GOLD analysis project Ga0207421, IMG submission 187542) | Alkaline sediment microbial communities from Lake Tanatar, Kulunda Steppe, Russia - 8KL_010_SED (SPAdes) (version 2) | ecosystem: Environmental > Aquatic > Non-marine Saline and... | reverse complement strand
ACCAGCCAGCCCGTCGCGTCGAAGTCGTGCATGCCGCGAGCCGTCCAGATCGCCGATCGGTGGTCGAGACGCGACAGGTGGGCGCGGTAGGCCGTCATCCCGGACCATGGTGTCGCGGTGCCGATCGCCCGCAGCCACCGTGCGACGGGTTGCGCGAGGGGGAGTTCGATCGCCCGGATCAGTCGGTTACCGATCGTCCGGGGGAGTGCCGGGATGCCGATCGAGGCGATCGGGAACACGTAGTCACCCGCCCTGCTGCCGTACATCGTCGCGAAGGGGGAGCGGTGGGCTCCCGCTGCGAGGACCATCGCGGAGACGGCCTCGGGAGTCGAACGCCAGATCTCGAGGGCGACCTGCACCCCCATGGAGTGCCCCAGCAGGACGACGTCACGCGCCGACTCCGCATCGAGCACGGCGGTGATGTCCCCGGCGAGACGTGGGATCGTGTACCCGTCGGCGCCGCTCGGTCGTGGACCGCCACCGGCCTCCGTGGAGGCGCCGGTCCCGCGGTGGTTGATCATGATGACCCGGTGGTCGGCCACGAGGTCCGGTCCGATGTCACGCCAGAAGGTGTCCGGGCAGAGGAAGCCCGGAACGCACACGATCCACGGGGCGCCGACCGGACCGCGGACGGCGTAACGGATCCGGGTCCCGTCATCGACGACGACCTCCCGGTCCTTGGGCCAGACATGACCGCCGCGATCCTCCGGCCAGCGCGACGGCTGGCAGGGTGCTGCGTCACGGGGGCCGGGCACCGGGCTCTCCAGGATCGTGGGGTGAGGCGTCAAGGTAGAGGGGGAACGATGCCGCGGCGTCCCGGCCGACGTGGGTGTGGCAGCGCGACGAGGTGGCGGCGACCCTCCCGACCAGGCTGCCGCCGTTACCTTCCGTCCATCTTGGTCGTTCACCATGCTTCAGAACGCCCTCCAGCGGCCAACGACGGACCGAACGGTTCACCCGTCGTCCACCGTCCGTTCACGAACGGTTCAGCCGATGTCACCCTGGCGGCCGTAGTGTCGGCGACCGATGAGGATGCCACGGGAGGCGCTGTGACTGGTGATGACGCGCAACTCCCACCGCTGCACGAGGACGAGCGCCCGGCTGCGCGCTCCGAGTACCGTGCCTGGCTGGACGAGGTCGACGATGAACTGGTGGGCGGCGCGTTCGTGATCGCGGAGGCGATGCCTCGGATCTGTCGGGCCTTCCTGGCCGGCGACACGATCGCGGTGGGAGATGCCCGCTCCGTGGTTTCCGACGTGCAGGGGCGGTGCCGCTACATCGATGACCAGGCCTTCCTGCTGCTGGCGCGTGAGGCGCCGGTGTCCGGCGATCTCCGGCGGTTGATGTCGATCGTGCGGCTCGTGTCGGACCTGGACCGGGCCGGTGTGCTCCTGCGTCACGTCGCGGAGGCGGTCGATCGCCTGGACCCCCGGTCACTGCCCGAGGACGTCCAGGCCCGGCTGTCGGAACTCGCGGGACGTTCCGTCGACGTGTTCCGGCGGGGGGTCGATGCGTGGCGCACCCGTGATGGCCTGGCGATGCACGAGGTCGACCGCGCCGACGGTGACGTCGACCAGCTCGCAACGGGCCTGCTCCTACGGGTGCGCAGCCTGGAGGGGGCCGCGAGCGACGCGATGACCCTTGGCCTGCTCGCCCGGTACTTCGAACGCCTGGCGGACCACGGCGTGGCGTTCGCGCAGCACAGCACGTTCGCCGTCACCGGTACCCGGGTGGAGCTGCCGTCGTGAGGGTCGCGCGCCGTCCCTGGCCTGCGGTGGATCGCGCCGGACGTCGTGCCGGCTCACTCCTGCGTCGCGTTGAGGTCCACGGTCTCGCCCGTGACCACGAAGATGGCCTGCTCGGCGATGTCGACTCCGTGGTCCCCGTAGCGCTCGAGGTGGCGGGCGACGCGGATCATCCGGCTCGCCCAGTCCAGTCGACCGTCGTCCTGACCTCCGAGCCGGACCAGTCGCTGGAAGATGCCGCGATCGAACCGGTCGACGGCGGCGTCGAGGTCGGGGACCCCCGCAGCCAGGTCGGGGTCCTCCCGCACGAAGGCCTGGATGGCGGTCCGTCCGACCTCCCGCGTCAGGGCGCCCATCTCGACGACCTGTTCGCTGAGGTCCGGGTCGGACGGGTAGTCCGCGACCTGGATGGCGGCCCGTGCGACGTTCACGGCGTAGTCGGCCATCCGTTCGAGGTGGATGCTGACGTGGATCAGCGAGATGAGCATCCGCAGGTCGTGGCCGACCGGACCATGCAGGGCGATCGCGGCCAGGACGCCATGTTGGACCTGCCCGTAGGTGCGATCGACCTCGTCATCACCGTCGATCGCCGCCTGTGCCGCTGCCAGGTCGCCCTCACCGAAGCCCTGGAGCGCACCTGCAAGCATCAGGTCAGCCCGCTCACCCATCGTGACCACGCCCGTGCGCAGCTGATCGGTCTGCAGGTCCAGGTCGTTGCGCATGGCCCACCTCCGTTCCCACCACTCTAGACCGGAAACGTCAGGACACGACCCATGCCGAAGTTGTTGCTGGTTGAGGATGAGAAGTCCATCGCCGAAGGTCTGGCGATCACGCTGGAGGCCGAGGGGTTCCAGGTCGCCTGGGTCAAGGATGGACTGGACGCCATCCCGACGTGGGAGCGGGTGCGTCCGGACCTGGTGGTGCTCGACCTGATGCTGCCCGGGATGTCGGGCACGGAGATCTGCCGGGCGATCCGGAGCCGGTCGGACGTGCCGATCATCATGCTGACCGCCCGTGACGCCGAGGTCGACCGGGTCGTCGGTCTGGAACTCGGTGCCGACGACTACATCACCAAGCCGTTCTCGACCCGCGAATTCGTCGCGCGCATCAAGGCCGTGCTCCGGCGCGCACCGATGGTCGACGTGCCGATCGACGAAGCGCCCGTCGCGGCCTCCGGGGTCCGCGTCGACCGGGTGCGCCATGAGGTCCAGGTGGACGGATCGCTGGTGGACTTCCCGCCGAAGGAGTTCGACCTGCTGGCCTACCTGGTCGAGAACGCCGGCCGGGTGTTGACACGTGGCCAGCTGATCGATGAGATCTGGGGGAGCGATTACGTTGGGGACACCAAGACCCTGGATGTGCACATCCGCCGTCTCCGCAGCCGCATCGAGGCCGACGCCGGTGTGCCGGCCCGCATCCAGACGGTCCGGGGTGTCGGGTACCGATTCGCGGACACGTGAAGCCGTCCGCCCTGATCGTTGCTCTGGCCATCGGTCTGGCCGGGTACGCGGCGGCGGGCATCCCGAACCCGGCGACCGCGGTGGCGCTCGTGGTCCTGCTCGCGATCGCCGGCGCGGCGATCCTCCACCAGGTCGAGGCCCGCCGGATCCGACGACTCGCGGACACGATCAACCGACAGCTCGGCAACAACGAGCCGGGGTCGGTCGAGTTCCGCGGCGGTCCGGCATGGCGCCAGTTGGCCGTCGCGGTCAACTCGTTGACGGCCGCCTACCGGCGGCGCGGCGCCAAACTGGAACGGGAACGCCCCTGGCGGCGTGAGCTGGTGGACTCGCTCGTGCAGCCGGCGTTGCTGTTCTCGGCGGACTCCCGGATGCTGTCCGCCAACGACGCCGCACGGGCCCTGTTGGGGATCCCGATCGATGCGGATGGCCTGACCGTGGTACAGGCCGTCGGGAGTGCGGCCCTGGCCGACGGGGTGCGTGAGGCACGGTCGTCTGCCCGTCCGGTCACGCTCGACGTTGAACACGGTGACCGCGACCTGCGCGCCGTCGCGTCGCGGGTCGGCGACGAGATGTTGCTGATCATCGCGGACCGCACCCGGGAGCTCCGGGTCGAGGAGGTCCGGCGCAACTTCGTCGTGAACGCCTCGCACGAACTCAAGACCCCGGTCACCTCCATCCAGACCCTGGCGGAGGCCCTGCAGGTGACCCTGGCCAACGATCCGGAGCGTGCCGGAACCCTGGCCAACCGCCTCAGCAGCGAGGCAGAACGGCTGGCCCGGCTCGTGCGTGACCTGTTGGATCTCCGTCGGCTGGAGGAGCGTGGGCCCCTGGAGCGTGCGCCCGTCGACCTGGCCGAACTGGCCCGCCGGACCGTGGCCGATCAGATCTCGCGGGCGGAGACGCGCGAGGTCGAGTTGACCGTCGATGCCCCCGAACGCGCGATGGTGGCCGGCGTCCCCGGCGACCTCGAGGTGATCGTCAAGAACCTCGTCGGCAACGCGGTCCAGTACAACCGGCCGGGTGGCTCGGTGGACGTGACGATCGAGCCCCGCGATGGCCAGCAGGTCATCCGGGTCCGGGACACCGGGATCGGCATCCCGCAGCAGGACCTCGTGCGGATCTTCGAGCGCTTCTACCGGGTCGACACGGCCCGATCGCGCGCGACCGGTGGGACCGGGCTGGGCCTGTCGATCGTGCGACACGCCGTGGAGCGGCACGGTGGCTCGATCAACGTCGAGAGCCTCCTGGGTGAGGGCACCACCTTCACCGTGTCGCTCCCGATCGAACCACCCCACTGAGCCTCGGATAACGTGCAGGGCCGCCGCACCGCCGGACCCACACCGCGACCGAACCGAGGCTTCACGTGATCGTCAGGAAGAACGCCACCGAGATCGCCGCGTTGCGTGAGGCCGGTCGGGTCGTCGCGAACGTCCACGACGCCATGCAGGAAGCCGCGGTCGTGGGGCGCACGATGAAGGAACTCGACGACATCGCCCACGAGGTGATGCGCAAGGCGGGGGCGATCCCGGCGTTCCTCGACTACCACCCCCACTTCGCCCCGACCCCGTTCCCCGGGGTCATCTGTGCATCCGTCAACGACGTCATCGTCCACGGCATCCCCGATCAGCGTCCGCTGGAGGACGGTGACCTCGTCAGCATCGATGTCGGGGTGTTCCTCGATGGATGGGTCGGGGACGCGGCGCGCAGCTACGTCGTCGGGACCCCCCGCCCGGAGGACGAGGCGCTGATCCAGCACACCTGGGAGGCGCTGTACGCCGGGATCGAGGCGGCACAGGTCGGCAACCGGATGGGAGACATCGCGCACGCGGTCGGCACGATCGGTCGGGCCAACGGCTATGGGATCCCCGAAGGCTGGGGAGGTCACGGGGTCGGTCGCGCCATGCACGAGGATCCCTCGGTGCCGAACGAAGGGGCACCCGGACGCGGGCTGAAGCTCAAGGCCGGGTTGGTCATCGCGATCGAGCCGATGTTCATGGGCGGTGGCGAGGACGACTACGTGATCGACGACGACGGGTGGACGATCCGCACGCGTGATGGCAGCCGCGCTGCGCACTGTGAGCACACGATCGCCATCACCGACGAGGGTCCGCAGATCCTCACCGAGGCCTGAGCCGCGCATGGCTTCCGAGGCGGTACCGGAGCCGGTGACCCGTGAGCGCGGGAAGACGCTACGCGCCCCGGTGATCCTCGACCTGCTCCGCGAGGAGCTGGACGACGCGACGATCGCGCTGCACTTCACGACCGGCTGGGAACTGCTCGCGGCGACGATGCTGTCGGCGCAGTCCACGGACGTGAAGGTCAACGAGGTCACGGCCGTGCTCTTCGCCGAGCTGCCGGGTCCCGAGGCCGTCGCCGCGGCACCGCTGGAGCGGATCGAGGGACTGATCGGTTCGCTCGGCCTGTTCCGTCAGAAGGCGAAGAACCTCAAGGCCTCGGCCGCCATCATCCTCGAGGAGCACGGCGGCGAGGTCCCGGCGACGATGGAGGACCTGACGGCCCTGCCGGGTGTGGCCCGCAAGACCGCCAACGTGGTGCTGTCGAACGGGTTCGGGATCAACGCCGGCGTGGTGGTCGACACCCACGTGATGCGGCTGTCGCGGCGGTTGCGCTTCACCCGGGCGGAGGACGTCAAGCAGATCGAGCGGGACCTGATGCGCCTGTTCCCGCGGGAGCAGTGGCTGGAGGTCGCCGACCTGTTGATCCACCACGGTCGCCGCACCTGCTTCGCCCGCGCTCCCCGGTGTGAGGACTGCGTCATCGAACCGCTGTGCCCGTCCTCGCAGGAAGCCGGCCTGACCGACAAGCGCTGAGCCCACGGCGTCAGCCACGACCACCTCGAGGTGGCTGCTCAGAAGCGGCGGGCGACGATCCGCGACCACACGATCGCCCCGGTGGCCAGGAGCGCGAGCACGATCGCGACGATCAACTGGGGGACGTGCAGCGGATCCTCGATCGTGACGGACGGTGCGACGACCTCCAGCTCCTCGGCCCGGATGGTCAGCCCGGCACCGTCGTCCGGGTCCGTGCGCAGCAGGGTCCCGCGGATGAGGATCACGTCGCCCCGCCGTCCTGCGCGTCCAGCCTCCTCGATCTGCTCGTGGAGCCCGTCCGGGAGCCAGACGGACAGGCCGGTGTTGAAGCCGTCGAGTTCGCGGTGACCGACCAGGGGGCCCACCCGCAGCGCGTAGATGTCGTCATTGACCTGTGCCCACGCGCCGCCGTCGCGGGGCAGCACCTCGCCGACGACCTCGCCCGCGTAGGAGACCTCCAGGCCGTCGTAGGCCGCGGGGCAGCGGAACACCTGGGTCGAGCTCACCCGCGCGCCCGGCAGGATGACCGCGCGGATCTCGGCAGCGGTGGTGTCGTCGGTTTGCCGGGTGCAGGAGCGGCCGGGCTCGAGGGCCAGTGGCGGAAGGTCCTCCACGACGAGGTCGGGGGTGTCGACCTGCGGGGCGGCCGCCTCGAGCGCCACGATGCCGAGGACGATCAGGGTCAGCCCCACGATCGGGGTGATCAGCAGCCACCGGGTCCGGCCACGTCGTCGGGGTGGCGTCGGGGTCTGGTTGCGCCGACGCCGGTGACGGAACGGTGAGGGGGTGTTGCTCATGCGGCCTTCGCCTGACCCCGCGCGAGCGAGAAGAGGTATCCGAGCAGGGCGAACACCGCGACGTACTCCAGTCGACCGAGCCACATCTGCAGGATGTAGACGGCCATGAGGCCACGCGGCATCTCGGGCGACACGACGCCGATCGAAACGCCGATGTTCGATCCGACCGAAACGGACTCGAACAGGGTCTGCGTGATGTCGAACTCGCCGTACAGGAGACCGACCATGGCACCGAGCAGGTAGGTCACCACGAACAGCAGCAGGATGGTCGTGGCGGCGCGTGAGGTCTCGTCGCGCAGGATCCGTCGCTTGCCGGCGTGGTAGGTGGTCACGACCAGCGCCGATTCGGGGAGCAGGATCTTCTTGACGTCGTGGAGCAGGGTCTTGAACGCGATGCCGACGCGGACGGCCTTGATGCCGCCGGCGGTCGAGGACGCCATGCCGCCGATCGCCATGGCGCCCACGATCGCGGCCGGTGCCAGGACCCCCCAGTCCGTGAGGTAGGTCTCACCGACGTTGACCTGGTGGCCGGTGCTGGAGACGGCGGAGACCAGCGTGAACAGGCCCTTGCGGACCAGCCCGTCGAGCGTGTCATACGTCCCGGCGCGAAGCAGGCCGAAGCACACCACCGCGAAGAAGAGCGTCGAGGTGATCGCCAGGGTGCGGGCTTCGATGTGGCGGAACACGTCGCGGGGGCGGCCACGCCACAGCGCGAAGTGCAGGCCGAACGACAGGGTCCCGGCGATCATCAGCAGCATCACGACGATCTCCACCGCGAACGAGTGGTAGTAGATCATCGAGGACTGCATGACCGAGAACCCGCCCGTGTCGAACGAGGCGAAGAACAGGTTGATCGCGTGGTACAACGCCCGTCCGGGGGTGAACCCGGCCGAGAGCAGGGCCACGAACAACGCAGCCGTTCCGAGGACCAGGAACGTCCCGGCCACCGCGAAGATGAACCGGGCGGTGCGGATGAAGTTCGGCAGGATCCGCTCGTCACGCGCCTCGGAGACGTACAGCGTCGCCACGCGGGACCCACCGGCCGCGAACAGCGACAGGACGACGATCACGATGCCCTGCCCGCCGGCGAACTGCAGGAGGTGGCGGTAGACGTCGTCGGCGATCGGGGTGTGGTCCAGATCGTTGATCACCGACATGCCCGTGGTCGTCAGGCCCGACATCGCCTCGAACAGCGCCGCCAGCGGGTCGCCGAACCGGCCGGACAGGTACATCGGGATGGCGGCGAACACGGCGCCGATCAACCACGCGAGCGCGACGATCACCATCCCGTGCGCCCACGTCAACGGGCGGCGGGTGGCGAAACGGGCGTCGCTGACGGCGCCGATCAGCAGGCACAGGCTCGCCCCGATGACGTAGGCCGTCGCGGCGTTCCACTCCTGGACCGCGACCGCGATCACCGCGGGGACCAGCATCACCAGGCCCAGGCCCAGCAGCACCTTGCCCAGGTAGAAGGCGATGAGGCGGACGTCGTCAGCACCGGGGCGCAGCGCCATCAGGCCGCCCCCATGATCCAGACGAACAGCGCCGCCACCAGGGTTCCGACGAGCAGCACCGCCGCGGCGATCGCGACGACGGACCCGACCCCTCGGGCAGCCTGCACGATCCACCGATCCTGTCGCCGCGGACCGGTCATCAGCGCTGTCCGAGCAGCGCGCGGCTCAGCTGCTTCTCGAGCTCAGGCGTGGTCAGGGCGACGACCTCGTCTCCGGGTTCGATGACGACCCCACCCTTCGGGATGATCGTCTGATCGTCCCGGAAGATGGCGACGAGGATCGCCTCGTGCGGCAGGTCGAGCTCCTCGATCGGTCGGGGCGGGGGAGCGCCTGATCCGGTCGGGATCCGGATCTCGACCAGGCTGACGCGCCCACCCTTCAGGCTGGTGAGGTGGATCAGTTCGCCGACGGAGAACTCGTTCTCCAACAGTTCCGAGATCAACCGCGTCGAGGACACCGGCTCGATCCCGAGCGCATCGAAGATCTCGACGTTCTTGGGGGTGTTGACCCGGCTGATGGCCCGGGTCACCCCGAACTCGATCTTCGCGAGCTGGCAGGCCACGAGGTTGTCCTCGTCCTCGTGGGTGGTCGCGAGAAAGACGTCGGCGCGATCCGTGTGCGCCTGGGTGAGGTACTGCACGTCGCCGGCGTCGCCCTCGATCACCAGGACGTCGGTCTCCGACACCAGGAGTTCGCACCGACCCGCGACCCGTTCGATGACGGTCACCTCGTGGCCGGCGAGGCTGAGGTCCTTGGCGATGTAGCGGCCGATCCGTCCACCGCCCATGATGACGACGTACATCGTCAGGCCTCCCGGGCGCGGTCGGGCGTGAACGGTGAGCGGACGAGGTGGGTCAGGCCGCGGTGGGCGGCGGGCTTCATCGCGACCGCGACGACGTCGTCGCGTTCCAGCCGATCGGTCCGGTCCGGCAGGAAGACCCGGGCGCCGCGGTGCACGGCCGCGACGCGCAGGAGTCCGTCCTGTTCGAACTCCTCGACGGTCAGCCCGTGGCCACCGGTGTCGATCTCCACCTCGACGATCGCGACGTCGCTGTCGGGGTAGTCGACATGCAGGGGGTAGCTCTCGTCACGGAACTCGTTGAGGAACAGCTTGGCGATGGTGTTGGTCGAGGACACGTACCGGATGCCGAGCTTGCGGTAGACGTGCTCGCGGTCCGGGTTGAACAGTCGGGCGATCGTGCTCGGAACGTCGTAGAGGTGGGTCGCGACCTCCACCGCCATGAGGTTGGCGTTGTCCGAGCGGGTCACGGCGATCAGGCCGTCGGCCCGCTGGATCCCCGCCTGTTCCAGCACGTCGCGGTCGGTGCAGTCGCCGGTCAGCGTCTCGCCGTTGAACGAGGTTCCGAGCCGGTCGAACGCGAGGGCGTCGACGTCGATGATGACGACGTCGTTGTCCGCGTCGTGGGACAACTGCTCGGCGATCTCAGCACCCAGGCGGCCACAGCCACCGATGATGATGTGCACGTTGCATCCTCCGCGCACCGGGCCGGGGCCCACGTCGGGAGCCACGGGAAAGGGTCCGGCGCGCATCAGCCCGGTCCTGATCGAACCGGGCCTCAAGGCTGCCAGTCTGCCACAGCCGACCGCGTCATGGGTCCAAGCCCGTCCATCACGCACGAAGCGGGCCGGCGACGTCGATACCCTCGGGGCATGGTTCCCCACACGCTCCTGCTCGCCGCACCCCGGGGGTTCTGCGCCGGTGTCGACCGCGCGGTCCTCATCGTCGAGAAGGCCCTCGAGGCCTATGGCGCTCCCGTGTACGTCCGCCACGAGATCGTGCACAACAAGCACGTCGTGGAGACGCTCCGCCGCAAGGGAGCGGTGTTCGTCGAGGATGAGACCGAGGTGCCCGAGGACGCGGTCATCGTGTTCTCGGCGCACGGTTCACCGCCGGAGGCGTTCGAGAACTCCAAGCGGCTCGGGCACACCCTGATCGATGCGACGTGTCCGCTCGTGACCAAGGTGCACCACGAGGCGCGGCGGTACGCCCGTGACGGCCTCGATATCGTGATGATCGGTCATGACGGGCACCAGGAGGTCGTCGGGACGATGGGTCAGTCGCCCGACAACATCACGCTCGTCGAGACCCCCGAAGACGTCGATGCGTTGGAGCTCGACCCCGACCGTCCCGTCACCTACATCACGCAGACGACCCTGTCGATGGACGAGACGGCCTCTGTCGTGGACCGGCTCAACGAACGGTTCCCGGGCCTCAGGCAGCCCAAGAGCGACGACATCTGTTACGCCACCCAGAACCGGCAGGACGCCGTCAAGCAGCTCGCCGAACGGTGCGACATGGTCCTGGTGGTCGGCTCGCAGACCTCGTCGAACAGCAAGCGGCTGGTCGAGGTGTCCAAGGACCGGTCGGTCCCGGCCTACCTGATCGATGACGTGTCAGAGATCGACGCGTCGTGGTTCGACGGGGTGGGCACGATCGGGTTGACCTCCGGTGCCTCCGCCCCGGAGGTTCTGGTCGAGGAGGTCATCGACTGGTTCAAGGCGCGGGGGACCGAGACCGTCGACACCGTGCTGGTCGTCGACGAGGACGTCGAGTTCAGCATGCCGTCCAACCTCGCCCGCAAGCTGATGGAGACCACCGCCGGTTGAGCGGTTCACTCCCCGTCGTCGGGTGGTTCCTCGCCGTCTTCGCGCGCCTGCAGGTAGGCGTCCCACAGGGGCTCGGCGAGGACAGCGGCCTGCCAGGGACGCAGACCCGCCAGACGGCACAGGGCATCGGCATCCGGTGGATCGCCGATGACGGCCGCCCACAGCGGGCGTGACGGGCACAGGACCCCGGCGTCGATGCCCAGCTCTTCGGCCAGCTGCGCGCGTCGTTTGCGCAGCGCGTCGTAGGCGGCGCGGTCGGTGTCGGTCCAGCGACGTCCGTCACCGGCCTTGGGTTCCGGCGGGCCCTCGAGCGCGGCGGTGACCGCCGCCATGAGCGGTTCCGCGTGGCGACGTAGCAGGGACCGGCGGCGCTGACTGCGCCGGACCAGTTGCGCCTCGGTCGCGGGTGGTGACGTGGCGAGGTCGCGCAGGACATCGTCGTGGATCAGCCGGTTCGGGGCGATGTTCTCCTCCTGCGCGACCTGTTCCCGTGCCTCCCAGACCGCCCGCAGGATGGCGCGCTGCTGATCGGAGAGCCGTCCGGAGCCCTTGACCCGGGTCCAGTCCCGACGGTTCTCCGCAGCCTGGTCGATGGTGGCGACGAGCTCCTGGTCGTACCAGTCGTCGCGGCCGGTGTTGACGAGCATGGCTTGGAGCTCCCGCCACAACTGGGGGAGGTGGACGACGTCTCCCGCGGCGTAGTTGGCCATGCCCGGACCCAACGGCCGCTCTTCCCAGTCGGCCCGTTGGAACGCGCCCTTGTCCCCGTCGAGCTCGACGCCCAGGACCTCCCCGAGCAGCGCCCCGAGGCCGATCGGCAGACCGAGCACCGCGGCCGCGATCGCCGTGTCGGCGACCCGGTCGGCCCGCACGCCGCGGCCGGCGAGTGGCTCCAGGTCGTTCTCGATCGCATGGAGGACGGCGATCCGGTCGGGCCCGAAGAACGCGTCGACCTCCGGGAACGCCTCGATCGTCACCGCGTCGAGCAGGACACAGTGGTCCCGCACACCGATCTGGATCAGGGCCGCGCGCCGGTAGTACAGGTGGGCGTCCGCGCGCTCGACGTCAACCCCCACCACCTCGGCGTCGATGGCGGCGAGAGCGCCGGGCACCGCCGACGGCTCGTCGACGAAGGTCAGATCGAACGAGTTAGCCGAGCCGACGGCCGCGGCGTCGGTGTCTGGGAGGGGTTGATCGTCGGGCACGCGGTGCCGCCAGTCGGTGGGTGTTCAGGGTCGCCCGCGGCAGGCTAGCCAGCCGGATGCCATCACCCGGCTCATCCGCGTGGCACCCTGCTCCCCCGAGGTCCGGCAACCCGACGGTTGTCTGCCACCCTGTGCATCCTGGAGAGCCCCGATGACCACCCCGCTGACCCTGCTGTGCGTGCACCCACACCCGGACGATGAGTCCATCGCGTGCGGTGGGGTGCTCGCGCGGGCGGTCGACAGCGGGGTCCGGGCCGTCGTGGTCACCTGCACCGGGGGTGAGGAGGGCGACAACCTCGCGGGTATCGACCTCGGCGGTACCGACATGGTCACCCACCGGCGCCGCGAACTCGAGGATGCCCTGGCGGCACTCAGGGTGGCCCATCACCACTGGCTCGGCTACCGCGACAGCGGCATGCTCGACACGCCCGGCAACGGGCATGCGGACAGTTTCCACCGTGCGGATCTCGACGAGGCAGCGACCCGGCTGGCCGCCATCATCCGCGAGGAACAGCCCCAGGTCGTGGTCTCGGATGACGAACATGGCTCCTATGGCCACCCTGACCACATCAAGGCCAACCGCGTGACCATCCGGGCGGTCGAGCTGGCGGCGGATCCGGACGCACCGGTGGCAGGCGCGCCCTGGCAGGTCGCGAAGCGCTACGTGCACACGTTCGGTCGGGGGCGGCTGTTGGCGGCGCACAACGGCCTGCTGGCGGCCGGGCTCAACTCACCGTTCGGCGACGAGCCCATCGACGCCGTCGAGGACCTGCCGTTCGGGACGGATGACGACCGGGTGACCACCGAGGTGGATGTCTCGGCCTTGATGGAGCACAAGCGCGCGGCCCTGGCCGCGTACCGCAGCCAGATCGGGCCGGACTCGTTCTTCCTCAACACACCGGATGACATGGCGGGCGCCTTCTTCGGCATCGAACAGTTCACCCTGGAAGCCGGCGTGTCCGGTGCGCCGGCTGGCACGGGCCCGGAGGACGACCTGTTCGCCGGACTGTCGACCGGTGCTGACGCGCCATCGGAGGTAGCTGGCGTGGTCGATGGCGCAGATCCGGACGGACCCACCGCCGAGGACTTCCGGGCGGTGCTCGGACGGTTCGCGACCGGTGTCGCGATCATGACGTCGGTCGCGGATGGGCAGCCGCATGGGATGACCGCCAACGCGATCAGTTCCGTCTCCCTGGATCCGCCCCTGGTGCTGGTGTGCGTGGATCGCCGTGCGGTGATGGCTGATGTCATCGACGTGGCGCAGACGTTCGCGCTGTCGTGGCTCACCGTCGACCAGGCCGCGTTGTCGCAGTGGTTCGCCGATCCGCAGCGGCCGATCGGCGCCGAACAGTTCGACGAGCTGACCACGCAGACGGACGTCACGGGGAGTCCGATCCTCGACGGGGCACACGGCTGGGTGGACTGCCGGGTCTGGGCCGCCTACGACGGGGGCGATCACGTCATCGTCGTCGGACGGGTCGTCGCGCTGGGCCAGGCCCCGACCACGTCTGACGGAGCCACGACCACACCGTTGATCTACCACCGTGGTGGCTACGCCGGTTTGGGCGAACCGCTCTGAACCGGCCGGGTCCGGATCAGGGGGGCGTGCCGAAGAGCCGGTCACCGAAGTCGCCGAGGCCGGGGTAGATGTAGCCGTTGTCGTCCAGACCCTCGTCGATCGCGGCGGTGACGATCCGGACACGCGGGTTCTCGTCGAGGATGCGGTCGACGCCGGTCTGCGTGGCCGTGACGGCGAGGACGATGACCTGTTCGGCACCCTCGGCGTCCAGCGCCTTGACGGCATCCGAGGCGGATCCGCCCGTGGCCAACATCGGCTCGAGGACCAGGACCCAGGCGCCGTCCAACGGTGGCACCTTGAAGTAGTACCGGCGTGCCAGCAGCGTCTGTTCGTCCCGCTCCAGACCGATCATCCCGACCAGCGCCGTCGGCAGGACGTCATGGATGCCGGGAAGCAGGCCGAGGCCGGCACGCAGCACGGGGACGGCGACGATCGTCCGGCCGGGGGCCAGGGTCGGCGCCGGGCCGAGTGGGGTCTGGACCGTGGCACCGTCGGCGGGGATGCCCTGCACGGCGCGCAGGGCCAGCATCGAACCCAGGCGCTGTGCGTGGTACCGGAAGTGCTCCGGTGAGGTGTTGACGTCCCGGAGGGCTGCGAGCTGTACCCCCGCGACGGGGTCGTCGTCGAGCACGGTCACTGCGGGCATCGCGCACCTCGGTCGTCGACAGGGCGGTCGGGACCGGATCCCCGGCCGCAGCGGCCAGTAGCCTAGGGCTGGCCTCCCGACGGGCGCGTCAGCGCTGGCAGCGGGTCACGAGCAAAGGAGCACGATGAGCTCCCGACGCGGCCGACCGGGCCTGCCGCCGGTCGTCGTGCTGTGGTGTCTGGCGGTGGTGATCGGTGCCTGTACCCCGACGGAGGACACCTCCGTCGACGAGCCGGCTCCGGAGGTGGAGGACGTCGAGCCGTCGCCGCAGGTCGGGGCGGTCGCCGCGGTCGTCCTGCCCCCGCGCTCCCGGACGACGACGCCGGTCCTGGACGCCATCGACGTCGACCTGCGGGTCCTGGAATCGGGGAACGAGCCCGAACTCGGGACGGTGCGGACCCTGATACCGGACGAGGTGGTGTTCGTCCGTGACCTCGCGCTGTACGCCGGCCAGCGGGCCGCAGACCTCACCTGCGTCCTCGGTCCGGAGGGGCCGTCGCTGGTCGATGAGCTGGCCACTCTGCGCCCGGCCGCCCGGTACTGCGCGATCGTCGGGATACCACCGGAGGAACCGCCACCGTCAGAGATCGATCTGCTGATCGTCCGCGCCGAGGAACTCGGCCATGTGGTCGGCATGGCGACCGCTGCCCTCCCGGGTGAGCGCTTCGCGATCGCGACCGCAACGACCGACCTGGAGGGGGAGCGGTTCGTGGACGGCTTCGTGGCCGGTCTCGGGCAACGGGAGGCCGTGCTGCTGGACGACGAGGATGAACCGTCCCAGATCGTCGCCCGGGCGCTCGCCGATGATGTCGATGGCATCCTGGTGGGCAGTGGCCACGAGGCCGCTGCGATCGCTGACGCGGCCCGCGCCGCCGACATCCCCCTCATCGGGCCGCAGGCGCTGGCGGACGCCGGGGACGACGAGGGCTTCGCCGTCACGTGGGGCATCCGTTGGGACCGCATCCTGCAGCCATCGGTTGATCGCCTGGTTGGTCGCTCACAGCCGCGGGGCCTGTCGCTCGGCTTCTCCGAGGGCATCTTCGATGTCCGGAGCCCGGTCGGATCGGCGAGGATCGAGGAGCTCATCGAGCAGGCGATCGCGGAGATCGGGGACGGAACCCGTGATCCACTGCAGCCACCGGCGGTGCCCGACCCGCCCGACCCGACCGACTGACCACCGGTTGCTGCGCCGGATGACCCGATGGGCTCTACGATGCATGGCACCAGCCCCTGGGAGGGGCCCCGTCCCTCAGTGAGGAAGCTGTGCGTCGCGCCAAGATCGTTGCCACCCTCGGGCCTGCTCTCGAGGATCCGGATCGCCTCCGCGCAGCCATGGCTGCCGGGATCGACGTGGTCCGGCTGAACTTCTCGCACGGCAGCAAGGAGGAGCACCAGAACCGGCTCGATCTGGTGCGCAACATCGCCGAAGACCTCGGTCGCAACGTGGGCAGCCTCGGAGATCTCCAGGGTCCGAAGATCCGCCTGGGCCTGGTTCCGGATGAGGGCGTCCTGCTGACCGATGGTGGTGAGGTGACGCTGGTCTCCGGCGTCGAGGAACTCGAGGTCCACGAGGAGGGTGGAGCGCCTGTCCTTCCGGTCGTCTACGAACAGTTGGCCAAGGATGTCGAACCCGGCGCGTTGATCCTGATGGACGACGGGTTGCTGCGCCTGGTGGTCTCGTCGGTCGACGGCGACCGGGTGCACGCCCGCGTGGTGGTCGGGGGTCTGGCCAAGTCCCGCAAGGGGGTCAACCTGCCAGGCGTGAAGGTGTCTGCGACCAGCCTCACCGACAAGGATCGCGAGGACGTCCGCACGATGGTCGACATCGGCGTCGACTGGATCGCGATGTCGTTCGTGCGCACCGCCGAGGATGTCACGGTCGTCCACGATCTCGTGCGCTCGCACGGCGGGATGCAGCCGATCGTCAGCAAGCTGGAACGCCCGGAGGCCGTCGACAACCTCGAGAGCATCATCGCGGTCACCGATGCCGTCATGGTCGCGCGCGGCGACCTCGGCGTCGAGATCGGTCCGGAGCGGGTGCCGGCGATCCAGAAGGAGATGATCGACCTCGCCAACGAGCACAGCCGGCCGGTCATCACGGCGACCGAGATGCTGGATTCGATGATCCGCAGCCCGCGTCCGACGCGCGCGGAAGCCTCCGACGTCGCGAACGCCATCTTCGACGGCACCGACGCCGTGATGCTCTCCGGCGAGACCGCTGCGGGCCGATACCCGGTCGAGGCGGTCCGCACGATGGCGCGGATCATCGAGGTCGCCGAGGCCTCGAGCGACCGTGTGCACACCGTCGCACCGGTCACCCAGCAGGTGCTCGGCAGTGTCGTCGCCAAGGCGGCGGTGCAGATCGCCGACGATGTGGAGGCGGTCGCCATCCTGGTGTTCAGCTTCTCCGGGAAGTCGGTCCAGTTGGTGTCGAAGTATCGGCCGAAGCAGCCGGTGATCGGGCTGACGACCGAGGTCCGCACCAAGCAGCGCTTCGCCCTGATGTGGGGGACCGACGGGCAGATGGCCCCGATGCAGGACCACTCGCAGGACCTGATCCTCGCGGCTGATGAGATCTGCCTGGAGCACGGGTACGGCTCCAAGGGCGAGGCGGTCGTGATCGTTTCGGGGATCCCCGGCGGGATCGGTGGCACCAACCGGGTGCTCGTCCATCGGCTCGGCGCGATGTCCGATTGACCACCATGGAGGTGCCCGAGGAGTTGCGTGACGAGCGCTACTGCGTGCTCGCGACGCAGGCACGTGGCGCCGGTCGGCGGCACAGCGCTGAGCTGTGGTTCATCCCGGCGGACGGCGGCGTCTACCTCATGAGTGGCTCGGGCGGGTTGACCCAGTGGTGCCTGAACCTCCAGGCCGAGGAGCAGGGGGTCGTGCGTATCGGTGGTCGTGCGTGGCTGGCGCGGGCGGCGTTCCTGGAACCGACATCCCCGGAACGCGTGACCGCGCTGAAGGAGTTCCACGCGCAGTACGACCCGCCGGGCAAGGACCGGACGCCGGCGTGGGTCCAGTCGGCGACCGTGCTGCACATGGTCTTCACCCGGGAGCTGTAGGCGGCCGCCGTCTCACCGTCCCACGTCGACCGGTTCGCTCGGAGGTCCTTCGCGCAGCAGGGTGTCCAGGTGCTCGGCCAGCCGGGCCGGTGCCACCTCGGCATCCGAGCGCTGCAGGTCATCGACACCCCACCAGCGGGCGTCGGTGGCACCGTGATCGTCCAGGGGCGCCGTCACCGGATCGAAGGCCGACGTCCGGGCGAGGAACCACCGTTCCTCCTGGTCGATCCACAGTCCCCGGAAGCTGAACGTGACGCGGCGGCGCCAGATGAAGGGCCCCAGATCGAAAGCGATGCCCAGTTCCTCGCGCACCTCGCGGGTCGCCGCCGCCTCGTGGCTCTCCCCGGGTTCCAGCCCACCGCCCGGCGCGGTCCAGACCACCCGGTCGTTGGCCGGGATGTGACCGACCAGCAGGGCGCGGTCAGCAGGATCGAGGAGGAGCACCCTGGCCGCGGCACGTTCCAGTGGTACTGCCTCGGTACCGACCATCGGCTCGGGTTCACGCCGGGGGTGCGGTGGGATGACGCGCGATGCGACCACGGTGCGCTGGCCGATGACGTGCAGGCGGCCGTAGCGGTCGACGATCATGACGGCATCGTCATCGAGACCTACGAGCCGGCCCACGACGTCCGTGAGCTGCGCCTCGGGCCCGGGGTCGGGTGCCATGCTCTCGGACGGGACGCCGAGCGCATGACGGACCGACACCCGGTCGCCGACGTCGTCCGCCGTGACGCGGTGCACGTAGCGGGTCCGCGACCCGGGACGGGGTGTGCCCTGGTCCATCCTCAGCCCCCCGCCTGATCATGGACCTGCACGGTCACGTCGAAGGTGCGCTCGAACAGTCGGGTCCTGCGCGCCAGTTCGTCAGCGGTGACGTGCAGGCCGTCACCGTCGAGGTGGAGTTCCACCGTCGCGGCGTCCAGCTTCACCGTCACGTCGGTCACCGCCTGATCGTGCGCGCGGTCGAGCCCGTCAGCGATCTGCAGGATCGCCAACAGGTGACGGGTGCGCTCCTGGTCAGCCGCGGACAGTGACGCGTAGGGCGGGAAGCGCCGGTCGATACCCCGTGAGGGGTGGAACCGGACCAGCGTGGCCAGCAGCGCCAACTCGGCCGGATCGAACCCCCGGAGTTCGGCGTTCTCCACCAGGTAGGCACCGTGCTGTTGCTGGCGTCGGAGAGCGAGTGACTCACCGACCGCGTGCAGGTGGGCGGCATGCTCCAGCAGGCCACGGTCCCGCTCGGCGCGTCCATGGATGGACCGCGTGCCGTCGAAGACCTGGGCGGCAAGGTGGGCGACGTGTGCCGGGTGCGGGTCGTCGGGCACGAAGCTGAGGCGCATCCGTTCGACCTCCCGGCTGCGCAGGTCGTCGGCTCCGGGCGGGCCGGTCACCCCGTGCGCGTCCAGCAGGATTGCCTCCCGCAGGCCCCAGTCGCTGACGGTGACCTGGGCGATCCCCAGCCGCTCGAGGACCCGGGTGAGCACGATGGCCGCGACGTGGAGGTGATCGGCACGTTGCTCCTTCATCCCGGGCACGTCCAGACGGCCGTCGAGGTCACGGGTGACCAGGTCATCGCGGAGGTGGTCCAGTTCGCGACGGCTGACGCGGAGTTGGTTGAGCGTGGCGGGGAGCCACACCGCCTCGTCGACGGCGGCGATCCTCGCCAGGGCGCGCACGGTGCCACCGACCGCGACCGTGGTGCCGGGATGATGCGAGCGCAGGACATCGACCAACGGGTCGATCTCCTCATCGACGCGTTCGGTCAGGACGCGGATGTCGCGCTTGCGCAGCGGGTCCCGGGTCACGAGCGCCGAGAGTCGGCTGGCCCCCAGGCGGGTTGACGCGGACCAGACGACCCGGTCGCCGACCCCCACCGCGAACTCCAGCGACCCGCCGCCGAGGTCCAGGACGAGCACCGGTTCCGATCGCACGGCGACCGCCGCACGCACCCCCAGGTAGGCCAGCCTGGCCTCGGTCCGTCCGTCGAGGATCCGGACGTCGGTGCCGGCCGCCTCGGAGAGAGCATCGATGACCGCCGGACCGTTGTCGGCGTCGCGCAGCGCCGAGGTGGCGACCGCGAGGTGCTCCTGCGCGCCGACGCGCCGTGCGAGACCGGTGAGATGAGCGACGGTCGCCACGGCTGCGGTGCGGTGCTCCGGGGGGATCGTGCCGTGCCGCGCGACCACACGGCCGAGGTGCAGCATCTCGCGTTGGCGCATCACCGGGGACAGGTGGTGGCCGTCGAGGTCGGCGACCAGTACGTGGAACGAGTTGCTCCCGAGGTCCAGGACCGACGTGCGCATCGGCGATCAGGCCGGTGGCGGCAGGTAGGCCGCCGTGACGGGCTCCGCACCACCGTCGAGCACCCACGTGCTGCCCTTCTGCCACCGCAGGGGATCGGTGAACGTGACGCCCTGGTGGTGCAGGTCGGTCAGCAGCAACTCGATGACGTCCCCGTGGGAACACAGCACCGCGTGGGTGCCGTCGAGGTCACGCAGGAGTCGGATGACGGCATCCAGCGTCGCGCCCTCCGCGATCGCGTCCTCCTGCTCGATGCGCAGGCCACGCGCATCCGCCAACGGTTCGACGGTCTGGACGCAGCGGGTGAGCGGACTGCTCAGGATGCGCTCGACCGGCCGGTCGGTGTACTGCTCGACGACCCCGTTGGCCTGCCGCCAGCCGCGCTCCGACAACGGCCGGACCGCATCGTCACCGGTCCAGTCGCTACGTGCCCCGGCGTGGGCGTGGCGGAGCACCAGGATGGTCATGTCGAGATCCCCTCGAGCGCGTCGGACAGCAGTTGCCGGTCGGGACCATAGGTCAACAGGGTCTGCGCGTCGGCAACGCTGACCCAGCGGGCGATGTCGATCTCGCGGTCCGGGGGACGCGCCGCCGGGTCACCCTCGAGGTACTCCATGCGGAACCACCGCACCCGCTTGGGGCGGCCCTTGGAGCGGTAGAACAGGGGTGCAAGCTCCCGACCCGGCCGCGCTGTGACCCCGGTCTCCTCCGCGACCTCACGGGCCGCCGCCTCCGCGGCGTCCTCACCAGGATCGAGCTTGCCCTTCGGCAGGGACCAGTCGTCGTAGGCCGGCCGGTGGACCACCAGCACCTCGATCCGATCGTGGTCGCCCGACGCGTCTACGCCCGACCGTTGCGCACCGTCGGACGACACCGCTCGGAGGACCACGCCCCCGGCCGCCTCGATCCGGGGAGCCTCGTGCTCGCTCATCGGCCGATCCTCTTGCGGGCGAGGTCCTGCAGGGTCTCATGGCTCTCGATGCCGACCACGGTCGGGACCCGTGTCCAGGTGGTGTCGGCGTTCAACTCCCAGGCCAGCACGTCGTCGTGCAGAGCGACCTCGAAGATCTCCTCCAGGCGGTCCTGCAGGGCCGGGTCGGTGACCGGGGTGAGCGCCTCGACCCGCCGGTCCAGGTTCCGGGGCATCCAGTCGCCGGAACCGATCAGGTAGTCGGCGCCGCGCTCGGTCGAGCCGAACCGGTAGACCCGGGAGTGCTCCAGGTAGCGACCCACCACGGACCGCACCCGGATGTTCTCCGAGAGCCCGGGCACCCCGGGGCGCAGGCAGCAGATCCCGCGGACGAGCAGGTCGATCGAGGTCCCGGCTCGGGACGCGGCGTAGAGCGCATCGATGAGGTCACCGTCGACGAGGCTGTTCATCTTGGCGATGATCCGTCCGTCCTCCGCAGCCGCCTCGCGCTCGATGAGTTCGAGCATCCGCCGCCGGAAGTTCATGGGCGCGACCACGAGCTTGCGGTAGGACTCCTGGCGTGAGTACCCCGTCAGGACGTTGAACAGGTCGGACAGATCGGCGCCCAACTCCGGGTCCGCGGTGAGCAGGCCGATGTCCTCGTAGATCCGCGCCGTGCGGTCGTTGTAGTTGCCCGTTCCGATGTGGGCGTAACGCCGGACCCGTCCATGCTCGCTGCGCACCACCAGTGCGACCTTGGTGTGGGTCTTCAGGCCGACGACCCCGTAGGCGACGTGGACCCCTGCTTCCTCCAGCGCCCGGGCCCACTCGATGTTGGCCTCCTCGTCGAACCGGGCCTTGAGTTCGACCAGTGCGACGACCTGCTTGCCCTCCTCCGCGGCATCCAACAGGGCGCGGATGATCGGGCTGCCGGGACCGGACGTGCGGTAGAGCGTGATCTTGATCGCCAGGACCTGCGGGTCGTGCGCCGCGGACTCGACGAAGGCCTGGGTCGATGTCGTGAACGAGTCGTAGGGGTGCTGGACCAGCACATCGGCCTCGCGCAGGACGGCGAACAGATCGAGGTCCTCACCGGGAGGGGAGACCAGCCGGGCCTGGGTGGTGCGGTGGAAGTTGGGTTGCTTCAGATCGGGTCGATCGAGGTCGTACAGGGTCCACAGGCCGCTGAGGTCCAGCGGACTCGGCAGCACGCTGACGTCGTCGTGGGTGATCTCGAGTTCCCGCAGGAGCAGGCCGAGGATCTCATCGGTGATGTCGGGTTCGACCTCCAGGCGCACGACCCGTCCGAACCGGCGACGGCTGAGTTCGGACTCGATGGCCAGGAGCAGGTCGTCGGCCTCGTCCTCCTCGACCTCGATGTCGGCGTTGCGGGTGACGCGGAAGAAGTGGTGCTCCACGACCTCCAGCCCGGGGAAGAGCCGGTCGAGGCGGGCCGCGATGACCTGCTCGATCGGGACGAACCGCTCGCCGTCGGGCAGGAGGGTGAACCGCGGCAGGATCGGGGGAACCTTGAGCCGCGCGAACCGCGATCCGTCCGTCGAGGGGTCCCGCACCAGGACCGCCAGGTTCAGCGACAGGTTCGAGATGTACGGGAACGGATGGGCCGGGTCGACCGCCAACGGGGTCAGCACCGGGAACATCTGCTCCTCGAACAGCTCGTCGAGGAAGGCGAGATCGGCCGCGTCGAGCGCATCGTGATCACAGAACCGGATCCCGGCGTCGGCGAGCGCCGGCACCAGGTCCTCGCGGAAGGCCACCCCGTGGCGCAGCGCGAGGTCCGCGGTCAACTTGCTGATGGCCTGGAGTTGCTCCGTTGGCGACATGCCGTCAGGGTTGGATCCGATGACGTCGGCCGCCACCTGTTCCTTCAGACCGGCCACACGAACCTGGTAGAACTCGTCGAGGTTGGACTGGAAGATGGCCAGGAACTTCGCCCGTTCGAGCAGCGGCAGCGAAGCGTCCTCCGCCAGGACCAGGACACGCTCCTCGAACTGCAACCACGACAACTCCCGGTTGAGGAAACGCACGGGGCCGTCGTCGGGATCGGGATGGTGCCCGAGGATGTCCGCGGTCCGCATGGGCGCACGCCCGACGTCGTCTCCGGCGATCGGTGCTGATCCCTCAAGCGTCACGGATCTCCCTTGCGTCCCATGGCCGGACGTCAGCTGACCGACCCGGACGATGAGCGTAGGCAGCATGGGCGAACGGTGCCTGAACACGGCCGTCTGCCGCGCTCGGTACCTTGCAGATGGTCGGGTACCGCTCAACCGAGCTTGACCGCCTAGGATCGTCTGGGCACCCCGATCGCCCTGACCGGCCAGATCGCCCCACAGGAGGACGAGCCTTGACCTACACGATCGCCGAGCCCTGCATCGACGTCAAAGACAAAGCCTGTGTCGAGGAGTGTCCGGTTGACTGCATCTACGAGGGTGACCGGATGCTCTACATCCACCCCACCGAGTGCATCGACTGCGGTGCCTGTGAGCCGGTCTGCCCGGTCGAGGCGATCTTCTACGAGGACGACGTCCCGGACGAGTGGCAGGAGTTCACGCCGATCAACGCGGAGTTCTTCGAGGACAGCGTGACCGGACTGGGCTCCCCGGGTGGAGCCGCCGCCGTCGGGGCCGTCGACAAGGATCACCCGAAGATCGCCGACTGGGAAGCCTGATCCGCGTCGGTAGCAGTCGGTAGCATGGAGGTTCTCGGGGCGAGGTCTCGTCCCGAGGACCGCCTCCCGACCAGGACCGAGTCCCGCAGGAGCCTGCCGTGACCTACGTGATCGCCGAGCCGTGCATGGACGTCAAGGACACCGCCTGTGTCCAGGAGTGTCCGGTTGACTGCATCTACGAGGGTGACCGGATGCTCTACATCCACCCCGCGGAGTGCATCGACTGCGCGGCATGCGAACCCGCCTGCCCGGTCGAGGCGATCTTCTACGCCGATGACGTCCCGGACGAGTGGAAAGAGTTCACCTCGATCAACGCGGAGTACTTCGAGGACTCCGTGACGGCGCTGGGCTCACCCGGTGGCGCTTCCGAGGTCGGCGCGACCAAGGTCGACCACCCCAAGATCGCCGGCTACGAGATCCCGTCGGCGACCTGATCGGCCGTCTGCTCGGGCGCCGCTCGCCGCGCCGTTCCTCACGTCGGGACCCGGCGCCTGACATCGACGTGGGCGGGCTCGCGACCTCCTACCTCGAGTCCGGGGATCCGACCGGCTGGTTCGACGCGCTCTACCGCGAGGCCGACGGTCACCCCGAGTCGA
>Ga0207421_10002278_pt1 | contig 23975 bp, 17 predicted proteins | sample SodLakKL_010_SED_4_FD_187542 | JGI IMG/M metagenome (GOLD analysis project Ga0207421, IMG submission 187542) | Alkaline sediment microbial communities from Lake Tanatar, Kulunda Steppe, Russia - 8KL_010_SED (SPAdes) (version 2) | ecosystem: Environmental > Aquatic > Non-marine Saline and... | reverse complement strand
CTGCATTCCCATTCTCGAAGCCGAATCCGGACTGAAAGCCGGAAAGGACTTTAAGTTGGGCTTTTCTCCCGAACGGATCAACCCCGGCGACAAGGTGAATACGCTGGCCACCATTACCAAGGTGGTTTCAGGTAGCGATGAAGACGCCCTGGACAACATTGCCAAAACCTATGAACTGATTATCACGGCTGGCGTGCACCGGGCTCCGACCATCCAGGTGGCCGAAGCAGCAAAGATCATTGAAAACACCCAAAGGGACGTGAACATCGCCCTGATGAATGAGCTGTCCATCATTTTTAACCGGATGGGGATCAACACCTACGACGTGCTGAAAGCAGCGCGCACCAAATGGAACTTCCTGAACTTTTATCCCGGCCTGGTAGGTGGGCATTGCATCGGCGTGGACCCCTATTACCTCGTTTACAAAGCCAAGGAATACCGCTATCACCCACAGGTGATCAACTCCGGAAGGTTTGTAAACGACTCCATGGGATTTTATGCGGCCAAGCAGCTGGTGAAAAAGCTGATCGCAGCCGACAAGAACATCCTGCGTACCAAGGTGCTGGTCATGGGCGTTACCTTTAAGGAAAACGTCAGCGACATCCGCAACTCGAAAGTATCCGACCTGATCAGTGAGCTGCAAAGTTATGGCGTAACAGTCGAGGTGGTCGATCCCTATGCGGATGCCGAAGAAGTGCTTAAAGAATATGGGTTTAAGCTTACAGCGCAGCCAGCCACAGATTACGATGCCGTGGTGGTCGCCGTAAACCACGAACCCTACCTCAGCCTGAAGGAGGCGGATTTTAAAGCGATGCTGAAAGACAATGGTGATGGGATCCTGGTGGACATCAAGGGGATCTACCGCAGCAAGATAAATGAGTTGAAATATTGGAGCCTTTAAGCAGTCAAAGAGTGACCAAAAGCCTAAGGCCATGGCAGACCCGGACTTTTTGACATTTCGACATTTTGACCTTTTGACATTTATAAAAACGATGCCAATCTGATAAAAACAAAGAAATATGGCTGGCAAAATTCTTGTAACCGGAGGAATGGGCTATATCGGCTCACATACCGTGGTTGAACTTCAACAGAGCGGCTACCAGGTGGTCATCCTGGATAACCTTTCTAACTCCGAACAGGGCATCCTGGACCTGATCACAAGGGTTGCGGGGGTTAAACCGGAGTTTGTGCAGCTGGACATGCAGAACCGGGAAAGGCTGGAAGGTTTCTTTCGGGAGCATCACGACCTGGAGGGCGTCATTCATTTTGCGGCCTACAAGGCAGTGGGTGAATCCGTGGAAAATCCGCTGATGTATTACCGTAACAATGTGGGCTCCCTGGTCAACCTGTTGGACTGTATGACCGACAGCCCGGCAGCCAAGAACCTGGTTTTTTCCTCTTCCTGTACGGTGTACGGTCAGCCTGACACATTGCCGGTCAGCGAAGATGCACCGGTAAAGCCCGCCATGTCGCCCTATGGCAACACCAAGCAGATCTCAGAAGAGATCATCGAAGACACTTGCCAGGCCAATGGAGGCCTGGAGGCCATCTCCCTGCGCTATTTCAATCCGATCGGCGCACACGAAAGCGGGCTCCTTGGGGAATTGCCCCTTGGCGTACCCAACAACCTCGTGCCCTTCATCACCCAGACGGCCATTGGCAAAAGAGCACAACTCACAGTATTCGGCAAGGATTATGATACCCCCGATGGTACCTGCATCCGTGACTACATCCACGTAAGTGACCTGGCCCGGGCCCACGTGGTTGCTCTTGAGCGACTGCTTGCCAAACAGCATCAGAAAAGCCACGAGATCTTCAACCTGGGCACGGGAACCGGCTACAGCGTGCTGGAGGCCGTCAACACCTTCGAACAAACCACCAGGGTAAAGCTAAACTGGAAGTTTAGCGACCGCAGGCCCGGCGACGTCGAAAAGGTCTGGGCCGATACCGGCACCGCCAACAAGGTGCTCGGCTGGAAAGCCGAAAGGGGCCTGAAGGAAATGATGTCCACAGCCTGGCAGTGGGAAGTGAATCTGAATGATGGCTTAATGGATTAACCGGGAACTGGGAGTAAGGCCATCGCATACCCGGACTATTAGACCTTTAGACTTTTCGACATTTTGACATTTTGTCTTTTTGTCATTAAAAAAACATTGTATGCAACACATTCTCATCACCGGCGGTGCCGGTTTCATCGGGTCTCACGTCGTACGTCATTTTGTAAAGAAGTATACCGGCAGCACGATTGTCAACGTCGACAAGCTCACCTATGCAGGCAACCTGCTTAATTTGACCGACATAGAGCAGGAAAAGAATTACCACTTTGTGAAAGGCGACATCGTAGACGGCGATTTTGTGTTTTCGCTGTTTGAAAAGCACCAACCGGACACCGTGATTCACCTGGCGGCCGAATCCCATGTAGACCGCTCCATCGCCAACCCGATGGCCTTTGTGCACACCAACGTGCTGGGCACGGTGAACCTGCTCAACGCCGCACGCCATCATTGGAAGGATGAACCGGACGACAAACGTTTCTATCACATCAGTACCGACGAGGTATACGGGTCGCTGGGTGACGAAGGCCTGTTTACCGAGGAAACGCCCTATGACCCAAGAAGCCCGTATTCCGCATCCAAGGCTTCCAGCGACCATTTCGTCAGGGCATACTGGCACACGTACGGACTACCGGTGGTCTTGTCGAACTGCTCGAACAACTATGGTCCCAACCAGTTTCCCGAGAAGCTTATCCCCCTCTTCATCCACAACATCATACAAAAAAAGCCACTCCCCGTATACGGCAAGGGCGAAAACGTGCGTGACTGGCTGTATGTGGAAGATCACGCGGTGGCCATCGACGCGATCGTGCGCAACGGCAAGCTCGGCGAGACCTATAACATCGGTGGCCACAACGAATGGAAAAACATTGACCTCATCCGGCTGCTTTGCAAAATCATGGACGAGAAGCTCGGCAGGAATCCTGGCACGTCTGAAGGGCTGATTACCTACGTCAAAGACCGTGCAGGCCACGACCTGCGCTATGCCATCGATGCCTCCAAGGTAAAGGATGAGCTGGGCTGGGTCCCTTCGGTCACTTTCGAAGAGGGGGTAAGCAAAACCGTCGACTGGTATTTGGCTAATGATGAGTGGCTGCGACAAGTCACCTCCGGCGATTATATGCAGTACTACCGGGAGCAGTATGAGGAAAGGTAATACGACGGGTTTTTTCAAACACAGTGGGGATGCAAACCGTCAGGGAGGCTTTTGGCCTAAGTAGGCTATTGGCTGTTGGCTGTTAGCTGTTAGCTATTGGCTGTTGGCTGTTGGCAAGAAAGCCAAAAGCTAAAAGCCAATAGCAGTCCTGTTGAAAACACAAACACCAGGCAACCAATTAGTTAAAACACCATAAACAGAGGTCATCCCAGGCATTACCGTTGAAAGTAAAACAAAAACAGCAGATAACCTGCGTATAATACCAGAAAAAAACCACCGTGCCACCGCTGGAGGGTCTTTTTTCGGGAGCTGAGCACGAGCAGCCAAAGCAGCATCACGGCACCCAGGCCGACGAGGATGTCGAAGTTCAGGACCTTATTGAATGGCAGGGGTTTGATCGCCGCGCTGGTACCGAGCACGAAAAACACATTGAAGATATTGGAGCCTAGCACGTTGCCGATCACCATCCCGGCATTCTTCTTCAGGGCCGCAGCCACGCAGGCAGCCAGTTCCGGCAGGGAAGTGCCGATCGCCACTACGGTCAGGCTGATCACCGCTTCGCTAATTCCCAGTCGCCCGGCGATATCCACGGCGCCGTTTACGATCCACCTGCCCCCGATCACCAGGGCAAGCATCCCGGCCACAACCATCACCACGGACAGATTCACCGGATATTTGCGTATCCGCACCTGCTCGACGACACCTTTCTTTCGGGCCACACCCCAGGCATAGATCATGAAGAGGACAAAAAACAGGATCAGCACGATGCCGTCGTTGCGGGAGATCATGGATAGGCTGATCCCACCGGGCAACAGGTCGTTGGCCAATACGCCGATCACCAAAGCACCCAGCAGGGCAATGGGGATGTCCCTCCAGAAAGAATCTTTGCTGACAGCCAGTGGGAAGATGATCGCGGATACACCGAGTATCAGGAACACATTGGAGACGTTGCTGCCCAGGATGTTGCCCACGGCCACGTCGGCAGTACCTTTAAAGCTCGCGATGAGGTTCACGACCAGTTCAGGGGCGGACGTGCCCAGCGCAACAATCGTCATGCCGATCGCCACGTGGGAGATCCGGTACTGTGCAGCGATGGATGCCGCACCGTCGACCAGCCAGTTGGCCCCGTAAACCAGGAACACAAAACCGGCCGCAAACAACAGATAGGTATACATCAACCCGCACTGCTGGTTTCCACATCCCGGCTGACCTTCTTCACGAGGCCTTGCAGCACTTTACCCGGGCCCACTTCGATGAAAGCACCTGCGCCGTCGGCGATCATGTGTTGCATGATCTGGGTCCATCGCACGGGCGAGGTAAGCTGTGCCACCAGGTTTTCGCGGATCTTCGCGGGGTCAGTCACCGGTTTGGCATCCACGTTCTGGTAAATCGGGCAAATGGGTGCATCAAGGGAAGCCTGATTGATGGCCTCAGCAAGCTCAACGCGCGCCGGCTCCATCAGGGGCGAGTGGAAGGCACCACCTACCTTCAGGGGCATGGCCCGTTTGGCGCCGGCCGCTTTCAGCTTTTCGCAGGCAATGTCGATGCCCTGCTCGCTGCCGGAGATCACCACCTGTCCGGGACTGTTGTAGTTGGCTGGCACCACAACATCATAGATTCCACCCAGCACACCTTCCACCATGTCATCCTCCAATCCAATGATGGCAGCCATCGTGGAGGGCGTTTTTTCGCAAGCCTTCTGCATGGCCTGTGCACGCTTGGAAACCAACACCAGTCCATCTTCAAATGTCAATGCCCTGGCAGCAACCAGTGCTGAGAACTCTCCCAGCGAGTGGCCGGCCACCATGTCGGGCTGGAAATCTTCACCCAGGGTGTGCGCCAGGATGACCGAATGCAGGAATATGGCAGGCTGCGTCACCTTCGTCTGCCGCAGGTCCTCATCCGTGCCATCAAACATCAGGTCCGTGATCCGGAACCCCAGGATGTCATTCGCCTGGTCAAACATCTTTTTGGCATCGGCCGACCTTTCATACAGGTCTTTGCCCATACCCGAAAATTGCGCTCCCTGGCCGGGAAAAACGTATGCTTTCTTCATAAAAATTAAAATTAAGGACGAAAGGACAAAAAGACAAAAGGACGAAAGGATAGCAAGACGTAATGTCGAAACGTCGCAATGTCGAAATGTCGAAACGTCGAAAGGTTTGTTTGGTCGCAAAGGTAATGAAAATACCTGTTTCAGTCATTGCCATACTGGCAGTACAAGCACAAATGGCAGGTTTTTGTCCACAATCTCCTACAGCCATTCCAGCACGGCGGTGAGCAGATAGAGGTAGCCAAAGGCGAGGGCCAATCCGGTGATTCCAACGATGCTTCCGATTTTGATCATATCCCGTGACCGGACCAGGTTGCTGCCGTGTGCCAGGGCATTGGGAGGCGTGCTGATGGGCATGGCCATCCCCAGGGAGCAGGAGAAGGTGGTGATCAGGATGAGGAAGCGCAAACCACCGGGCTCGACAAGCTGTGGGATGCTTGTGCCGAGCGCCACCATGATGGGCAGCAGCAGGTTGGCGGTGGCGGTGTTGGAGATGAAGTTGGAGAGCACGAGCGGAATCAGCGCGGCCACGGCGATGACCAGCAGCGGGGCATAGTCTTCGAGCGGGATGCTTTCGATCACGGTTTCGGCAAGGCCCGTTCCGGAGATCGCCATGCCGAGCGCCTGGCCACCGGCGATCAGCCAGAGGATGTCCCAGCGCATCTTGCGCAGCTCCTGCTTGTCGATGATGGAGGTCACCGAGAAGACCGCCACCGGGATCATCGCTACCACAAAGGCATTCATCCCGTGGACGAAATCCAGCAGCCAGAGCAGCACGGTGAGCGGAAAGGTGACATATACGACCCAGGCCTGCCAGCTGTGTTTGAAAGATACCTTCATCTTCAGCTCCACCTTTTCCTCCTTGTGGATGGGATAGAGGCTGAGCAGGAGCAGCCAGAGGAAGGCCAGCATCACGATCACATACGGCAGCGAAAAAAGCATCCAGTGTCCGTATCCGATGGCCTCATCCCCTTCGAGAAAACTGATGCCGATGGCATTGGGTGGTGTGCCGATAATGGTGCCGATCCCGCCGATGTTGGCCGAGAAAGCCAGCGCCAGTCCGAAGGCGATCACGTTGTCCTTTTTCTTCCGGAAGGTAGATACCACCGGCAGCAGGATTGCGATCATCATCGCTGCCGTGGCCGTGTTGCTCATGAACATCGAAAACACGGCCGTCACGATCATAATGCCCAGCATCACAAATTTTGGCTGGGTACCAAAGGGTTTGAGCACATAGTTTGCGAGGTTGACGTCGAGCTCATACTTGCTCACCGCCCGGGCCAGGAAGAAACCGCCAAGAAAAAGCATGATGATGGGGGAACCAAAGACCCCCATGATCTTTTCGTAATCCATCAGCCGCTCCAGGTCGGCATCGGCGGTGTAGCTGACCACACTGTGGTCGGATACCAGCAGGAGAAGCAGCACGATCACCAGGATGGAGGTGGCATACACCGGCACGGGTTCCAGCACCCAGAAGAGCACCGCGAGCAAAAAAACGGCCATCAGCAGGTGTTCCACGCGGCTGAGTTCTTCCACGGGGATCCATTCCGCCGGCAACAGGGCGAAAAGCAGTGGAACGAGGATGGCCACAAGAATTTTGATCAGCCGGCTGTGATGCATTTGGTGAAGAGGTGTTTAAACCAAGTAGGCTTTTGGCTTTTGGCTATTGGCTTTTAGCTATTGGCTATTGGCAAGAGAGCTAAAAGCCAAAAGCAGCCTTGCTGAAAACGCCTTTAGTGCAGGTTGGAGCCGATCAGATGGATGAACTCCGCGCGGGTCTTTTCGGTCAGGAAAGCGCCGGTAAAGTCACTGGTGGTGGTTACCGAGTTTTGCTTCTGGATGCCCCGCATCATCATGCAGTAGTGATGGGCTTCGATGACCACGGCCACGCCAAGGGGGTTCAGCGTCTTCTGGATGCACTCCTTGATCTGGGTAGTCAGCCGCTCCTGCACCTGCAGGCGGCGGGCATAAGCGTCGACCACGCGGGGCACCTTGCTCAGGCCTACAATGTAATCCCTGGGGATGTATCCCACGTGCGCCTTGCCCACAAAGGGCAGCATATGATGCTCGCACATCGAATAGATCTCAATGTCTTTGACGAGCACCATTTGCTTGTAATCCTCCTTGAATCGCGCCGACTCCAGGATGGCCGCCGGGTCAAGGTCATAACCGTGTGTCAGGAACTGCATGGCTTTGGCCACACGCTCAGGGGTCTTTTCCAGCCCCTCACGAGTAGGATCCTCCCCTACCAACTTCAGGATCTCCCTGTAATGGCCGGCGAGTTGCTCAATCTTCTTCAGGTTGTACTGGTCAATTTTCTCATAGTCGTCCATCTTGTTCTCTACGACCATGCCGGTGTGTATTTCTGATGCCATAATTCGTGGGGTTTTATAAAATTGGTGTTGTAAAAGTTGATGTTGTGAAAAAAGAGTCGAAATGTCAAAATGTCGAAATGTCGAAATGTCGAAATGTCAGGGGTTTTCTGCGTTATGGGTTGAAGTCCTTCTTTTTGGGATTCTGCGCTTTGTGGCCGGGCCTTACCTGCCCGGGCCGAAATACTCGACGTAATTCTTTTCGGTTTCCACCACCTTGACACAGTGCAGCCGGGCACCCTCATCGGCAACCGGTTTTTCCAGTTGCTCCCAGATGCCGATGGCCAGGTTCTCAGTGGAGGCCAGCCGCCCCGCCATGAAGTCGACCTCCAGGTTCATGTTTTTATGGTCCAGCTTGTCGGTCACGAAGGTCTTGATGATCTGACTTAAGGATTTCAGGTTGATCACGAAGCCCGTCTCCGGGCTCACCGCGCCCTCCACCGTCACATAAAGTACATAGTTATGCCCGTGCCAGTTGGGATTGCTGCACTTGCCAAACACCCCCAGGTTCTTTTCATCGTCCCAGTCGGGCCGGAAAAGCCTGTGTGCGGCATTAAAGGTTTCTCTTCGGGTAATTCGCATATGAACTCCTTGTTATTCAGACCTCAAAGATACGAGAAAAAATTTTGCAACACCACCAAACACCACTCTTGCCGTTGAATCAAAAAATCATTTGTATTTCCACCACCCATGCGGGACGTTTTCCCGATTCTATAAAACATCCCAGCCACAGGTCAAAAATTCTAAAAACATGGCCTTCAACCTTGCCTCCTTTCATCCCTTTTCTTTTTTCCTTTCGACTTTTCGACCTTCTTTCTTTCGACCTTTCTTCCCTTCGTCCTTTCCAAAAAATGCGTAAACTTGCAGGAAAATGTGAATTACATGCACAAGGGAGCTTCGATGAACATGCTGATGCGCCACACCTGGCTGGGATTCAGGCGGTCGCACTATTATGAGCACAGCATGGGGCTGAAGCTGCTGATGCTCATCGTGGGATTTTTCATTGCTGGCTATTTGCTCCTTTTCGGGCTGTTTCTGCCGTTGATCCTGGATAATGTCTTCCCTGACCAGCCGCCCCACGAAAGTTTCTTTTCCTTGCTGTGGCTCATCTATGCCGGCGACCTGATGCTGAGGATCTTCATGCAGAAGCCGCCCAAACAGCTCGTGCAGGCGTATATGGGCCTGCCGGTCAGGCGAAAAATGCTGGCCCGCTTCATCCTGGTGCGCTCGTGGTTCAGCCTGTATAACTATTACCTTTTCCTGATCCTGGCGCCTTTCTATCTGCGCGCTGTGTTGCCAATATCAGCAGCTGCTTTCTGGTATGCCATCCTGGGTTCATTCCTGCTTGCAGGCATCAACCATTCCCTGGTGATGTGGATAAAAACGCGGCCGGCTGGTCAGGTCAGGGGGCTGCTGTTTCTTGTCCCGGCAGCGGTTCTGGCGGCCACGTTGGGCGCGCTGTACCCGAAGCAGCTGCTGGATGCCTCCATGCAGCTTGGCCTGGCCTTCATCTCGGGGAATGCCCCGGCCTTCATCCTACCCCTGGCCATCATTTTCCTGATCCAATGGATGACCTCAAAGGGCTTGCAACGGGCTTTCTATGCCTGGCAGGGAGAAGAAACCACAGGGATGGCCACGGGCAGTGGTAAGCTGGACCGTTTTTTTGCCAGCTTCCCGGGGTATGGCCAATACTGGGAGCTGGAATGGCGAATGCTGTGGCGCAACAGGCGGGCATCGGGCCTGCTGAAACAGATCCCACTCACCATCATCGGCATCCCATTGTTTTTTTATTTCATGGGAGATGAGGACATCACCACCTACACCTATCTTTTTGTATTGATCGCCGGTGGACACGGCTTCAACTACCTGCAATACGCCTATTCGTGGGAAAGCCGTTTTTTCGATTGGATCGCCACACGCCCCATCGACATGCACAAGTTCATCCGGGCAAAATACTATTTCCATGCCGGTCTGGGCTTCCTGCAGCTGATTCCTGTCCTGGTGCTGCTTTCATGGCATAGTCCGAAGGTCATCTGGCTGATGGCAGGCATGTTTTTTTACGTGACCGGCCCCTTGTTTGCCTTTTTGATGCATGCTGGTGTCAAAAACAGCACCCGGATGGATCCCAACAAAAGGGCAAGCTTCAACATGGAAGGCACCAGCGGCACCTTGTTCCTCACCATCCTGGTGTCGATGCTGTCGGTGATTGGCGTCATGGTGATCTCCTTTTTCCTGCCCTTCCCATCAGAGCAAAGCGTCTTCATCGTGGCCACCGCTTCCGGCCTGCTGTTCATAGTCTTCCATAAGCGATGGACCCGCGGCATCGCCAAAAAATTTCTGAATCAGAAACATCAGCTATTAAACAAATACAGAGAACGGTAATGGACCGCATCCGCATCGAGCAACTTAAAAAGCAGTACGGCGAACAGTTCGCCCTGGACATCCCTTCGCTGGACATCGCCCCGGGAAGCCTCACCGGCATCGTGGGCAACAACGGTGCCGGCAAGACTACGCTCCTGCGCCTCTTCCTCGACCTCATCGAAGCCACGGAAGGAGAAGTCCTCATCGACGACAAGGCCGTGGCCGGCAGTGAACACTGGAAACATCGTACGGGAAGCTTCCTGGATGAGGGTTTCCTGATCGACTTCCTGACCCCGGAAGAGTTTTTCCATTTCACGGGCAAAGTTTACGGGATGGACAAAAAAGCGGTGGATGAGCAGCTGAAAGGTTTTGACCGGTTTTTGGGAGAGGAGATCAATGGGAACAATAAATACATCCGCAACCTGTCGACCGGCAACAAGCAAAAGGTGGGCATTGTGGCGGCCATGCTGGTGCACCCTGAGCTGCTGATCCTCGACGAGCCTTTCAACTTCCTGGATCCCAGCTCCCAGATCATCATCCGCAAGCTGCTCAAGGCAGATAACGAGGCCCGCGGGACCACGATGCTGATCTCCAGCCACAACCTGAACCACCTCACGGAAATCTGCAGCCGCGTGATCCTGCTGGAAAGAGGCAAGGTGGTGAAAGACCTGCATCCGCCGCAGGATGACCTGGCGGAGGTGGAAAGGTATTTTTCCCTTCAGGCAGAGTAAGGGGAAAGATAAAAGTTTATCATACCGGCCCATGGAGCGCTTCCAGGAGCGCCTCATCCACCTCTTCGTCGGAGGGGACGGGTGGACGGTGGTCATGGATGTTTCCATCGCGGCCGATGATGTAAAATGTGGGTATCCAGCGCACGTTGTAAAGCGCCGGCACGCCGCGTTCGCGTCCCGGGGTGCGCATATGCACGCCGGTGATCTCGTTGCGTTCCACCGAACGTCGCCACGCTTCCGGGTCGGTGTCGATGGAGACATACATGAATACCAGGTCCTCCTCATCGGCCAGCCTTTCCTTCAGCTCAGCCGCCGGTGGCACCTGGCGCATGCAAGGCGGGCACCAGGAGGCCCAGAACTTCAGATAGACCACCTTCCCTTCGTAATCCGAGAGCGACACCTCGTTGCCGTCGATGTCCGTCATGCTGAATGCCGGTGCAGGCTCTCCTGCCCAAAGTGCCCTGATCCGCTCCCAGGCTGACTCCAGGCTTTCCTTGTAGGCATCAGCAGCAGGACCCGCCATATAATCGTCGTACATACCCAGGGCCGCATCCAGGTCGCCGGAGTTCATCTCCCGGCTGACGGCCACTGCCTGCACGTATTGTTTTGGCCTGCCCTCAAGGTATTCTGCCGCCAGCTGGTAGTTCCGCTCATGGACAGACAGGTCTTCAAACACGGTGTCGGCATAAGCCCGGGCACGAAAATCCAGGTAGGAAAGCAGGAACAAGGCATAGTCCGGGTGTTGCAAGGCCTGGTTGCCAGATTGCACGGCCTCATCCAGGAAGTCGAAATAACCTTCCGGCAGTTCGGGCTCTTCATCCATTTCGTTGATCCGTTGATGCAACGCAGGATAGGCCAGCAGCTGGTTATATCTTTCGGTCTGCACCTGTGTCTCAAAATAGCTTACAAAGTGATCCCTGAGCATCGCCTCTTCCTTCCAGCTTTCCATATACTGCATTTTGGCCAAGGCAAGGCTGTCAGCGAAAAGCACATAATCATCTGCATCAAGCCTGCCAGCCATGTCATTCAGGTAGGAAGATGTGAGCCGGGAGCTGACATCTGCTTCGTAATGCATCAGGAAGTGGTTTTCGTTGGCGCCCAAGCCGGTGAAGTTTAGCGGGGGCTCATCCCCATCGCTGCCGGGTGCCATCTCCAGGTAGTAGCCAGGCTCCAGGAAGAGATTTTGCCTGCCGTGGGGCGCGGTGACGGTCGCCATCACGGGACCGGGCACATTGAAGCTTTCCGCAAACCGGTTTTCCTCATCCAGGGTGAGCTCCATTACCTTCCTGTCGTTGTTGATAAAATCCCGGAAGAAATTGATCTCCACGGCCCTGCCGGGAGTTTCCGTAAAATGACCGTTCAACTCAACCGGCGGATGACTGCGAGGCTCCCGTTCTTCCAGTGCGGCGAGCAGGACCTCATCGATATTGTCGTGGCTGGGTCTTGGCGGCCTATTATCCACGATGCGGCCATCCCGCCCGATCAGGTAGAAGGTAGGCACCCCTTTCAGGTTATAGCTGTCGGGTACCTCGTGCCCAAAACCGCGCACATTCAGGTGTACACCGGCAATCTCCTGTTCTTCCACCGTTCTCCGCCAGGCATCTTCATCGGTGTCTACTGAAATGTACAGGAAAACCAGGTCCTCCTGGTCGTGCATCCTTTTTTTCAGCTGCCTGGCGTGCGGCACCTGCTGCATACACGGGCCACACCAACTGGCCCAGAAGTCAAGATAGACCACCTTGCCCAGGAAATCATCAAGCGACACTTCCTCCCCTTCAATATCGGTCAGGGTGAAGCCAGGCGCAGGCATGCCGGGTGCCAGCGCAGCAATGATTTCATATTCACTTTCCGCCACTGACAAAGGCCAGCCGTCAGCCAAACCGGCATATTCCTCATAGAGCTGCTCCGCAACCCCGAAATCGCCAAAACTCAAGGCCGAAATCACCACTTCTGCCATGACCAGCTCCTTCGTCTTGCCGGAAAACAAACTCCTGGCCGTATCAAAACGCATGCGTTCATAACCCGCAGTCTCCATCTCCTCCCGGTCCACATAGGCATCGAGGTAATGGTGTAAGTATTTGTTCAAAAAGTTGTAATAGGGTCTCGACCGTACATGCTGATCATCAAACAGATTCTCCTGCTCAAGGAAGGCATAATAATCATCTGGCAAGACCACCGGGACATCACTTTCCTTCATATAAGCCCGCATGGCCGGATAGTCCATCAGCATGTTAAGCTTTTCATACCGGATGTTGCTCTGCATCAGCGAAAGAAAAGCCGAATCAAGCGCATGGTAGAGTTCGTGGTTTTCCAGGTAGGTCTGTTTTTCGTGATAGACATCCTCGGCAAAAGAGCGAAAATCCGCTGGCTCTTTGTCCCTGGATTTGTTCATCCGGGTCATCTGGCCATATTTTCTCTCCACATCGGCATTGTAAGATAGGAGGAAGATGCTCTCTTCCGCCTTGTCACCGGTAACCATGGGGAGCACATCCATATTGGACGCATCAAAGACCAGGTTGATGTCCGCCTCCGGCCGCAGGTAAAGGGTGACCGTTCGGCGGGGGATGCGGAAATACACGTATTGGGGTTCATCCAACTGGAGTTCAAAAGCAAAGTCATTGTTTTCCCCAAGGACCACTTCCTTTGACACGGTGTTGTTGGTAATGAAGTCGGTGTAATAAAACACCTCCATCACTTGATCAGCAGGGTTCTCTACCTGGCCGGAAATCATCACCGGGTCAGGCTGTTTTTCTTCTTTTTGATCAGGCTGAGCACAGGCAAGCATCAGCAACGACAACAGAAATATTGAGGTCTTCTTCATTTTTTTGGTGTGTTTTTTGTACTGTAAAGTAACGGATTTTTGACGAAAAGCGCATACTTTTGTTGCGATTATTTATGCAGGCACAGCGTTTTAACTTGTTTGCGCAATGCCGTTTAACTTGTCAGAATGCTTGTTTAACCCTTTCAAAAAACAACCAATGACTTGTCCAGAAAATGCCTTTTAACCATTTCAATCAACTCACTTTCAATCAACTCATGAAGCCGTTCCATCTTTTTTTATTTCCCTTCTTGCTTGCAGGTCTCATTACGGGTACCGCGGGTTTGATGGCACAGGACATTGATGTGGAGGAGATGATCACCCGTCACAGCATTGACTGTGAAGACATTGCCCGGTCCTCCACAAGCTTGATCCCCGGCTACTACCAGGAAGAAAAGACGGACACGCTGCAGGCCATCCTGCGTTACTGGGAGGAGTCCTGTGGTATTACGGAGCCCATGATGCGCTTTACCATCCTATGGCAAATAGAGACCAACACCTTCAACGAAGACTGGCTCCCGGACCTTTTGCCCGCCATGCTGATGGATTATCGCGAGGCCACCGAAAGCGACAAGGATACGCACGATTATTTTCATTTTGGCGAATGGGAGTACCACACGATCGACGAGGGTTACCGTCAATTCACTTCTTCAATGGCTGAAAGCCTGCAAGTCTACGAGGACCTCTCGCCGGTAGAAATTTTTTTCACGGAATTTTATGGCAACGATTTTACGCGTGCCATGAGCCACCTTAAAAACGGAGCGCTTGAAGGCACCAGGGTTGATTCATTGTATAACGAATATATTGAAGAGACCAAGGAGGTGAGGCCTGCGGGTTATGCCTTTGGTGGTTTATATTTTGGCTTCTGGAACCCTTCCGGCAACCTGGATGCCTTGGGCGTTCATCCGCAGGTGGGCATGTCGGTAGACGTTGTCCGGGGCAGGGCACTCTATGGCATTCAGCTGAGGCTTGGCTTTGGGAATACATCCAGGCCCTACACCACGGAGGTCGGGGGCAGCTTCGTAAGCACAAACAACTTCCTGCAGATGACGGCCGGCTTGCAGGCAGGCATAGACCTCCTTAACCGTCCTGGGCACTCGCTGTTCATGACAGGAGGCCTGGCATATGATGCCATTGATCCGGCAAGCACCGCTGACCGGGAGGCAGGCCTTACCGGCGACCTGCAAACCCTCAACCTCCACGCCGGCATGACCTTGCACAGAAGGTTCGACAGGGGCAACCTATTTGCGATCTCAGTAAATTACCATATCGTCGACTACGACAATCCCGGCGGCACGGATCTTTCCGGAAATGTGATTACCTTTGGCGTCGCATACGGGATCATGACCCATACTTACGACAGTGCATCACGCTAATCGCCAACAAAGCAATGATATCCTTGCCAATCAGGGGGCTTCGCCGGGAAGAAAAAAAGACGTTTGCCCTGCATTTTTCCTATTCTGTCATTGAAGGGATCCTGGCAGGGCTCATTGCCCTCAACGAGTTCGTTTTCGTGAAGAGCCTGATGGGCTCCAGCTACCAAATGAGCGTTCTGTTTCAGTTCTCCACCCTGGTATTCCTGCTCCTGATCTTTTTCAGCACCTTTCTGCGAAGGATCAAAAACAAGAAAAACCTGCTGCGCCGGACAGCCATCATCACACGACTCCCCCTCTTGTTGCTGCTTTTTTTCCCGCAGAGCGCAGAACAGCTCACCGGAGACTCCATCTATCACTACATCTTCCTGGCCATCTTTCTTTTCTATTTCCTGGCCAACCCCATCGTATTTCCCAGCATCAACCTGTTTCTGAAAAACACCTACTCGCACGAAAACTTTGGCAAATTCTACAGCTATGCCACCACCGCCAACAAGATCGTGATGATGATCACCACCTTCGTCTACGGATGGGCGCTCGACGCCAACCACTACATCTTTGTGTATGTGTTTCCGGTCGCGGCGGTGCTTGGCATGACCTCCATATTTTTGCTTTCCCTCATCCCCTACAAACAGGAAGAACCGCCCGAAATGACCCATTCCATCTGGCAGGGCATCAAACAGTCGGTGGCGGAGATGGCCAACATCCTGATCAAAAACGTTCCTTACCGCCATTTCCAGATCGCCTTCATGTTTTATGGCTTTGGCTTCATGGGCTCTTTTACGGTCATCATCCTGTTCTGGGAGTTTGGCCTGGGACTCAATTATTCGAGCGTGGCTTTCTATAGGAATGCTTACAACCTGCTGGCCATCCTCATCCTGCCATTCTTTGGCAACCTGATCGGACGCATCGACCCCAGGCGCTTTGCCACGCTCTCCTTCCTGTCGATGGCAGCCTATATCTTTACACTCATCCTCACCCAGCGCTTCGATGGCTACATTTCCTTCTGGGACATCACCCTGTACCACACGCTGATTTTCTACATTCTTTTCCACGGGATCTTTGCCGCCACCATGGTGCTGATGTGGAGTATCGGTTCGGCCTACTTCTGTGCCCCCTCCGAAGCCGGCATGTACCAGTCGATACACCTCGGCCTGACCGCCGTGCGGGCCATCTTCGCCCCGCTGCTGGGCGTGGTCTTCTATGAGCTTTGGGGGTTCACGGTGGCCTTCTCCATATCCATCACCAGCCTGGTCATCGGCGCCGGAATCATGTGGTGGTCATCGGTATTCCATCCGCTGAAGAAAAAAGCAGTGCTGGATTAAGCCGTGCCCACACGCTGCAAGGCAAGGATCATCTTTTTGATTAGCCGTCGCTTCTCGCGGTTGAAGGCATGCACCATCCGCGAGCCCTCCGGGTAGGCCTCGATGTTCTCAAAGCTCGACACCTTGCCCACAAAGTGTACTTGTGCAGCCTTGCCGGGCTCCTTACCCTGACCCGTAGCTTCATCCAGGATGGCCTGCTTCGTAGCAGCCGCGTCAGAACGGTCATCAGCCACATATTTACTGTAACAGATGATCTGCTGCCCTTGATTCACCGCCTTCCGGATCAACGGAAACAGCTTGCTGACATCCACCTTGTCTTCATAGGTGCCTTCCAGGCAAAGGTCGGTGATCACCAGGCGGGTGCCGGCGTGTCCAATATGCACACTGTCTTCTGCCCGGTACATGAAGTCGCAGATCGACTCATTGTCCGAAAGGAAGGAAAAGGAAAAGTAACGACCCAGCCCGCTGAGCTCAATGGCATCCTTGATTTTTTCCACAGAGCCCCTGTTTTCCACCCATAGTACCGGCACGCGCTTATTTCCAAACCGGGTTTTGATCAGGTCCTCCAGGATGTCTTCCAGGGCATCTTCTGCTAATTCAGCAACCCGGTTCCAGAAACCCGAATAATAATCATCCGGCAGGCCAAGGGCCAGCGGGTTCATCAGGACACTGCGCAGGATGAAGAAGTCGCCGTGATCCTCGTGGCCGGCCAGCTGCAGGCTCTCTTCCGGAATGCCGGCCTGCTTCTGCATGGCATCAATCTGGGCCTGGTAATCTTTGTAGTTTATGCTGGTTTTGGAGATGAAGTACTCATAGCTGGATGTCAGCCTGGAGATCTTTTTGGTCATGTTGTCAAACACCTTGCTGGCAAGCAGGTTCATGTACCTGGGATGCTCCACCACGCCAGGATATCCAATGCTGTAGCACACCACATTGGTCTCGGGATAGTATTGCGGCACGATCTTACACTGATCAGCTGCTTCTTCGGGGATGGTGTGGTAGAATTTTTTTGCCGCGATCATGTTGTGCAGCATCAGCTTGCCGTGTCCGGCGATGTGGAGGGGCACAATGCGGCTCGCGAGGTAACAGGCGGCGGCAGCGGCTCCCGGACGGCTGCCTTCCAGTGTGGCCTGACCCAGGAAAATGCGTTCCGCACCAGGTTGGGTGTCACCGCTCCACTTCAGGTAAGGCGCCTCAAAAGAGATCAGGTCCTTGGCCTCATGGTTTTTAAAAATGACACTGCCGGCAGGATACGGGATGTATCCCAGCTTGTGCGGGTCTATGGTGATCGAATCGGCATGATGCAAGGCCCGGATCGGCTCAAAGATATCCGCCAGCGACTTGTCCACAGCATCCAGCTCACCTTCCCTGATCACAAAGCCCTCTTCCGTTACATAATGGCCTTGCGCATCCCTGCTGGTGTTTTTTTTGAAATCTGCGACGGCAGCCCGATGATCCGGGTGTCGTCCGAAATCCTCCGTGGTAAACAGGGAGGCATAATATCCACCATAAGCGGCATCTGCATGGATGTAAAACGACCGGGCTTCCTTTTCCAGCTCCCGCCGCAGATCCACCAGGGCATGCATCGGGTCAAACACCCCCTCCTCAGTAGTGCCGATGATAGGGATCACCGCCAGCACCGGGACATCTTTATGTTTTTGAAGGTGTTGGCGCAGCTTGCCAATGTCGAGCCGGTAGTTGATGTCTGCAGGCACGGTTTGGAGTTGCCTGATCCCCAGACCCAGCACCTCCATGCTTTTTTCCCAGCAATAATGCCTGGTCTGGGCAATAATCACCACCGGGTAAGGCAGCTCTGCCCCGGTTTCTTCCCTGATCATCGCATGGATGCCCTGGATGCCCTGGTACTGCAAGCTGTAACCCTTGATGGCCTGCAGCAGGGGCTCCGCATCCGGGTGTTGCTTCTGGTAACGGCGACTAAGCTTGTTCAGAAAAGCATAGCACAGGTCTGGCGACAGGTTAAACAGGGCCTTGTAATCAAGATCAGCCACCTTGACTGGCTCCCCCTCAAAATAGGATACCTTCACCTCCCGCAAAAAACCAAACCTGTCCGGCTCCTTGTCCATCGCCAGCTTCAGCGCCAGCGGCATGTATTTGAGGTTGCGCGCCACCCACAGGCCTTCGATGTTGGCCACGGTGCCCCCGGAGCACAGGTGGCCCCAGGCGTACTCCTCCCCGCACGATCCCCTGGCCGCAACCGCCGAATATGAAGGATAACCGACCATCTTGCACAAACTGCCGATGAAGTCCATTTCCCACTGGGTGGTCACGGTAGACACCTCACCGGTGACATTATTGGGATTGTACATGATCGCCGATATGTATCCGGCAATCGCAGGGTATATCAGGTCGCTGTTCATGTGCGCAAGGTATGACGTATCCCAGGAAGGAATGGAATGGGCACGCAGCTTGCTGAGCATGGCCTTGAGCTCTTGCATGAAATCCGCACGGGTGTGGTTATAGGCATCCGTAAGCTTGTGCCGCTCCGAGATCAGCGGCGGGTCATCCGGATGGTAATTGTTGCGGAAGTTGAGAATGTCCTCTACGATCACATCGAAGAAGCGCTTGAAGGTCTCGTTGTTTTCCGACTTCGGACCTAAGAAAAGGGAGGTGATATCCATGATATCTGAAAGGATTGGTTTCTATATGAATAATGGTAAAACAGGCAAATTGCTTGCCGTTTGAACCTTCGTGGCAAATGCATATGCATTATTCATAAAAGTACATCAAAATCACGAACCTGGAACGGACACCTTATCCTCGAAAGCAAGTTTTTTTCCCTTAGCATTCAACGGTTTTTCAATTATCTTTGTTTACTTTGGAATGAGGTTTCGCAGGCAAGGCCACATCCGTGTCAATGGATTGGGGTCCGGGGGCCGCGGCTAAAGCCTGAAGGCAATCACAAGTTCCAACAAGGTGTTTAGGATGCAAATGCACAAGGGTCATGCACATCTTTTATGAGCAGGAGCTACAAGGAGATGCGATCACGCTGAGCCAGGAGGAGTCGCGGCACTGCTTGCGGGTATTGCGGATGCGACCGGGACAGGAGGCCATCATCGTCGACGGCAAAGGCAACCGTTGCCGGGCCGTCTTGCAGGATGCCGGTTCCAGGGAAGCCATTTTTGCAGTCGCAGCAAGGGAACACCAGGTGGGGAAGCGCCCTTTTCATCTACATATGGCCGTGGCTCCCACAAAAAACATCGACCGCTTCGAGTGGTTCCTTGAAAAGGCCACCGAGTGCGGCATCGATGAGGTCACCCCCGTGATCTGTGAAAAAAGTGAGCGCAGGATCATCAAGCCGCAGAGACTCGAAAAGATCCTTGTGGCTGCGATGAAACAGTCATTGCGTGCATTTCTGCCCAGGTTAAATGCTGCCATCCCGCTGGAGGAATTTCTCCTGCAACCCCAAACAGGTCATCGTTTCATTGCGCATTGCGCAGAAGGTAGCAGAAAGCATCTGAGGGATATATACACGCCAGGAAGTGACGCACTTTTCCTGGTCGGCCCGGAAGGTGATTTCTCTGAGAGGGAAACAGAAGCAGCGGCAGCACAAGGCTTTACCGCAATATCCATGGGCGAGCATCGTTTAAGAACCGAGACAGCAGCCCTCGCGCTGTGTGTACAGGCAAACAGCATGAATGCATTGCTTTAATAAGTCGTTGCAGACGCTGTTTGGACGACAGAGACAGTGGTTACATGGGTTTGAGGTTTGAAGTTGTCCGAAGCATTTGTGTGTGTCTGCGAAAACTATTTGTGTTAATTTGTGGATATCTTAACTTCAAACTTCAAACACTATATAACTGCAAAATTCATGACATGCCCGGACTTTTAGACATTTTGTCCTTTTGTCTTTTTGTCCTTTTGCCCTTTCAACACATTAAAAAACAAACACATAACTATTTATGATTTATAAAATCCGAAAGCTTTCCATCTTCCTGGTTTTTTTCCTGGCTGCCTCGCTAAGCCTTGAAGCACAACACCATCAAATTGCCACCTTGCAGTATCGCGGCGGCGGCGACTGGTATTCAAACCCTACCGCATTGCCCAACCTGGTGCGCTTTGCCAATGAACATATCGGTACCAGCATCAGCACCCAGGTTGGTACGGTGGAAGTGGGCAGCTCCAGGTTGTTCAACTACCCATTCGTGTATATGACCGGCCACGGAAACGTGGTATTCTCTCAGCAGGAGGCGGAAAACCTGCGTAAATACTTGAAAGGAGGTGGCTTTTTGCATGTGGACGACAACTATGGACTTGACCCCTACTTCCGCAGGGAGATCGAAAAAGTATTTCCGGACCATGAGCTTGTGGAACTGCGGCACGATCATCCCATCTATCACCAGGCCTTCTCCTTCCCCGACGGACCGCCAAAGATTCATGAACACGATGGCAAGCCGCCGCAAGGCTTTGGCATCATCTATGAGGGCCGCCTGGTCCTGTATTATACTTATGAGATCGACCTGGGCAACGGCTGGGAAGACCAGTCTGTGCACGGAAACCCGGAGGAGGTCAGACTGAAGGCCCTGCGCATGGGAGCGAATATGTTGCAGTATGTGTTTAACCGGGATAATGCCAGCGCTGAGCGCTGAATGCAGGGTGCCGGGAGGAACACGAGGAGGGTGAAAAAGTTCAGTATTAGACTGTCAGTAGCTTAAGGTTGTCAAAGGCATTTGTGTGCATTTGTGAAAGCCATTTGTGTGGATTTGTGGACTCTACAACAATCAAAACCAAAAAGATGCCTGAAAAGATCAAAAAAACCCTTACGGATCTCTGGCAGGTGTTCAAAAACACCGCCATCAACTGGAATGCCTCAGGGCCTTGGCGGCAGAGTGCCATCCTGGCCTATTACTCCATTTTCAGCCTGCCTGCCCTGTTATTGATCATCATCGTGGTCGCGGGATATTTTTTTGGTGAGGCGGCCGTTGCCCGGGAGATGTCGGAACAGATCGGCGACATGATCGGGAAGGATACAGCCCGGGTCCTCGAAACCACGATTGCCAATGCAGCAGAGACCGGATCTTCCACGGTGGCCATGCTGATCGGTGTGGGCTTTCTGCTCTTTGGTGCCACCACCGTATTCTATCACCTGCAGGTGTCGCTGAACAGGATCTGGGGCGTGGTACCCAAACCCCGGCAGGCTTTCCTGAAATACATCAAAGACCGGCTGCTGTCCTTCAGCCTGATCCTCATCATCGGTTTCCTATTGATGGTGTCCCTGATCGTGACCTCCCTGCTGGCTGCATTAAGCGACTGGATCAAACACCACTGGCCGGAAGTCATTTTACCTGTGATCAACCTGGCCAACTACCTGATATCCATTATTGTTGTAGGAACCCTTTTTGCGCTGATGTTCAAAATCCTGCCCGATGCCATCATCCGCTGGCGTTCAGTGATCGTCGGAGGCCTGTTGACAGCGCTCCTGTTTTCTCTGGGGCAGTATGGCCTGAGCATCTATTTTCAGACGAGCGATCCGGCCTCCGTCTACGGTGCCGCCGGCGCGCTCATCCTCCTCCTGATATGGGTTTCCTATGTGGCCATGATCCTGCTGTTCGGAGCGGAATTTACGCGCCAGTGGGCCAACCAGTTCGGCCACGGCATCAAAGCAAAGCCCAATGCCGAGCTCATTGATGACCCAGAAAACGCTTATGTCGAAATAACTGAATAACACATAAACCACTTCCAATGAAAAACCACCTACGCATTTCCCACCTTTTGATCATTCTGGCCTTGTCGGCCACGGCTTTTGCCCAGGACCGCATTACGGGCCACAACTTTGCCACGCGCTCCGAGGTGATCGCACAGCACGGCATGGCAGCCACCAGTCATCCACTGGCCACACAGGCTGCCCTTGACATCCTCAAAAAAGGCGGCAGCGCCGTCGATGCGGCCATCACCGCCAACGCCATGCTCGGCCTGATGGAGCCCACAGGGTGCGGCATCGGGGGCGACCTCTTCGCCATCATCTGGGACGCGGAGAGCGGGCAGCTTCACGGACTAAACGCCAGCGGCAGATCGCCAAAAAATCTGACCCGCGACTACTTCATTGAGAACGACTATGCAATGATCCCACAGCGGGGCGCCCTTTCGGTCAGCGTGCCCGGGACCATAGACGGCTGGTTCGAACTGCACGAACGTTTTGGCGTGCTGGAGATGCCCGAAATCCTGGAACCGGCCATCAGCTATGCCCGCGAAGGCTTTCCGGTCACTGAGCTGATCGCCTATTACCTGGAGCGTTCAGCCCCCATCCTGTCTGGCTTCCCTAACTTTTCGGAAACCTACATGCCCGAAGGACGCATGCCACGCAAGGGAGAGATCTTTCAAAATCCCTACCTTGCCAACACCTACGAAACCATCGCCAACGAAGGGCGTGATGTATTTTACCGCGGCGACATGGCACACATTATTGCGGATTATGTGCAGGAAAACGGTGGCTTTCTGAGTTACGAGGACATGGCTGCCCATGAGAGCACCTGGGTGGATCCGGTGTCAACCAACTACCGGGGCTATGACGTTTGGCAGCTGCCACCCAACGGGCAAGGCATCGCCACGCTGCAGATATTGAACATCCTGGAAGGCTACGACATCGCCAGCAAAGGGCTGTATAGCCCGGAATACATTCATCTCTTTGTGGAAGCCAAGAAGCTGGCTTTTGAAGACCGTGCCACCTATTATGCCGACATGGACTTCAGCCCCGTTCCCGTGGAGCGACTGATCTCCAAGGAGTATGCCGACGAACGCCGGGAGCTGATCAACCCCGGGCGTGCGGCCCTGCACTACGATGCGGGCATTCCTGAAGCACCCAATACGATCTACCTCACCGTGGCGGACCAAGACGGCAACATGGTGTCGTTGATACAGAGCAACTATCGTGGGATGGGCAGTGGCATGACACCGCCCGAGCTGGGCTTCGTGCTCCAGAACCGGGGCGAGGGCTTCACGCTTGAGCCGGGCCATTTCAATACCTATGAGCCCGGTAAACGGCCCTTCCACACCATCATTCCGGGATTCATCACGAAAGACGACCAGCCGTACATCAGCTTTGGTGTCATGGGTGGCGGGATGCAGCCCCAGGGCCAGGCCCAGGTGGTCATCAACATGATCGACTTCGGCATGAACCTGCAGGAAGCCGGAGACGCACCCAGGATACAGCACATCGGTTCTTCAGAGCCCACCGGACAAGAAATGACTGATGGGGGCACGGTATTGCTGGAATCCGGGTTTCCCTATGAAACCATCCGGGAGCTCATGGAAAAAGGACACACCATTCGTTGGGCCAACGGACCCTTTGGCGGCTACCAGGCCATCAAGTGGGATGCGGAGCAGGGTGTGTATTACGGCGCTTCCGAATCACGGAAGGACGGCCAGGCAGCGGGGTATTAGGCGGTGATGCAAAGGCATATGGCATCCCCCGTAGCCGCAGCACCTGGGCTACAAGGATGAAGTGCTGAACCAAACCCGTAGCCGCAGCGCTTATGCTGTGGAGATGAAGCTCTGCACCAACCCCGCAGCCTAAAAGGATACTTTTTCTATTCATAACGAAGCGAAATGGAAGGGTTCATGGAAGCCGTACGGATCACCCTGTAGGTGATGCTGCCCACGGCGATCACCACGGCGATGACAAAGCCCAGCAGGAAATCCTGCGGCTGCATGCTGATGCGATACGGATAGTTCTGCAACCAGTTTCCTGCCACCCAGTATACGAGGGGCCATGCTA
>Ga0207421_10002276_pt1 | contig 23978 bp, 18 predicted proteins | sample SodLakKL_010_SED_4_FD_187542 | JGI IMG/M metagenome (GOLD analysis project Ga0207421, IMG submission 187542) | Alkaline sediment microbial communities from Lake Tanatar, Kulunda Steppe, Russia - 8KL_010_SED (SPAdes) (version 2) | ecosystem: Environmental > Aquatic > Non-marine Saline and... | reverse complement strand
ATAAACTCAAAGTCTCCCAAAGCATTAATTCTCCTGATGATGTCTAACGTCAGGGGAGCAGCTCCACTGATCAAACCTCTCACAAAAGATAAATCCATCTTACAAAACTCTTCACTGTTTAAAAGTTGAACCCATATTGTAGGGACTCCGGGCAAATAATTGGGTTGGTACTTTTTAATATCCTCAATAATTGTTTGAGCTGCCGGACGGGGCATTAAAATTACCGATAAACCTTCCCACAAACTAAATCCCTGGATCTGGGTAAAACCGGCAACATGGAAGAAGGGGAAAATAGCCAACACTTTCTCTGCGGGTTTGGTATCAGTAATAGCCATTATTTTTGTATTCTGAATGCCACATGATAAATGTGCGTGTTTGATCATAACCCCTTTACTTATACCGGTAGTTCCACCGGTATAAAGTAAAGCTCCCAGTTCATCCCACTGAGACTTGTCTTCTACCGGATCAGCCGGGTATTTTTCAATCAGATCTTTGAAAAGGTAAACCCCTTTCTCCGGGGCAACCTTATTATGAAGTTCTTTTTTTAAGATAGGAAGCAGCTGTTTTTTTGGAAATGGTAAATAATCATTAAGATGACAGCATATGATCGCTTCAATTTTAGTTTTATCCTTAACATTTATGACCCTGGGCATTAATATGTCTAAAGTCACCAGGACCTTGGCATCAGAATCGTTAAACTGGTATTCCAGCTCCCTTTCCGTATACAGGGGATTGATCATCACTAATACAGCCCCTATTTTCATTACGGCATAATTTGCAATAACAACCTGGGGAATATTAGGAAGGTGTATTGCTACCTTATCCCCTTTTTTTACACCCAAATCCATTAAGGCTTTGGCAAACTGATTGATCAAAGCTTCCAGCTCACTATAAGTTATTTTCTTGCCCATAAACAACAGGGCATCATTTTGGGGATATTTCTCAGCAATTCTGGTTAAAGAACCCGGCATGTTCATCTTTTCATACTCATAATCAACAGGCATACCTTCAGGGTAATTGGAAAGCCACGGCCTTAAATTGTCCATAATAATCCTCCTAATGATTTATAAGTTTTCACTTTCCTAAATCATCGTAATAGTAGGAACCTTGCCTTTAAAAAAAATTATCTTTCTTATATATGTTTTTTCCCTGCCCTTACCATGCTGTAGAAAAGCTTGATTCTTTCATGTTTATAAAAGACATATCTTCTTCGGACAGCAATTCTACAATCTGAGAAACTCTCGGCAAAAGATGTCTACAGAAAAATTGGGCTGAAGCGATTTTTCCATCATAGAAATCCAGATCCGGATCATCTTCTTTTAAATTATTTTTAGCATTAACCGAAATTATTGCTGCATCCAGAATCAACCAGGAGCAGGCGATCAGTGATAACATCTCCAGAATGTAATTAGCATTGGCAGGAATTAGCGCCATCTTTTCAGGGTTAGCCCAGGCCATCATCACTGCAGATTTTTCAACCATCTGATCTACCATCTTATCTAGTTTATCTATTTCTTGGGACAGAACCTGGTTTTCCTTGTTTTCTGCGGTAAATGCTTTGATCTCACCAATCAGATTTCTGAAATCTTCACCAGCATTTCGAGGCAGTTTTCGTCCAACAAAGTCTAATGCCTGGATATGGTTTGTGCCTTCATAGATGGACAATATTTTAACATTACGGGCATACTGCTCTACCGGGTAGTCTACCGTGTAGCCATATCCTCCGTGAACCTGAATAGCCAGCTCACAAACCCGCCAGGCCTGATCACTTAAAAATGACTTGACCAGCGGAGTTAACAAGTCTACCTGCCGGGAATGCTTTTCAGAAGTTTCCGGATCACTGTCTTTGTTAACTACTTCTAAATCTTCATGCATACATAGTTTAAAAACCAGGGCTCTTCCTGCTTCTGTCCGAGCTTTCATTTCCAAAAGCATCCTCTTAACATCGGGATGTTTAATAATAGGCACCTTCGGCGCTTCGGGATCTCTCATATTATGAAACTCAGGTGACTGGACTCTTTCCCTGGCAAAAGCAAGGGCATTGTAGTAGGCTCCGGCAGCCTGTGAGTTAGCCATATGGCCAGTTGCGATACGAGCTTCATTCAAAAGGTTAAACATCTGCCTTAAACCGATTCCCTCGGTACCGTCTCCTAAAATGTAACCCTGGCATCCATCGTTTTCACCAAAATAGAGGGTACATGTCGGAGATCCATGGATACCCATTTTATGCTCGATACTTCCACAAACCACATCATTAGCCACATCTGTAGTATTACCGTCAGCATCTAATCGCATTTTAGGAACCATAAACAGGGAAAGCCCTTTGCTGCCTTGAACAGCACCTTCCGGACGAGCCAGAACCAGATGAATTATATTTTCATTAACATCATGCTCGCCATTAGATATAAAAATCTTGTTACCTTTGATCTGATAACTACCATCGGGTTGTTTGACAGCTTTAGCTCTCATTGCGCCAACATCAGTTCCCACCTCAGGTTCAGTAAGGACCATGGTCCCATTATATTTACCGGAGATAAGATTAGGGGTCCAATATTTTTTTTGTTCTTCAGTGCCATGTTCTAAAATCAAGTTGGCGATTACCCCGGGCCCTCCTAAAAACATGTGCAGGGTGGGGCTGGCACCGCTGATAAATTCAAATATGGCATTGCTCAAAATATAAGGAGCCCCTTCACCACCATCTTTTTCAGGGACCATGATGGAATGCCAACCGCATTCCTCTACGCCAACCTTGTAAGCATCTTTAAAGTAAGAATTTATGGTTATACTTCCTTCTTCGGAATTGAAAAGAGGAGGTTCTTCCTCAGCCATCCCGAAAGTTGGACCTGCTTGTTCATATGCATACTTGAGCGCCTGGTCCAGCAGTAAATCGCATGTTTCCCTGTCCCATGATTCAAAAAGAGCATGGTCAGCAAGTTCATGCATCTTAAACTGTTCATATAAAACGAATTGCATTTCTCTCATGTCCATTTTGTAAAAGTTAGTATCTCTCATTTTTACACCTCACGAATATATTTATATTGCTTGGATATAGACTGTTCTGTGCTTTTAACCCGCAACATCAATTAACGTTGCATCTCCCTGGGCCAGACCACCACAAATAGCAGCAATTCCTCTACCGCCCCCTCTCCTTTTCAATTCATAAATCATAGTCATAATCAGTCTTGCTCCACTGGCTCCCAGAGGGTGACCTATCGCGATAGCCCCACCATTAACATTAATCTTTTCAGCCAGCTGATCATGTAATGCCATTTTTCTCCCCTGCAGAATTTGACCGGAGACCAGGGGCATGGCTGCAAAAGCTTCGTTGATTTCTACTAAGTCCAGATCTTCCAGAACAAGCCTTTCTTTATCTAAAACTTTTTGAATAGCCAGGGCGGGTGCTTTGGCGATATAGCGTGGTTCAGCAGCAATACTGGCTATTGACTTAACTACAGCGATAGGCTTTAAACCCAATTCTTCTGCTTTTGTTCTGGACATAATCAAAATAGCGGCGGCACCGGTATTCAAACCAGGCGCGTTCCCTGCAGTTACAGTAGGGCTCCCGTATACATTAGGCAGCTTCTGCAAATCCTCCAGCTTAATGTCAGGCCTGGCCTGTTCATCTTCAGTGAAGTTAATTTTTTTACCGTTCGGTGCATCAAACTCTAAAGGTAATATTTCCTGATTAAATTTACCATCATGCAGCGCTTTAAAATAATTTTGGTGACTTCGCAGCGCCCACTGATCCTGTTCTTCTCGGGTCACCCCTTCTTCTAAAGCAACTTCTCCGGCATCTAAGGCAACAGCATTCCATTCCCGATAACCCAGCTCAAAAAGGTTGTCTTCCACTTTCGGAACACCAAGTTTTTTCCCCCAGCGAGCATCCAACAAATAAGGCACTCTGCTCATGTTTTCTGCGCCGGCTGCAATCATTACATCCCTTTCTCCGTTTTGAATCATCCGAAAACACATATGCAAAGCTGTCATGGACGAACAACAAGCCCGATCAATAGTCATGGAAAGAGTCTGTGGAGACAACCCGGCCTTCAGTATAGCCTGGCGGGCCATGACATTTTGATTAAGAGCATTTTCCGCTAACATACAGGTCCCATAAAAAACTTCCTCCACCATAGACGGATCAAGATTAACTTCTTCCACTACAGCTTTGATTACTTTAGACCCAAGCTCAACACTTGGAATATCTCTCAAACCTCCACCAAAACGGCCAAAAGGAGTTCGCAGTGCGCTTACAATTACAGCTTCTTGTTGGCCCATAGTTTTACTTCCTCCTAACCGTGTTCAATGATGGTTGCCACTCCCTGGCCGCCTCCGCAGCAAGCAGTAACCAAGCCGTAACGCGCTTGTTGACGTTCAAGTTCATAAACTGCTTTTACGATCAGGATAGCCAGTGAAGCACCGATCGGATGCCCTAAGGCAATGGCTCCACCGTTGGGATTTACCTTCTCGGCATCCAGATCCAACTCATTTATACAGGCTATAGCCTGGCTGGCAAATGCTTCGTTTAATTCAATAACATCAAGGTCGCTTGCTTTCAGCCCGGCCATTTTAAGTGCTTTATTAGTAGCAGGAACCGGGCCCATCCCCATATAATGAGGATCCACGGCTCCGGTAGCGAAACTACGGATTTTAACTCTCGGTTTTATACCCATGCTCTCTGCTTTATTACGCTCCATAACCACTACCGCTCCCGCACCGTCGTTTATGCCTGAAGCATTACCGGGCGTCACAGTACCGTCTTTTTTAAAAATTGCAGGTAGTTTTTGGAGCTTGTCAATAGTCAACCCAAACCGGGGATGCTCATCAGTATCAAAGATCACCGCTTCACCTCTTTTCTGGGGTATTTCCACCGGAACAATCTGTTCCTTAAAACGCCTCTCTTTAATAGCAATTTCAGCTTTGTGTTGACTGGCCAGCGCAAATTCATCCTGCTGCCTTCTGCTGATCCCGTATTTTTCAGCAACATTTTCTGCAGTAATGCCCATCGGTGGATCTCCAATATGAGACGGGGTTAAATATCTTTGGGGTGGAGCATATTCAGGAGGGGTCCTTTGATAAGCTTCAGTTGGTTTAAGCATTAGGTAAGGCATCCTGGTCATGCTTTCTACCCCGCCAGCCACATATATTTCCCCCTGACCGGATTTGACAAGAGCCGCTGCTAAGTTAATTGCCTCAGAACCAGAGCCACACTGCCGGTCTACTGTCAAACCGGGAACCGATACAGGAAACCCCGCTTCAAGTAAAGCCATGCGCGCCATACATCCCACACTGGTCAGGCAGCAACCTATAATAACCTGTTCAACTTTATCCGGTTCAATTCCAACTTTATTGACCGCCTCCCGCAGAACAAGCCCACCATATTTCTCCGGGTTTATATGTCTTAGTGCACCATTTTCTTTGGCTACAGCAGATCTGACTGCGCTAACGATAACAGGCTCATTCATAAATATATGCTCCTTTCCAATTTAGCAATTCATCTCGGCCTAAATACGGCGATCTTTACCTGCCCAATACTTTTCTCTAATCTTCTTTTTATCTACTTTGCCAAGGTTAGTAACCGGTATTGCATCCCAGAATTCTACGCTTTTTGGCGCTACAAGTTTACCCTTACTCTTTTTCACAAATTCGACCAGTTCATCTTCCGTAGTAGTTCTGCCTTCATTTAAAACCACAATTGCTTTAACTGCTTCACCCCATTTTTCATGAGGAACACCAACAACAGCAGCATTTTTCACTGTTTCGTGTTCAAACAGGGCATCTTCAACTTCCCTCGGGAAGATATTAAAACCACCACTGACAATCATATCCTTGGTTCTGTCAACCAGGTATATGAAGCCTTCTTGATCTTGTTTGCCGAGATCTCCGGTATAAAGCCATCCATCCTTCAAAGTTTCTGCAGTTGCCTCCGGATTTTTCAAATAGCCATGCATAACGTTGGGACAGAAAGCAGTCACTTCGCCTACCTCTCCAGTTTTGACTTCTGTTCCGTCTTCACCAACGATGCTGACTTTTGTCCGCATCGTTGGCCTTCCACAGGAAGCATAGACCCTTTTTTGTTTTTCCGGATCTTCGATAATGTGATCGTCTCTAGACAAAACACTGATCATCATCGGCGCTTCGGTTTGCCCGAAGAATTGAGTAAGAATCGGGCCAAAAGTATCCACCGCTTGTTTTAAGCGTTCAGGTGCTATAGCAGCTGCCCCGTATAATATGTTGCGTAAACTGCTCAGATCATATTTTTCAAAATCCGGATCGTCAAGAAGCATATAAAGCATGGTCGGAACAACTAATGTACAGGTTACTTGCTCTCTTTGCACCGTTTCTAAAAAGTCTTTGGGGCTAAACTGATCCATAATCACGCAGGTCCCTTTTCTTAAAAAGACCGGTAAAATATAACAACCCCCGGCGTGAGTGAGCGGGGTCATATAAGCAAACTTTTCCCGGGCCTCGATCCCAGTTTCCAGCAGTTCCAGAAAGACTGTTTCAACCCAGGCCCGGTGAGAGAGCATAACTCCTTTCGGTAATCCTGTAGTTCCGCCTGTAAAATAAATGCCACAGAGATCTTCCGGATCGGTTTCTACCGGCCTGGACACCGACTCATGGTTTTTGATCATTGACTGCAAGTGTTCATGCCCGTCTATTAATTGCTCTGTTTTTAATTGAACAGGGTGATCACTGACACAAACAAAGTGCTTTACCGTTTTCAACTCCGGAAGCATTTCCTTGACCCGCTGAGCCATCTTTTCATGATAGATCAGTGTCGTGCACTCCGCCTGGTTCATCATATAAACATGATCATTGTTCCCTAGTAGCACCGCTAAGGGGACTCGCACATTACCATTTATTGCCAGGGCATATTCGCAGATGATATACTCCGGGCAATTTTTCATAAGGAAAGCTATTTTTTCTCCCTTTTTCAAGCCTTTTTGATATAAGGCGTTAGACAGGGAAAAAGCTTGCTGCTTAACCTGGCCATAGGTATAAGCCCGATCATAGTACTTGATTGCAATTTCATCTTTGTAGTAAGTAGTACACCGGTCGTATAAATACCCTACCGTTAAACCACTCAACTCAAAAACCCCTTTCATCTATAAAAGATCAAGGCTGTGAAACTGAACTTTATCCGTAAAAAAGACTGCCTTTTACCTGATAACTTAATCCGGTTAAATCAGCCCATTTCATGGGTCCTCCTTTTTCCGGCGGAAATCCAACCCCCCAAATCATTCCAACATCGATTGCTTTGGGACTATCCACAACCCCCTGTTCTAACAACTCTTTACCTTTTTCCACAAAGGTTTTATAAAGAATGTTCTGGATCTCCTCTAAGTCCATAGCTTTTTTAAAGTCAGATGGATTAATTAAAGGAATTACCCCGGGATCCACACTACCATCTTCAAGGAAATATCCCTTCCCTGATTTCTTAAAGCCATAGCGCTCGTCAGCGATTGCTCGTTTTACAATATCCGGTGGCTCCACACCGAGGGCAAGAAAAGCATAGTAGTGCACATCAATACCCATTTCATCAATTAACCTCATCGGCCCGACAGGAAGTCCAAACTTTACCATCGCCCGGTCAATATTTTCAATGGGAACCCCTTGATCTAAAAGATCATACATCTTTAGAAAATAGGGAAGCAGTAGAGCGTTAACTACAAATCCCGGGTTATCGTTACATTTAATAGGCCGTTTTTTAATTTGACCGACAAAATTAAACAAGTTGGCTATAGTTTCGAGGCTTGTTTCTGCCCCTTTTACAACTTCTACAAGCTGCATCTTCCACACAGGTGAGAAAAAATGCAAACCGGCAAATCTATCCGGGTTACTAACGTTAGGGGCCATCTGATCAATTGGAATAGTTGAGGTATTACTAACAATGATACAATCATCATTGAGCAGGGAAGAAAGTTCTCCGTAAACTTCCTTTTTTACTTTTTTATCTTCATAAACGGCCTCAATGACAAGATCAGCATCTTTTAATTGTTCGTTATACTCTGAAATTGGAATCAACCGGTTTATTAATTCTTCCGGCGAGTTTTGCAGCTTGTTTTTTGAAGCCATGTCCTCCAACATTTTCTTTACAAATCCAGTACCTTTTTCTATCATTTCGGGAGTATCTTTGACCACCACAGACAGTTGTGTACGCCGAAGCAGTTCAATTGCAATCCCCCTGCCCATAAAACCAAAACCAAGCAATGCAACTTTGTTTAAAGATTTAGGTTTAAAATCAGGGGATGCCTTTGCAACAGGCTTTTCTGTTTCAGTTTTAAGGAAAAACGTGTGGATACTCCCCCTGGCTTCTTTGGAAAAAGCCACATCTGTAAAATAATTCTTTTCTTTTTCCAGGCCTTCTTCAAGGGAAAGTTTAACTCCTTCCTGAATTGCCTTAATCGCTGTCAGAGGGCCAGGGAGCTCCCGGCCACGCGAGGATTTAAGCACCTGTTTTCTCGCTTCTTCTGCATGAGCGTCTATTGCAGAAAAGTCATGTGCGATACGTTCAGGTTTCTCTTTACCTTCAATAATATTTTTTATGTATTTTTTTGATTCTTCAATTAGATCTGCATCGGCATCAATAATTTTATCGACCATCCCAAATTCTTTAGCTTTTTGAGGAGGCAAAACTTTGCCGCTTAAAATCAAATCAATAGCAGCCGGACCGATCAACCTGCTTAACCGCTGGGTCCCTCCTCCTCCGGGAAATAATCCCAGTGATGTTTCGGGGAGACCGATCATAGTAGTTTTTGATTCCTGGGCCATTCGAACCGAGCAGGCTAAGGCAAACTCATAACCTCCACCAAGGCAGTGCCCGTTGATAGCCGCCAGAGAAACAAATGGCGCTCTGCCCAAACGATTAAAGGCTTGATGCGTTTTATCCAGCATGGCAGAAAGTTTTTCCCGCGATTCAATACTCCCGATAAATTTCAGGTTAGCTCCTGAATGATAATTACCTTTTTTCCCGGAAACAAATATCAAACCCCTTAGATCGACTTTGCTTTCCAGGTCATCGAGCAGACTGAAAAATTCATTCAAAGCCTCTTCAGTCCAGGTATTCATTGGTTCTCCGGGGACATCAAAGGTAACTATTCCCAGATTATCTTCCAGGTCTAACTTAAAAATCTTGCCGTATGACACCTTGATCCCTCTCTTCCTCATCCAGGATTATAGCCCTACCAACATCGCAATTCTTTCATTGATAGTTTCTGTGGTTTGACCATTAGCAGGAACTGCATAAGCATCTCTTAAATATCTTTGAGCATCATACTCCAGGGCATAGCCGTATCCTCCGCAAATCTGTAAACCCTGACTGGCTGCTTTTTTAGCAATACGAAGTGCGTAAGAAACTGCTATGCCAGCTTCCCGGGAAAAGGGCTCACCTGAATCTGCCAAAGCACCTGCCCTGTAAACCAACAACCGGCAGGCTTCAATTTCCATAGCCACATTAACCAGCATTTCTTGTACAGCGCTAAATTTTACAATGGGAGAACCAAATTGAACTCTCTCTTTAGCATGACTTTTTGCGTATTCATAGGCTCCTCTTGCAATACCGAGTTGGCAGGCAGCATAACTCAAGTTCTGTATATCGAGGAAATGCTTAATTTGTCCTGTGCCGCAATTCAGCTTTTCACTGCCTCCAAGTATATTTTTAACCGGAACTCGAACATCATTAAAGTTAGTATCGCAGACACCCAAACTTTTCATGCCAATTTTACTTAACTTGTCAGTCTGAATTCCTGCACTGCCTGTATCGACAATCACCATGGTCAGCGAACCTTCGTCTTCAGAAGAACCGGCACTATTTGCCAAAACAAGGCAATAGTCAGCATGCCCGGCCAGGCTGACCAGACGCTTTGTGCCATTCAAAACCAATTCGCTGCCTTCCAACGATGCAGTTGTTTTAATGCCTGCCATATTAAAACCTTTTTCTTCCTCATTCAAGGCAGCAGTAAAGACCAATTCTCCCCTTGCTAACTTTTCTAAATATGCTTCCTTTTGCTGCTGATCACCTAGTCGGGAAATCACAGCTCCGCCTGAAAAAGCTGAAGCGCTATAGGCAAGCGCAAAAGGAGGCGCCATTACAGCCAGTTCTTCAGTGGTGACCAAACCAGCCAAGCAACTTTCTCCTTCTCCCCCATACTCTTCAGGTATTGTTAAGCCAAAAAAACCTAAATCAGAAATCTGGGTCCATAATTTTTCCGGAATTTCCTCTTTTTCTTCAAGTTCCCTGGCCATATCCCTGGGGCATTCCTTGAGAACAAAATCCCTAATCGTTTCTTTTATAATTATTTGTTCACTACTCAGCTCAAAAGTCATTTTCCCACCCCTGCCTTATTTACATTTGGATCACTGCCCTGTGGTTTGCTAGATTTAAACAGATTATAAACCCATGGTTTTGGCAACAATATTTTTTTGAATCTGTGTCGTGCCTCCTCCAATAGTTAAAATAAGGACATCCCTTAAATATCTCTGCATATCGGTTTCCTCTAATGCTCCGTATTCACCCATTAAATCCATGCCCCCCATGGCTATTTTTTTAGCTGTTTCGGTGGCATAGTATTTTGACATGGAAGTTTCTTTCGTACATTCCTTGTGATTTGTTTCCATCCAGGCTGCATTATAAGCAAGCTGACGGGCGGATTCCAACTCAGTGGCCATTTCTACTATGCGATGCTGAAGGTTTTGATTGGCAAAATTGTTAAAGTCATAGTTTTTAGATGCAAAACTGATGATGTCATCAATAACCGCCTGACCAATCCCCAGTGCACAGGCAGACAAAGCCAGTCTTTCTCCGTTTAAAGTATTCATCATCTGCATCCACCCCTTGTTTAAACTTTCTTCTCCACCAAGGATATCCCGGGGCATTACCGGTACATCATCATAGAAAACCTCACAAGTGTCTGAGCCATTATAACCAAGTTTTTTAATCGATGTGGCTTTGTATCCCTCCGATTTGCAATCTACCAGAAAAGATGTTATGCCTCCATACCGTGACTTTTCTGTGCGGGCCATAGTAACCGTGACATCACTAACCCCGCCCCCGGAAATAAACATTTTATTACCGTTTATCAGGTAACACCCTTCTTTATAAACAGCGCTAGTTTTAATGTTAGCTGCATCCGAACCTGCATCGGGTTCCGTTAAGGCAAAGCTAAATAAAAGCTCTCCCTTAACAAGACGCGGTAAATAAGTATTTTTTTGTTCTTCAGAACCGTTTACAGAAATAATTTCATTTCCATATAAAGTGACATTCCCCAGGGTCCAGGCCAAAACAGGCAGCCGCTTTGACACCTCTTCATAAAGAATCATTACATCTACCACATTTCCACCCATACCACCGTATTCAGGGGAAACATTAATACCCAACAAACCTAAATTTCCTACTTTTTTTATCAGCTCATGAGGATACTGGTCCTTCCCATCAATGGACCTCGCATATTCCCTGGGAATTTCAGCTTCCACAAATTTTTTAACAGTATCCTTTAGCCAGATGTATTTTTCATTTTCCATGAAACTAATTGAACCCATATTCTATATAACTCCTTCCCCTTGTGCTCCCAAACCATTTCCTTTTTTATTTTATTTGCTGGAGGAAATCCAGCTGGCCATATTACTGGGTATATGATCTGCTAGGTCGGTGCACTTCCCAGTCAAATATGCCGGACAAATAAAATTTGACTCCCAGGGTTTTATCAGCATGCCAGGCAAATGTCATCCCTATATTAATGATCTTAGTTTAAAAAGCGGTTACTTTGAATTCAGCCGTGATTACTTACTGTTTTTTTTCATGCATCATTAATTTGTAATCAAATGCCATAACTTCCTCATCCCGCTGATTTTTAACATGATATCGCCAGGTATGGACTGAGCGACCAGGTTTGCTGGTATTCTCGGCACTAATCACTTGAACAAAGACATGAATGGTATCTCCAATTTTTACAGGAGCCGACATCTTCATATCATCCACACCCAACCAGGCCAGGGCAGCATCCCCCCCCTCACCTGATAAAGCAACAAGACCGACGGCCATCCCAAAAACAAGAGGTCCGTGGGCAATTCGCTCCTTAAAAGGTGACTGCGCCGCATATTCCTGGTCCATATGCAGGGGATAAAAATCCATGGTCAGGCCAGCCCAGTTAACAATATGGGTTTCTGTAACCGTGATCGCCTGGGTTTGAAAGGCATACCCGATCGGGAAATCTGCTCCGTATTTTTGCTGAGTCATTTCCACACCTCTTTTTAGCTGTTTTTATTGCGGTTTAAATACAGGTAAAGTAAACTCTTCATTAAGCTTTTTAAAAGTCACTTTCACAGGCATTTCGCAGAAAACCTCTTCCGGATCACAATCAACAATATTCGAAAGCATTTGAACCCCTTCATCCAGCCGAATTATAGCTACAACAAAAGGCATATCTTCTAAAAAAGCTGAGGGTGCGTTATTTTCAACTACTGTGAAAGTATATACAGTACCCCGGCCTGATGTTTCAATCCAGTCAATATTTCTTGAAAAACAGGAAGGACATATTAATCTCGGATAAAAAATGTTATAACCACAATCATCGCATTTTTGTATGATCAGTTTTTCTTCCCTTGCAGCCTTCCAGAAAGGTTCTGACCAGGGATTAGTTTGTGGAACCGGTTTCTCTTTTACAGTCATGATTAGCCCCTCCTTAGTTAGGAATTTCAGTTCCTAAAATAGTGACAAACGAATCAAAATAAGTCCCACCTGTTGAGGTGCAAGCAGCAAACCGTGCCCCTTCGACCTGGCGCTGATCTGCTTTGCCCATTAACTGGCGGATCCCTTCAACCAACATGGCTACTCCTCCTCCAGCACCAGTATGCCCCTGGGAAAGCATCCCACCATTGGTTGTTACCGGATACTTACTACCAGGCCAGGTTTTGCCCTCTAAAAAGAGCTGGCCTGCTTCTCCTCTTTTGCAAAAGCCGGTTTGTTCAAAACCGATAAGCTGATAAATGGGGTAAGAATCGTAAATCTCCATCACATCTATATCTAACGGGCCTAAACCTGCTTCATCAAATGCATCTTTGGCTGCTTCCGCATAACCAAAGCGGGTCAGATCCGGCTCCTGGGAATAGACGAAATGAGTTACACGTGAACCGGAACCTAATAGGTATACCGGCTTATCTGTGTATTTTTTCGCATTTTCTGCCGAGGTTACAACAAATGCTGAACCGCCATCTGCAAGCATGTTAGACTGTTTAGCCCGCACCGGCCTGGATAGCATTTTTGAAGATAGCACTTCCTCAATTGTCATCGGCTTGCGAAACATTGCATTCGGATTCAATTCTGCCCACTTGCGATTAGACACACACACCGCAGCAAGCTGTTCATCGGTAGTTCCGGTTTCATACTTGTAGCGCTGTGTGGCAAGTGCGGCCACACCTGAGTAATGTTGGCCAAAAGGAACCTCCCATTCATTAGATACGCCTGCCGTCGAGAATAGATCGATACCTTGCTGAGAAGACGATATTCCGGTAGCCAGTTTTTCTGAATGAAGGCATAAAATAAATTCTGCAGATCCGGTTTCGATCAACCCGGCAGCGATCTTTAACATAGTAGAACTGCTAGACCCGCCTGAAAAGACCTGAACATTGCTTTTTACAGAACCGGTCAGGCCAAGTTCCTCAACCATCCTGCCGGTTAACATTTCACTGTTATATTGTGCATTGTAAACCGTGCCCGTAGGGATAATCATATCTAAATTTTCTGGCTTAATCCCGGAATCTTTGATGGCCATAAATGCTGATTCAACTGCGGAAACAATACAAGCCCGATCAGGGTACTTGCCGGAAGGAACTTCCCCAATACCGATAATTGCCGCTTTTCCTTTGAGGCTCATTTTTTACCTCCTTTGCAATAATTTATTTATTCTAAAGAAACCTTTTCAATCTCAGCCAACTCTTCAGCAATTTTCTTACAATCCTTTATTACTTTCCGCGCTTCAGCATAAATGGTCATTCTTTCAGCCTGCATTGAACCTTCTCCATGCAAAACAATTGTTTCAAATTCTGAGCTGGTAAGTCGGCGGATCAAATCAAACATTCTCAACCTCTGTTCGGTAGGAATACCGGCCTTACCAACCAGGTATTTTTTGATATCCTCTTTTAGATCGGGATGTGAATAATCCTTATAGGTCGGTGCAGTAACCAGTAATCCTCCCGCCAGATCCTGAATAATTTTTACGGCATTATGATAGTTTTCAGCAAAATGATATTTTGCGATATTAGTTGTCATTGGATTCGGCACAGCAATGCCCCCATAAGTGATCGGCTCCTGGCAGGCCGAACGAGCCAGAGCTTTTAATGTTTCTAAGTAGATCACCAGGTCGGTAATCTTTTCCCGCACATGAGGAACCTTTGCAACACCATTGTATTCGGCTATCGCCTGAGCAACCCCGACAAGCTGTTCTGTAAGAGGTATCCGGTAAGCGCTGCCGGTACGGCGGTGCATTAAGGCAAAATTATAAACCATCGTCGCAGCATGCTGCCATTCGCCACAGAGAAAGACACGGTCCCAGGGAACAAATACATCATCAAAGATGATCAGTGAATCGGTTATTACACGAACCGGCCGTTCCATCGGGAATTCAAGTGAACTGATCTTGGTTTTCACCGGACGCGCAATCTGCTTAATTCCTTTAGCGTTAGCCTGGATAGCAAACGCAACTGCATAGTCTGCGTCCTTTTCTGTCATCGCCCTGGAAGGAATCACAAAAAATTCATTGCAATAAGCTGCCCCTGAAATATGTGCTTTAGCCCCTCTAACAACTATCCCTTTTTCATTTTTATCAACAATCCGCACATAAGTATCAGGGTGTTCCTGTTCGGGGTCAGATGGACGAAGCACTCGATCACCTTTAACGCAGGTTACCGCCGCAACAACGGCCAGATCTTCTTTCTTTAAGTAATTACGGTAGTTTTCAATACGATCAATATAGTTCTGATCACCCATGGTGTGAGCTGTAATGCTGATTGCATTTAAAGCATCTGCCCCGATATCATGAGCAAGGGGAATATAACCATCTCCCTGACGGGTCCCTTCAATTATTAGCTCAAGCATTTTTAAAAGCTCTTCTCTATCTTTAGGTACGTGGAAAAACCTGCTAATATCTTCTCCCAATGCTTCATCGTAGACAACAGCCAGATCTTTATACTTGGAGTCATGAGCCATATGATAATCAACTGCCATACTATCCACACAGACTCCTAATTCATGATGCTTGGCCACATCTTCAATTTTTTCACCCTTATAATAGAGCAATCTGCCATCATTCAAACTGGCTTTGTATTGTTCCGGACTCATTAATCCCATTTATATCTTTCCTCCGTTTTCACTATTCATGATTGATTAAATTTACCGGCTTTCGGTTAATCCAGAATCCAGTAATACCTTTAACTACCAATGACCCGGTAAAGTAGGCAGGCCGCGATGATAAAACGGCATAACCTTTTCTTCTAAATCTGAACCCATGATACTGTCTACACAGAGGACTGCAGAGAGTGAAGCGCCTTCTACCCCACCACTCCAGTTTCGCTCACCATACTGATCTCCGACAAAGAAAAGACCTTCGATCCAGGGACATTTAACATCGGGTCTGTCTTCACCGACCGGGCGCCAATGCCCGTAAGCTTCATCAGAAGGTGTCCAAAGCATAAACTCACAGTATTCATCCCATTTTGGGAAGGATTGGCGAGCCCAGTTGTCACACCAGTCAGTCAGTCTGGTCACCGCCGCTGGGTCTCTCATTTCAATATCAGTTAGGGCTGTCGAAAATTCAAAGCTGGTCTTGCCTTCCGGGGTGCGTCCTTTAACGCCCATTCCGGGGCGGGCTTCGCTGTCTTTAGCCCAGGATGCCAGGCTGCAAATAGTCATATCGACCCAATCGCCTATATATCCTTCACCCCTTAAAATTCCAGGCATAAAGGTAAAACTTTCTTCATTTATGGGTGTATCCTCCCACACATCACCTTTCATGCCGGCGGTTAGCGTGAGTAGTCCCGGTGACCAGAATTCCTTCTGCACTAAAGATACAAAATCTGCTGGCAAGTGCCTGGGGTGAACAACATTAAAAATCTCTTTCGGAGGCAAGTTACAAATAATTGTATCAGCATCGACAACTTCAACCCCGTCTTTAGAACGCATAACGACCGCTTTGGCTTTACCTTCTGAGACTATGATATGCTCAACGGGTGTATCGCGCATGACTTTGCCGCCATTATTTACAATAACGTCTTCCATCGCCTGGGCAATAGCAATGATCCCCGGATTAGCAACCGTTCCCACTGAACCGGTGACCAGGTTCATCTTAATGTCACCGGCCATGGCCATAATACCGATATAATCTCCGGCCGGGGTCATGTCAGGTTCGGCCATTGCGGTTTGAGCCGCTGCAAGATGTTTTAAATAATCATAACCTTCCGGATGCATTCCCTGTTCATCCATCCACTCTTTCAGAGAAACATCCATGTTTGCAGCTGCATAATGATAGTCGGCCTTACCCATTTCGCGAAGAATTTTATAAGTGGCCATAAATCCTTCTTCACTCATCCAGCCATAGGGCTTTCCTTTTTCTACCTGGTAGAATTTATTGCCTTTTTCATAATCAATATAACCCAAACCGGTATTAACAGGAATATCGACCGGACTTTCCAGGTAATCAAGCAAAAAACTGACCCGTCCCTTGTTACCCCAGAAAAGACCGTGACCTCCATTATCAATAGTATAACCATCGAGAAGCTTTTCTTTAAATATTGTATCAATATCCGGAGTGCAGCTGCCAACCCATGCTTTTGATTGCCCCATAAACTGTTTAAATCCATCTACATCAAGTTCGAAGCCATCGATGGTTATCTTATCGCCCTTTCCAACAAAAGAAGCCAATCGACCTCCGATAAAAGGATTCTTCTCTAAAACTAAAACCTTTTTCCCAAATTCCTTGGCCAAAAGCGCGGCAGCACCTAACCCCCCGGCACCTGAACCTACAACAATAACATCATAATTAGAGCTCATTATTACCCTCCTTTAATTAAAACTTTCAGCTAGCAGAATACTTCTTGATAGTAAATATTTTAGAGCGAGCTTCCTCCATCCATCACCAGAACCTGACCAGTTATGTATGGGGTTGCCGCCGAAGCAAAAAACAAAGCGACACGGGCTACCTCTTCGGGCTCTGCTATTCGCTTCAAAGCCATTTGTTCCATTTCATCTTTCATTAGAGCTTCGTTAGACCACAAAGCTTCACTAAACTTGGTTTTGACCACTCCAGGTGCAATACAATTAACTCGTATATTGTGCTCACCCATTTCCGCCGCCAGGGATTTTGTGAGCATAATAATACCTGCTTTACTGATACAGTACATTCCCAGTCCTTTGTCAGGGCTTATTCCACCGACTGAAGCTATATTAACCATGGTACCTCCACCCTGGGCGACCATTTGTTTGCCAACTAATTGACTTAAGTATGTATAGGACTTTAAATTAGTGAGCATGATCAGGTCATAAACCTTTTCTTCCATATCAACCAGGGGTCCCATAGCTGGGTTTGCTGCTGCGTTATTAACCAGGATATCGACTTTTCCATATTGTTCAATTACCTTATTGTATAAGTTATCCAGCTCTTCCGTTTTCCGATTATGAGCTGCAACTGGTAGAACTTTCTGACCTGTACTTCCAATTTCTTCTGCTACTGCATCTAGGTGAGGTTGATTCCGGCAACTGATTGCCACATCAGCACCGGCATCAGTAAAAGCCATAGCTATTGCTTTGCCAATACCGCGGCAGCCACCGGTTATTAGTGCTACTTTGCCTTCTAGCGAAAGATAAGAAACATCCACTTTTATTCCCCCTTTAATAATTTAGATTAAAACGGCCTGCGGCCGTTAAACCTCTTAAATAGTCTGCTCTTTAAAATGAGCAGGTTCAAAACCATCTTCTTCCCTGTAGCGATCAACAAGGTGCTGCCGGTATCCGGCATATCCATTTATGTTGCAATCAATGCCCTCCTTTTTCATCTTATCTACATACTCATTGATATCAGGCGGACAGCTGTTTATTGCAATTTTATTTTTGATGTGAGGATTATTTTTATTTGCCTGACAAGCACATTGTCCGTAGAGGACTGTTTTTTCATATCCGGGCGAGGCTTCTTGAATACTGCCGGTCACTAACTCCACCCCGGGAAATGGCTCTCCTTTGAAAGCTGACATCGCTAAAACGACAATCGGTGTAAATGTAATGGAACAGCCTGTACAAAGTGTACTGTCGTATTTACGAATATCAAATCCGGTAATTCCTTTCTTTTGAAAAGCCATCGGTCCGGTATTATCCGGAGTCCATTCAAAATCATAATCAAGAAATTGGCGGTGCTCTTCGACAGCTTCTCCCTTAATTTCAATATTTTCAAGTCCGACACTACGGCCGACAAATTCTGCAGCATTTTGAAGGTGAGGAATTTGTTCAGGTCGGTAATCCATAATTTCAGCACCAACGAGATCGCAGGCCAATGGATCGGTTGAGGCAATAACCAAATTTTTACGAATCGCTTCCCCGGTATAACTAGGTCCTTTTTGCAAAGCATATATACCGTCAATGATAGTCAACGCCAATGGCAGCTTATTAATCAGATGCGGGAAATACCAGTCCAAATCCTCATTTTTGTTGCCGTGACAAAACATTTTCGATTGTCTATTGAGGCAACCCTTAAGATTTTTCAATCCCAGTGACACCTTGGTCTGGTTATGAGTTTTCAAAACCGGAACATTAACAATCTTATCTGCTGAGAGCACTTCTTTAGATAAGGACAGCTTAAAATCACCAAAATCAACCTTTTCAAATTCACCTTCGTTAAAATCAACCAGCCTGACACCGTAACGTTCGCGAAGCGGTTCATACCCAAGGAGATTAAACATCGCCATACCCATTGTCCTGGGAATCATTAGCGGCCCCTCGCCGATAGTAATCCGATTAAACCCTTCTTCGGCAAGAATGTGCACTAATCCGTAAATCAAAGCGGTCGTTGCCAACATACCGTATGGAGGAACCGGATACTCAAAATCCCAACCAACCAGGTTTGGTTTAATTAAGATTTGATCATTGCTTTTTAAATCTTTTAGCCCATTACACATACCAATCGCTTCCCGCAAGGTATCCTCCGGATTTTTATAAGCAGCGATTGATACAACTGGCTTCGTCATGCAGAGCCCTCCTCTGATTTTTTTTAATCAAAATTAATTACATTCTTGGATTAAATAAGAAGTATCTTTTATTGATATTTATTACTGCATCGCATAATTCATCTAAACATCGTATAAATTTTAATGTATATCTTAATGATATTTTATTTATAATACAGATTAATTAAAAAGTCAAGTGTTTTAAGAATATTATACACCTAGTTTGCTGCCAATTGACCGGGCATTGGTTATTTTTTCAAGTAAAATGCAGTTTTAGGAAGCTTAATTTCCACCTAAAAGCTATAATTTCTTCAAAAATGCATTGATAATAGTATTAAGATTTACAATATATATTTAACGCCGTTTGGTTTGCTTGACAAAACCTCGTGTTTGTTATAAATATAGAGTTGAGAATCAATTAAATCATTGAAAGAGGAAAACATCATGAAAGATATAACTAAAAAAGAATTAATTATGGCAAAAGCCTCCGCTTTATTTGCTGCTAAAGGCTTCCAAAGCACTACTATTCAGGATATCTCCAAAGCAGCAAACACATCAGAAGCATCAATTTATGAGCATTTCAAAAATAAAGAAGACCTTCTTTTTTCTATCCCTGAAGTTGCTTTTTATGACATGCTAAAAAGCCTTGAAAGTCACCTGCTGGGCATTAAAGGTCCTGAAAACCAGTTTAGAAAGCTTATCTGGCACTATCTTTCCTACATGGAAGAAAGAGAAGAATTTGCCAGGTTATTTATGTATGAAATCTGGAGCAATCAAAATTTCTATAATAAACGAAAAGATAAACCATTAACAGATTATTATCAAATCCTGCACAAGATTATTTCGGATGGGATAAATGAGGAAGTCTTTCGGGATGGCATTGATATACCTACTTGTTGTTCGATGATTTTAGGAACAATGAACCACCTTATATTATCTTTGATTGTTCTAAATAAACCATTTACCCTAATTGATAAAGGTGATTCGTTAGAGGAACTTTTCTTTGAATCAATTAAGAAGCGGCCAAGAAAAGAAGCTGAGCTTTGGGTTAACTTCAATAAAAAAGGCGTTATCTTACAAGCCGCCCTAAATGAGTTCAGTGAAAAAGGCTATAACGAAACAACTGTTGCTGATATATCTTCCCGGGCCCGGGTAACCGGTCCTACTGTCTATGAGTATTTTAAAAATAAGGAAGATATCCTGATGTGCATTCCAGAGCTTGCTGTTGAAAACTTTCTCAGCGAACTAAAGGACCATATTGCAAATACCAATTCACCGGACAGCCTTTTTAAGTTATATCTTTGGAATCAAGCATCCAGCTTTGATAACTATCCAAAGTATTATAAAGTTTTATTAAAAGAAATCCGCTGCAATCAAAATTTTTACGAAACAAAAGCGTATCAACTTTTTCGCAGGTACAGCCTGGAACTAATTAATATTTTAGAATCAGGTGTTAAAGCCGGGATATTCCGCAAAGAAGCAGATCTTTACAGGGTGCGCGACATGTTTTTTGGGACATTTGATCAAATCTTACTGGAAAACATTATTATAAAAGATCATAAGTTAACTGTCTCCTCAAAGATTGGGGCTATTTATGATTTAATGATCCATGCCATCCACATCCCGCAATGAAGTTCAAGAGACAGGAGTAAATAAATTGTCTACCAGTAAATTAGTGATATGCGCATTGTTTGCTGCCCTAATAGCAGTTTTGGCCCAGTTTGCTGTTCCCATACCTTTCAGCCCGGTACCGTTAACAGGTCAGGTGATCGGAGTGATGATTGCCGGTGCCTTGCTCGGCAGCAGGGCTGGCGTCTTATCGATTACTGCCTACCTTACGCTTGGCGCAGCCGGAGCTCCGGTCTTTTCACTGGGTCGCGGGGGAATATATATGCTCACCGGACCGGGAGGAGGTTATTTATGGGGATTTATTCCTGCCGTATACCTGATTGGCTGGATTGTGGAGAGGTTTAATAGTTCCCAGAAACTGGCTATCTCTTTAGCTATGTTTTTAGGGCTTGTTGTCATCTATCTTTGTGGGTCCATCCAGCTTGGATTGATCATGCGGTACAGCCCCGAACAGGTATTTATAGTCGGTGTCTTGCCTTTTATTCCCCTCGATCTGCTTAAGATCGCCCTCTCTGTTTTTCTTTACAGCCATATAAAAAACAGCCTGTCAAAAAACAGGCTGAGTCACATTATTAACAGTTGATTCCGTATAAGCAGGACAAGTTCAGACCGAGCTGATCACGCTAACTTTAAAAACAAAAGATAACTTGCACTTTCAGAGAGGTAAGTTAAAATCATCCTTATAAAAGCTGATGCTTTATTTACTGCCATCCAGTTCTTCCTGAGCGAGCATAGCAGCCCCTAATGCGCCTGCTATCTGCGGCTCCGGGGGAACTATGATTTTAGTTTTCAATTTTTCATTTAAGGCCTGAACAACCGCACCGTTCTTCGCTACGCCTCCGGTAATCATAACCGGTTCAGTAAGCCCTACCCTGTGCACCATCCCGGAGGTCCGATCCGCTATTGACTGATGTAATCCACAAGCTATATCCTCACTTGGCAACCCCTGGGCAATCAAAGAAACCACCTCTGATTCAGCAAAAACAGTGCACATACTGCTTATAGAAACCGCGTTTTTAGCTCTGCTGCTTAGCTCGGCCAGTTGACCGAGTTCAACCTCAAGAGCCTGGGCCATGACTTCCAGAAAACGGCCGGTTCCCGCAGCACACTTGTCATTCATAGTAAAATCCAGGGCGCGGCCTTTATCGTTAACCAGGATTACTTTACTATCCTGTCCCCCGATATCTATTACTGTGCGTACCGAAGGATTAAGATAATGGGCCCCCCGACCATGGCAGGTAATTTCTGTAATTTTTTTATTAGCAAAATCAACACTAACTCGTCCATAACCAGTCGCAACTACATATTCTAAATCAGAGCGGTTGAATCCAGCAGCTTTCAACGCCTCTTCCATTGCCTTTTCAGCAGCAACTTTGCTATTTGCCCCTGTTGGTAAAATGACAGAATGGAGAATCTTTCCTTGGTCCATCAAAACAACTTCTGCGGTTAATGACCCAATATCAATTCCAGCTACCGGCATTTTAAAAGCCTCCAGGCAAATAGATTTCAGTCAGTTTCTCATTTTCTACTTTTCTCATTTTCTACTTTTCTCATTTTCTACATTCGGTGGGCTGCTGCTTAAATTGATTGCTTATTTTTTTAATGATCATTGCGGCAACATAGCGGTAATAGATTTCCAAAGCTGTTCACGTCCGTTTCCGGTTCGGGCTGAAAAAGGCAGCAAAGTCTCTTCTTCAAAAAGATCTAAACTATTTCGAATAACTTTTATCTGCCGTAACAGGGCGCTGCGCGAAAGTTTATCTGCTTTTGTAGCTACTATTACTCTTGGAATGCTGTGCATACGCAGCCATTCATTCATCATCTGATCATTTTCTGATGGCTCGTGGCGGCAGTCGATCAGATGCACAGACCCGAAAAGGTTACCCCTGCTTCGAAGATATTCTTCAATAATCGGGGCCCAACGCTGCTGCTCTTTTTTGGAAACCTTTGCATATCCATAACCGGGCAGATCAACGAAACATAGCTTGCCATTTAGAAGGTAAAAGTATAGTCCCCGTGTTTTACCAGGAGTAGAACTGGTCCTGGCCAGGTTTTTTCTGCCAATCAAGTTGTTGATCAGTGATGATTTGCCCACATTTGATCTCCCGAGAAAAGATATCTCGGGCAAGTCCCAATCAGGAAAATCTCCTATATTATAGGCCCCGGCTTTAAGCTCTGCCTGCTTTATCTTCACTTTATTCACCTTATTATCAAACTTAGTGCCGAATTGAGGAATCCTGCCCGTTTGCCGGCAGATCTAAATCATCTTCCCTGACAGCATGTTCGGGGCGATGTTCTTCTTTATCACTTTTACTTACCAGTTCGGTAAGTGCCATTTCAAGCACTTCGTCCATATGCTCCACTAATTTTACTTCGACTTTACGCCGCACATTCTGGGGAATATCACTTAAATCCCGTCGATTTTCAGCAGGCATTACCATAGTCTTAATTCCGGCCCTGTGAGCAGCAAGCATTTTTTCTTTAACTCCTCCTACGGGCAGAACTCTTCCGCGCAGTGTAATTTCTCCAGTCATAGTAACATCTTTTCTAATCGGAATCCTGGTAAAAGCAGACGCAAGCGCTGTTGCCATCGCAATTCCGGCTGATGGACCATCTTTTGGGATGGCACCCTCGGGCACATGGATATGAATGTCAACTTCTTCATAAAAGTTCTCTTCAAGTTGGAGAGTTTCTGCTCTTGAGCGAATGTAACTCATTGCAGCCTTGGCCGATTCCTGCATTATTTCACCGAGCTGACCGGTCAGGGTCATTTTACCTTTACCCTTCATTAAGGTCACCTCTATTGAAAGCAGATCCCCACCACTTTCAGTCCAGGCCAGTCCGGTGGCCACACCGATCTCATCCTGCTTTTCCGCCGAACCATAGCGGTAGCGGGGAACACCCAAATACTTCTGCAGATTTTGTCTGTTCAGCTTAACCTTGTTATAGCGTTCTTTAACCACTTCCCGGGCAACTTTGCGACAAATAGCTGAAATGCTTCTTTCCAGATTGCGTACTCCCGCTTCCCTGGTATATTCGCGAATAATCCGGCGAACAGCCCCTTCGGATAATTCAAGATTTTTGTCTGTAAGCCCGTTTTCCTTGATCTGCTTCGGGATAAGATACTGACGGGCAATTTCTACCTT